>SXGT01316102.1_pt1 | contig 110509 bp, 83 predicted proteins | sample 3176221 | NCBI WGS metagenome assembly SXGT01 (sample SAMN11356862, study PRJNA531348) | freshwater metagenome | isolation source: freshwater sample F1-120 | place: China: Fuxian Lake, Yuxi | collected 2017-12-25 | reverse complement strand
CACTACAATGAGATTCGCCCGCATTCAAGCCTCGGCTATCTCACGCCGAAGGAACACAAGCAGCGGCTTTTGAGGAAGAACAACCAGACGGTGGCGGCGAATCTAACGTAATGGTTGGTCCGAAGAATCCAGGCAGGTCAATGTCACCCGTCGGATCGGAGGGCGTCCACAGGGTCGAGCGACGCCGCATGACTCGCGGGGGCGATGCCGAAGACGAGGCCAATCGCGGCGCTGAAACTCACGGCAAGCGCAACGGACCACGGGGCGACGTGAAAGGGCCATTCGGTGACCCACCGGTCGAGCGCAGCCGTGCCGAGGGCCAGCCCGAGGAGGGCGAGCGCCACGCCAAGGACGGCGCCCACGAGCGTGACGGCCACCGTCTCGGCAATGAACTGGCGGCGGATGTCGCCGCGGGTGGCGCCGATGGCGCGTCTCAGCCCAATTTCGCGGGTCCGCTCGGTCACGGTGACGAGCATGATGTTCATGATGTTGATGCCGCCGACGACCATCGAGAAGAAGGTCGTGAGCAGGACGAGCGCCTCGATCACCTGGACGACGACTTCTTCGGTACTGTCCGACGCGGCTCCCTCGAAACGGAAGTTCTGGTGTTCGCGCCGCGACATGAGCAGGGCGCCCACGACTTCGCGTGCGGACTGGACGCGGATTTCGAGGTCGTCGACCACGGCGTCGACGCGGGAGACGACGGCGCTGGGCCGGCGAGAAGCGTTGAAATCCAGGTTGAACGCGTTTGCGGGGAGCAGCACGCGGTTGTTCCAGCCCCAATGCCCGCCCGGCCCCATGTCCGGCTTTTCCTTGAGGATCCCGACGACCGTGTAGGGCACGCCTTCGACCCGCAGGACCTGGCCAGGCTTCACGGGGTCGAGCCCGTCAAAGACCTTGGCCCCCACGAGGGCGACGCGATGCAGGCTCGAGAAATCCGTCGGACCGAATGGGCGGCCGTCCGACACTTTGAGGCGGTAGACGGCCATCGAGTGTTCGGTGACGCCGACGACGAAGGGATCGAGTTCGTCGACGCCCCGTGTCACCTGGCGATCGGCCATTCCGTAGTTGGCTCCCACCGCAAGATCGTCGAGGAGCGCGCTCGATTCGATGAGGCTTTGGTCGTGGCGGTCGAGCATGCGCTCATCGGGCCAGCGGTCGCGACGTCGCCAGTCGTTGCTGACCGTGACGACGTCGGCCCCCACGGCGCGACTCGAGGAATCGACGAGCAGCTGTTTGCCGACCTCGAGCAGGCTGGCGAGCAAGACCAGGCTCGCGACGCCAACCACGATGCCCGACACCGTCAACAAGAAACGGGTGGTCGACGACCGAAAGAGGGCGATGGCGGTGCGGAAGGCGTCGATCATCGGCGGAGGCACTCCACGATGTCGAGGCGGCTCGCGCGCCACGCCGGAATGGCTCCAAAGGTCAGGCCGATACTCGTCGTGACGGACAGGGATAGCAGGAGGCCCCGCCAGGAATAGGCGGCCACCCAGCCCTCTTGGGCTTGGGCGATGGCAATGTGGGCCAATGCCGTCGCCCCGAGGCCGGCTGCGGCACCGACGAGGCCGCCCAACGTGGACACGACGCTGGCCTCCACGATGAACTGGGTGAGGATGGAGCGGCGTGAAGCGCCAACAGCTTTGCGGATGCCGATTTCCTTCACCCGCTCGGAGACGGCCACGAGCATGATGTTCATCACGCCCACGCCTCCGGCGAACAGACTGATGCCGGCGATGAGGGCGACAAGCGCATCCAAGATGAGGAAGAACTTGTAGAACTCCTCCAGGATGCGGCTGAAATCGATGACCTGGAAGTCCTCGACTGAGCGATGCCGTGACAGCAGTTTGGCGTTGGCGACGGCTACGACCTGGGCGTTGTTTCTGGCGTCATCCGTCCGACCGATGACGTAGCGATTTTTCTCCGATTGACCTTCGTGCAACTCGGCAGTGTAGAGGGGGATGAAGGCGGATTGTTCCCAATCGAAACCGAAATGCAACCCGGTGGGGTGACGCTCTTCGAGCACGCCGACGACGACGTAGGGTTTGCCGAGCAGGTTGATCGTCTGCCCCACGGCGTCACCGCCATAGAGGTCGGATGCAACGAGGTGTGTGAGCACAGCGACGCGGCGCCGATCCTCCAGGTCCGTTGGCATCAGGGGTCGCCCGCTGACGACGGGCCATGCGAGCAGATCGAGGACCTCGAGTTCGACGCCGACAACGTCGACGTCCTGCTCTTTGCCGAGCCGCGAAACCACCCGCGACTCTCCGTAGGGGGCGAGGGCCGCCGCTGCGGCGAGATGGGGGACGGAGCGCATCGCGTTGAGATCGCCGGTCGTGAGGCCATCATCGTAAATGGCGCGCTCATGCTCCTCGACGTCGTCGGGAATCCACATGATCATGCGCATTCCGCCGACTTCCTCGATGGAGCGGGACAATGTGGATTGTCCGGCTTCGGCAAGCGACATCATGACCACGATGGAGAAGGCTCCAATCGTGACCGACAACACGGTCAGCGCCGTGCGGAAGGGGTGGCCACGAAGCGTGGTGCCCGCGACGCGTACGGCCTCCCAGATCATCAGTCGAATTCCAACGCGAGGTCCTTGACGTCGGCTTGGGCGTAGTAGCGATCGCCTTCGGCAAGGCCGCTCGTCAGCTCGACTTCGGTTTGAGACCGCTTGCCGACGCCGACTTCGACCTTCTCCTTGGAGGGCTTGCCTTCGGTGTCGACGACGCGGTAAATCCAGTTCTTTCCTTCCGCCTCGAAGACGACCTCGACAGGCACGCGAACGACGTTCTCGACCGTGGCGATGTGGATCTGCACCTCCGCCGTCATGCCAGGTTTGATTGCGACGCCGGCCTGGGCGGGGTCGACCTCGACCTCGACGGCGAACACGTCGACGCCGCGCGTTTCGTCCCGGTGCCCCGCGGCGGCGATCGTGCTGACGCGGCCCATCACCTTGGCCTCGGGGAACGCGTCGAGTTGGACGGTGGCATCCATGCCAAGGGTCACGCGGGCGACGTCGACCTGATTCAGATCGAGGTCGAGTATGAGCCGGTCCAACTGCGCGATCTTGAGTTGGGCTGCCCCATTCACCATCGCGGTCATGCCGGCGGTGACGACCTCGCCGGGATCGATGTTGCGGACGATGACCGTCCCGTCGATGGGGCTGGCGACCGTCGTCCACTTGAGTCGGTCGCGCGAGGCGTCGCGCTCAATCTTGGCGCGTTCGAGGGAAAGACGGGCGGACTCCGCTTCGCGGACCGCGAGGTCGAATTCAAGTTCCGAGATGCCGCGCGCGGTGAACGCGCGCTGTTTGCGGTCGACTTCGATTTCGGCGTTGCGAACCGCGAGTTCGGCTTGGCGGACGTGGACTTCCGCGAGTTGAAGGTCGCGCGCGTACTCGGAAGGGTCGACCCGCAACAGGACGCCGCCCTTCTGGACGGCCTGACCTTCGTCGACGAGAACCTCGAGGATTTCGCCCGACACCTTGCTCTTGATGTCGACTTCGACGAGCGGGCCGATCTTGCCAGCCTCGGAGACCGCCTCCACGAGGTTCCCTCGCTCGGCGACGCGGATCAGGGCGTCGTCGAGTGCGCCGTCGCCGTCGCCCTGGCAGGCGACCCACGCGAAAAGTCCGATCACGGTGGCTCCAAATCGTGGGGCGGCACACCCGCCTGGAAGGCGAGGTCCGCCGCAAACAGGGCGAGGTCGACGGACGCAGCCGCGGCGCGCGTGTTGGCGCTGCGGAAGGACTGCTGGGCGTCGAAGAGGTCGAGGATGGTCGCCGACCCGAGTGCGTACAGCTCTCTGACGATGGCGAGATTGTCGCGCGCGAGCTCCAACTCCCGGCCAAGCGCGTCGCGTTCGGCGGCGCGTCGCCGCAGACTGTGGGCGCCGGCGACGAGGTCGGCCTCGACGGTTCGTTCGAGCCGTTGCAGGCGGGCCTCGGCCTGCTCCGTGCTCAGCCGCGCGGACGTGACCTGGTCGGCGGTCTTGAACAGATTGAACGGGTTCGCGTGGAGCGTGAGCCCGATGCCGGCATCGTGGGTGGGCCGCAAGTCGTCCCCGGTGATGCCACCGAGGTCGACGGGTCCGAGGCCGACGTCCGACGTGCCGCCGAGGGCCGACGCACCCGTGCCGGCTGTGGCGTCCAGCGTCAGATGCGGCCACCACGCCGAGGTCGCCTGACGTTCGCCGGCGCGGGCGGCCTCGACGTCGGCCTTGGCGGCCTGGAGATCGGGTCGCGAGCTGCGGGCGCGTTCAAGCAGTTGGCTGGCCGTTGGCAAAGTGGAGTCGTCGGGGATGGGGTCGGTGGGGACGATCATGGTCGTGGCGGGTTCGTCGAGCCATCTCGCGAGGTCGACGACGGCCCCGAAGCGTTCGTCTTCAAGTGTCGTGAGCGACGTCTCCTCGCCGATGAGGCCGACGGCGGACCGGTTGACGTCGATGGGGGCCGCGAGGCCGGCGTCGGCCCGGCCGCGGATCACGCCGTGGGCTTCGCGCGTCAGGTCCAAGCTTTCGCGGGCGGCCGCCAAGCGCAGATCGATGCCGGAGATTTGCCAGTACGACATCGTGACCGCGCGGCACAACTCGAGGTGGGTGGCGCGGCGGGAGGCCTCGGAGGCGGCCTTACGCGCGTCGGCCGCTTCGATCGCCGCGTCGTTGGCGAAGCCGCTGAACAGCGGGACCGCGAGTGTCGCTCGCAGGTCGTGGTCCACGCCGTGGGTGGCGGTGGGGCCTACGTCGGGAGGGTCGCGCCAATCGGCCCCAACACCCGCTGTCAGATCAACCGAAAGCTGAAATCGATCGAGGCGGGCGCGGCGGGCGGCAATGCGGGCGAGGGCGACGTCGAGGTCGGCAACCGTGGCGTCGGGATGGGCGGCGATGGCGCGGTCGCAGGCCTCGCGTAGGCCGATCTGGACGTCCTGGGCCCCGGCTTGGGCGGCGATCAGCAGGGGGATCAACGGGCCTCCTTCGCGGTGGCGCTGGGGCCGTCGGAAACGATGCGGCCGTCTTTGATGCGGACGACGCGCCGCGCTCGGGCCGCGACCTCCGTGTCGTGAGTGACGACGATGAGGGTCATGCCGGCCGCGTTGAGACCCGCGAGCAGACCGAGGATTTGTTGTGTCGTGTCGGAGTCGAGCGCGCCGGTAGGCTCATCGGCAAGCAGGATCCGTGGTTCGGTGACCAGAGCGCGCGCGATGGCCACGCGGTGCTGCTGGCCGCCAGAGAGTTGGCTCGGCGTGTGGGTCGTCCGGTCCGAGAGGCCCACGCGCTGCAGCGCGGAGAGGGCACGGACCCGACGGTCGGCACGAGGCACGCCGGCGTAGCCCAATGGCAGTTCCACATTCCCGACGGCGTCCAGGCGTGGGAGCAGGTGGAAGGACTGGAAGACGAAACCGATGGCGCGATTGCGGACCGCGGACAGGGCGGCGTCGCCAAGCTGGCTGACTTCGGTGCCGTCCAAGGTGTAGGTGCCTGAGGTAGGCCGGTCGAGCGCGCCAAGGACGTTCATCATCGTCGACGTGCCGGACCCCGACGCGCCGACGATCGCGACGTATTCGCCGGCCTCGATCTGAAGGTTCACGCCGTCCAGGGCGCGAACAAGCTCGTCGCCCTGTTGGTAGTGGCGTTGGACGTCCACCAACTCGACGAGCGCCAAGGCCGCCCTCCGCGCGCCCCTATGTGCCTCGCTGGACGGATGTTGCAAGGTCAGGTCGGTCAGGAAGCGTCACGGTGCGTCTGGGCATAGGCGTCGGGCGCGGAGGCAACGTGCGCAACGACGGTCGGCGGGTCCTGATCACGGGCGGTTCGAAGGGTATCGGACGCGCCTTGGCGCTCGAACTCGCGCGGCGCGGTGCCAACGTGGCGATCGCGGCGCGCGGGCAAGCGGCCATCGACGAAACACTGGAGGCGATTCGCGCGGTGGCGCCCGACCGGCGGGCCGTAGGCGTGGCCTTCGACGTCACCGACGCCAAGGCCGCGAGCGATGGCGTGTTGCGCGCGGTCGCCGAACTCGGCGGCCTCGATCTGCTCGTTTGCAATTCCGGGGCGGCCCAACCCGGCTACGCCCATGAGTTGGACGCCTCGGTCTACGAGGACATGATCCGGCTCAACTACCTCGGGCACGTTCACTGCGTTCTGCCGCTCCTGCCCCATTTCCGAAGGGCGAAGTCTGGCCGGATCGTGCTCGTCAGCTCCATGCTCGGGTTCATGGGCCTCTACGGGTACACAGCCTACGCGGCGAGCAAGTTCGCCATTGCGGGCTTCGGGCAAGCGCTGCGCCAAGAACTGGGGACCGTCGGCGTCGGCGTGTCGATTTGCTACCCGCCGACGACGCGGACGCCTGGGCTCGACGCCGAAAACGCGACGAAGCCAAAGGACGTCTGGCAGCTCGAGGCCGACAACAGCTTCAGCAAGACCTACTCGGCCGAAGATGTCGCGGTGGCGCTGGCCGACGGCGAAGCGCGCGGCCGGGCCGAAATCGTCGTGGGAATGGACTCGTCGTTCATCCTTTGGATGTCGCGGACGTTCCCCGGCCTGACGCGCTGGTTGGCCGACAAGGAGTTGGACGCGGCGCGAACCAAGGCTGGGACTCGGGGCTGAGGGGTCAGCGGAGGCGCGGACCGCCGGCGGCGCGCGCGAGGACCAACCAACACAAGCTGAAGGTCGCGGCGGTTGCGATGCCGTCGGCCAGGGCGCTCCAACCCGTCTTTGGCACGATGAGCGCCACGGCTGCGGCGACGGCGGCGATCGCCGTCGCCCGCGCCAGAACGCCGAGGCGGGCATGTGAATTTGGCGCTCTTGCGGACAAGCGCAGGCCCAACATCGTCGCCTCGACGAAGGCGGCCACCGAGGACGCCACGCCGAGCATCGCGGCGCCCCACGGCACCGACGTCGGCCACGGCGCCGTCCAGCCCAGCGAGGGGATGGACTCGACCGCCAACATGAGCGACAGGCCGAGCGCCAACGAGGTGATGACGCGGACGGTCGCGATGCGGGCGGGTCCGGCCGTGTCGCCAAGCGCCGAAAGCGCTGACACAAGGGGGCGTGACGCCGCCGACGCGGCCAGTCCCGGCGCGAAGGCGGCCACGACCCGGCCCACCCGCTCAACGCTTCCGGCGTCGAATCGTCCAGTCTGAAAGAAGGTGCCGACGAGGGGCTCGGAGAGCGTCGTGAGCGCTACGGCGCTCCCGATGGACAACCAAGCCACGCGCTCGACCGCGGCGCGTGTGCGGGCGGCCAGCGCTGCGGGGTCGCCTTGTTGGCGCGCCAATTCTGGCAACTCGGCGGCCGCCGTGGACGCTCCGAAGAGGGCAAAGGGTAGCTGGGTGAGGGTCTGCGCGTACCCGATGGCCGCGAGGCTACCGGGGGCGAGGAGACTGGCGAGCACGCCGTCGACGAGGCTGCTGATCTGCACCACCCCCCGACCGAGGATGGCCGGACCGGCTTGCTTGATCACTTGAGCGACGTGAACGTCTCCGCTGGCCCAAGCGGGGCGGAGGTCGGGCGCCACCCGCCAAAGCGTGGGCACCATGACGAGGCCCTGCAACAGGCCCCCGGCGAGTGCGCCCCAGCCAGCGCGGCGCAGCGCATCCTCCGGCGTTGCAGACCCCGCCAGCAGCGCAGAAACGATGGCGAGGTTCCAGGCCACCGGTGCCGCGTAGGACGCGAAGAAACGCCGATGGGAGTTCAGCACCCCTAGGCCCCAAGCAGAGACGGCCAAGAGACCGGTCATTGGGAAGGTGAGGCGGACGAGGGCGGCGGTCTCGTCGCGGAGGTCGGGGTGGAAACCAGGAGCGAGGACATCGACGAGCCAGGGCGCGGCCGCGATGCCGACCAACGTGGCGGCGCCCGCCGTCGCGAGGATCAGCGCGAGCACCGCGCCCGCGACCCGTCGGGCGTCGGCATGGCGCCCTTCCGCGAGCAGCCGGGCGTAGACCGGGATGAAGGACGCTGAAAGGACGCCCTCGCCGAGCAGGTTCTGCACCACGTTGGGGATTCGCAGCGCGGCGCGAAAGGCGTCGGCTGGCGGGCCGTCGCCAAGGACGTGGGCCAGCGTGCGTTCGCGCGCCAGACCTGCGAGTCGGGACAACGCGATGCCGCTCGCCACGAGCACGGAGCCACGCGCGGTCATGTGGGCTTCTAAGTCGAGGTGACGCCGCCTGCGCGCGCCGGTGTCTGCGGGGTGCGGAGGCGATGATGGTGACCTGGCTGCTGGCGCTCGGGGCGATGGCGCAAGATGCTACGGTGGAGGTCACCGCGCGGCTGTTGCCGGCGGAGGCGCCTCCGCCGAAGCCAACGGCTGCGCTCAAAGTGACTCTGTTGCCTGGCATCGGCCTCGCGGGAGGCACCGACCGTCCTGTCGACGGCGTCTCGGTCGGTTTTGTCACTTGGTCGCCTGCGGTTCGAGGCGTCGACGCGGGCCTCGTGACGGTGGTCAACGGTCCGGTCGAGGGGGTCCAAGGGGGCTTGGTGGCTGTGGCCCAGCAGGTCGACGTCCAGGGCGCGAGCAGCGTGGCCTGGGCGCGTGAGGTCAGCGCCCTTCAGCTGTCTGGCGGAATGGCGGTCGCGAGCCAGCACGTCGGCGGCCTGCAGGCCGCTCCGTTGACCTACGCCCGGACATTCAAGGGTGCTCAGCTAGGTTTGCTCAATGTGGCTGGCGACGGCCAGGGCGTTCAGGTGGGTTTGCTCAACGTCGCCAAGACCATGGACGGACCCTCCTTTGGGCTGCTGAATTTGGTTGGCGACGGGATGCACCACGTCGACGTTTGGACGAGTGAGTCCGCCGTCGCCAACGTCGGACTCAAGCTTGGCAGCGACTGGATGTATACGATGGCGGGTGTTGGGTACGTCTCTCCGGGCGGGCCTTGGTGGACGGCCGGTGGCGGCCTGGGATTTCAGATCCCCACCCGACCGGTGTGGGTCCAAGGCGACTTCTCGGGGTGGGGCGTCGTCGAGCAGGGCGTTCTGCTTCCGGGCGTCCATGGAATGGCGCGCGTCCAGGCGGGGCTGCGGTTGGCGGAGCACTTCTCCCCGTTCGTCGGCGCGTCCTTCAACACCTGGTCGGGGAATGGCCAGACCTGGCCAGCGTTCCTGAATTGGCCGGTAGGTTTGGCACGCGGCCGCAAGTTGGCAAGTTGGCCGGGGCTGCATGCCGGCCTCCAGTTCTGACGACGCTGGCGCCGGCGGCTCGAATAGAGGCCAAGTGGAGACGCCATGGCCCTTACGCTTCGCCCGGTAACGGAAGGAGAGTTGGACACCTTTGCTGGGTTTGTGGTCGGATTGTACCAGGACGACCCCGGCGGCGTCCCGATGACGCTCGAGCGGGCGAAACGTCAGGTGGCGTCGGTCCTTGCGTTCCCGCACCGCGCGCGTCCCATGTTGATCATGTTCAACGAGGTTCCCATCGGGCATCTGATCCTCGTTCCGTACTGGTCCAACGAGTTCGGCGGCGACATCGTGTGGCTCGACGAGATTTTCGTGTTGCCGGAGCATCGGCGCCACGGCATCGGCACGGCGGTCCTCGCACGCCTCCAGAAAATGGCGGCCGAGGAGGGGTGGTGGCGCATCGAACTGGAAGCCCATCGCCGCAACCAGCGTGCGCTGGCCGTCTACGCGCGGGCCGGCTTTGAGGTCGAGGATCGGGTGCTGTGCGGCTGGCAGCGGGTTCGCCCAGGCTGACGAACTCGCCGGGTGGCTACGAACGCCGACCGGAGCGACGTCGGAGAAGACCAGCCACCGCGAGGCTGGCAGGCAGAGGGAGACCGGGTCCCGGGTGGGTGCAACCGCACGCGGGGTCTGAGATCGGCGGGTCGGGGTCAGTCCCGGTGTCAACGTCGGAGTCCGTGGTGGGGGTCGTCGTGGGCTCCGGAGTCGTCGTTGGAGGGGTGCCCGTTTCGCTTGGCGTAGGCCAAGTGGTCGTGGGCTCGTCGAGCGGAACCACGCCGTCGAACAGGTAGACCGCGCCCGCGAGTTCCTCACCAAGGATGTTTGGTTTCCCTTCGCTACCGACGAGAAGGTCGGCGCCGCCATCGCCGTGGACGTCGCCGCATTTGACGTCCTGGCCTGCGCGGTCAGCGCCTACTCCGGCAAGCGTGAACGAGGCATCCGCAGGAAAGTAGGTGCCAGGGACGGGGTCGTAGAACACGTACACAGCGCCGGACAGCGGCTCGGTACCGGCGCCATGGGCGCCGACAATGAGGTCCATTTGCCCGCTACCATCGAGGTCGCATACGGCCGCGTGTGCTCCCAGGTAGTCCTTGGGTCCCAGGGCGGAGACGAGGATGTCCGCTTCCGAGTAGGTGATTTCCGTGCGCAGCGCCCTGAAGGCGCCAATCGTTCCGGCCTCGACCGGAAGGTCCACACCCTCCAGCGCCGAAACGATGAGGTCTGGCGACCCATCGCCATCCAGGTCGCCGGTCTCCACGTTGGACCCGACACCTTGCCCTTCGAATTCGCCGATGACCCTGGCCGAAGCGTCGCTCGACAAGACCACCCCGGTCAGATTCGCGGGGAAGATCAGCAGACTGCCAGCGTCAGGGACGAGGCCCGGCGTACCGTCGGAGCCGAGGCCGAGGTCCAGGATGCCGTCGCCGTCGAGGTCCCCGAGGTCGCCCACCCGAGCGCCCAAGCGGGCGCCCGGTTCCAGACCCAGGACGGTCAGCGAGGCCGCGCTGGGGCCATCCGTCGGCGCGGCAGGCAGCGTGCGCATCACGTCGACACGTCCCTGGCTGTCGTCGACGAGCGGAGAGCCTACGACCACTTCGGAAAGGCCGTCGCCGTCTCCGTCTCCGATGGAGGCTGCTTCCATCCCGAAGTTGCCGGCTTCGTCGTCGCCGTCCCAGCGGATCATCGTGTCTGCGGCCGATACGTCCGAGGCGATCGGCATGAGGATCGCGAAGACCGATCCAGAGTCCACGCCGCCGTTGTCCGCGTTGTGCGCGCTTGCGAGCACGTCGGCGAGGCCGTTTCCGTCCAGGTCTACGCGAGATGTGAGGGCAAAGCCGAACCAGTCGCCAGGGGCCGCCCCCGCGATGGTCCAATGGGGAATCGCCGTCAACTGTTGGTTGCCGACCACGGGGCTGGGGATGAGAAAGACAGCGCCACAGTTGTCGCCACAAACGGTGTGATGGGGCGCGGCAACGACCAGGTCGTCGAGACCGTCGCCGTCGATGTCAGCCAGATCCGTTCGGGAGCCGAAGACGGCGAACGCTTCATCAGAGCGCACCTCCGTGTTGGCGACGGATGGGTACCAGGTGCCGGTCCAGTCCGGGATTTCCCAAAGTACGTCCAGGTTGGGGCCGACTTCGCACCCGTTGGGTTCGACCGCCACGAAACGGCTGGTTTCATGGGCAAATTCGGGAAGGGTGAAAAGGTCGAATGTGAAAGTCCCGTCGGCTGCGGCCGGACCCAACCAGACCATGCGCGCGTCGCCAAGCGGAAGGTCGCCGCAGTCATGAGCGGAGGAACCGGCATTCGACCCCGTCCAGACCTCAACGACCAAGTCAGGCGTGGCCCCGGCGCCGCCGAACGTATTCGTGCGGTCCGGAAGCCCTGGGACCGGGGGCGACAACGTCGGCGCCGCCAACGCCATGCTTGCCTGAATGGCGAGGGTCATGGATCTAGCGTTTCGACAGCGGGCCAGGCGACAAATTTGGATGAGTCGGGATCGATGAGCGGGTCGGCCCCGGTGGCGATCAACAGGTCGACCATCGCCGTTGCCATGTCGGCTACGATGTCGGGGTGCTCATCGGCGACGTCATCGGCCTCCGAGATGTCGGCTTCGAGATCGTAGAGCGTCCAGCCATCAGAGGTTCCGCCGAGGGCCGCGTCCTCGTACGTGTAGGTCAACTTCCAGGGGCCGCGCCAGAGCACGGTATTCGGGCTCTCGCGGACCGCGATTTCTTCTGCCAAGCCGTCGGTCATGTAGGCGGGGTAATGCAGGAGTCGGTCGGGCTCAGTCCAGACTACGTCAGCATCTGTCAGAAAGGGCGCCAGCGACACGCCGTCTTGGACGAGGCCCTCGGTCAGTCCAACCCCCGAGATGTCGGCAATCGTTTGCATCAGATCGATGAGACCCACGCGGTCGTGGACGATGCGGCCACCTTGCCCGCCCTGATCCCAGCGCATGACCATGGGAACGCGGACACCCCCCTCCCAAGTCGTGCTCTTGCCGCCGAACAACGGCTTGTTGCTCGTGTACTCGCGGTCGGTTTGTACCCCTTCGTCTTCGTACCCGCCTGTTCCGCCGTTGTCGGACGTGAAGATGACAAGCGTGTTGTCGATCATCATCGCTGAAGGATCGCGAGGGTCGGGCGTCGTCTCGAGGAAGGAGATCAGTCGTCCAAGGTTCTCGTCGACGTTGTACTGCATCGCGGCGTAGACCGGATCCGTGTGGAATTCGCCCGGCGGTAGGGCTTCGAACATGTCGATGTCGAGGTCGACGGCCGTGATGGGGTGGTGAACGGAAAAGTGGGAGAGCATGGCGAACTTGGGCGTTTCCTCCTGGGTCCCAAGGTAGGCGATGACCTCGTCGGTCAGGCGGTCGGCCATGAACTGGAACGGCATGTCATTGGCGGGCAGATTCGGAAGGTCCCACGAGCCGTCCCAATTGGCGAAGTGGGAGTCTGAGCCCCCGGTGACAAAGCCCTCCCCGGTGCCGCCGACGTTCAAGTGGTAGCCGTGTTCTTCTGGGCCAGAGACACCGGTCTCCCCGAGGTGCCATTTGCCAAAGTGGGCGGTGGCGTAGCCGGCGTCGCCGAGCAATTCGGGAAGCGTGACGTGCGACGTCGGCAGCTCCGACCAGTAGTAGGGGACGTCGAAGGTGCGGAACTCCGGATCGACCTCGTTCGTGTCGCCGTTGGTGTACACTTTCGTCCGCCCCGCGCTCTGACCCGTGAGCAGAACGGCGCGGCTGGCTTGGCAGACGGGCGAGGCGAGTGTTTGATCGAAGGTGACGCTGTCCTCCGCAAGTTGATCCAACGCGGGCGTCAGGTAGTAGTCGGAGCCGTTGCCGTCGTTGAGCCGGTCCGAGCCGGGTCCGGTCCAGCCCATGTCGTCGACGAGGATGAGGACGATGTTGGGCCTCTGGTCCACGACAGGTGGGGTCGGAGCTGTGGGTTCGAGGGGCGGGCCCGTCGGTTCCACCGTGTCTGGCGCGATCGGGCCATCGTCGACGGGAATCCGCTCCGGCTCCTGAAAGCACGCACCGAAAGTGATGAAAGTGGCGACCATGCTTCAGTCTAGTGCAAGTGCATGGTGAAGATCAACCCCGTTTTGACAACCGGTAGGGCGGGTGGATACCTCGGCGGCGTGGCTCCACTTGCGGGTTGAGCGGCGCGTCGTTGGCCGGCGCATGGTCATCGGGTTTGGCGTCCCGATTCCGCCATAGCACGCCAAGCTTCAGGAATACGGACCGCTCCTGCATCGTGCGCAGGTCGGCGGTGCGCGCCTCGTCGTAGCCCAGATAGAACACGGTGCCGTAGTTCTTCTCCCAGGCGAGGAGGGCCCCGAACAGCGCCTCTTCGTTCGAAGGGTCGATCTGAGCCAGGGTTCGGATTCGCCAGGTTCGCGTGAAGTTCGCGTTGGCGATCGCCCTGTGGATCACCGTGTTGTAGACGGCGTCGCCGAATGCGGACTCCCGAAACGTGTCGAGCGTGATTGCGTAGGACAAGGTGACCCGGCTGGCGAGTTCGGCCTCGACCTCGGCCTCGGCGCCCCAGGTGAAGCCGAGGTAGAGATCGTCGAGATCTTGGGCGGCGTAGTGCGGCGTGGGGCCGAGCCACCAGTCGACTCCAAGATCGAAGCCACGAGGCCCGCCGCCCGCGTAGCCCTCCTGGGCCCAGCGCCGGAAGTCCACGCCGAAGACCCGCTCTTGGATGAGCGCAAGCGACGTTTGGGAGTAGATTCCGGGCACCCACATCATCTCGAGTTCGGGGCCCGCCGTGACGAATGTCGGCTGACCGTTGCCGTCGACGTCCCCGTCGATTTCGATGCCTGGCGACAGCCAGCGAAAGGGGCCGGCGCCCTGGATCTTCCCGGTCAGCCCAAGCGCGCCCCCGTACCGATCGACCTCGGTGAGGAAGCCGTTCTCGGCTCGGAAGCCGGCCGTCGTGCCCCGCTGCTCGAGCGAGGCCTCCCAGGTGCGGCCCGAACGATCGAGCTCGGCGACCCATGCAGCTCCGAGCAAGGAGGTACCCCCGTCGGAGACATCCAAGGTACTTCCACCCGCGGATACCGACGTCGAGAGGTGATCACCCATCTCGGCCTGTGCGTCGAAGGCGAGAACCCGGTTGGCGAGCGTGTCCTCGGTCGGCCGGATCAGTTCTTTGTCGTGGAAGACGACGCCGGCGCCGCCACCATCGCCCGTGTCGAAGCGCAGGCGGGCCACGGACGCGACCGCCGTGGCGCCTCTGACGTCGCGCGGCCGCCATCCAGGAAGGGATGCGCCTTCGGCCAAGTCGGTCGTCACCGTCGATGCCGTGGGTTGCTCGTCGACAGAGCCAAGAACACCGATCGCGACCGGCCCGGCGCGGCCCGTGAACTTTAGGGCCGCTAGGGGATCCGCGATCGATCGGGTGTAGAGCAGGGGCAGCGGCGTCGTCATCAGGTCCGCGGCTTCGAGGAAGAGGGGGCGTTTCTCCTCGAATTCAAGGGGGAACTTGATGTTGCTCGTCACGCGGGGGGCGTCGGCCTCGATCTGGCTGAAGTCTGGATTGACGGCGGCGTCGAGCGCCAGGGCCGATGTGACCCCCCAGCGTCCGCTGCCCCCGGGTTGGAGGCCCCAACCGAGCGCCTGACCGGCCACCTGGGTGAGTGAACCGGTCAACGTGGGTTGAACCTCCAGGCGCAGGCGGGGGGGTGGGGCGGCGAAGGGCCCCAAAGTCGCAGCCTGACCCAACGTGCTCGGGGCGTTGTCGGTGAGTCGAGGCCAGGCGTAGAGGCTCCAAGGCCGCGGCGTGAAGCGGAGCAGCGTCACGCCCCATCGCTGCTCCGGAACAGACGGGTAGCGTAGGCTCCGAAAGGGGATCGCGACTTCTACGGTCCAACCTCCGTCCTCATGAATGCGCCCTTCGGAGCGGAAAACCGTGTCCCACGACGTGTCGTGGGCCCATAGGCCTTCCCCCTCGACGAAGACGGCGTCTTCCTGGACGCCTCGGGCGTTGACCCGAATGGCGAACGCGCTGCGTCCCTTTTGAAAGGGGTCGAGCAGGATCTCGACCCAGTCGTGGAAGAGCAACTGATCGCGGGCAACGATCGGGGCGGTTGGCGGGTGCTTGGACGGGGCGGCGCGGACGCCGACGTAGAGGTGGCGGTCGTCAACAAGCAGGCGGACTTCGGTGTCGGGAGCCGGGTCACCTTCCTTGGGGTCGACCATCAGGAAGCCGGTGATGGCGGGCGTCGTTTGCCAAGCCGCTTCCGACAAATCGCCGTCGATGGAGGGCGCCTCGATGGTTCGGGTCGGGATGACCTCTTGGCCCCGGGCCAGTTGGGTCAGCGCGGCGATCAACAACGGAGGCATGGTTTATTCGGGGGTTGACTAACCCTGGTAGGTTAGCGAGTTTCAATCCCCTCGCCAGCCAGGAGACAACAGGGGCAAGGCCATCGCCGCCACATTGCTGAATTTCTTCTTCCTAGGAGCCGGCTACTTGGTGCTTGGGCACAAGGTGGGCCGGGGCCGAAAATGAGCATTACCTGGATTCCACGCGACCCCGGTGGCTACCTGCTGACCCTTCCAGGGGTGCAGAGCGTGTCCTACTCCAAGCGAATCAAGCGGTTCGGGTGGGCTTACGAGGACGGGACCATCGTGCTTCGCCCCATGTCGAAAGCTGGCACCCTGGTTGTGGGCATCCACGAGGCCACACACGTTGCGGGGTACTTAGACCATGACGTGTCCTTCTTCCTGGCAGAGGTGGAAGCCTTCCGAAGGGCTGGGATCCCTTGCTGGTACCCACCGCTTTTGCCGTCATTCCTAGCGGTACCCTTCGGGCTTCTCCTAGAAGGGTACCTCTACCTCGCCGCCACCGTCCTCTACGGAGTCAACAGATGCCGATGATCTCTCCTCACGACTACGACCTTGCTACCAGTCTGTTGGCTGGCTGCTCGGCTTCATTGGGTTGCCCTACGTGGAGTTGGGCATCCAGTCGGCGGCGCCAGAGTACTACTGGCCCATGTTTGCCAGCGTCCTCGTGATCAACACGATGTTCGCGATCGACGCGTGGAACGTCGCCAAACAACAGGCGGTTTGACGTCGTCCCGGGGTTCGGTTGGGCGCCGCGTTAGGTGAACCTCGGAGGGGGCATGTGGTTGCACCTTTGGGTCGCATGTGGGCCCGATGAAACGATTCGGACGCCGACGGATCTCACGTCGGACGTGTCGCCCACGGACCAGCCCGGCGACCTGATCGTGGGTGAAGCCACGGCGGTGGCGATGCCCAATTGCCCGCTCGTGGCCGAAGTGGTCGTCACCACGGCGGTCGATGCGACGATCACCGTGACCGAAGTGGGCGGACCTCATTCGGCGACGTCGGCGTCGGGTACGGTGCACACCCTTCGATTCGCGGACTTTGCCCCTGCGACTGAGGTCGTGTTCGACGTTGTGGCGACCGCGGCCGACGGAACGAGCGAGACGACGAGCGTGTCCTGGACCCCTCGCGCGTTCGTGGCCGGCCAAGACTGGCCGACGATCGAGGTCGCCGTTCCCAGCACGGAGTCTGGGCTCACGATCCTGCCGCTTGGGACGTTGGCGACCCCGCCATCCAACTACCTCGTGGCGATCGACGGGGCGGGCGTGGTGCGTTGGGTCTACGTCGGTACATCCCGCTTCGACGACGTGGATGTGACGCCGACGGGGACGATTGCCGCGATGAACGACACCGGCGTCTTCGAACTCGATTGGGCTTGTCGCGAGTTGGCGCGCTTCACCTGGGAGGGCAGCGGCGAAGACGGCACGGTCGTGCCTGGCAGCGCACTCTTTCACCACGAGGTCACGGTCCTCGACGACGGTTCGTGGCTCGTACTCGACCACGAACTCGCGAACGTCTCGGACTTTCCGACGAGCTACTTCGACTTGTCCGACCGCGGTCCCGCCGTGCTCGACGTCCCCGTCGTCAGGCGCTTCGAACCGTCGGGGGCGACGATCGACGAGATTTCCCTGCTCGACGTGTTGCAGCCCGACCGCATTGGTTGGGACGCTCTCAACGACGGAGAGGTGGACCCGAATTCCTATGACTGGGCCCACGCGAACGCCGTCCAGTACATTGCCGAAGACGATGACTACGTCGTCTCGGTCCGCCACCAGGACGCGGTCGTGAAATTCGACCGGACCACGCGCGCCATCGACGTTTTGTTGGCTGACCCGGCGAACTGGGTCGCACCGTGGTCCGACGCGTTGCTGGAGCCCGTCGGCGAACTTCGCTGGCCGTACCACGGGCACGCGCCCACGTGGTCGAGCGACGGAACGGTGGTCCTGTTCGACAATCGGAACGTCGACACAAGTCCGCCAGCGGCGCCGTCGAGCTTGACCGTTTCCCGCGCCGTCATGTACCAGGTCGACGGCTCGACCGTCTCGGAGGTCTGGTCGTTTGAAGACACCGTGCTCGGGCCCTTGTTCTGCTCGGCCGGCAGCGACGCCGACGTGCTGCCCAATGGCAACGGCCTGCTCACGTGTGCTTTCGGCAAGAACGAGGGCGCGGCGGAGCACGACGCGCTGGGGCGCGGCAACAGCTGTGTGCGCGTCATCGAGTTCGACCCTGGCACGGGCGACACGGTCATGGACGTGCAGATGTACAGCGCCGACGACGCCGTCAACGCGCTGGGCTGGAACAGCTACCGAGGGCACCGCATCGACGCGATCGGCGCGGTGGATTGAGGCTGCGCCGCCAGGACTCGGCGACGTGGATGTCTTTAGACCAGTCCCGCCAGGTACAGGCCGGCCGGACCGACGACAGCGAGTAGGGCGCCCCGACTGGCGTCGACGAAGGCAGCCTGCTCTCCGCCACCAAGGCCGATCCGAACCGCCTGGAGCGAGCCCGCAGGCACGCGATCGGCAGCGTCGATCAGCACGCACGCCGTCGCCACGAGTCCCCATTCTGCACGGTGAGCGCCCTGGGCGCGGTGGGACTGCCAAAGCGCCTTGAACACCACGGGGTTGTCCATCGTCGAGACCGCCCCGATGGTCGCCGCGGGAAGCGCAGCCGACACAATCGCGCCGGCGGACAGCCGCGGGGGCGCAGGAACGGGCGTGGTGCGACCGGTCGCCGCGCGAGGTGCCGGCGCGGGGGTGGACGCTTGCGCCGTCGGACGGGCCTCTTCCTGGACCTCAGCCGCCATCGCGGCGCGGAGCGCGTCCGCAGCGCTCATCGTCCGACCTTGCGCTCTCTCGGCGATGGGCGCGGCTGGAGGGGGCGGAGACGCTGCGGCCTTCGGCTTGGCGGCGCGCACGGGTGCCGGAGGCTCGGAAAGGAAGCGCTCGTCGGTGGCTTCGTCACGGGAAGGCGGCGGCGGCTTGGGGCGCGCGGGGGGCGGCGCTGCGGCGAGCCGGCCCGTTGGCGCGGCGGAGGCGGCCAAGCCGGCTTTCGCGGGCGGTGCCATCCGGGCTCGGGCTTCCGCGGCGAGCCGGGCGGCGAGGGCCTTGGGGTCTTCCTTGGGAGTCGGTTCTGCCATGGGTGCCTCGATCGTGTCGAGGGTAACCACGGGCCCAGGGTCGTCCGTCAAGAAGTGGTCCGATGAACGTCACTTCGTCGTGCAGCTGACCCCGAAGTTGGCGATGGTCGCTGGGCCGATTCCCGGCACGCGGTCGAGGTCGGTGCAGGCCGCGAAGGGGCCGTTCGTAGTCCGATCGCCGACGATGGCGGCGGCCTTCGTTTCCCCGATGCCGGGAAGCAACATCAAGGTCGGGGCATCGGCTTGGTTGACGTTGACGGTGGGCCCGGGCGTGGCGGCGATGGGTGCTGACGGGGTCTTGGCCGGAGTCGGCTTCCTGCTTTGGGGCGGAGTTGCGGCCCCCGCCGACGCCCCGATCACCACGAGCGGTCGGATTGAGGCCAGCGTCGCAGGGCCAATGCCGGGAACGGACTCGAGCGAGTCCACGGTAGGGAAAGGCCCATATTCGGCGCGCCAGGCCACGATCGCCGCGGCCTTCGTGGGGCCGATTCCAGGCAGCGTGTCGAGCTGCTCGACGCTGGCCTGATTGAGGTCCATAGGGTCGGCCCAAGCCGCAGCGCTGAGCCAAAGAGCCAAACACCAAGCGAACATCGTCGACTCCGCGGTAGGCCTCTAACGGCGGGTTTCTATCAGGCGCTAGAAAAGGCGCTTTGGAGCATGCGGCTAGAGTTGGATCTTCCGAGCCACGCCGATCCGCAGCGCCGGCGTCGGTGGCACTTCTGCTACAGTGAATGCCGGCGTCAGGGCCGTGCCCTCCCGCGTTCCGGCGGGGAGCCAGGAAAGAGGCACGTCCCACATGCGCCCGTCGACCTCCACCACAGCGACGCTTCCTTCAATCCGATCGACAATGACCTTCATCGACGCTTCCTCCCGACCTGGGTCGACGTCGCGAGGGCGGGGTCCACCAACGGCACGGCCACCACCTCCTCAAGGCTTCCTTCTAGGACTTCCACGCCGTGGCCGGTGGACACAACTCGGAGGTGGCCCGACTGGTCGGTTCTATAGATCATGGCACCGGCCTGCAGCAGCCGTCGGAGCGTGTCCGTGCCGGGGTGATCGTATCGGTTGGCCTGGCCGGCGCTGATCAACGCGTACGTGGGCTGCGTGGCCCTGAGAAAGGCCGTTGTGCTCGAATGGTTCGAACCGTGGTGGGCGACCTTGAGTACGTCGATGGGGCCGATGCCCCCGGCCAGCAGCCCATTCTCGGTCGGCGCTTCGGCGTCGCCGGTGAGCAAGATGTCGTCCTCGCCGTGGCGCAAAAGCAGCACGACCGAGTTGGAATTCAAGTCGCTGCGCGTGTCCTTGAGGGGCGAATCGGTGGGCCACAGAACGCTGAGTGTGGCGACGTCGCCCAATGCGATCTCGGTGCCGCGCACCGTGGCTTCCCAGGGGATTTTCAGAGACTGCAAGGCCGCAGCGAGGTTCGCATAGGTCACGCTTGTGTGTGGGTGACCCGAGTCCAGGAACAGGCCAACCTCGAAGTGTCGGATGACGTCTTCCATCCGCCCGATATGGTCGGCGTGGGCGTGCGTCGCAACCGCGAGGTCGATGCGTTGGACGCCCATCTTCTTGAGTTGGGCCACGGTGTCCGCCGATCGGTCCCCGGCGTCCACCAAGACGGTCTTGCCGGCCGCCTGGATGAGGATGGCGTCGCCTTGCCCGACGTCGAGCATGTCGACCGTCAGCAAGCCCGCAGCCGCCAAGGTCCCGAACCAGGCGAAGACCATCAGGGCGGCGCCTTGAGCCAGACCGGCTTGCGGGCAGTCGCGTCGTACGTCCCGATGAACGTGCCATCGGCCACGGTGACGACTTCGTTGTGGAAGCCGGCGGCCCCTTGTTCGCCATTGAGCAAGATCGGATCGTAGTTGCCGTTGACTTCGGCGGCGTGGAGGAGGTCGCTGGCGTAGGCGTCCTGGTAGACGAATCGCGGCTTTCCGTCCCGCCAATACATCTCGACATCCGCGCCTCGGCGCTTGCCGTCGTCGATGGTCGAGATGTCGAAGCCTGAGCCGGAGCGGGTGGCGAGCCGCAGCACATTGGCCTCGGCGTCCAGGTAGGCGATGTGGAGGGTGCCCTCGTACAGCGTCATCGTCGGCGTCACGCCTGGGAGACCCTCGCTGTCCACGATTTCATCCGTGAAACCTGCAGGACCACCCTCGAGGAGATGGAGTGTCCCGTTCGCAGCGTCTTGCCAGGCCACGAACTCCACCCCGCCAGCGACCAATATGCGCGTGTAGGCGACGCGCGCCGGCACGGGCGCCGTGGCACCCGACGCGGTGACGGTCGTGGAGCCCGCCCCAGAGGCGACAATGGTGGTTTCCCAGCCCTCTCCGTCGGTCCGCGAGAGCCGGACGGTGGCGGCATCGTCGTCCACATGCGCGACGACGGGACGACCATCCGTCGAGAAGGCAAGCGACGCGTAGCGACCACCTGTGGGGTCGACGGCTTCGACCTTCCATTCGCCGGGCGACGTCCGCTGCGCCACCTTGAGGCCGCCCGCGGTGGCGTCTTGGTAGGCGATCCAAGCTTTGCCTTCAGCGTCGATGCCGAGGCTCGCATACTTGCCGACGTCGGTCAGGTCGACGCCGCCGGAGGGCCAGCCGTCCACGTGTTCGTGGACCCACGCGATCGCGTCATCGGTGCCAGGCGTTCCCACCGAGAAGCCGACCGCTGTGTCGTAGGGGCTGTACCAAGCGGCGGCGATGCGGCGACCGTCCGGAGCGGCTTCCGCGGACAACCACGATCCCCACTCGGTGGACTCGTCGAACGTAGCGACGTTGGGTGGCTCCCCGAAATCGGAGGACGTGTTGCAGGCGACGATGGCGAAGAGGGCCCAAGTCATCCGGCCTCCGTGGCGCTCTGCCCTATCCGATCGACGGCAGGCCTGCGCGTTGGCCGGTTGTCACGAGAGGGCCGGGAACTCCTCACGGAGGGTGGCGAGGGTCGTCGCGACCGCGGCGGCCGCCGCGTCAAGCTCGGCATCCGTGTGGGTGGAGGACAGGAAGAAGCGCAGCCGGGCCGCGTCATCGGCGACCGCCGGGTACACGATGGGCTGGACGTTGATCCCCTGATCGTTGAGGCGCTGGCTGAGCATGAGCGCGTGCAATGAGTTGCCTGTGACCGCCGGGACGACGCCCGAGCCGCCCCGAGCCGGGCCTGTGTCGACGCCGCGGGCCACGAGCGCATCATGGAATCGCGCTGCGTTCGCCTGCAGGCGGGCGACGCGCCACGGCTCCTCCAGCATGAGGCGCAGACTGGTGAGCGCGGCGACGCCGTTCGCGGGGGTGAGGCCCGCCGAGTACACGAATCCGGGCGCGGTGTACCGGAGGTAGCGGACGAGGGCACTGCGACCCGCGATCCACCCGCCGCAGCTCGCGAGCGACTTGCTCAGCGTCCCCATCCACAGGTCGATGCGGCCGCCGTCGATGCCGTGGTGCTCGGCGATGCCGCGGCCGCTGGCGCCAACGATGCCGAAGCTGTGGGCCTCGTCGACCATGAGCAAGGCGCCGTAGCGCTCCTTGATGCGCACGTACTCTGGCAGCGCACAGAGGTCGCCATCCATGCTGTACACGCCCTCGACGACGATCAGCACCCGACGGTGGTGCCCGCGAAGCTCGCGCAGGAGCTGCTCGGCGTGGCCCGGGTCGTCGTGGCGGAAGCTCCGGCGACCCGCCCCTGAGAGCTTGATGCCTTGCAGGGCCGAATCGTGGATGAGTTCGTCATGCAGGACGAGGTCGCCGGGCCCAAGCAGGTGGCCGATGGCGGTCACATTCGTCGCATGCCCAGCCGTGAAGACGACGGCGTCCTCGGCCCCTTGGGCCGCGGCCAGTTCCCGTTCGAGGTCGACGTGGAACGGGCGCTCTCCGCTCGCGACACGGCTCGCACTGACGCTTGTGCCGTAGCGGCGGACAGCGGCATCCACAGCGTCGAGGACGCGCGGATCGCCGGACAGCCCAAGGTAGTTGTAGGAGCTGAAGTTCACGAGCGTCCGGCCGCCGACCACGGTCGTGTTGCGCGCCGTCCCTTCGTGGACCGCGAAATACGGATTGCGGATGCCGACGGCCGCCGCCATGGCGAGGCGTTGGTCCAAATCCGCGACTTCGGGCCAGGATGCGATGTCGACGGTGACCGGGTCGAAGCTGGGGTCGTCCGACGCCTGCCGCAACTCCGCAGCGGCGCCCTCGACGGTGAGAAGAACTGAACCGTCGGCGTCGCGGATGACGACGTCCCCTTCGAAGCGGTCTCCATCGCGAGGGCCAGCGGTCAGCTCGGCCCGGAGTGGCGTTCCGGCTGGAACCGGCGCCCGGAGGACGAGGCGCCGGAAACCCACCGGCAAGCCGGCGCGCTGCCATGTCGTCCAGCCGACGTAGGCGGCGAGTTGGAACGCGCTGTCCAGGGCCAGGGGATCGACGGCCCAGCGGTCGCGGTCGCCAAAGCCCCACTGGGACGGCAGGTTGCCAACCACGGTGCCGCTGGCCCCGCGCGCGTCGGCCGCGTCCAGACTGCGGAGGCCCTGCAGCAGCGGGCCGTGGAAGGTGGCCGTCGCATAGAAGGCCGCGAGCGGGAGCGTGGGTTCGCCCTCGGCGGGGGTCGGCGCGGGGTTCGGGACGTCGGCGGTGGGCCGGATCCTGGCACGGTAGGCGAGGCGCCCGTTCGCGCGAATCTCGCCACGTTCGCCGTCGATCTCGACCTCAACTTCCGTCGGACGGTCGACAGCAATGCCGGTAAACAGCTTGAGGTCGACGATTTCGTAGGGGACCGGCCGCGCGGCGACCCAGGCGAGCAGGTCCGTGGCCGACGCGAGCGGCAAGATGGGCGTGCCGTCGACGGCGTGGTCGCGGAGGAAGGGCAGTGTGTCCGCGTCCAAGGTCAACGTGGCGCGGGCGCGGCGCGTCGTGTCCGGCAGCCGCCGGCCGCGGGTGACAGGGCCGGAGCGCCCGCAGTCGTCGATCAGCGCCGCGAGGCCGGCGTCCGGCCCCGCGAAGTCGACGCCTTCGGCGCGCAGGGCGGCGGCGACGGGTCCCGGAATCGACTTGGCCATCGACGAGCCAGTGAAGGGTCCGTACTCGCCGACGGCCACGGGGACCCCGAGCGCCGTGAAGGCCTCGAGGGCTGCATTGGCGGCGGCGTAGTGCACCTGGTGGCGCGAGCCGAAACGGCCGGCCCACGAGCCGATGGCCGTGGCCCAACGGAGGGTCGGACCGGTACAGCCCAACAAATGGGCGAGGCCGTCGACCTTCACTTGGCGCGCCAAGCGGGCGGCGGCAGCGTCGACCTTGTCGTGGGGGCCGTCGGCCAGCGTTCCCGCGGCGTGGACGACCCCGGTGACGCCGCGCCCTTGGAGTTGCGCTGCAAGGGTGGGCCGGTCGAGGACGTCGGCGACGATGAGTTGAGCCGAACCGCCTGCGATGAGGCCGGCCGCGACCTCGTCGGGCTGGCCGCGACCGATCAGGAGGACGCTCGCTCCACGAGCGACGAGGCCGGCCGCCAGGCGGGCGCCGAGGCCGCGCGTGCCGCCGGAAATCGCGACGATGTCGTCGGAACCGGGGGACGATGACACCGTGCTGTCGGGCGCAAAGCCGGGGACGAGTCGTACGCCCGCTCTGTAGGCGACCGAAGGGGTGTGGTCCTCGGACAGCCACTCGGATGCCAGCGCTGTGGCGTCGACAGGACCGTCAAATGTGACGGCGCGGACCCGATGCGTGGGCCAGTCCCGCGCGAGGGCTTTGACAGCGCCGGCAAGCATGGGCGCCCATGGGTTGGCCGCATCGAGGGCCACGAGGACATCGCGGGGCGAGCCACCTAAGGCCTCAAGGAAGGGGGTGAGGGGGTCGGGCGCGGCGGCTTCGCCGGCGACGACAGCGGCGGGCGACGGGCCCGACGTTCCGTCCACCCACACCAGAAGGTCGCCCGTGCCCTTGGTCGCGGCGAGGCGGCGGAACGCGTCGCTGAGGTGCGCGTGGCCGCGGATTTCGTAGCGCCGACCCGCGGCCGCGACCGTGCCGCGGTGAGGGGCGGGGACCCAGACCGGACGGAAGGCGGCGAGGGGCAGGTCGTCGTCGGTCGCCGTCGGCGCGCCCCCGGCGGCGGAGCGCACGTGGTCGGCGAGGTCGCGGACCGACGGCTTGCGCAGGAAGAGCTCCTGGGGAAGCCCCCCGAGGCCAGGGAAGGCGTCGGCGAGGCCCGTGGCGAGGTCGGCCACCATGAGGCTGTCGAAGCCAAGGTCGTCCAGCAGTGTCTGGTCTGGGCGAAGGCTGCCGCGCGGGTAGGACGACACCTTGGCCACGACGGCGGCGACCCCTTCGTAGACGGGATCCGCTCCCGTCGAAGGGGAAGGGGCGTCCGCAACGGGGGTCGCGACCACCGTTGTCGAGGGTACGGTCCGAGTGCCGGACACCTTGAGGGCAAGCTGGGTGGTCTCGAACACGCCCCAGTAGGACTCGCGCGGCAGCGGGGTCGGCGGCAGCGTGGCGGGCGGGACGTTCGGGACGACGGCGCGGACGTCGATGGGAGCGCCGGCCACCCATAGGCGGGCGAGGCCGTCGAGCAGGCTGGCGCCGCGGTCGCCGTCGTCGTTTGACGCGAGTTGGAGGACGGGGATCTCTGGCACCGTGCTTCGTGCGAAGCTTGCGAGCGGGCCGCCGGCACCCACTTGGACGAGCAGGTCGACGCCGGCGTCGCGCATCTGGAGCAGGGCGCCGCGGAAGTGCACTGGACTGCGGGCGTGACGGCGGAACACGGCCTTTGCCGCCTCGGACGTCGTGAGCGGAGACGAGGCGATGCCGCTGGCGACGATGATTCCCGTCGGTTCAGCGAACGCGATGGCGTCGACGAGGGCGGAAACGTCGAGGTCCGCGAACACCGGGGAGTGGAAGGCATGGGAGACGTCGAGGGCGACGACCTCGATGCCCGCCGCGGCGAGTGAGGCCGCCACGGCGTCCACGGCGGGTCCGAAGCCACTGATGACCACCTGATTCGGGTGGTTGTCGTTGGCGATGACCGCGCCGTCGACGAGGTGGGAGGTGACTGCGGCTGCGCCGGCTTTGGCCGCCACCATCTTGCCTTGGTCGCCGGCGACGGCCGCCATCGCACGACCGCGCCCGGCCGCAAAGGCCATCGCGGCCTCGTCGGAGAGCAAGCCGCCCATCGCCGCGGCGGCGAATTCGCCAAGGCTGTGGCCGGCGGCGGCGACGGGGACGACGCCCACCGTCCCAAGCATACGGGCCAGGGCGAGACCGGCGCCGAGCAGAACGGGCTGGCAATGTTCGGTGGCGCGTAGGCAGTTGGCGGCGCCGGGCGCGTTGCTCCACATGAGGTCGCGCAGCGGAAGGTTGGAGGGCGTCTCCCAGGCGGCCAGTGCTTGGGCGACGGCGGGCACGCGCACGGCGATGTCGCGCAACATGCCGACGCGCTGCGAGCCCTGACCGGGAAACAGGAAGCCGATCCGCGGGGCCGCCAAGGCTTCGCCGACGAACGTGCCGGGGGAGGAGGCGCCGCGGGCGACGGCGTCGAGGCCCGCAAGCAACTCTGCTCGGCTGGACGCGCGCACGGCCGCCCGCGCCTCGGTCGCGGGTCGCACCGCGAGTGTGCGGGCCATTCGCGCCGGCGTGAGGTTGGGGTCCGCGGCGACCGCGTCGCGCAGTTCCGCGGCGAAGCGGGCGCGCGAGGCGGCGTCGCCGGCCGAGAACGTGACAAGGTGGACGAGGCCATCCTCGGCGACGGCCACCGGGGCCTCGGCCGCAAGGACGACATGCGCGTTGGTGCCGCCGAAGCCAAAGCTCGAGACGGAGGCGACGTCGCCCTTGAGCGGTTGGGGCGCCTGGGGCAGGGTGATCGGACCAAAACTCCGCTCGGGTCGGGCGGACGCGAAGCCCGCGAGCGGTGGGACGGTCCGGTGATGCAATGCGAGCGAGGCCCGGACGAGGCCCGCGACGCCCGCCGCCGACATCGTATGGCCAACGTTGGCCTTGCTCGAGCCAAGCGGGACGGGCCCGGCTTGGTCGCCAAAGACCTGCAGCAGCGCAGCCAACTCGACCTCGTCGCCGACATCCGTGCCCGTGCCGTGGGCCTCGATGTAGCCAAGGCGATTTTTCGCTACGCCCGCATCGCGCCAGGCGGCGTCGAGCACTTCGACTTGGCCCTTGGCGAGCGGGGCCATGGGGCCGTCGCCGGCGCCGTCGTTGTTCATCGCGATGCCGTGAAGGACCGCGTAGATCCGGTCTCCGTTGGCGCGGGCATCTTCGAGGCGCTTGAGGACGACGATGCCGGCGCCGTCGCCCTGGACGAAGCCGTCAGCGCGCATGTCGAAGGGGCGACAGACCCCCGACGCGCTGATGGCGCCGATCCGGCTGAACGCGACGTGGTTCTCCGGCGTGAGGCACAGGTAGATGCCACCGGCGAGGACAGCGTCCAGCGCCCCCGACCGGAGCTGAGCGACGGCCGAGTGCACGGCGACGAGCGCGCTTGCACAGGCCGCGTCGGTCGTCCACGCAGGACCGTGCAGATCGAGTTCCTGCGCGACGGCCGCCGCAGTCATGTTGGCGAGGAGGCCTGCGGCCGTAAACGGCCGGGAGGGAGCGACGCGGCCGACAGCTGAGGCGATGGCCTGCGGATCGGGCGCCTCACCGAGCTGGCCGCCCGCCATCAACTGGGCCGTGATGCGGCTCGACAACAGGAGGCGGTACTCGGTCGCCGTCACACCGAGGACGACGCCTGTGCGATGCGGCATCTCGGAGGGGCGACAGCCGGCGTCGGCGATCGCTTCGAGAGCCACCTCGATCGCGAGGCGCTGTTGCGGGTCCATCACCTCGACGCGGCGCGGGGGAATTCCGAAGTGCAGCGCCGGAAAGGTGCGAACGTCGTCGATGAACGCGCCGGTCGGGGCGTAGGAACGGTCCGTCGCCCGCTTGTTGGCGTCGAAGAACGCGTCATGGTCCCAGCGGTCCGGAGGAACGCGCCCAAAGGCGTGCGCACCAGCGAGGGCTTGGCGCCAGTAGGCAATCGGGTCGGCGGCGCCGGCGAAGCGGCAGCCGATGCCGACGATGGCGATGGGGCTCACGGGGACGCTCCGGGGGGGCGCCCGGTCGATCAGGACTGGGCGCGGGAGACGAGGTTGGCGAGGTCGCCGACCGTCTGCACCTTGGCGAGGTCTTCGTCGGCGAAAGTGGTCTTCGAGGCCTCTTCGAGTTGTCCGACCATCTCCATCGTGGCGATGGAGTCCAAGCCGAGGGACTCGATCGTCTGAGCGGGGGCGAGCGAGGCGAAATCGGCCTTGCGCTTGGGCGCCACCGCCGTCAGCGCGTCGCGGATCAGGCCGAGAATCTGTTGGTCATTCATTGGGGGCTCCGAAAAGGGGGCGCCGTTATCAGGTTCCCAGCGTGGCGGCCTTCGCCCGGGCCCAGACGCCGCGCGCCATGTGCTTGGCGAGGGCCAGACGGCCAGCCTGGGCGCCCGCGAGGCGATTGCCACCGGCACCGAGTTTGCCCTCCAGGTAGTCCTGGCGGGTCTTGCGCCGTTGGAGCTTGCCCGACGAAGTCTTGGGCAGGCTGCCCGCGGGCAAACAAACGACGTCGATGACCGAGACGCTCAGCTCCTTCCGGATCTTGGAGCGGATGGCCTCGACCACGGCCTCTTGGTCGTTGGCGCGCGTTTCAGCGACGACCACGACCTCTTCGCCGGCCTCGCCGGGGACGCTGAATGCGACGACGTTGCCCCGCCGCACGCCGTCCAGTTCCGCCACGCACCATTCGAGCGCCTGGGGATGCAGGTTGCGGCCGTTGACGATGATGAGGTCTTTGATCCTGCCCGTGACGACGACCTGGCCGTCGCGGACGTAGCCGAGGTCGCCTGTGCGAAGGAACCCGTCGGGCCGGTAAGCCTCGGCGGTCGCTTGGGGGTTCTGGAAATAGCCAAGCGTGACCGACGGGCCCTTGAAGCAAAGCTCCCCTTCGCGACCGTCGGGCAGCCATTGCCCATCGGCGCCGAGGACCCGGATCTCGTGCCCGCTGAAGGCGGCGCCACAAGCGACGTGTTCGGCCGTCAACTGGCCGTCGATCGCGTCGCGAACGGTGCCGTCGGCCTGGAAGGACTCCGCGTCGACAACAAGGCCTTCCCAAGTGTCCGGGCGCCGCTTAATCGACATCGCCAGCGTGGCTTCGGCCATGCCGTAGGCGGGCGTGACCGCATTCGTCGGCATCTTGCAACGCGTGGAGAACAGGTCCGTGAAGGCGCGAACCGTGGCTGGCTGAATGGGCTCGGCGCCGCAGCCGACCATTGCGAGGCAGCTGAGGTCCCAGTTCGTGAGGTCCTCGTCGCGAACGCGTTTCGTGGCGAGCGCAAAGGCGAAGTTCGGCGCGAACGTCACAGTGCCGCGGTGGCGGTGGATGGTGTCGAGCCAAACGCTTGGGCGTTTGATGAAGCGCAACGTCGGGATGAACACGGTGGGGATGCTGTGGAGGATGGGGGCGATGACGAAGCCGATGAGGCCCATGTCATGGTAGAGCGGCAGCCAACTGATGGCCTTGTCGCCGTTGCCCGGCACCATTTGCAGGGCTTCGTCGATGATGCCCCGCGCGTTGGCCACCAGGCTCGCGTGCGTGACCATGACGCCCTTCGGGTCCGCGGTGGACCCCGACGTGTACTGAAGGAAGGCCAAGTCGGCGGGAACGATGGGCTCCCAGGTGGGGGCCGCGTCGCATGTCCGGAGCGTGGGGGCGGCGACGACCTGCTTCAGGGTGGGCACCCGGTCAGCGAGGCTCCAGAGAACCGTGAGCAAGCGCTCGCTGGCGACGAGGAGCGACGCGCCGGCCTGCGTGAGGATGCGCTCGTTGCGGTCGACGTAGGCGTCGAGGCTCGCAAAGGACATCGGCGGGTAGAGTGGGACCGGAACGATTCCGGCGCGCAGGGCTGCGAGGAAGGTGAGGACGAAGTCCTCGGGCTCGATGACGATGAGGCCGACCCGGTCGCCCTTGCGCAGGCCGTGCGCCTGCAGCGCGGCAGCACGGACACTCGTTTCCCGGGCGATGTCGGGGAAGAGGTACTCCGTCTCATTTCCCTCGAGATCCTGGAACACGAAACCGCGGTCGGCGGCGTTCCAGCCAACTTCGGCAACGGCCTGGGCGACAGTCTCGAAGGTCGACGGCATGGGGGCTCCGGGGTTCGTGGCGGGCGCCGCACCCTAGGCTGCTGCTGGCGGCCGCGCAAGTGTGAAAAGCGGGGGAGGGAACATGATTCTGCGCGAATTCACTTCCGACCCGCTGGTCAGTTTGGGATGCATCGGACGCCGTCACTTGGCCGCTGGACGTGCCCAAGCGACGTCCAGGTACAGGCCCGGGTTCGGAGTATGAAGGCCAGCTGGGCGCCGACGGGTCCTCGAAACGGACGTGCCAGGCAACCGCGATGCGGCCGAGCAAACGGCGCTTCGCCTTGTTGGCCGAAAGGGCAATTTCGCTGTCGCCGTCGTGACCCTCGAAGTCGAGATTGAGGATGCGCCCGTCTTCGGCCACGTGGAGTTGGAGGCGGGAATCCGTCATCCATGCAGCAGCAACGTGGGCGACCAGGTCGACGAGATCCAGCTACGGCCGGCCCTGGCACCCCCAGCGGGAATCGAACCCGCGTCTGAGGATTAGGAATCCTCTGTTCTATCCACTGAACTATGGGGGCTCGGACCGGCCGCCTACTTCGCCGCCTCGGGGGTCGCCCAGCCGCCGCCGGGGCTTGGCCCGCGGCCACGGGCCAGCCTAGCTGGCTGCTGCAAAAGCGCCGTCCTGCTGCGCCCGCGGGGGCATCCCGCCCCGCGGCGTCACGGGGACCCCAGGCTCGGTCGCCGTACGCACGGTACGGCTTTCCTCGCCTTGCACCCCGTTCCTTGCGGGATCGGGCGCCCTCGCCGGCTCGCAACGGACGGCGCCGGTCATCACGCTCGCCGGCACGCCGGCGAGCGTTTCGCCCTTCTTGCAGCAGCCTGCTAGGTTAGCTGATCGCATGTTCACCCAGGCGACTTTCGACTTCCTCCAAGACCTCCGGGACCACAACGACAAGTCCTGGTTTGACGCCAATAAGGCCAGGTACGAGACCGTCGCCAAAGGCCCGCTCAGCGACTTTGTGCGCGCCATGGGCCCCGCCATTCGCAGCATCAGCGGGCACTACCTGGCTGACGATCGGAGCGCGTTCCGCATCCACCGTGACACGCGCTTCTCCAAGGACAAGAGCCCCTACAAGACGCACCTTGCCGCCCAGTTCCGGCACGAGGCCGTCCGTGGGCCTCTGTCAGAGACGGTCCATGCGCCCGGCTTTTACTGCCACATCTCGCCCGAAGGACTGGGCGAGATGGACGGCTGCTTTGGCGGCTTCGGTACGTGGAGGCCCGAAGGTCCCGCCCTGGCAGCCATCCGCGCACGCATCGTCTCCCATCCCGACGATTGGGCCGCCGCGCGCGACACGGTCTCGCTTGGCGGCGAGTCGCTCAAGCGCGTGCCCGCTGGATTCGACGCCGAACATCGGTTCGCCGACGACCTCCGCCGTAAGGACTACATCGGAAGCATCACCTTTGAACCTGCCGAAGTGATGGGCGCGAGTTTCGTCGACCGATTCGCCGACGCATGCCGGAAAGCCGCGCCGCTCAATCGCTTCCTTTGCAACGCGGTCGGCTTGCCCTGGTAGGGGGCACCATCAGGGGGTGCGGATCGTGAGCTCGCGGCCCACAACGACCTCGACGTAGGCAGCCTCGTCGGGGGCCACATACCGAACACCCGTCGCCCGCTCCAGGACGACGCCGTCGGCCGTAAATGCCGTCCATTCACGAAGCGGCTCACCCTCATCCCACCCCGTCGCGGGCGCCGTCCATGCCCCTGCATCGAGCAAGAGCGACGCGCTGAGCGCCTCGACGGGTGCCGGCCCGGCCGACCGCGCGCCGTAGAAGACGGGGTCCATGGGGTCGTCGCGCCAATCGCAGTGGATGTGGCTCTCATACCAGCCGATGTAGTCGGCGCCTTCGTCTTCACAGGTGTCGGCCAGGGTGTCGAGGCTATGATCGAGGGCCACGAGGTCGAGGCCGTCTCCGTATTGGTGCCGCGAAGAGGTCGCGCCGCCGACGGACGCATTGTAGGCGGGCGACCGGTACCCGCTATTGACCACGACCGGACCCAGGGTGTCGCGAATGGCCTGCAGCACCTCGATCGTCCGCGGCATCATGACCGCCCAGCGGCCCTTCCACGCCTCGGCGACCTCCCATAGGGCAAAGTTGGGCGCCAACATCGTGTCAGGGTCCTCCCAATCAAGGTCGAGGGCCCGCGTCGGCGCCGCGTACTGGGCGGACCCGTACAGGGGGTCCGGGTAGACGTAGTCGGGGTCGTCCGCCGGCCAAGGCCACGTGTCGAGGCACAACGTTCCGTCGCCGTTTTCGCCAAGGTAGCAGACGACGACCGGGGCACTGGAAGTGCCAGACGACGTTGTCGGCGTCGATGTCGTCGGCGTCGTGGGAACCGGCGGCGCCGAGGTGTCGGTCCCCGTCGGATCTGGCGGGATCGGCAGGTCATACTCATTCGGCGCCTCGTCAGCAGGCGCGCGCACGACCACAGCGTCGTCTTGCCGGGGTCCACACGCCATCCAAATGCGCACGATCATGTCATCTCCGCGCGTTCGCCAGCCTCCGCTATCCGGCCCCACGCGCGCCGCCTTCGTCGACGGGACAGCTCTCGCCTACCGGGCCTGGCACGCACTGCCAACGACCATTCGTGGACCCGACGGCGGGCTGACGAATGCCGCCCTTGGCTTCGCCCAGATGTTCCGCAAGCTCTTGCTCATGCGCCGCCCGTTCTTCGGCGCCGTCGTCTTCGACGCACCGGGTCCGACCTGGCGGCACGCGATGGACGCCACCTACAAAGACCACCGGCCGCCCATGCCTTCCGGCCTCCGAGGCCAACTCGCGGCCATCGATGCCGTCGTCGCCGCACACGGCTGGCCCGTCCTGCGCCAGGCCGGCGTCGAGGCGGACGACGTCATCGCGACATTGTGTAGCGTCGCGCGGCGCGCGGGCCACGACGTCCTGTTGGTCTCGGGGGACAAGGACCTGTCGCAGCTGATCGGCCCCAACTGGGTCGACGGCGAATCCTGGCGGCTGCCAGCGGGCTAGCAGGCCACATGAAACGCTGGCTCCTCACCTGTTCCGTCGTCCTCACCGCGCTCGCCTGTGGAGGCGCTCCGGGCGCCGATCCAGGCGAGCGACCGCCCCGCCGAAGCGACGCCGAGCGCCCTGCCCCATCGCCCGTTCCAGGCGACGACCCTGGCGACCGCCCGCGCCAACCCTCCCCCGGCGACGAAGGCCCCGACGAGCGCGATGACCGCCGCCCTCCATCCGGTGGGAAGCCCGACAACGGCAAGCCCGCCGACGAGGACCGGCCGCGCGACAACCCCAGCCCAGATGACGGCGATGCCAACGGCGACGGCCGCCCCGACGACATGCCCGCCGAAGGTGGAAAGCCCGGCGGCATGAAGGACCAACTCCAGCTCATCCAGATCGGCAAAGACTCGACCGGCGAACAGCGCACTGCCTACATCCACGTCCCCAAGACGCTTCCGGCCACCGGTCGCAAGGCCATCATGGTGTTTCACGGCGGATCGGGCTCCAACGCCATGGCGCTGGCGCCCAATTGGTCGTCTCGGTTCAACAAGGACGCCGTCCTGGTCTTCCCCAACGGCCAGATGTCCAACTCTCAGCGCGGCGGTTGGGCCATCGACAAGGTCGGCGAACGGCGCCATCTCGACACGATCGTCAAGCTCATCGATCAACTCGTCGCGAGCCACGGAGTCGATCGCAAGCGCATCTGGGCTGCAGGCTTCTCGTCGGGCTCAAGCATGACCTGGGACTTGGCGTGCTTCGAGGGGGGCCGATTCCAGGGTTTCGGTTTCGTCTCCAAGTACATGATCGAAGACGCGACCGCGCTCTGCAAGTCGCCCGCGAAGTCCTTCGCCATTTTCGCCGGAACGCAGGACAAAGATAGCCCCTACGCCGGCTTCAAGGACCAGCGTGGCACCTTCCAGATGGGCGCGGAGGAGGCCGCCGCTTGGTACGCCGGCAAGGGCGGCTGCAAGGCGCAGCCGACGTCAGAGCGCAAGCTGGCCGACTCGGCTGACGACAACACGCGCGTGACGGAGCGCACCTGGACCGGGTGCGGCAGCATCGGTGCCGCCCGTCTCTATAAGATCGACGGCGGCGGCCACTCCTGGCCGGGTGGCCGCCTCAGCAAGCTGCCGAATGCATGCCACGACATTTCGGCGACGGATGAGCTGATCAACTTCTGGAAGGCGTACGCCGGCTACTGAATCGAGTCGACGACCTGCGCGATCAGGTTGACGAGTTCGTCGACCCGTGCGCGGTCGCGGGCGCGCGCTGCGATTTCAATGCGATCGCCAAGATCGGTCAATTCAGGGAAGCCGTAGGGCGTCCCTGACCCCTTCATGCTGTGGCCCAATCGCTGGACCTCGCCGAACTCCCCGCGCAGGAGCAAATCTCGGATCGCCGCGACGTCAGCGCGGCGATTGTTCAGGTAGATGGGGATGAGATCGACGATGTCGGGGTCGACCTCACGGCGGGTCGTCCGGCGCGGTTCACTGGCCGCCTCGGTTTCAACTGGGGGCGCACGGCGAAGGCAGCCGCCGACTGCATCGAGCAGGGCCTCCTTCCGCACGGGCTTGGACAACCAAGCCGTGCAACCCGCCTCCGCGATGCTCTCGCCGACCTTCGCACCGGCGTTCCCCGTCACCGCGAGGATCGGCGCGGCGAAGCCCGCCAAACGAAGGTCGCGCGTGAGCGCGAGGCCGTCTCGGCCAGGCATCTCGACGTCCGTGATCACGAGGTCCACTGCGTGCTCAGCGACCGCGCGCTGCGCGTCGTCGGCAGAGGCCGCCAAGACGACCTCGGCCCCTGCTCTTGCCAGAAGCTCTCGCATGAACGTGCGGGTGTCGAGGTCGTCATCCACGACAACGACTACGGGCGTGGCCCGAACCCACCGTTCCACCAGGGCAAGCAGCCGTTCCCGCGTGATGGGTTTCGTCGTGAAATCATCCATGCCCGCGCGCAGGCAACGCTGGCGAATGGCGTCGGTCGCGTGGGCGGTCACCGCGATGATCGGCGTCCGAGAGCGCTGTTGCAGTGCCTCGTCCGAACGAAGATGCGCGGTCGCTTCGATACCGTCCATCTCGGCCATGTGAACGTCCATCAGCACGAGGTCAAAGCGTTCTCCATGGGCGGCCTCGATCGCTCGTCGCCCTTCGTTGACAACGACCACCCGATGGCCCGCGCCGCTGAGAATGCCGAGCGCGACGGCCTGGTTGTCCACGTTGTCCTCCACGAGGAGGACGTCTGCTGGCCGCGTCAGGCGCCGCTCCAAAGGCGTCGGGGGAGGCCGTCGTATGGGCGGCCGCAGCAACGGGGCCACCGGCGGCGCCAGGTCGTCGGTCGTCGCCGGCGCCGGCTCCCCGTCGCCGCGAAGGGCCGCCAGGTAGGCACCAAGCCGCGTCGGCCGGAGCAGCAACCCGTCCAACACGCCTTCGGTCCCAGCGAACGACCGCGTAGGGTCTACTGTCATCACCATGCGCGTCCGAACTCGCCTTTGGCGCAGCTGGCGCAGCGTGGTCACAGGATCGGCCCCCTCCATGTCCTGGTCCCACACGACGACGTCGTGAGGCTCGCCGGCCAAGGCCTCACGCAGGGCCGCGACGTCGCCCACCGTCGCCACGTCGGCACCGGCGTGTCGCGCGACATTGACCAACCAAGCCGACGATACGGGGTGGGCGTCGACCACCAACACCCTCAGGCCACGCAGGGGGAAAGCGTCGGTGGGGGGTGCTTCGGCCAGCAGCGGCAGCCTGACCTTGAACACGCTGCCGGCGCCAGGCTCGGAACGCATGTCGATACGTCCGCCCATCATGTGGACGAGGCTGCGGGTGATGGCCAGCCCGAGGCCGGTCCCCGAGGTGCGCCCCGCCGTCGTATGGGCGGCGCGGAAGAAGCGGCTGAACACTTTCTGTTGATCGCGTGGCAGAATGCCAATTCCCGTATCGGCGACCGAGATCACAAACTCGATGCGTCGGTCATCGGGTATCGGCCTCGCGCGCAGCCGCACGATGACCTCGCCGCGCTCCGTGTACTTGATCGCATTGGACACGAGGTTCGTGACGACCTGCCGCAACCGGTTGGCGTCGCCGTGGACGACCCTCGGCAAATCCGGGGAGATGTCGCAGAGCAGGCGGAGGCGCTTGCGGGCTGCAGACACCGCAAGGAACTCGACCACGTCCTCGACGACGTCCGAGACGCTGAAAACCGCAACCTCGAGGTCCATCTGCCCGGCCTCGATCTTCGAAAAGTCGAGGATGTCGGTGATGAGGTGCAGCAGCGCCTCAGTGTTCATGCGCACGGTGTGCAATAAGCGGCGTTGCCGGTCCGTCAGGTCGGTGTCCAGCGTCAGCTCAGTCATGCCGACGATGGCGTTGAGCGGCGTACGGATCTCGTGGCTGATGTGGGCGAGGAAGTCAGACTTGGCCTGACTTGCGGCTTCCGCCGCATCGCGAGCGCGTTCCAGCAGTGCGGTGGTCCGCCGCTGATCGGTCGTTTCGCGCGCCGTGACGGCGACCACAGTGGAGCCGTCGGCGTCCGCACGCGCCGGCGCGACCGTCGCATTGAACCAACGGGTGTCCTCGCCTTGGCCCACCGCCAGTTCGACTTGTGCCGTCTGGCCCGCGAGCGCGCCTCGGTACGCGGCCTCCCAGTCAGGGCGGGCAGTCGGAACGTGCATGTCGAGGACGGCCGCCCCCACAAGGGGACGCCGACCGAGCGCCTCGCCGAGTCCGGCCAGGGCGCGGTTGAAGGCGACCAGCCTCAGCTTGCCATCCACGCACCAAACTGGGTCGACCGTGGCGTCCAAAAGCACGTGTAGGCGCCAAAGGGCCAGATGCGCCTCTTCCACCTCCCGTCGCGCAGCCTGGCGTGAATCCGGCGCCATATTCCCCCGTTCGGCTCGGCCTACCACGCGGAACCGGGCGGCGAGGCGACGGCCGCCATCACGGCTCGATCTGGTACTTCTTGAGCTTCCGATACAGCGTCGTGCGCGGAATGCGCAACGCTCGAATCACTTCACTCATGTTGCCTTCGGCACGTCGGATGGCGTCCAAGATCATGTCCCGCTCGACCTGATCACGGGGCGGCAGATCGACGTCGAGGGTCGACGGCGGCGCCAGGGGCTGACGCATCGGCGCGGCCACGCGCATGGGGGGCAGAGCGACCGTCGGCGGGAGCGCGCTCACGGCGCCCGACATTTCGCGAACGCGGCGTGGCAAATCCTCCAACTCGACGACGTCCCCCGAACTCGCGACGAGCGCTCGCTCCACGGCGTTCTGCAACTCCCGAACATTGCCTGGCCATGCATAGGTGAGCAGCGCTTGGCGCGCCTGGTCGGAGAAGCGAACCCTCGGACGCTCGCCGCGCGCCCCGGCCTCGGCCAGGAAGTGCGCCGCCAGCAATGGGATGTCCTCACGCCGCTCTCGGAGCGGGGCGAGGTCGAACTCAAACACGGCGAGCCGGTAAAAGAGGTCCTCGCGAAACTCGCCCTTCTGGCAGGCCCCGACCAGGTCTTTGTAGGTCGCCGTGACGATGCGGACGTCCACGTCGATCTCTTCGTTGCCGCCTACTCGGTAGAATTGCCGCTCTTGCAAGACGCGCAGCAGCTTGGCTTGGAGCCCCGGGCTGAGCTCCCCGACCTCATCGAGGAACAGCGTCCCCCGGTTCGCCTGCTCGAAACGACCCGTCCGTCGGGCACCTGCCCCCGTGAACGCCCCCTTTTCATGGCCGAACAGCTCTGTCTCTTGCAGGGTCTCTGGAATCGCCGCGCAATTGATCGCGACGAACGGGCCACCCGCCCGTCCAGAGTGCATGTGGATCGCCCGAGCGACGAGCTCCTTCCCAGTCCCCGATTCCCCTGTGATCAACACCGTGACATCGCTCGCGGCGACGCGGTCGATTTGGCGGAAGAGACGCAACATGGGCGGCGAGACCCCAACGATTCCGCCGTAGGCGCCCCGTTGGTCGCGGTCGGCCTGCCGCATGCGCTGGGAAACGAGGTTCTGATCGACGGCCCCTTTGACGGCCTCGATGAGGCGCATCCGATCCACGGGCTTCGTCAGGTAGTCGCATGCGCCCGCCTGGATGGCCTTGACGGCGTGCGGGACGCCCGCGTCGGCAGTCAACATCAGAACCGGTAGGAAGGGGTGCGTGTGCCGCAGGCGCCCAAGAACCGTCATGCCGCCGATCCCGCTCATGTGCAGATCCAGCAGCACGGCGTCGGGAATGACGCGCTCAAGCGCCTCGATGCAACTCGCGCCGTCGGCAAAGCCGTGGGCCTCGTAGCCCCCGCGCTCCAACCACCGCATCACCAGGGTGCGATGGCTTTCATCGTCGTCAACGACCAACACAATCGGGAGCGTCGACTCCTCCCGAGTCCCCTCGGCCACGTGCATCTCCCCGGGGCTCCCTACCACGAAGTCGGCTCAGCGCGCCCACACCTTGAGGGTCTGGCCGATGTCGTCGAGCACGGACCGGACCACATCGTAGTCCGGGTGCCTCACCGCCACGTACGCGTTGGCGAGGTAGCCGGCTTCCACGGGCTGGGTCCGGTGCCCAACCGGGGGCAGGTGCAGCTTGAAGATCATGTTGCCGTACCGCGCCTGAACCTGGTCGACTCCGCTGTAGCCAGCGATCGTCCCATCTTGGTTCGGCCGCAGGGCCACAAGGCCCGCCGCATATCGACGCGACGCGGACTCCTCGACGCGACCCCACACCACCGCGCGCGCCCAGGCCGTGTACAGGTCGAAGTCGTTCGCCGCACAGTAGGTGTCCCACCAGTTGCAGCCCGGCGGTCGAGCACCGATCTCGGAAAATACGAGGCCCTTGGGCCCGACGAACCACTCCATGTGCGTCGCCGACGTGTTCAGCCCCAACTCGCGGACAACCTGGCGTCCAAAATGCCGCAACTCGCCGTAGCCAGGCGCGTCGATGCGGTTCGTCGCCACCATTTGCGGGCTGACGCTCCGGTCCCGCATCGCTTGCAACACATTCGGATAGTAGTGCGTGATCGCCTCGAACACGACTTCGCCGTCCACCGTCAACGTGTCGAAGTAGCCCTCATGTCCGAGGACGAACTCCTCCATCGTGAAGAACCGCTCACGCTCCGTGAGGCCAGTTTCACGCAGGGCCGCCTCCAGCTCCGCGGCGTTGTCGATGCGGTAGGTCGCCGCGGCGCCAGCGCCGTCCCGCGGTTTGAGAATGACGGGGTACCCGACCTCCGCGACGAATGCGACGGCGTCGGAGGCCCGGCTGACGGCGGCATTCCGCGCGCACGGGATGCCGCGTTTGCGCAGCTCCTGCTTCATCACGAACTTGTCGCGGCAGAGGTTGGCCACGTCGTAGGGCGTGCCGGGGATGCGCGTCGCTTCGCGCACGCGCGCCGTGCACAACACATGGGCCTCGACCGTCGCTTCGAGGCGATCGACCCACGGACCTCGCCGTTGAATGCGGGTCACGGCGTCGATCATCGCCGCTTCGTTGCCGATGGCTGGCACATATTCGTAGCCGTCCAACAAACTGCAGATTTCCGGATCGAGGTGCTCCGGCTTCGTGTCTCCGAGCCCGGTCACGCGCGCGCCGACATTCTTGAGGCCGCGCACAAAGCGCCGCTGGTTCGCCGGAAAGTTCGGCGCAACGAAGATGACGTGCGGCATGATTACTCCCCCATTCCGATCCGGTCACGCTCGGTCTTGCACCAAAAACGCACCAGGCCATGGAAATGATCAGTGAACGCCTCGACCTCGTGAGCCGGGTAAAGCGCCGCTACCTTGGCCCGGATGACATCGCGCATTTCCGGCGCTGAGAAGACGTCCACTGCGATGCGGTCGAAGTCGGCGAGGTGCTTCTGGCACCAGTCCTCGAATCGATCGGCGTCGAAATGGGCGCGCGCAATGGCGTCGTACCGATCGAGCTGCGCGTCGAGGTCCAGGCCGGGGTCCCGCGCGTCGAGGAACGGGCGCCAGTCCAAGTTCATCTTCATCGGGCGCCGCGTCGCAGCGCAGAACAAGCTCCACCGCACCAGCGCCTTCACCAACCAAGGCCAGTGGTAGTGCAGGCTCGTCACCTGGCTATCGGGGCAGGCATTGGCGAAGTCGATGGGGTGCAGGACGCCATCGGCGCGCAACATCTCGCAGGAGTTGAAATCCCAGCCGAAGAAGGCGTTGATCGTGCGGCAGACGCGTGTGGCCGTGCGCCAACCGGGTCCGTCGAGGAAGCCGAAGTCCACGACGTACCGGCCGTGCAGGGGCTGGTCGGGGTCGTATTTGACGACCTGGACCTGCGGGCCGACGCCGATGGCGCGCACGAACAGGTCCCAGTTCTTGACCCCCGCCTGAAGATGCTGGACGCGCTTTCCGGACGCGTCGTAGGCGGCACGCAGGTCGCGCTCGTCCTTGACTTGCGTGACGCCGACCCAGCCACCACCGTCGTAGGGCTTGAGGAAGGCCGGATACCCGACCCCGCGGCCCACTTCGCCGACGTCGAAGAGGTCGTTGTAGCGGCGGACGGTGACCTCCCAGTCCCCGTCGGTCTCATACGCCTTTGGCGGGATCATCATGGTCTTGGGGATCGGCAACCCGAGGCGCATCATCGCGGCGTACGTCGTGTGCTTTTCGTTGCTCTGAATCGACCATGGGTTGTTGAGCACGTACAGATCGTCGGCGACGACCGATTTCTTGATCCACTCGCGCGTCGTATGGAACCAGTGGGTCAGCCGGTCGACCACGAGGTCGTAGCGACATGGCTCCGCCAAGTCGAACGGCGCCACACGCACGCGCTGGACGTCGAAACGGATCTCGCCTTCCGGCGACTGGACAGCGAGATCGAGCTTCTTGACCAGCATCTCGAAGGCCGCGGGCCAACAGAGGTCCGCGCCCAGCGACAACCCGATCCGCCTGGTCACTACCGCCATGGCCAGTCCTCCCCGGTCGACCGCGCTATCGCAGCGTCCGCGCCGCTGACCACGGCCCGGTGAACATGGTGTTAGGATGGACCCCTGGTGCGGGCCCCAGGCCCGCGTTGGAGAGGCCATGCGTTCCGTGTTTCTGCTCGCGATGACTGGCTGCGGCGGACCCTGGGACGCGCCGGTGCTCTCGCTTGGCCCCGAAGGAGCCGACACCGAGGACGACCTCGTCGCGGCCGTGATCGACCCTGGACCCGATGCCCGACCCGACGCCGAATGGACCTTCCTGTGGCTGCGCGACGGCGCCGCTGTCGCCGACCTGACCACGAGCATCGTCCCCGCTTCCGCCACCGCCCGCGGCGAGACATGGGAAGTCCGCGTCAGCCCGGCGGACCACGATGGGGACGCGGCGGTGGCCTCGCTCCTGATCGCCAACGCGTCGCCGACCGCGGCGGTGTCCTTCGAACCGGCCTCGCCCGAGCCGGGTGAACCCATTCTGGCGCTCGCGACAGGCACGGATGCCGACGTCGACACCGTCACCTTTCGCTACGCGTGGTCGCGCAACGGCACTCCAAGCGGGCACACCGAGGCGCTCCTCCCCGCGGACGTCACGGTTCGCAACGAGCTTTGGTCAGTCATCGTCACCCCGAACGACGGGTTCGACGATGGTCCGACGGCCGCCGCCGAGGTGGCGATCGGCAACGCGGCCCCGTCGATTGCAACCGTAACCATCGGACCCGAATCGCCCACCGAGCGGACGGACATCTCGGCCACGGCGACCGTCACGGACGCCGACGGCGACGTCGTCACCGAAAGCTGGACCTGGCGCGTCAACGGCGCCGACGTCGCGGGCGTGTCCGGGCCGACACTCACGGGTGCCTCATTCGCGCGAGGCGACCACGTGATCGCCACCCTGACAGCGGATGACGGCTCGGCCTCGTCGACCGCCGACAGCAATGAGCTTGTCGTCGCAAACGCTGGCCCTGAAGCGATCGACGTCGCCATCGCACCCGAGCCCCTTCGCGTCGCCGACATCGCGACCTGTTCGTGGTCTTCCGTGGTTGACCCCGATGGCGACACCGTCGCCAGCACCGAGGCCACCTGGCGCCTCGACGGCACTCCAATCGCCAGCGGCCCAGACCTTGTGGGAGTCTTCGCCAAGGGTCAGACCCTGGCCTGCGACGTCGTGGCGACCGACCTCGACGGCGCCGTCGGGCCTACGATCACGGCCGAGTTGGTCGTCGCGAACACGGCGCCGGTCGCGACGTCCGCGACCCTGTCCGACGCGAGTCCCGACGGCGGTGCCAGCGTCACGGCGTCGGGCATCGCGACTGACGCCGACGCCGACCCCGTCACGTTCACGTGGCGTTGGTGGGTCGACGGAGCCGAGGTCTCCACCGAGGACGCCCTCCACCCCTCGCTCTTCGCCAAGGGCGACACGATCCAGGCCGAGGGAACCCCGACCGACGGCGACGATGCCGGGGCGCCGGTCCTGTCGAACATCGGCACGGCCACGAACTCTGCGCCGCTCGTCGCGCTCGGCCCGCTGGTCCCGGACCCCGTCCGCACCAACGATACGCTGACGATCACCTTCACGGCATCCGACCGCGACGGGGAACTGGTCACCACGTCCACCTGGTGGACGGTCGACGGCGCAACGGTGGCCACCGACACCACGTCGTTGCCTGGGACGGCCTTCGCCAAAGGCCAAACCGTCGCCTTCCACGCGACGGCCAACGATGGTCTGGTCGACGGTCCCGAATCGACCGCCGAGATCGTCGTCGCAGACACCGCCCCAAGCGTCGCTGGCGCAGAGGTCAGCCCCGCGGACCTGCACGAGGGCGTCGTGGCCAGCTGCGCCCCGCTCGGCTGGTCCGACGCCGACGGCGACCTGCCGGCCTTCACGGTCGAATGGCGCGTCAACGGCGCGCTCGCGTCGTCCGACCTCACCCTGACGGGCGCCGATTTCGACCGCGACGATTCTGTCGTCTGCGTGCTCACGCCCGATACCGGCGAGGCGGGCGCTCCGGCCACCAGCGCACCCGTCATCGTCGGCAACGCACCCCCGAGCCTCGCCGAATCGCTCATCGTGCCGGTCGCCCCGATCTGGGGCTTCGACGACCTCGTCTGCAAATTGGGCGCGCCGGCCGTCGACCTCGACGGGGACCCGCTCACCTACACCGCGCGCTGGTCCAACTCGTGGACCGACGACTATCCGGCGGCCACCACGTCCCAACCCAACGACACGATTCCCGCGGCCGAAACGACGCAGGACCGGGCCTGGACGTGCGTGCTGACGGCCGACGACGGCCAAGACCCGGTCGAGGGGTCCCCCGCCACCGTCGTGCCCACCCCCGCGGGCGGCAACATCCTCGTCATCGTCGCCGACGACCTTGGCGTCGACAAGGTCGCCGCCTATGGCGAACACCCCGACCCGCCGCCGACCCCCGTCCTCGACCGCCTGGCGGACGAAGGCGTCAAATTCCGCCATGCCTACAGCGGCCCGGTCTGCGCCCCGACCCGCGCCAACATGATGACCGGCCGGTACGGCCGTCGCCACGGCGTCGGCAAGATCATCAACGTGTGGACCTACGACTACGCGCTACCGGCCAACGAATTGCCGCTGCCCGCCGTATTGGATTCCTCCGCCTATTTCTCGTACTCCAACTCGTTCGTCGGGAAATGGCACCTCGGTTCCCGCCCCGAGGGCCCGTCCCACCCGGCCGATTTGGGTTGGTCCTGGCACGCCGGTTCGCTTGGCAATTTGGCCGACCCTACTACCATCGACACCATCGGAAAGAAGGACTACAGCTACTGGGAGCGAGACGACAACGGGTTCGTCTCCATCAGCACCGAATACGCGACGATTCAGACGACGGACGACGCGCTGGATCGCATTGCCGTCATGCCCGAGCCCTGGATGTTGTGGCTCGCCTACAACGCCCCGCACGAGCCTCTTCACGTGCCCCCGGCATCGCTGCACTCGTTCGTTGGCCTCGACGACGCGTCGAGCGACTACGACAAATACCAAGCCATGGTCGAGTCCCTCGACTCGGAAATGGGCCGGCTGTTGGTGTCGATCGACCCCGTCGTCCTCGACGCGACAACGGTGTTCTTTATCGGCGACAACGGCACGCCAAAACACGGCATCTCCGCGCCCTTCGACCCCGAAAAGGGCAAGGGAAGCGTACACGAAGGCGGCGTCAACGTTCCGCTCATCGTGCGCGCCCCCCATCTCGGCCTCATCGGCGGCACGGAAAGCACCGCATTCGTCCATGCCGTAGACCTGTTTACGACGATTTCGGTCATCGTCGGCGTCGACCCCGGCGAGTTGGAACAACAACTCCCGGACGGTACCTTTCGGCCCATCGCCTTCGACGGTCAGTCCATCCTGCCCTATCTGTCCGACCCGATGCGGGTCGGCGCACGGGAAACGATGTTCGTCGAGCGCTTCGAGCCCAATGGCAAAGACCCGTTCTTCTCGGAGAGCGTGGCCATTCGCGACGAGCGCTGGAAGTTGATCCGTGCCTTCGAAAACGGCAAGGATGCGGAGAATTTCTTCGACCTCGTATTCGCCGGGCTCGACGTCCCCGTCGAGGGCCTCACCGAGGACCTGCTCCTCACCGAGGACCTGCTCCTCACCGAAATGGATGAGGAGCAGCAGGCGGCCTACGACCGCCTTTCGGCCGCCCTCGACGCACAGCTCGCCGAACTGACCTACGACGTCCCCGAATACGCGCCCGAGGTCTATCTCGCCGCCTTCCTCCCCGATCCGCCCTACCCGGGCGAGGACATCAGCTGCGTGGCCGCGGGATGGCGCGATGGCGACGACGATGAGGTCACCTTCACCTACGACTGGGAACTCAACGGCGTGCCGTTGGCCGTCGACGGCGACACGTTGACGAGCGACCAGTTCGTTCTCGGCGACGAGGTCAGCTGCACCATCACGGCGTCGGACGGCCTCGCGAGCGGCGCCTCGGCGACGGTCACGGCCACCATCGTGGACGCCCCCCCGACGCTTCAAAGTGTCCAACTCACCCCCGATCCCGCCAACTCCGCGGACACCCTGTTGTGCAGCGCGCTCGGCGTGGAGGACCCGGACTCCGACGTCGTCGAGGTCCACTACCAGTGGCGGGTCGGCTTCGATCAGCTGGAACTCGACCAGCCCACGCTCGACAATTCGTGGTTCGTGCGCGGCAACGACGTGCAATGCGGCGTGACGCTCGACGACGGCGTGACCGTGACCGCCGAGGAATTCAGCAACATCGTCGTCATCGCCAACCACCCGCCGACGGCGCCGATCATCGAGGTGCAACCTTCGGAGCCGGAGCCCGGGGTCGACGACCTGTGGTGCGGCGTCCTCGTCGACCCCTACGATGCCGACCTCGATGTCCTCGGCTTCCAGGTCAGCTGGACGGTCGACGGCGTCGATTGGGCCGGACCCACGGACACCCTGGTTCTCGCCGGCGACACCATCCCGGCCGCCGAAACGGAAGACGGCCAGCTATGGGTTTGCAACGTCAAGGCCCACGACGGCCTCGAATTCGGCGACATCGGCCAGGCCGCGACATGGACCTGGGGCGTTGCCCCCGAGATCTGGCCCCAAGGCCTGGATTTCCGCCCCACCAACGCGACATGTTTGGCCGGCGATCGGCGCCCAAGTGGGGCCGCCGCCGAGTGGGTCCCCGCCTACTCGCTCCTCCTCGAGGAGCCCGTCTTCATGACCCACCCGCCAGGGGATGACACCTGGTGGTACGTCGTCCTGCAAGACGGCGAAATCGTCCGGTTCCTCAACCAGCCCGACACCGAGACCTTCGACGTCGTCATGGACATCCAGGACGCCGTCCGCAACGAGCCGGGCGAACAGGCCGGCATGATGGGTCTCGCGTTTTCGCCCGACTTCGATATCACGGGCGAGGTCTACATCTTCTATACGGCGAACGGCAACGACCTCGACATCGCCAGCTACATCCGAATCAGCCGGTTCACCAGCTTCGACGGCGGCGCAACTCTCGATCCGGCCTCCGAGGAAATCCTCTACGAATTGCCCCAGCAGTTCATCTACCACAAGGGCGGACACCTCTCCTTCGACGCTGACGGGTACCTCTGGTTCGCCATCGGCGACGGCGGTGGCCTGCTTGACCCCCTGGACCATGGGCAGAACCTGTTCAGCCCGTACAGCAAGATTCACCGGGTAGACCCGACGGTTGGCTACCCGTGGGGCATTCCCGCCGACAATCCCTATGCCGACGGCGTCGATGGTCTGCCGGAGATTTGGGCGAGCGGCTTCCGCAATCCTTGGCGTTTCACCTACGACGAAATCACGGAGAAATTGTGGGTTGGTGACGTCGGATCCCAGGACTGGGAGGAGGTCAGCGTCCTGACCAAGGGTCAGAACGCCGGTTGGTCGGTCGTCGAGGGCACACATTGTGTGGACCCCGCCGACTGCGACACCACCGGCATCACCATGCCCATCGTCGAGTGGAGCCACAATGGTGGCGCAGCAGCCGTCATCGGTGGGCTCGTCTACCGCGGCTCGGCGATTCCCGGCCTCGTTGGGACCTACCTGTACACGGACTACTACGGGGGGACGCCCCTCGACGCCATCCGCGACATCGGCGGCGGCAGCTACGTCGTCGAGAACATCATCCCGGCCACGGGCCTCCGCATCGCGAGTTTCGCGGCGGACGAGGCCGGCGAAGTCTACGCGGTGGACTACCTTCAGGGCCAAATCTACCAACTCGTCCCGACCGAGCCGGAACCGGACTCCTTCCCGCGCAAATTGTCCGAGACGGGCTGCGTCGACCCGCTGGATCCCACCTTGCCGTCCACCGCGATGATTCCGTTCGATGTCACGGTGGCGCTGTGGAGCGACGACGCCGAAAAGAGTCGCTACCTCGCGATTCCCGATGGCACGACCATCGAGCTTGGCGACGACGGCGACTTCGAATTCCCGATCGGGACCGTGATGCTCAAGACGTTCGCCTACGACGGCGTCATCTTCGAGACGCGCCTCCTCATGCGCCACAACGACGGCGAGTGGGCCGGCTACACCTATCAGTGGAACGAGGACCACACCGACGCGGACTTGCTGGACGACAACGTCACGACAGACGTGATGGGGCGCAGCTGGACCTTCCCGACGGCGCAGTGCATGGACTGCCACACATCGACAGCCGGGCGCGCGGTGGGCGCGGAGACGCTGCAGCTCAACGCGACGTGGGCCTACCCCAACGGCCGCCTGGCGAACCAAATCGCGACCTGGCAGGCCATCGGGCTCTTTGCGACGGATCCGGGGCCGCCGGAGACGTTGCCCGCTTTGCCCGCCCTGGACGACGAGACAGCGTCACTCCAGGATCGAGGACGCGCCTATCTGCACGCCAACTGCGCCTACTGCCACGGCGAGGGCGCCGGTAGCGGGCCTCAGGACTTCCACTACCTCTCCGAATTCCCGAACTACTGTGACGTCGCGCCCTTCGGTGAGGACCTCGGGGCTGGCGCGGACGCGCGAATTCTGGCCCCCGGCCACCCCGAGAACAGCGTCCTGTACCTGCGGATGGCCGACCTTGGCGCCTTCCGGATGCCGCCCGTTGGCACCGAGGTACTCGATCTCACCGCGCTGGGCCTCATCGAGGCCTGGATCGACGAGACCGAGGTCTGTACGTTCTGAAATCCGACGTCCGTCGCGAGCCCCCGAGGGCTCAGCGCTCGCAGACGTAGGGTTTTGTCGTGTGGCACGCGTCGTCATTCCAGCCCAAGTCGGGATGGAAGCGATTCAAGGTGCCACAGTCCTCGCCGCCCGAGTCGTTGGGCTCACCTGGGTACCAGTGCGTGATGGCGACCAGGCTTCCGTCGTCCCAAACCCATGTTCCTTCCAAGGTCCGGTCGTTGAAGCCCATCCACCAGGAAGAACCGATGATCCCGAAGCCAGCGCCCGCGACGTCGATCGTGGCGTCCACCCAGGTCTCCTCGACCGGATCGCCGATCGACACAAGAAATGCGCCGTCCGCTGCACACGCCGCTTGGGCGTCCTCCCAGTTCAAACTGGGTGAGCAGAACGTGTAGCAGCCGTCCCCGTTGACGTGCGCGACGCAATCCGGCGTAGGTGCGACACAACAAGTATCGTCGGCGCCGTCACAATCCTGGTCCAGACCGTCCTCGCAGGTCTCGGGTGCCCCAGGGAACACGCCCGGGTCAACGTCGTCGCAATCCAGCCCCAGGCTCACCGCCACCCACCCCGGGATCGGGGACGAGCAGTCGACGACCCCAAGAAGCGCGCCCTCGCCAAACCCATCGCCATCATCGTCGAACCAAAAATCGGTCGGGGCACCGATGCTGGGGTCTGCGTCGTCACAATCTTCGTCATTGTCGACGTGGCCCACGGGCGGCGCGCAAGACGGAACGCCGACGCCGGCGCCCCAGCCGTCGCCGTCCAAGTCCGGGAACCAGTCACCGGCCGTGGAGAGGTCCACCGACGGGTCCGCGTCGTCCTTCAGCCCGTCGCAATCGTCGTCGAGGCCATTGCATGCCTCGATCGCCGCGGGATTTACGGCAGGATCAGTGTCCAAACAGTCGGTTGCATCGGCCGACATTCCCTCAGGCGCTGTGCACGCCCAGACCGCCAACGGGTCCGGATACACGCCAAACCCGTCTCCGTCGTCGTCATGGTAGAACCAAATCTGCGTGGAGATGTCCAAAGCGGGGTCGTCTTCGTCGGCGAGGCCGTCGCAATTGTCGTCCCACCCATTGCAGACCTCTTCCGCCCCTGGATTCACGGCGGAATCGGCGTCGTCGCAGTCGTCGCCACCAAGGGCGAGCGCGACCCAACCATCGCCATCGGCGTCGCAGGAGGCGTCGCACTCGTCGTCCGCACAATCGACCAGGAAATCGGCGTCATCGTCGACGCCATTGACGCAGTCCTCGGCGCAGACGTCCGTGCAGGATGGGTCATCGCAGTCCGCGGCGCCGCTCAGGTCGTTGTCCCGACCATCGTCGCACACCTCGTCGCAACTCCCGTCACAATCGGGGTCGTCGCAATCGACGAGGGCATCGCCGTCATTGTCTCTGGCATCGGCGCACAACTCGTCGCAATCCGCAATGGAGCAATCGGAGTCCGAACAATCGGCGGCGCCATCGGCGTCGTTGTCGCGGGCGTCCGTACAATCTTCGGCGCAGGTGGGTTCGTTGCAGTCCGAGTCCGCACAATCGACGGCGCCGTCGCCATCGTTGTCGCGTTCGTCGGTACAGGTCTCGAGACACCGGCCGTCGCAATCGGAATCCAGGCAGTCTGCCAAACCGTCGCCGTCGTCGTCAATCTGGTTGGCGCAGGACTCAGCGACGGCCGGTGGGCGGGTCGGGGTTGCGCCCGTCGTCTCTGAATCCACCGCGCACGCCAGCCAGGTCCAAAAGGCCACCATGCCGCCTCCCCTTGGCCACTAACATGAGGGTTGCCCAAACCCTCTTGGATGATCCCTTCCGTCTCAGCCCGGCGCGACCGCGCACCGCGGCCCCGCCTTCGCCAACGCGACCATCCCTGCGATCGCATCCGGAATGCCAGACGCCGCAAACCGGCTCGCAAGGGCCGCGGGCACCGAACCGCCCGGGTCAGACCAAGCGTGGTATTCGACCCAGGTCGTCTCCGGCCCCAGGGGGATGAGCAGCCACGCGCCCTGCGTAAAAGCGATGGAAATGCCACCTGCGGCTACCGTTGCGGCCTCGCCGGAAAGGACCGGATCTTCGACGCTGTGCCACGTAGTCTCCAACATCCGTCCTGCGCTCGCCTGCGCGAGCTGCGTCTGCACCGCTTGATCGACCACCCACCATCGGTCGGTCACCAAACCCATCGGCAGGAACTGCAGCACGCGACGCTTGGGCGCGCACCAACGACCGTCGACCAGCACCACGCGCTCGAGCGACGTGTAGTTGGGCTTGCTCTGGTCATCGCTCAGCGCAGCCATCAGCTTCGCGGCGTTCACGTCCACCGCTCCGACGCCCCAGCCAAGCCGAGCCGCATGCCCCGGAATCTCGACCAGGCCCGTCTCCACCTTGCCCGTCTGAGCCGCCATCCAGCGGGACGCATCCGGGATTTGCGGCACCTTGGACGCTCCGCGTTGAGCCCGAATTGGCGCGACCTCCCCAAGGGTCCGCTTCAGGGCGTCCACGTCGACGGGGACGGCCAGTGCCGCGCTCACAAGCAGCTGGACCATGCCGCCCTCCCGCCCGGCGCGCTAACCGCGGGCAGGGGGAGCAGGTGGCCTACCTGGTGACGGGAGCAGCGGGCTTCATCGGCTTCCACGTCGCCCTTCGGCTGTTGCAGCTCGGACACGACGTCGTCGGCTTCGACGACATGAACCCCTACTACGACCCCGCGCTCAAGCGGGCCCGCGTGGCCGAATTGGTGGCCCATCGGGGGTTCCGCATGGTCGAGGCCGACCTGGCCGACCGCGCCGCCGTGGAGGCTGTTTTTTCGCAGCCCTTCGCCGCCGTCATTCACCTTGCCGCCCAGGCCGGGGTCCGCCACGGGATCGACCAGCCCCATGTCTACGCGGCCGCCAATCTCACCGGCTTCCTCCACATCCTCGAGGGGTGCCGCCACGGACGCGTTCCCCACCTCGTCTACGCTAGTTCGTCATCCGTCTACGGTTCCGGGCAGCTGCCCTTCAGCGAACACGACGCGGCCGACCACCCGCTGAGCCTCTACGCCGCGACCAAGCGCGCAAATGAGCTCATGGCCCACAGTTACGCCCACCTCTTTGGCCTTCCGGCCACCGGCCTCCGCTTCTTCACGGTCGACGGCCCCTGGGGCCGCCCCGACATGGCGATCTACAAGTTCACGAGGGCACTGCTGGCCGACGAGCCCATTGTCCTGTTCAATCATGGCGCCATGTCGCGCGACATGACCTACATCGACGATGTCGTGGAGGCCGTCATCCGCGTCATCGACCGTCCGCCGACCTCCGTGCCGGTCCCCGATCTGGCGACGGCGGCCGCCCCCTGGCGCCTCTACAACGTCGGCAACGCGGACCCCGTCGACCTGATGACGTTGGTCGCCACCATCGAAGCGGCCACAGGCCGCACGGCGAAGACGCAACATGCGCCGCTCGCCGCGGGCGACGCCATCGCCACCGCCGCCGACGCCACCGATCTGTTCGAAGCGGTCGGTTTCCGGCCCGCTACGCCCTTGGCGGAAGGCGTCCGCCGCTTCGTTGCCTGGTACCGGAGCTACCACGGGTTGCCCGAGCGGCCATCGCGGGCATAGGGCAGCGCGTCGCGGATGGACCCATGACCAGCACTCAGGCCGAGATCGACCTATCGTACAGCGTTTCGAACGAATTCTTCGCGCTGTGGCTCGACAAGAACATGCACTACACGTCGGCCTGGTACGAGCGCGACGACATGACGCTCGAGGAGGCCCAAGAAGCCAAGGCCCAGCGCCTGTACCGCTTCGCGGAACTCGGCCCCGACAAGACGGTCCTCGACATCGGCTCCGGCTGGGGCTCGGCGATCGACGTCGTCAGCCGCTTGGGAATCCGCCACGCAACGGGCATCACGCTGAGCACGGAGCAACTCGCGTGGTGCCATGCCCGCAAGCTGCCCAACGCCACGTTCTTGCTGCAGGACTACCACACCTATGAGCCGGCCGTCCCCTTCGACGGGCTCATCAGCGTCGAGATGATCGACCACCTCTGCTCGCCCGCTCAGGCGCGCCAAGGGCTCGCGGTCGACCTCTACCGCGCCTATTTCAACCGACTGGCGACCTGGGTGCGCCCTGGCGCCTGCTTCGGCTTCCAGGCGATCCTGCGCAATCGCATCCCCCGCGCCCGCAAGGATCTCGAAGACCTCGCCTTCACGGCCGACGTCATCTTTCCTGGCGGCCTCAATCCCCGCATCGAGGAAATCGTCCAGGCCGTCACGCCTCACTGGGAGATCGAGGAGCTTCACATGCTCCGCAAGGACTACGGTCGGACGACGGGCGAGTGGCTGCGCCGCCTTCGCTTGAACGAAGGCACGATCCGCGCTCAATGGGGCGACCGCGTCTACGACGACTACGATCGCTACCTGGACACCTGTGTTCGGGCGTTTGCGAACCACTGGTCCGGCGACGTCGAGATCAAGCTTCGTCGCATCTGACGTTCGTCCCTACGTACTGTCGCGTATCTCCTTGCCAAACTAGGTAGCTAGAATCTGGCTGGATTCGCTCCCCCGTCATCTGAGACGGAACCAATCCGACCTGAGGCCGCACCGCCGGGGCGATGGCATCAACGCGCTCGCTCCTCATCGTCGACGACCAACCCGTGTTGCGAGCAGGTCTCGCTGCCTTGGCCCGTGCCCTCGGTTTCGACGTCGTCGGCGAAACGGGGGACGGCCTCGAGGCGATGGCGCTCGTGGAACGACTACGGCCGGCCATCGTCACCCTCAATCTCGAGCTGACCGGCCTCGACGGCCTCGAAGTCGCGCGACGCCTCGCGGATCTTGGGCCCCCGCGACCCCACGTACTGCTGCTAAGCCAGTGTTCGAGCGAAGCCGTCATCGCGCAGGCGCTGCGCAACGTCGACGGGTTCGTCACCAAGGACGCCGCGACCTCGACCGTCGCTCGGGCCCTTCAGGAGACCGCCGCCGGCAAACGCCACGTTCCCGCGTCCTGGCGACCCACTACAGCGGGAGCCGCCGCGGATGCGTGGGAACGCCTGACGAATCGCGAACGAGAGGTGACGCTGCTCGTCGGAAACGGGTCGACCAACCGAGACGTCGCCGATCGGCTCGGCATCAGTGTGAGGACAGTCGAAGTCCACCGGCGCGCATCGCTGACGAAGCTCGGCTTGCATGGGCCCGTCGAGTTGGCCCGCTACGTGGGACGGCGCACAGGACACCTCGGCTGAAACGTTGTCCAGGGGTGCAACGGCAGGGTTGACGACCTCGCACCACTGAGCAGGGACCCTTCCTCTGGCCGAGCGACCAGGGACGGCGGGCTGACCGGATGCGTACGTCGTCGGGTCCGCGTTCCTCGACGCGTGCCTGGACAGGTAGGGAGTGGCCGACGACCCTTGTTGCGATTTCGCGTCTGGATGGATTGATGTGCCGGGACTGGGGTCCGTTTTGAAACCGCGAAGCATTCCAGAAACGACGTGCCCCACTGTGAGGACCGTCTCATTTTCATCCGCAGCCGGACCGCGGCCCGGTCCTTGAGTTTGACGATGTTGCTGCGATCTAGCGGTTGGCTGGTTGTAAGCCTCGCGTGGGCACCGGTTTGTGGGTGCGGTGGCGACCAGGAGCACGGGTCTGCACAGCATGTCGCGAACTACAGCGATCTCGGGTTGCCGTGCGACGACTTGAATCCCTGTCCAGCGGGGATGGGCTGCGAGTATCCTGGTGCGTCGTGCCTCTGGACGTGTGTGAACAAGGTGGACTGTCCTCCCAACGGGGAGGAATACGTCTGTTGGGACAACCTATGTGGTACGTTCATCTATTGAATTGGGGGGTCGCGTGCGTGTCGCAAGCTCCGGTATTCAGCGGCTCTCGCGTCTGCGTTGGAGCCATTTCTTTCGTCCGCGACCTACCGGAATGCTGGTTGGATTGCTGTTGGCGTGCGATGACACGGATTCGGGCGCCGGTTCAGGTGAGACGGATGCGGGTGATGCTGGCGAATACGGTGAACCGTGTAAGGCCGAAAATCGGTGCGGGAAAGACCTGGTTTGTGTTGAATTCGCCACTCAGGGTTGGACCTGCCAATACGCGTGCGATAGTAGTGATGACTGTCCTGAACTGACCTTCGCGCACCATACATGTTACACCGGGTGGTGTGCATTTTGGTTCGATTCCAGTTCCGCTCAATGACGCACCGCGGCGCAGGTGCGTGCGGTATGACGCGGGCGATCGGGACGTTGTAGGTCCAAGCCCGGCATACAGTGGGGCACGGACGCCTTTGCCGACGCGCTGAGGTCGATGACGCCGGCCCTGGGCCAGAGCATGGTCATGGCGGCGATCGCGTTGACGGAAAACCGATCGACGTACTTGGAGCGCAAAGTGTGGTGCGGACCTGCGTCGACCCGCGGGCGCCGAACCCCTGGCCGTTGACGAGGTCTCGTCGTCGCGCCCACCCGATCGCCCCGCAGGGAACGTAGGCTGTCTTCCCGAACAGGCGAACGCCCCCATGCCCGAATCCGGCCGGATCCAAGGGAGCGCTGAACACGTCCCCGCCGGTGATCGCATTCTGGCTTTCCATGCGGATTACCTCGCATGACTCCGCGAAGATGCCCACCAGGAGTAATCAAATCCAGTTCCAGACGGTGGGAAAGGAAGGATGAAGGGCATGGCAGTAGACACACGCGGGGGACCGGAAGGGTGAACGGCGTGGCGGCAGGCACACCCGGCAAGATTGTTCCCGCTCAGCGCCACGCCGCCCTGCAAGGGCCACCAGGGCCTCGATTCCGGTGGGATTTCTCCGAAAGCGTCGGAGAAAAGTAGGTCTGACCCTATGCGGGGCCGACCCTCCGCCTGGATATCCGGAAGCTGCCCGGCAACCTCATTTCTTACGAAACTGTCGGTGCGTCTCAGGCCATTTCGGTGCGCTAAATCGCCACCAAAGGAAGGTTCCTCAGGAGGCACGGCGCGCTCGCGGTTCCCGCGACCGTGGCGGTCGTCACGCCACTGTAGGATGGGGTCGTCACCCGCGCGGCTACGCGCCTCTCACGGCGCGGGCGCGAGGACGAGGTAGGTCAGCCGGGTCGGTCCGTCGCCCTGGGCGAGCGTAAACCGGCCACCCTCGCACGACCCCGCGTGCGGGCCCTCGAACGTGCCGTCGATGGGATCGATGGCCCACAGCTCCAGTGACGTTCCGTCGGGACGATCGCATGGGGCGTCGACGCCGACCCCGGCGGTGCTCGTGGTATCGAACGGGTGCAGCGCCCACACCGCAAGTGCGACGATCTCGCCAAGGGGGGGGTAGGGAGGCACCCAGACATCCGGGATGCGCCGTGCCGCGATGTCCTGGAGGAACACGCCGAAGGGAGCCTTGAGGGCCGCCTTGTCGACGGTGAGCACGAGGTCGTCTCCCACCCCGAGAGCCTGGGGATCGTGGCTGGAGCTCTGCACCTCGGCGCCCTCTGGGAGGTCCGGCTGGTACACGAAATCGAGGGTCATCGCCCCGTCTTCGTCCACGACGATGGGTCGAAGGGCCTCCGCGAGTCGCGGCTCCACGTCGTCGTTCCAAACTGACTTGAGGGCGACCTCGGTGCCAGGTTCGACTTCGAACACGAACGTGCCGTCCGGCTCGGTCGTGCCGGTGAAGCAGGTCGTGCGGGTGCAGGCCATCACCTCGGCGTCGCCGCGAGCGGTTCCGTCGGGGCCGACGAGCAGGCCGCGAACCCCGGACGGCGTCTCGGTGGGCAGGGTCGGCCACGAGGGATCGGTGGTATCCGTGGGGGACGGGGTCGGCGTGGAGGTCGTCGGGGTGCCCGTGGTCGAGGGCGCGGGCGGCGAGTCGGTGTCGACGACCACCGTACCCGGCGTGCCGCCACATCCGGCAAGGACCGCGACCAGCGCCAAGCGAAGGAGGGGGTGCTCGGGTCCTTGGGTCGGTACGCGGGTTGCCTCGCTCATGTGTTCCTCTCACCCGAGGGTGGCCCGAGCCTGTCTGAAGGGTCCATCGGAAATTCCGCTTCTACCAATCGGTACCGACGATGCGGAAATCCTGGATGACAGATGTGCGTCCTTTTGGCGGGATGGCGGCACATGGGGCGGGCACGATGAACCCACATCACCTTCGCACCTTTCTCGCCGTGATCGAGCAGGGCAGCTTCACGCAAGCCGCCCGCCGGGTCCACGTCAGCCAATCTACGGCCAGCCTCCACATCAAGGAGTTGGAGGATGCCGTCGGGGCCGTGCTCCTCGACCGGAGCGGCCGCTCCGTACGGCCGACGGCAGCCGGGCGGGTGCTCGCCAGCTACGGGCAGCGTCTGATCCTGCTCGGAACCGAAGCCACCCAGCAGGTCAAGGCGCTGTCCACGGCGACGTCGGGCCAGCTCGAAATCGCCGCTTCCACCGTGCCGGGCGAGTACCTCCTGCCCGGCCATCTCCGGACCTTCGTAGACGCCTATCCGAGCATCCAGACGATGCTTCGGGTGAGCGACACCGCCGGTGCAATCCAAGACTTGCTCTCCGGCGGGGCCGACCTCGCTTTCGTCGGATCGCGTCCCATGGAAGCGGGCTTGATCACGCACGTGTTCACAGAAGACGAAATCGTGCTTGTTGGCGCACGCAAGGGGCCGCGGCCCAACGACATCCCCTTCCGGTACGTGGCCCGTCCGGAGGGGTCGGGGACCCAGCAGGCGGTCGCGAACCTGCTTCCCAAGGGCGCCACGCCGGCGCTCGTGGTCGGCGGGACCGAGGCGATGCGGCGATGTGTCGTGCAGGGGGTCGGCCTGGGCTTTCTGTCGCGCCAGGTGATGGCCGACGATATCGCCGCCGGGACGGTGGTCGTGCACCCCTGGCCCGGCACGCCGCTGCGGCGGCAGATCTTCGTGGCGTGGCGCGCAGGCGGCGGGCTCACCACGGGGGCCCGAGCGTTGCTCGGCAGCCTTGGTCTCGCGGCGCACCTCCTGACCTGAGGCGGGCGACGGCCGAGCCCCTCGCCGGGTCTCGAGAACGGGACGACCCGCCGGCCGGAGGTGGGAGGTCGGTGACCGCGCCCCATTTCGACCCTTTGTGTCCTGAAGATCCGCAGCCACACATCGGCTGCATCGCAGCCACCCCCCTTCCGGCAGTCCGTCGGCGGGGCCGCAGTTGCGGGTGAATCATCGACTTAATTAGGTTTCACGCTGATCAAGTCGCAGGCCCGTTCAGGAAAGGACGCGCGACGCTGGGGCCCATCGGCGCCGTCCCGAGGCACAAAGAGCCGTAGGACAGGCGGGAACCCTTTTCGTGTGGAGGTTCACCTACACGGCGAATCCCGGGATGGTCCGGGGCCACCCGAGGAACCCATGCGCCACCTCCCCTTCGCTTCTCCCGTCGCCACCCTCGCGCTGATAGCGTGCGGGCCGAGTGATCCCGAGACGATTACCGTGACCCGCACGGTGACGAACACGGTCACCGAGACTCACACCAACACCGTGCCCAACACGGTCACGAACACGAACACGGTCACGAACACGGTGGAAGGGCCGACCGTCACCGTGACGGTGCCAAGCACTGAGCTCGAGCCGGGACGCTTCGAGGAGGTGCTGCTCGAAATGCGCCGCCTGCAGGACAACAGCACCGGTACCGCCGTGGGCTCGAACGGAGCCGGCGAAAACCACATGCACCTGTCCGAGGTCATCCATCGCGACGCGACGGCCAACACGAACTCTCAGATCATGTACTGCTCGTACACCTTCGGCGTGCTCAACGCCGACAAACCGGGCAACGAGACGTACCAGGCCCAGGGCTTCACCCACCTCAAGACCACGGGCTCCAAGAACCCGGGCTGCATCCACCTCGTGGCCGACGACACGAACCGCGACCTCGTGTTCACGACCCACCACGGCGGGATCACGGACGGTCTGGGCTTCCTCTCCGGTTGGGATCTCAACCACGTCAACGACGTGGTTGACCTCGACCTCAACGGAATCCCCGACTTCCCCACCAAGACGACGATCGCCCCCGTCGAGATTCCCAAGCTGACTGAGAATGCCGAGGACCTCGACGGCGACCTGCTCGCCGACGTGTCCACCGCCTACGAGGGTCTCGACGTCGAGAACGGCATCATCTGGGTGACCAAACACGCCGACGGGCTGGGCGCCTACACCTTCGATCCGGTCACCAACGTGTTCACCCCGATCGGCAACTACGACGGGCTGGAGAACGGCTGGGACGTCATGGTGCTCGGCACGCTCGCCTATGTGGCGGACGGTATCGGCGGCCTCGTGACCCTGGACGTGTCCGACCCGACGAACATGATCGAGTTGGACCGACTGGTGCTCGACGGTCAGGCGCGCGACCTCGCCATCAGCGGCGACATCATGTACGTCGCGACCGAAAGCGGTGGTCTGGCGGTCGTCGACGTGGCCGACCCCAACGATCTCGAGCTGGTCGAGCAGCGCGTGATCTCCGGGAGCGTCATCGCGATCGACACCGACGACACGTTCCTGTACGTGGCCGCGTGGAATGACGCCCGGGTTTACGACATCACCGACCCGCGTACGCCGTATTTCATCGGTGCGGCCCGGCAGACCACTGCCAAGTCCTACGACGAGGTCGGTACGCTGATCGAGGCGGACCGCCCCGACATCACCGACCGCGTGCTCTCGATCGCAGGCAACGGAACGACCGTCTATGATGGCACCTGGTGGGTCCCGTACACGTTCGAGGTCGTGCCCACCCGTGTGGCGCCGTACCTCGTGCTCCCCGAGACCGTCAGCCAGATCACATTCGGCGGGGACGTGGATCTGGGGGCCAGCCTGGACGTCGTGGTGCCGGTCACGAACGACGGCACGGCGGACCTGACGGTCTACGACATCTGGTCGAACTCGCCGGCCTTCGCGCCGCTCGTGGAGGAAATGCTGCTCCACCCGGGCGAAACCGGGGACCTCACGCTGCGATTCACCCCGACCATCGGCGCCGATCAGGGCCCGATGATCGAGGACCCCTACAATCCGTTCTCGGCTTTCGAAGAGGGCGTCATCTACCTCGTGTCCGACGATCCGCAGCAGCCGATTCGAGAGATTTACGTCCAGGGAAATCTGGACGGCATCGGGGTCGGGGACGCGTTCCCGGAGACTACCGCCACCCTTACCGATGGCAGCGAATGGTCGTTTACAGCCGACGCGCTGGGGTCCCCGACCTTAGTGATATACTTCGCCACATTTTGACCCGTCTGCAGTCTGGAGTTGCCAGACGTCGAAGCTCAGTTGTGGCAGAAGTACAAGGATGTTGGCCTCAAGGTCGTCGCCCTCGACCCCAACGCCGCGGACATTCTCGAACCCGCAGGATTCGCGGACTACGTGTCCTACCTCGGACCCACCTACCCGGTCGGACTCGAGATCAGCACGTTCACCTACGCCACCCTCGAGGGGGTGTATGACGGCGGGAATCCGTACCCTGTCGACATCGTCATCGACCGGGACGGTGTGATTCAGTTCCTCGCGCGAGAGTACGACTTCGCCTCGCTCGAAGCTGCCATCCTTCCCCTGCTCTGACCGGGATTAGCAATTGACGCGGGGCGTGGGCTCAGACCCACGCCCCGCGTTCCATTTTTGGGGTCAGGGTGCGTCGCCGTGGACCAACGAACCGGTTCGGAGCCGGGTCGGTCTCTTGGAAGGTCCGAGGTCTTCCTGGCGGTAAGCGCGCCGGCCCCGAGCGACGCCGGTTCAACGGCGGTCACGACGCCGCCGCCTGGCTTGGATACTGGCAGAAGAGTCGGCAGTTCCTCCCAGCCTGCCATCGTGACCAACGCATGGAACGTGCTCCGTGAGCGTTGGCGCCAGCCCCGACGTTGCCGGTCGCCTGGCGAGTGACGGGGGCAACGGAACCGCCCCCCCCCAGGGCCCGGCGCGCGTGGCCTACAACCGGTACATTTTGTCCGGCGGTGAACACCCCAACGCAAACGCCGCCCTTCCCGCCCCGGTCACCGCCGCCATGGCGACCAAGGACCCGCCTCGACCCGACATGCCTCCTCGCCCGGACGCCAGCAAGACCCCGACGCCGCCCCGTCCCCCTCAGTCGTAAATCATCCACAGGTGCCCAGGAAACAGGTGCGTCAGCCCCGCCCGAAGCTGGTCGCGCCAGGCAATCCAGTTGTGGCCGTCCGCCGCCTCCCGGTACCGGACGTCCAGGCCCGCGTCCCGCAGCAGCGGCAACAGGCTCCGATTGAAAACGATGAGCGATTCGAAGGTCCCGCAAGACTGGAAGATGCGCGCGTCCACCCGCCCTGGGTCTGCACGCAGCGCATTGACGAAGGCCACGATGGGGTCGAACATCGGCCCGCGGTCGTGGTGCCCGACGTCCGTGAACACGAACGACCCCGACTGCAGCAGCAGCTGACCGAAGACACCGGGGTGGCGCCAGGCCGTGAACAAGCTGGTGACGCCCCCAAAGCTCGCGCCCATCAGGCCCCGCTCCGCCGGATCGTCGGACAGACCAAACCGGCTCTGCAGCGCGGGCAAAACTTCCAGGGCGATGAAATCCGCCTGTTTCGGATTCGCCGCGTACTCGGCATTTCGCACATGCCCCGACGTGAATGCCACGACCAACGGGGCGACCTCGTGGCGTTGGATGAGGTTCTCGAGCACGGTCCGCATCGACGCATACTGCAAGTAATCGCGCCCGTCGTGCACGATGAGCAGCGGGTACCGCTTGTGCGCCTTGTACTCGTTGGGCAGCCAAACCTCGACGTCGCGCCGGTCCCCCCAGACCGCGGAATCGATGGAAAACGACGTCATCGTCCCTGGCCGTACGCCGGGTTCGGGTTGCACCCAAAACGGCTCCTCGTAGCCGGGCATCGGGCAGACGCTGTTGCTGCCGAAGGGGTCGAACGCGCGTCGCGGATTGAGCGGGTCCCGAACGAGCGTCCGCCCACCCTCGCGATGCACTTCGTATTTGTACTCGACCCGGCCGCCCGTTGGCAATTCCACCGGCAGGTACCAGGCCTGGGTCGCTCCGAGCTGAATCAACGGGAGTCGGCTTTCCAAACCGAAGACCCAGTGGATGAGGTAAACCGCGTCCGCCGCATGCCCGTCGTAGAAGACGAAAACCGCTTGCCGCCCCTCGACGAGGGGAAAGATCTGGTTCCCGACGAAAGCGGCAACCGCCGCACGCGCCTGCCGGGGCCCCGACGCCTCGACCCGTCGAGCCAACTCGAAAATGGCCTTCATGAAAGACCCCGGACGGCGCCGCTGCCGTCGAGTTGGAACGCCGTCTCCGTCACGCCCACATTGACCCAACGATCATCCTTCAGGACGAGGTGGGCGCCATTCTCCAAGCCCACACAGACCGCGGGATGGAAGCGTCGGGCGAGGAGCCCGACCCGGCCCGGCTCACTGAGCCGCAACCTCCGCCTGGCATGGGGCAACGCGACGAGACCCGGCAACCAGCCCAAGCCCGGACCGAACACCTCCGGCCACGCCGCCCCTTCCGGGGGGTCATCGTAAAACAGGACGATGCGGTCGGTCAGCGCCATCAAGCCCGCCGACCACGCCGCGACGAGCAGGTCCGGCCGGGCCGCGGCCGCTACGTCCACCCCAAAGAACCGGATGCGGTTCATCAGAACGCCGACATGCCCACCCGCGATGAGAAGCGCGCCGGCCCCGTCCAACGCTTCGCAGACGGCTTCGTGGCGCGACCTAAGCCGCGCGTCCTCCCACGGCCTCGCCAGCTCGGAGTGCTCCGCCTCGATGGCCGCAGTCTCCTCCAGCAAGTCCGTGTCGACCTGGCGCACCGCACGAAGCGCCCGCTCCAACTCCCGGTCGACGATGGCCCGGTCGTCCTCCGCTCGAACGAGTTCCGACCAGGCCTCGAGCGCTGGCGTCAGGCGCAGGCGATGGACCCGCTTGAGGGCCCGAAGGCGCTCCTGACGGCGCGTCCACGACGCGGCGACGTCGGGCGCGTCGACCGATGCGGCCTCGAACCAACGGTACAACGGCAGCGCCGTGGCCGGCCGGCCAATGTGGCTCCGCAGGGCGGCGTCCTCCGCCTCATCGCCCCGCCAGCCGGCAGTGATGAGCACGCAGGGACCGTCGCAACCCGCTTCGTCGAGTGGCCCCCGGAGGTTCGGGTCGGGACGTTGGGGGCCAAGCAGGACGAGCGGTCGCATCGGTCCGCGCGGCTAACCGCAACGGGCCGCGGTCGACCTGCGCGTTAGCGCAAGCCCGCGAGGCCGGCATGAACGTCGTGTTCCTGGCGCCCAACTACCCCGCCGAGATGCCGCACTATGTCCGCGGCCTGGCGACGGTCGGCGCTCGGGTCTGGGGGGTGGGCGACGGCCCGTTGGGGAGCCTGCGACCCGACGTCCGCCAGCTGCTCGACGACTACCTGCAGGTGCCGAGGCTGCTCGACGAAGACGACGTCATCGCACGCGTCCACGCCTGGCTTCGCGGCCGCTCCGTGGACCGCATCGAAACGCAATGGGAGCCCACCGTCCTCCTCGCCGCCCGACTTCGCGAACACCTCGGTGTGATGGGCATGTTGCCGGGCACCGTCATCGGGTTCCGCGACAAGGCCGTGATGAAAGAACGGGTGGCAGCCGCCGGCCTCCGCGTCCCCCACGCGTTTCGCGCCACGACCACCGCCCAGGCACGCGCGGCCGCCGAACGGATCGGCTTCCCGCTCATCGTCAAGCCCATCGCTGGTGCCGGATCGGCCGACACTTACCGCGTCGACGATGCGCCCGAGTTGGAGCGCGTGCTCGCGCTGACCCGGCATGTCGAAGAGGTTTCAGTCGAGGAATTCGTGGACGGCCTCGAATTCACCTACGACACGATCTGCGTAGACGGCCAGCCGGTGTTCGAAAACGTCGCGCAATACCTGCCACGTCCGCTGGAAGCCAGGACGGTCGAATCGATCAGCCCCATCATCGCGACGGTACGCGACCTGACCCCGCCGCACATCCAACGTGGCATTCAGCTTGGTCGCCAGGTCCTCAAGGCTCTCGGCATGGGCACCGGTTTCACGCATATGGAGTGGTACCTCAAAGCGAGCGGCGAGGTCGTCTTTGGCGAAATCGGTTGCCGCCCCGGCGGTGCACATCTCGCCGATCAAATGAATTTCACCTGCGATACCGACGTGTTCCGCGAGTGGGCGCGCGCCGTCTGCTGGAGCGACTTCGACGGCAGGACCGAGCGCCTGTACAACTGCGCCATCGTCTTCAAGCGGGCCAAGGGCCAGGGCGCCATCACGCGCATCGAGGGCCTCGACGCCTTCCGCCAGCGCCACGGCCGCTGGATTTGCTGGGAAAACCTGCTGCCCGTCGGCGCCAAGCGCCGGAACTGGAAGATGACGCTCGTCTCCGACGGCTTCATCATCGTGCGCCACCCCAACTGGGGCGACGCGCTCGCCATCGCCAACGACGCAGCGAACAACGTCCACCTGATCGCCGGATGATGTCCTACACGTTCACCGCATTCCTGTTCGCGGCGTGCGCCATCTGGACCAACATCCTTCGCGGCCGCCACGAGGACCTCAAGTGGCTAGGCGCCGTGTTGTGGTTGGTGGGCCTGACCTTCGTCGCTTCGGCCTTCGCCGGCGCCCAGGACGTCCTCACCCAGCGCACCGCTTCGCCCGACCCCACCGCGGCGTGGGCGGCGGTTCTCACCCACCGCGCCACGCTCGTCGCACACGCGGCCTGGATCGCCTTGCTCGTCCACGTGTCTCGCCAACGCCGACCTGCATCACCCCCCGACCCCCACGTCGGTTAGGGTCTGTGCGTCTTGGAGTCATCCATGCGCCTTGCCCTCGTCGCCATCACCCTGCTCGCCTGTGGCCCCTCCGACGACACGTCGGGCGACTCCTCTCTCGAATTGTGCGGCAACGGCGTCGACGACGATGGCAACGGCCAGCTCGACTGCGCCGATTCGGCATGTTCTTGCCCTGAAGTCTGCGACGGCAACGCACTGGACGAGGACCAAGACGGCGCGATCGACTGCGACGATGCCGACTGCGATGGTTCCTGCGGCGAGGCCGACCGCTGTGACGACGGTCGGGACAACGACGCCGACGGCCTGACCGATTGCGACGACATCGACTGCACCGTGCCAGAGTGCGCCGAGGACTGCACCGACGGCCGCGACAACGACGCCGACGGCGCGACCGATTGCTCGGACTCCGACTGCAATGTGGTCGAGTGCACCGAGCTGTGTGCCGACGGTCGGGACAACGACGCGGACAGCGCCGTCGACTGCGACGACATGGACTGCGACGGCTCGTGCCCAGAGAACTGCGCCGATGGGCGCGACAACGATCTGGACGGCTTCGCCGATTGCGACGACTCCCAGTGCGAAGCCGAATGCCCCGAGGACTGCCTCAACTTCCAGGACGACGACGCCGACGGCGCCATCGACTGCCTCGACGCCGAGTGCGCATTCGCCTGCGACCAGGACCTCGACGGGTTTCTCAACGAAGCCCACGGCGGCGACGACTGTGACGACACGAACCCGATCGTCAACCCCGAAGGCGACGAGGTCTGCAACGGCCTCGACGACGACTGCAATGGCCTCACCGACATGGAGGACATCGCCAATCTCGACCCCACCACGGTCATCGGCTTCCACCCCGACGCGGACGCCGACACGTTCGGCGCGCGCGACACCCCAGTCGTCTACGAGTGCACGGCACCCGAGGGCTACGGGATCGGCAGCGACGACTGCGACGACCTGAACCCCGACATCAACCCCGCCGCGACCGAAGTCTGCGACGGCCTCGACAATGACTGTGACAACCTCAAGGACGACAAGGACCCTTCGGTCGACCTCGCCACGGCGTCGGATTGGTGGACCGATGCCGACGATGACGGCTTTGGCGACCCGGGGGCCTCCGTCTTCGCATGCAACCCACCCGTAGGTACGGTCGACAACGACTTGGACTGCGACGACACCGACCCCTTGCTCCTGGCCGCCGCCGACTGGCTGCCAGACAACGATGACGACGGCTACGGCGCCGGTGTCCCGGCCGGCATCATCGACTGCTTCCCGCCCGCTGGCGGACCTTGGGCGTCAGAGGTCGTCGGCGAGGACTGCGACGACACGAACCCGGCCATCAACCCCGGCGAGATCGAGGTCTGCAGCGGAATCGACGAGGACTGCGACCTCGACATCGACGAGGACGACCTGTCGTTCGACGAGGGCAGCTACACGCCCTACTACCCGGACGTCGACGAAGACGGGTACGGCAACAAGAGCGTCGGGGCCCTGCTGGCGTGCTTCCCGGCCGCCCCGTACACGGCCGTCACGAACACGGACTGCAACGACCTGGACGCCGACATTTCGCCCGTCGGCCTCGAAGTCTGCGACGGCATCGACAATGACTGCGACAACAAGGTCGACGACGCCGATGCATCCGTCGACCTGTCCACCGCAACGAATTGGTACGTGGACGCCGACAAGGATGGCTTCGGCGTCCCGGGCGTGCCGATCTTTGCCTGTGCGCCGCCTCCGGGCCGCGCCCCCAATGACACGGACTGCGACGACACCGACCCGATGGTCTTCGGGCCCGGCGACTGGGTCCCCGACCTCGACGGCGACGGCTACGGCGACGGTGCCCTCTACGGCGTCGTCTCCTGCGACCCGCCAGAGGCCGACCTGGTCTCCGAGTACCTCGACGTCGACTGCAACGAGTCGGATCCAGGCATCCACCCCGGCGCCACGGAGATTTGCGAAGACCTGATCGACCAGAACTGCGACGGCCTCGACGAAACGTGCTTTACCGGCGAAAAGGGCCCCGACTTCTCCGCCGACGGCTGGCACCAATGTGCAGGCTGGTTCGACACGATGGCGGCCGGCGAGATTCCGGCGTCGTGGGCGCCAGAGTGCCAAGAGCCGGACGACAACGTCGTCCGCGTGGCGTGTGGCGCGGACCTCGCGAACTACAACTTCATCGACGTCGAAAAGAATCCCTTCCGCGACGGCCTCGTGTCATACCCGGAGACCGGCATCATCTACAATGCCGACTTCGGCGGCCACCTCAATCAGATCTACGCGACCGGCAACGACCCCGACGTCTCCACGAGCTGGTGGGGCACCGGCGATGGCTGCAACGAGTTCGCGAAGAACATCACCGTGAACAACATTTGCACCTGGGAAGCGTCGAACTGCTTCGGCCAGGGCCTCGTCGGGCCGCGCTACCTGTGGGTCTACGCGAAGGCGGCGAAGTAATTCTGGCGAACGTTGGATTCGCGCGGCCGCGAATCCGACACGACACCCGGCCAGGGCGTCTCATGCCAGGTCCGCCCAGCCGGCGGGCGTTTCATTCAGGCGCGCGGCGCTCCGGGGACCGAGGTGGTCGAACTCTCCAATGTGGTGATGCAGTACGGTCGCCAAGTCCTGTTTCTGGACGCCGGGCTCAAGGTTAATCCGGGCGAAAAGGTCGGCCTCGTCGGCCCGAATGGCGCCGGAAAGACCACCATTTTCCGGCTGATCACAGGCGAGACGCGTCCTGACGAGGGAACCGTCGAGCGCCCACGTCGCCTCACCATTGGCTACTTCCGCCAGGACTTTGCCGAGTGGCGCGACGCGTCCGTCCTTGCCGAAACCGTGGCAGGAGCAGGAGAAATCGCGGCCCTCGGCGAGGAGCTCGCCGTGCTCGAAGGCCGCCTCGAAGACGTCGACGCCCCCGACTATGACCGCGTCCTTGAGCGCTACGGCGAGGTCCAGGCCCGGTACCAGGAAGGCGGCGGCTACGACCTGGAGTCCCGAGCGCGGTCCATTCTCGCCGGCCTTGGCTTCTCGTCGACCGACGCGGAGGGCCCCGTCGGCGCGCTTTCGGGTGGGTGGCGCATGCGCGTGCAACTCGCCCGCATTTTGCTGGCTCGGCCAGAGATGCTCCTGCTCGACGAGCCCACGAACTACCTGGACATCGAGTCGATCCTGTGGCTCGAGGACTGGCTTCGCGAGTTCCCCGGCGCGCTATTGATGACCTGCCACGATCGGGACGTCATGAATCGTGTGGTCAAAAAAATCGTCGAAATCGACGGGGGACGAATCCGGACCTACCTCGGAAACTATGACGCCTACGAGCGCGCGCGCGTGCTGGACGAGGCCCAGAGGGAGGCCGAATTCGAGCGGCAGCAGGCGATGCTGGAAAAAGAGTTGAGGTTCATCGAGCGGTTCAAGAAGCAGCCGTCCAAGGCCAGCCAGGTTCAGAGCCGTGCGAAGAAGCTGGAGAAGATCGAGCGCGTGGAGGCGCCGCGGCGGATGGTGGAGCGAACGTACCGATTTCGGCGCCCCGAGCGAAGCGGCAACGACGTGTTGACGCTCAAGGGTGTCGGCAAGGGCTTCGGCGGCCGGACCGTCCACGGCAACGTCGATCTCGACGTGAGGCGCGGCGAACGCTGGGCCATCATGGGGGAAAACGGCGCGGGCAAGACGACGTTGCTCAAACTGATGGCCGGGGTTCTCAAGCCCGATGCCGGAGCGGTGACCGTCGGCGCGTCGGTTTCGCTGGGCTACTACGCCCAACATCAGATGGAGCAGCTCGATGGTGAGCTGACCATCCTGGAGCAGCTGGACGCCGCCTTTCCGCAGGCTGGTCAGGCCTCCCTTCGCGCGCTCGCTGGCGCATTCGGGTTTTCCGGCGACGACGTCGACAAGCCGATCTTCGTGCTTTCCGGCGGCGAGAAGGCGCGGCTGGCGTTGGCGAAGATGCTCTACGAGGCGCCCAACCTACTCGTGCTCGACGAACCGACGAACCACCTCGACCTGACCACCAAAAAAGCCCTCGTCGAGGCGCTACGCGACTGGGACGGGACGCTGGTCTTCGTGTCCCACGACCGCGGGTTCCTGCGGGCCCTCGCGACGCGGGTGGTCGAATTGGGCCCGTCGGGCCCGCAGGTGTTTCTCGACGACTACGACGCCTATGTGGCCAAATCGGGCCGAGAAGCTCCGGGGTTGCGGGCTCGGTAGGGCGACCAGCGCCCTTTGCGTCGACGAGGTCCACGTCCAAATAGGCCCGCCGTCAACCCGTCCCGCAGTCGCCTCTTTCACCTTCGACGAGACGTAGGTCCCGTCGTCAAAACTGAAAATAGAAAAACGGCTGAGCCGTCCAGCTCCCCGCAAACAGCACCGCAACAATCAACAACAAGTCCCTTGCTCCCCGCACCGCGGGGGGCTGCCGCGCCGTCCACGCCGCCACGTGCTCGTCGCGGTGCAGGTACTCGCCGATCTCGACGATGACGATGAGCGACATCGTCGCCACGAAGAACCAGGGCATCATGTCGATTCGTTCGAAGAACGCCATCGCCCGCCCCGTTCCCCACCCGTCGGGCAGGTTGCGCACGAGCTTCCACCAGGCGCCAAGGTCCGGGCTCCGGAAGAACGGGTAGGTCAGGTACATGATCGGCAAGGTGCCTACGACACACATGGCGTGAAGCAGCTTGGGAAAGCGGTCCAGCCGCGTCAGGCCGTAGAACGCGAGCCGCGCGGGCCGCGTCACCTCGTCGACGACGAGCAGCAGGCCATTGCTCAGGCCCCACATCACGATCGACCAATTTGCGCCGTGCCACAACCCGCTCAGCACGAACACGAACACGATGTTCCTGTACTTCGACAACAACCCGCCCCGGCTGCCTCCAAGCGGCTTGTAGACGTAGTCGGTGAACCATGTGGTCAGCGAGAGATGCCAGCGTCGCCAGTAGTCCGTCACGCTGCTCGCCAGATGCGGCTGGTCGAAGTTCTTCATCAGGTCGACGCCCATCACGCGCGCACAACCGATGGCGATGTCGCTGTACCCGGAGAAGTCGCACCAAATCTGCCAACCGAAACACACCGTCCCGATGACGACGGCCGGCCCCGAGACATTGGCGGGGTCCGCGTAGATCGCGTCGGCAATCGGCCCCAAGCGGTCGGCGACGACCACCTTCTTGAACATTCCCCACAGCGCGAGCCGCAACCCACTGGCGGCCCGTTCGGAGTCCCAAGGGCGGGGCACGAAGAGTTGGGGCAACAAGCGCCCTGCGCGCTCGATCGGGCCCGCGACCAATTGCGGCCAATAGGAGACGAACAGCGCAAACCGGAAGAAGTTCGGTTCCGGTTGGATGTCCCGCCGGTACACGTCGATGGCGTAGGACAACGTTTGGAACGTGTAGAAGCTGATCCCAACGGGCAGGATCAGGTCCGACGGCGGCAAGGGCCAGTCGACGCCGACGGCGCGTCGGCCGACGTCATTGAACAGGTTGTAGTACTTGAAGGCGAAGAGCAGGCCAAGGTTGCCGACGAGGCTCACGCCCAACAGCGCCTTGCGAGCTCCCACCCCCTCCGTCCGGCCCAACCGGTTGCTGACCCACCAATCCAGGTAGGTGCTGAACAGGAGCAGCAGGCCGTAGTCCAGCCGCCACCACAGGTAGAACACATAAGAAGCGACGAGTTGCAGGACCCAACGCAGGCGGTGCGGCAGCGCGAAGTGCAGTGCCAGCACGACGGGCACGAACACCGCAAAGGCGAAGCTGTTGAACGTCACCGCATGGTTCTAGCCCGACCACCCAACGCAGGTCCCGTCGACCCGGAGCCCCGCGGCGGCTAGCCGGCCCCGGGGAGGGCCGTTGAACCCAACGCAGGGCTTGCTCGCACAGTTTCGATCCTTCGACCGGGTCTTCTGGATCTGCATCTTCATGGAGCTGATGGAGCGGATGGCCTACTACGGCGTCCGGCTCGTCGTTCCGGTCTACCTTGTGCTCAGCACGAGCGATGGGGGCCCTGGCCTCACGCACTCCGAGAAGGGCATGATCCTGGCGGGTTGGGCCGCCACCCAGAGCTGGCTGCCAACCTTTTCGGGCGGGCTGAGCGATCGCTACGGCTACAAGCGCACGCTCGCTGCGGCCGTCGTCCTCAAAGCGACCGGCTACCTCATCATGGCGGAGGCCCAGGGCTTTTGGCCCATGGTGCTCGGTACCCAGGTCCTCGCGGCGGGCACTGGCATCTTCAAGCCGGGCATCCAGGGCACCATGGCCCACGGCATCGCACGCAGCGGCAACATGTCGATGGGTTGGGGCCTGTTCTACCAATCGGTCAACTTCGGCGCCTTCCTCGGCGCGTACGTCCCCGCCTACACCCGCCACTTCTACGGCTGGCCCGCGACCTTCTACGGCTGCTCGGCCCTCGTCGCGGCCAACGCGATTCCGCTCTTCTTCTATGACGACCCCGTGGACGAGCGGCAGACGACCACCGACCACCGCTCGTTGTTCACGCTCATCAAGGAGAGCGTCCAAGAGCTGTTCACGAGCCCGCTCCTCCTCGGCTTCGTGTTCGTTTCGGCCGGCTTCTGGTTCACCTTCCACCAGTTCTTCGACATGCTGCCAAACTACGTCGACGACTGGACGAACAGTTCGGGCCTCCGGACGTCCGTCGGCACCACGCTCGGCTGGTCGGACTGGGTCTCCCGCGGCCAGGCCGGCGAGAACATTCCCCAGGAACAGCTCCTCAACCTCAACAGCTTTCTGATCATGACGACGATGTTCGTCGTGGCCTGGCTGTCGAGCCGCGTACACGTGCTGACGTCGACCGCGATCGGTTGGGCCATGGCGACGGGCGTACTCGCCGTCCTCGTCTACAGCCCAAGCGTCACCACCCTGCTCTTCGCCATCGTCGTGTTCACCGTGGGCGAGATGATGAGCAGCCCGAAGAAGCAAGAGTTCATGGCGATGCTCGCGCCTCCAGGCAAGCGGGCCTTGTACCTTGGCTATGCAAATATGCCTGACGGCATTGGCTGGGTCCTCGGTGGCCTCGCGGCAGGCAACGCCTACGAAACGAAGGGCGACAAAGTCAACCTCACGCGCCAGTTCCTCAAGCAGCACGCCGACGGCACGGACGTGTCCGCGTGGCTCTCGACGGCGGACGCCCTTGGCGACGACGCCAAACAGGAGGTCGTCAAACACCTCGGCGTCGCCAACTTCGACGCCGCAAAGAGCGCGCTGAGCAGCGCAGACGTCGTCAGCCGCTGGGCCGATGCCCTACCGCGAGGCGACGTGATCGAGGTCGCCATCGCCTCGGTTCCGACGCTCCCGAACGGGGCGGTCAACTCCGCCGACGCCCTCCGCCAGTACCTTTTTGCGACCTACAACCCCGGCCAGGTCTGGTGGATCTTCGTTGGCGTCGGCCTCGTCAGCGCCTTGATGATGGTGGCCTACAGCGTCTGGGCCCGCAAGACCTTGGACGCTCGCCCGGCGGCAGAATGACGGACCCGCGCGTCGCATCGGCCCACCTGCCCTGGCACGTGGACGTGACCGACGCGGTGGTCCCGGCCGAGGTCGATCCCCTCGCCTGGGACCGCGCATGGTTCGACCTCGCCGCCCAGGAGGCCGGCGAAGCGGTCAACCTCACGGAGGACCGCCGCGTGGGCCATACTTGGCTGCGCGCACCCGAACGTGCCCCCGAACCTGGCATTGCGGCGCAGATCGCGGACGCCCAAGACGCCGTTCGCGACCTGGCGGACGGCGTCCTCGGACGGCGCATCCGCTGCGAGGACGGCCGTCCCTTTCAACAAGTGCTCCACATCGGCATCGGCGGCAGCGCCCTAGCACCCCAACTGATCACGTCTGCGCTGGCCTCGCCCGAAGGCCTCCCGATCGAAACGCTCGACAACGTCGACCCCGACGGGATCGCCAGAACCCTCCATCGGCTGGGTCCGCGCCTCGAGACGACGCTCGTGCTCGTCGCTTCGAAGTCCGGAGGCACGGTGGAGACCCGTGAAGCCACGCGCCTCGTGCGCGCAGCGATCGAAGCCCGCGGCACCTCCTTCCGCAAACACGCCGTCGCCATCACGATGCCCGGCAGTTCGCTGTCGCGGGAGGCCGGCGATTGGCTGGCCCAGGTCCCGATCTGGGACTGGGTGGGAGGACGATTCGGCGCCACATCGGCCGTTGGCCTCCTGCCTGCTGCGCTCGCTGGCGCCGACACGACCGAGCTTTTGGCAGGCGCCGCTGAAATGGACGCATGGACACGGCGAACGGCCTGGAACCAGCAACCGGCGGCGCTGCTTGCGGCGAGCTGGCACGCGGCGGCCCAACGCGGCCACGACGTCGTCCTTTTGCCCTACTGCGACCGTCTCGGGTTGCTCGGACGCTTCGCCCAGCAACTCGTCATGGAGTCGCTCGGAAAGCGCGAGGATCGAGCCGGGCAAACGGTCGAACGCGGCCTGACCATCTACGGCAACAAGGGCAGCACGGACCAACACGCCTACGTCCAACAGCTCCGCGACGGGCGCTACGATGCGCTGACCACCTTTGTCGCCGTCCTCGACGACGGCGCCAGCGATGCCACGTCCACCGGCGACCTGCTCCACGGCTTCCTGGCCGGAACTCGGCGTGCCCTGAGGGAGCGCGGCCGCGCCACGGCCACCATCCTCGTCGATCGCCTCGACGCACGCGGCCTCGGCGGGCTCATCGCCCTCCTTGAACGGGCGGTCGGCCTGCTCGCTTCGCTTTGGGACATCAACGGCTACGACCAACCCGGCGTCGAGGCCGGCAAACGTGCAGCCACCGCCGTCCTCACGGACCTCGAGACGTTGCATCGGCGCCTGGCTGCAGGACCTGTTCACGAAGCCGACCTCCTCCACGGCACGGGCGACCCCTCGGAAGTGCGCCATCTGTTGCTGCGGCTCGCCGCAACGGGCCGCGTCGTCCGCGACGGTGCCCACTGGCGCACACGATGAGGCGCGGCGGGCTGTTGCTTCACCCGACATCGCTGCCGGGCCCGCACGGCATTGGGGACGCCGGCCCCGCGGCGCGCGAGGTGCTCGCATTCTGCGAGTCGGCCGGCTTGCGCGTTTGGCAGATGTTGCCGATCGGCCCACCGGACGCCCACGGCAGCCCGTACGCCTCGGCTTCGGCGTCCGCGATTTCGCCATCGCTCATCAGCATCGACGACCTCGTCGCCGACGGCTGGCTTCGCCCCGACGAAGTCGTCGAGCTTGGCCACCTCGAAGTCGACCTCGAGACGGTCCACCGCCACAAGGCGCCGATGGTCGCGCTTGCGGCCAGCCGCGTGGCGCGCAGCATCGATCTGGACAAGTTCGCAAGCCGCCAGCCTTGGACGCGCACGTGGGCCCAGTGGGTGACCTTGGCAGAGGCCTACGGCACGGATTGGACAAGGTGGGAAGACGGGCTGCGCCATCGCGACGCCGACGCGCTCGCCGCGCTCCCCGAGGGCCCCCAAGGCGCGGCCATCGCCGTCCAGTGGCTCCTGCATGAACAGTGGCAGCACCTGATCGCGGAGGCACGCTCCCGCGGCGTCGCGCTGTGGGGTGACCTACCCATCCTCTCGGAGGCCGACGGAGCCGACGTCTGGGAGCGCCAGGACCTGTGGCGCCTCGACGCGGCCGGGCGCCCAAGCGTCGTCAGCGGCGTTCCGCCCGACGCCTTCACGCCAAAGGGTCAACGTTGGGGCCATCCCCTGCCCCACATGGCCGCGCACGAGGCCGAGGGCTGGGCGACGCTGCGAGCGCGCCGCGACCTCGCTCTGTCCCGCTTCGACGCCGTCCGCATCGACCACTTCCGCGGCTTTTGTGGCTTGTGGGAAGTGCCTGGCGACGCGCCGGACGCGAGGTCGGGCCGCTGGGGTGCCGGGCTCGGTGACGGCGCACTCACCGCCATCGTTGCTGGGGAGCCGCAGCGGTGGATTGCCGAAGACCTCGGCGTCATCACCCCTGACGTCATCGCACTTCGCGACCGCCACGGCCTGCCCGGTATGGTCGTGCTGCAATTCGGCTTCGACGAGGGCTCCGAGCACCATCCCAGCCGGCATCGCAAACACCAGGTCGTCTACACGGGCACCCACGACAACGACACGACGGCCGGCTGGCTCACGTCGCTCGATGCCGAAGGCCGCCGCAGGGTCGCCGCGATTGCAGGCCATGCGACGGTCGACGACGTCGTCGAGATGGCATGGCAGGCGCTGCCAGACACCGCCATCGTCCCCGTCCAAGACCTGCTAGGCCTCGGCTCCGAGGCCCGCCTCAACGTCCCGGGCCAGACCCGGGGGAATTGGCGTTGGCGGCTCCCCCGCCGAGCCCTCGACGGCCCCTTGGCGCAGCGCGTTCGCGACTCGCTCGGCCGCGCCGGGCGCTGAGGTCAGTCTCTGGCGTCACACACGAACACGAAGGCTGGCGGCAGATTGCGCCACGCCACGTTTGTCCGGTCCACCCGTGAGAACCGACGCCGCAGGGTCTCTCGCAGCCGCCCTGCGGCCGGCAACATCTGCGCGTGGAGGTAGGCGAAGGTGACGAAGCGCCCCCCCGGCGCCAATACGGCTTCGATCGCGTCGAAGACCTCACGCTGCAGCGCCTCCGGCCAGATCGCCCACGGCAGCCCACTGACGACGCGGTCGACCGACGTCCAACCCCGTTCCGCGATCAGCTCGGGAAGCCGCTGTGCGACAGCCTCGACGATGTCGGCCTTCGGAAAGCGCGCCCGCAGCGCCGCCGCGAGACTCGGATCGGGCTCGAGGACGAGGAGGTGGACGTCGGGATGCCGCTCGAGGATCACCGCCGTCATGGGTCCCGTTCCCGCCCCCAATTCCACGACGCGTGCGCCAGGTCGCAGGTCGGCCGCCCCCACCTCCAGGGCCGCCAATTGCGGTCCCGAAGGGGCGACGGCACCGATGGCGACAGGGTCGCGCAGGAAAGCACCAAGGAACTTCAGCACCGCGGCGCGCTATCCCGGCCAGGGCGAAAACCGCCCGGGCTGGTGAAAGTCTGGCTTCTCGCCTGGCAGCGGCGGGTGCGCGAGGAAGCGCCGAGGGTCTTCACCGTGGATGGCGAAGGCGGCCACGCGCCATGGCCGCTCAGGAAGCCACCGTTTCGCAACGCGGGCCTGACCCTTCCACCGCCCGCGGCCAGCAGAGGCGACGAAGTCGATGCCCCAGCCCGCATCGAGGCGCTGCCGGACGCCGACGAATCGCAGACCCAGGTAGTGACCGTGGGGCCCAAACTCGAGTTCGGTGTACCGTCCATCGGGGCCGGCCAGAAAACACTCGACGACCTCGTGGTTCCACAACCCGTCCAACGACCCCGCGGGGGCATCGGGCGGCACGTCCCCGTGGAATGGCGCATCGATCTGCAAGGCCAAGTCGCCGTCGTCGTCGACGGCCAACCACAGGCGCACGGCCTCGTCGGGCCCGATTGGCTGCCCATCCCAAGCCGTCTCGATGCGGAGCTCGATCACGAGAAACGGAACAGCTTTCCGAGGTCGGCCAAGCCAGACACGTCGTTCGTCTTGATGGCGCCCTTGGCGATGTCCCACGCTGACGGCATCTTGCCCTGGGTGACCATCGCCAGAAACAGCTCGGGAGTGGCCTTCAAGACGACGTCGGCATTTTCGACGGCCTTGCCGGTCTCGACGCGGCAGCCACTGGGACCAAGGAAGGCTGTGTACTTGTGGTCGCCGAGGCTGAAATAGTAGGTCTTGTCTTTGTCGAGCACGCCGGTTTGAAAGCGCGACGGCATCATGGCGAACAGCTCGGGAATCGACGGCATCCGGCCTCCACGGCGCCCGCTATCGCGGACCACCCACGCTCCGACATCCCGCACCGCGACGACACCTCTCGCCCGGCGGCTGCGCGATAGCCGCAGCGCCGAGGCCCCCATGACCGCAGGTGAGGTCGAGGCGCGCGTCGCCGCCCTTTCCGACGACGACGCCGCCGCTCGGTTGGAGGCCCTGACCACCGAGGTTGCCCACCACGCGCGCCGGTACCACACGCTCGACGCGCCAGAAATTGCGGACCACGTCTACGACGCGATGTTTCACGAGCTTCAGCTCCTCGAGGCGCGCCTCCCTCACCTCCGTCGCGCGGACAGCCCGACATCCCGCGTAGGCGGCGCACCCATCGAGGGACTCGTCGCGTTCCACCACGTCGTACCGATGTTGTCGCTGGCCAATGCCAACAGCATCGAGGACGTCCGCGACTTCGACGAGCGCGTCCGGAAAGGCCTATCGACCGACGAACGCGTGACCTACGTGGTCGAGGCCAAGCTGGACGGTCTGGCGGCCGAACTCGTTTACGAAGACGGCCGCCTCGTCGGCGCGGGGACCCGGGGCGACGGCGAGGTCGGCGAGGACGTGCTCCACACCGTCCGCACGATTCGCAATGTGCCCCACGAGCTCGCACCCGGTCATCCGCCCGGCCGGTTCTCCGTCCGGGGCGAGATCCTGTTCCCCCTCAAAGGCTTCGAACAGATGAACGCGGACCGCGTCGCCCGCGGCGAACGGCCCTTCGAGAACCCGCGCAACAGCGCCGCGGGCACGATTCGCCAGCTCGACCCCGCCGTCGCCGCCGCCCGGCCTCTTCACTTCTTCGCCCACAGTCGCGGAGAGGGCGCCACGGAGATCGTCGGCCACGCCGCCCTACTCGACGCCATGACGCGTTGGGGCCTGCCGGTCGCGGGAGGACATGCCGTCTGCCTGGGCGCCGACGAGGTCCTTGCCGCCATCGACGGACTCGGGGCGGCGCGCAACACCCTGGCCTTCGAGATCGACGGCGCCGTCATCAAGGTCGACGCTCGCGACGACCAGCAGCGCCTTGGCTTCGTGACACGTTCGCCTCGGTGGGCCATCGCCTACAAATACCCGCCCGCCCAGGTCGTCACGCGCTTGCTCGAGGTCGGCGTACAAGTGGGACGGACCGGTGTCCTCACGCCTGTGGCCCATCTCGCACCCGTGCGGGTGGGCGGCGTCACCGTGAGCCGCGCGACGCTGCACAACTGGGACCTGCTCGCGGGCTTGGGGCTTGCGGCCGGAGACGATGTCACTGTGGAGCGCGCGGGCGACGTCATTCCGCGCGTTGTCGGCCGCGCTGGCGAGGCCAAGGGCGGCCCCCCGCCGTCACCACCGACAGCCTGTCCCGATTGTGGTACGGAGCTCGTCCGAGAAGCCGACAAAGTCGCCCTTCGCTGCCCCAACCGGCTGGCGTGCCGCTCCCAGCTCCGCGGCGCCGCGCTTCACTTCGCCGGTCGCGGAGGCATGGACATCGAGGGCCTTGGCGATCAGCTCGTCGGCGCCCTCGTCGAGTCTGGTCACCTCCGCGGCGTCGCCGACATCTACCGGCTGACCGTCGATGTGCTCGCCGGTCTCGACCGGATGGGCCCCAAGCGGGCCGCGAACCTGCTCGCGGCCGTCGAGGCCAGCAAGGCGCGCCCCATCCACCGCGCGTTGGCGGCACTCGGGCTGCCAGATGTCGGCGAAGCGACGGCTCGCGCCCTCGTCAGGCGCTTTCGCTCGATCGACGCGCTGCTCGGCGCATCTTCGACCGACTTCTTGTCCGTCGACGGAATTGCAGAGAAGACCGCCGAGCGGATTGCCGCGGCGCTCGCCGACCCTGCGATTCTCGCGGTCATCGCCGACCTGCGCGCGTCGGGTGTTCTCTTCCCCGAAGCTGAGGCACCCGCGGGCGAAGGTGCCCTCACCGGCGCCACGGTCGTCCTGACGGGGACGTTGCCAAGCTGGTCGCGCGCCGAGGCGACAGCGGCCCTCCTCGCAGCCGGGGCCAAAGTGGCCGGCAGCGTGTCCGCCAAGACGACGTTCGTCGTCGCGGGTGACGAGGCCGGATCCAAGCGCGAACGGGCAGTTTCCCTTGGCGTCCCCGTCATCGACGAGGCCGAACTGCGGCGCCGGCTGGGCGTCCGCTAGCGAGCCGCCCAATCCGCCGCACGAGGCGGGGTCCGAGCCATCGCCATGCCCAAGCGATCCTGGGCCGACCCGTAGAGCTCGTTCTCCGACGCCGTGTCCGCCGTCGCCGTGGACCCTGTCTCCAAGTGCTCCCGCCAGACAGCTCCCCGGCGGCCCGGCGCGTGCAGGGTGAGATCCGCCGCAAGGCGGGTCGAACGTCCAGCGCCGGCGACCGGAGGTCCGGCCTCCTCGACGACGTCGATGAACAACACGCCGGTTTCCTTGCGTGCGCCGATCCAGGTTTCCGGGGCAGGCGGCGCAACCCCGTCGCCAACCCGAGTCACGATCCGCGTGCCGAAGCCCTGTTCACGCAAAGAGGTCGCCACCGTGAAGTCGACCATTTGCGCGAGACGCATCATCGCGCGCTCGCGCCCTTCCTCGGGACGCCAGCTGGACCGCAGCCAGACCACGATCTCGACGTCCGAAAACCGAAGCTCGGACATCCGCTCGGCCGCCAAGGACGCGCGCGTCGAGTCAGGGAAGCGCTCGATGAACGCCCGCCAAGCCTGCACGGTGTCCGTTTGTGTCGCCTCCTCCCAGGTGGCGCGCTCACGCTCCGCTCTGGCGTCGACGACGAAGGCGCCTGTGGGGTTCTGCGAAAGGTACCCGCCGTAGGCGCCCGACGTGTTGGAAACCGCCGCGGTGCCGTAGTGCTGGCGATCGAGCACACCCCGGATCTCGTCAGCCAACGGGCCACGGGGATGGCGGACGAGAAAGGTCTCGAGCGCCAGGGTCGAACCGTCGGCAAGCGCCGCCGCGTGATCAAGCGCCTCGATGCGGATCCTTGCGAACGACCGCCAGCGACCGTCGGGCTGGGCCAGCAGGTAGTTCTGGTAGGCCACGACGTCGTTCGTGACTTCCGCGCGCGTCCACGCCAACGTGTCGATGCGCTCCTCGGCGAGCGGGCTGCGGGCATCGTCGGGATGGTCATTCAACCACGCGGCGTAGGCTTCGGGCGTGTCCAGCGCCATCACGGCCGTCCAGTCGTCCACACGATGGTGAGCGCACCCCAACGCCATCGCGAACCAAAACGCGCCCATGACTCCCCCGTACTGGCCAACTTAGGGGGCCGATCGCGCCGGGAGAAGCTCCATGACGCTGCCCGTGCTCTACGAAGCCGCAGATTTCGTCATCGTCGACAAGCCGTCGGGGCTGGCCGTCCACCGCGGCGAGCCCGGCCTGGATTCCGACCGTGACTGGGTCGTCCAGCGCGTCCGCAACCAGTTCCGTCGCTACGTCTGGCCCGTCCATCGCCTCGACCGGCCGACGTCGGGCTGCCTCCTGCTCACGTTTGATCCTGGCCTGGTCGAGCCGTTGGCCACGGCCCTTCGCGACGGGCGCAAGTCCTACCTGGCCGCCGTCCGCGGCGTGATCGAGGACCGCGACTGGACCGCGATCACCTCGCCGATGCGGGACCCGACCGGCGACAAGGTCGCTCACACCGACGTCCTTCCGCTGGCGTCTCGGCCCGAGCCCCGATGCAGTGCGGTGCTCGCGCGCCCCAGGAGCGGGCGCTACCACCAGGTCCGCCGCCATCTGCGGGACCGCGACCACCCCGTGCTCGGCGACACCTCACACGGCGACGGGCGCGTGAACCGAACGTGGCGGGAACGCGGCTTGACTCGGCTCGCCCTCCACTGTTGCGAGATCCTCCTCGAGCTTCCGACCGGGCGAGTCGTCGCAAGCTCGCCGCTGCCCGACGACCTCCGCACGCCATTCGCCGACCTCGGCCTTTGGGAGGAGGCCCTGGAACGGATCGACGCCACGACCCTCGACCGAGCAGGCTAGCAGCCCGCGTGAAACGCCGCGCCAAGGTCGCCGACGTCCCCGCCCCGCCGGCACCGGTCGGTACGCCCGACGTGCATGTGTTGGCCTGGGACGGAGACATCGTCCACGAGTCGAAGATCTCCGGCATCGACTGCAAAGCAGCCGCGGACCGTCCGGGCATCCTGTGGGTCAATGTCGACGGCGTGCACGACCAGGACCTCGTCCACCACGTGTCGGCAGCTTTCGGCGTCCACCCGCTGGCCGTGGAGGACGTCCTCAACGTCGCGACCCGGGTCAAACTCGACGAGTACGACGGGCACAACTACCTGGCGGTCAAAGAGATCACGCGGCCGGACCGCGGCGAGGTCACGCTCGAACAGGTGAGCATCGTCTGGGGCCCGAATTGGGTTCTGACCTTCCAGGAACGGCCTGGGGACGTGTTCGAAGGCTTGCGCAATCGGCTGAGGCACGCGCGCAATCGCCCCCAGCGCGACGCGACGGATTGGCTCGTTCATCACCTGCTTGACGCCATCGTCGACCACACCTTCGTCGTGCTCGGCGAAGTGGAAGCCGCGATCGACGAAGAAGAGGAAGCCGCGCTCGACGACCGCCAGGCGACGGCCCCGGCCCGCGTCCACGAGATTCGCGCCGAGTTGGTCACCCTTCGTCGCGCCTTGAGCCCGATGCGCGACGCGACCCGGCGGCTCCAATCTGGCGACGTCGCCCTCGTTTCCACGGACATGATGCCCTGGTACCGCGACCTGCACGACCACGTTCTGCGGCTTCTCGACGGCCTCGACGCCGGCCGCGACCGGCTCGCAAGCATCGTCGAACTGCACCTCGCCGTGACATCGGCGCGCACGAACGAGATCGTGCGAGCATTGACCATCATCAGCACGGTCTTCATGCCCCTGACCTTCCTCGTCGGCATCTACGGCATGAACTTCGACGTCATGCCAGAGTTGCGCTGGGCGTGGGGCTACCCGGCCGTATGGGGCCTGATACTCGCCCTGTCCGCGTCCCTCATCGGCTGGATCAAGTGGAGAGGCTGGCTCTGACGCCCGCCCGCAGCCCCTTGGCTGCGCGTTAGCGGACCCCCCCGGGGTGTCCCACGTCCATCGTCCTTTGGGGGGTGACCCAGGCCGCGGCACAAGAGGTGACCGGCCTTGCGGAGCTGAGGCTGCAACAGCAGTTCGGCGTCACGGGCGTGCCCTGGCAGCTGACGGAGCGGTTCCGCCCCGAGTTTTCCGCTCCCCTCGGCGAGCGCCTGTCGTTGACGACAACCGTCGACTTGAGCTTCGCCCAAGGCCGGAGGCTTCAAGATGAGGTCCAGGGCGTCTTCGAGGCAAGCGACCTGTTCACAATCGGCTACCTGCCGGGCTCCATCGACTCGCTCTGGAACATCGGTTCCTGCAGCTGGCCCGACCCCGCTTCCAACGAAGCGCTCGGCATCAGCCAGGCCGGCGACTACCTGGCCGTGGACCGGCTCTACGCCGATGCCTACCTCAAAGGCGCGGACGTTCGTATCGGACGCCAGGCCGTCCAATGGGGCAGCGCCCAACTCGTCAATCCGACGGACCCGTTTCCCGAGGTCCTGTTCGTTGAGCCGTGGCGCTTCCGTCGCGGCTTGAACGCGGGGCGGGCCACCGTACCCATCGAGGGCGGCCACCAGGTCCAGGTCCTTGCAGGTACCGACGACACGTTCCGCCACGAGCGCCTCGCGACGCGAGGGACGGCAAACATCAAGGGCACCGAGCTTTCGCTCGTCGGCGCTTGGCGTGGAGACACCGACGAACCTCTCGTCGGCCTCGACCTACGTGGCAACGTCGAAATCGGGTGGTGGTTCGAGGGCGCCTTGCACGCCACGGAAGATCCCTACGAGGAATTCGCGGTCGGCGTCGACTACAGCTTCCCCGTGTTCGAGCGCTTCGTGGTCCTCGCCCAGTACTACCGCAACGGTTCGGGCTCGCCGGACGCGGGATCGACCGCGTCGACGGGCCGGTTTGCCGGCGAAGTCGAGCCGCCCCATTGCGAGGAGGACGGCTTCTCGGACCTCGTCCCAGACAGCGGCGCGAACCCCTTTGCCCCCATCACGGCAGGTCGGGACTACGCGATTGCGGCGGTGAACCTCGCTGCGACGAACGAGTTGTCGTTCCAGCTCTCGGCGATTCACAACCTTGGCGACGGCACCGGTGTCATGGTTCCCACGACCACGTGGGCGGTCCTCGAGTGGCTCGAGTTGTCGGCCACCGGCCAGGTGCCGTACAAGACGTCGGAAGGGGGCGAGTTCAAGCCAGACCCGGCCGACATGGTCCTCACGATCGATCCTACCGACGGGGAGGCGCCGCCGGTCGACCTCGATTTCTCTGGTCTCGCAGCCGACGCCGCCGTGGTGGTGTGGGCGCGGGCCAGTTTCTGACGGAGTGCCCGTGTCCCTCGTTTCCGTTGTCAACGCGGTCAAGACCTACGGCACCGGTGAGGCCGCGGTACACGCGCTCCGCGGCGTCAGCATCGAGATCGAGCCCGCCGAATTCACCGTCATCAGCGGCCCTTCGGGCTCGGGCAAATCCACGCTCCTCAATCTCATCGGGTGCCTCGACGTGCCGGACGGCGGCACCGTTCGCATCGAGGGGCGCGACGTCAACGGCCTCGACGGTTCCTCCTTGGCCGCCCTTCGGGCCGCGCGCATTGGCTTCATCTTTCAAAGCTTCAACCTCATCCCCGTCCTGACTGCCCTCGAGAACGTCGAGCTTGCATTGCAACTCGCCGGTGCCCCCGCGGCCGGGCGACGTGAGAAGTGCGCGGAGACGCTCACGGCCGTCGGTCTGGGTGGACTCCTCGACCGCCGGCCCAATCAACTCTCGGGCGGCCAACAACAGCGCGTCGCCGTGGCCCGCGCGCTCGTGAAACAACCCGCCCTCGTCATCGCCGACGAGCCCACGGCCAACCTCGACTCGACCAGCGGTACCGCCGTGCTCGACCTCATGCGCGACATGAATGCCGCCCGCGGCGTGACGTTTCTGTTCTCCACCCACGACCCCAAAGTCATGGAGCGAGCCCGCCGCGTCGTGACGCTGACCGACGGCCAGATCACCGCGGACGAATTCCGCACATGATGCTGCGCCTCGCCGTCCGCAACCTGCTGCGCAACACGCGCCGCACGGTGTTGAGTCTCGCCGCGGTCGTGGCGGGCGTTGGCGTCCTCGTCCTCGGGCAGGGCTTCATCGGCGGCATGGAAGAGAACGCCATCCGAGCCGTCGTCGATACCTCGACCGGCCACGTGCTCCTGCGCCCGGCCGGCTACCCGACGGAAGGTCTCCAGCACCCTGTCGACGACCTCTTCCAATCTCCGGTTCTCCCGGCCGAATTGGCGGCATCGGTCGAGGCGTCCGCGCCGCGTCTGCTCTTCATCGCTCGCGCCATCCACGGCCCCGACGCGATGCGGATTCGCGCGATCGGCTTCGACCCCGAGCGCGACGCCACGGTTTTCTCACGCGGTACCTGGCACGTGGACGGCGCTACCCCCAAGAGCGCGGCTGACGGCGTGCTCCTTGGCGCAGGCGTGGCGCGGAACCTGCGCGCCAAGACTGGGGACACGATCGTGCTGCAGGCCCGCACGCGAGCGGGCGCCATCAACGCGTTGGAATTGAAGGTCGCAGGGGTCGTCGCCACGGGCGCACCCTTCATCGACCAGACCGCGGTGATGATGGCGATGGACCAAGCGCAGACGCTCGTGATCGCCGACGGAGCCGTCTCCCATTTTGCGGTCCGCCTCCACGACCGCGACGACGCCACGGCCTTCGTCCAGCGTTGGACGGCCCCGGCCGGCACCGAAGCGACGACCTGGATCGCGGAAACGGCCGCTGTCCTTCGCATCCAGTCGATTCGCCGGGCCGCCCTGAACCTCCTCGTCGCCGCCTTGCTCGGCATGAGCGCGGCGGGCATCGCCAACACGATCCTGATGGCGGCCTACGAGCGCGTTCGCGAAGTCGGTACGTTGCGCGCCTTGGGCTTCACGCGCCGCGACGTCCTCGCCCTCTTTGTCCTCGAAGGCGCCATGATGGGCGCGATCGGGGCCCTGTTGGGTGCGGCCCTCGGCGGAGGCGTCGTCTACCACTACCACCAGGTCGGCATCGACCTGAGCGGCCTCATCGAGCAGACGGGCGGGAACCTCCCCATCGCGGCGATGTTGTACACCGACTGGTCGCCGCCGACCGTCGCGGGCGCCGTGGCCTTCGGCACCGTGATCGCGATGCTCGCAAGCGTGTACCCCGCCCACGTGGCGAGCCGGATGGTCCCGGCCGACGCGGTGCGCGCATGATGTTGCTGCTCCGACTCGCCGTTCGCAACGCGCGCCGAAACACCGTCCGTACGCTGTTGACGGCGCTGACCGTCACGTTTGGAACCGCAGTGCTGACGGTCGCCATGGCCTGGATCACTGGCGTGTTCGGCGACGTGCTCGGCACCGCCGCCGACGCTGCCGGCCACGTCCGCGTCGTCGACCCCGACTTCGCCTCCCGCGAGCAGATGAATCCGCTCTACGAGCATGTCACCGGCGTTGCCGCCCGCGCGGAAGCCATCGCCGCCATGCCAGGCGTTTCCGACGTGGCGCCCCGCATCATGACGGGCGTCTCCGTGTCCGTTGGCGACGAGATCGGCGAGGTCTTCGCCCTCGCGATGGGGGCACCCAAGGCCTACTACGAACGCCGGATGCGGTTTGACGAGCACCTCGTAGAAGGGTCCATCTTCCCTGGCCAGTCCCCCAAGGAAATCGTGCTCGGGGCAACCGTCGCCAAGCGGGCTGGCGTCAAGATCGGTGACGACATCGTGCTCTTTGGGCAGACGCAAGACGGGTCCATGAGCCCGTTGCGCGGTCCACTCGTTGGAATCGTCCACACGGGGACGGCGGCCATCGATCAAGGCGCCTTCGTGCTGCTCGAACGCATGATGTACATGGCGGACATCGACGACGCAGCCACCGAGATCCTTGTGTTCGGCGAGGACCGCGACGATGCCCCTGCGCTCGCGGCCACGGTCTCGGCCGCCCCAGAACTGAACGGCCTGACGGTCCAAGCTTGGACGCACCGGGAGCCCTGGTCGGGAATGTTGGCCATCGCCGACGTCGTTCGAGGCATTCTCGTCGCCATCGTCGTGTTCATCACGGCGCTTGGCGTCTGGAACACGATGATGATGTCGGTCATGGAACGGACCTCCGAGATCGGCGTCATGCGGTCGATGGGATTGTCCCGCATGGGTGCGGTGTTCTTGTTCGTGTCGGAAGCGGGGGGCATCGCCGTGTTGGGAGGTCTGTTGGGCGTCGCCATCGGAGGAGCCGCAGCGCGGTACCTCGAAGTCGTCGGGGTCACCCTCGGCGAGGCGACCACCGCCCAATTCCCTAGCGACATCCCGATGAAGGCGACGCTCTACGCCGACATGCGGCCCGACATCGCCATGACCGCCTTTCTGCTTGCCCTCCTGATGGCGGCCATCGGTTCCGCCCTGCCTAGTCTACGGGCCGCCAGCATCGCTCCTGTCGAGGCGATGCGCACCGGCCGCCGCTGAATCTCTGGAGACCCCGTGAAGCTCACTGCTCTGCTCGTCCTCCTCACCTCCACGTTGTCGTGGGCCCAGACGCCGACGGCCGACCAGATTCTGGCGAAGGTCGACGCCAACATGGTCTCGGAGACCCGCTCGAACAAGACGAAGATGACGTCGATCACGCCCCAGCGGACCCGCCCTCCCTTCGAGATGGCGATCATGGCCAAAGGCGCGGACGTAGCCGCCATCGAGTACATCGCACCCGTGCGCAACAAGGGCACGAAGATGCTGCGCACGGGCACCGAGATGAAGATGTGGGACCCTGAGTCCGAGCGGGTTTCCACGATTTCAGGCCACATGCTGCGCGACGGCATGATGGGAACCGACCTTTCCTACGACGATATGATGTCGATCACCACGCTGCGCACGGCCTACACGTCGACGCTCAAGGGGACCGAGCCCTGTGGCAACGGCGAGACCTGCTACAAGCTCGAGTTGAACGCCAAGACAGCGTCCATCAGCTACCCCAAGCGTGTGATGTGGGTCGACACGGCCCACCACATCCCGCTCAAGCAAGAGCTCTTCGCCGCGTCGGGCATGTTGCTCAAGACCTGGGAGATGAGCCAAGTCACCCAGTTCGGCGACCGTTGGTACCCCCTCAAGATGGTCGTCATGGACAAGCAGCAACAGGGCACGAGCACGGTGCTCGAGATCAGCGAGTTGCAGTTCGACGTGCCCCTCGCTGAGGAGGTCTTCTCGACCCGTTGGCTCGAGCGCCACTGAGATAGAGGCGGGCTCGACGCTAGTTCGGAGTCCTCATGACGCTGTTCCTCTTCGCCCTCGCCTGTGCGGGCGGCGACCCTGACCCCGACGCGGGTTCCGATTCCACGGACACGACGCCAAGCCCGACGGACACAACTCCCGAGCCCACCGACACGCCTCCGGTTCCAACCGACGATCCGCCCGTTCCGACCGACACTCCGCCGACCGAAACCGGCACCCCGCCGACCGAAACGGGCACGCCGCCTCCGCCGCCAACAGGCCCGCTCAGCTACGACACCGACGTCCGGCCCATCTTCGAAGCTGCGTGCGTCAACTGCCACATGAATGGGGAGACGTCCGGCTCCCTTGACCTCGACCTCGGCGTCGACGCTCTCGTCGACGTCGCTTCGGTGGATTTGCCGAGCATGGTGCGCGTGCGTCCTACCAAGTCGGAGAACTCCTACTTGTGGCACAAGCTCGAAGGAACGCACATCGACGCAGGCGGCTCCGGCGTCAAGATGCCAAAAGGGGGCAGCCTGACCCCGACCGAGTTGACCACGGTCAAGGGGTGGATCGAGTCGGGCGCAGGCCCCTGATCACGCCCGCAGCCTTCCACCGCGGCGGCCACGAGCCATTTCTGGACGCCGCCGTCGCCCGCAAACGTTGGACGCCCCGACGCGCTGACGTCGCTTGGTACCGGTCCGTGGTGACCACAGGCCCAGTGTTGGAGTTGGGCGTCGGCTATGGCCGCGTCGCGCGCGCGCTCATTGGTGACGGCTGGTCCGTCGTTGGCGTCGACCGCTCCGCGCCGCTCCTCGAGGATGCGCGACGGCGGCTACCCCCCGACCGCTTCACGGGCCTCCTCTCCGATGTCGCGAGCCTCGACCTAGGACGCACATTTCCCGTCGTTCTTGCGCCGTTCCACGTCTTGAACCACGCGGAAGACGGCGCCGCCCTCCAGCACATGCTGCGCCGGGTCCGCGCCCACCTACACTCCGACGGGCTGTTCGCCTTCGACCTGCGCTTTCCCACGGTGTGGACCGGCCCTCCCCGGCGCACCGTCGGCACCCTGACGCGACGGGGCGTCCGCATTCCTTGGGAGGAATCCACGGTCTTCGACGTGCGCCAACAGCGTGAGCTGAGCGCGTTGCGGATCGGCGGCCAACCCGCTGTCTGCCTGGCCCATCGCTACGTGATGCCAGCGGAGCTGGAAGACCAACTCGACCGAGCAGGCCTGCGCGTCACGGGCATGTGGGGCGGCTTTGCCGGCGAGGCCTTGGGCGACGGCCCGTCCATCGTCGTCACGGCCACCTGACCGGCGGCTAAGGACCGTCAAACGAGGTCAGGGCAGGACCTCGACCTCGAACAACGCGGCCACCAGTTCACCGTTTTCGCCCGCGCGATGCGGATTGTGGAAGGCCCAAACGACCTCCCGGTCCCGGGTCACCTCGTAGGCCACACCCTGCTCGGAACTCGTGACCAACGTGTTCCCGTTCTCTAGCCGCGACACGGCACCCAGCTGCGGGCTGTTCAACTTCATCTCGGGGGGCCCCCCCCACGCCCAAACCGTATGAAGCGACGGCAGGCTGAGTTCCATCACGCGAGAGGCCCCCGAGTGACCGCCGTTGTTGAACAACAACACCGCTGGGCCTTCGACGAGGATGGCGTCGTGCTGCATCTTGAAATTGCCCCGGCCCGTCCAGGTGACCGCACATGCCTCGAAGTCGAGGGCGGCGAGCGCAGACACGTTGCGAAAGGACACGAAGGTGTCCCCTCCACCCAATACGGCCGACGCTTCGGCGGGAACCCGCACCACACTGTTCGTGTGCAGCGGGTCGTCCTTGCGTAGCGTTTGGGCCAACAGGCCAGGTTGGCTGCCCCGCTCGACGGCGGTGACGAGGTCGCACCTCCCAAGCACAGAGCCGTCGGCAGCGTCGACGTGAAGGACCTCGTCGCGGTACCGGGCGGTGCCGCCAACGACCTCGATTTTCCGGCCCAACGTCCACAACGTGCCGTCGTCATCCCAACGAACATCGTGGTGAATCCCAAGGCCCAACGCCCAATCGCTGCCGGCCGCTCCATACCGAACCAGCCCCAACCCCTCGTGGATGGCCACGATGTCGCCGTCGGGCAACCGTCGCGCACGGCGGAAGTTGCCAGTGCTGCCATGGCTGAGTGACACCCAAGGGAGCGAGCCGAGGTTCCACCAGTAGGACCGGGAATGGCGTTCGAGTTCGGTTCCATCCACCGCGATGCGGCGCCAATGAGGACCGTCGCCGGACACGTAGGAACGGTCGCCTGGCATCGCTCCGGGCTGATTTACGACCACGCCAGTCAGGCCCGTCGGCGGCATCGTGCCATCCGCGTAGCCCATGGCCACAAGTTCCTCGATCTGAGCGTCCAGCTCTGGGGCGGAGGCCCAACGGCCCCGCGGCTTGGCGTCGCAAGCGACAACGAGGGCGACCAAGATCACTGCGGCTTCTCAAGGTCGACGTACCCAAGGGCTTCCAATTCGGCTGCTGCCTCCGGCGAATGACCCGCTACGGCCTGACCAAAGGGCATGGGCCACCAGACGACGTCGAGGGTGGCCCCCAAGTCCTTGCTGCCGACCTCGAGCAGGGCACCCGGCTCACCCGATGGCACCGGATCCGGTCCCTCCCATACGTCCGAAACCAGCTTGCGTCCTCGCTCCTGGATGAGCTCCAGCCCTTGCCAGGGCGCGCCGACGGGCAGCGCGACGAAGAACTCTGCGGGCGTCTCAAGATCGCCTTTCGCCCAGACACGAACGCTGCCGTCGTCCTGTCGGGTGGGACCCGCCCCCTCCGTGCGTCCACGCGGGTCATAGGCCGCGAACGCCGCCGCCAGCCCATGGGGCGACCGAACCACGAGGGGCGAACCGGACGTCGATCCGCGTACGCGCACCCGCGCCACGGCAAGGACCGGCGTGCCGAGCGCGTCCGCCAAAGCCCCAGGGAAGCGGCTTCGGTCCCCCGCGCTCGCCAGATTGCGCGCCTCGCCCGGGTCAGCGTCGAGGTCATAGACGACCTCCGTTCCCTCGCGGATCCACCACTTGTCGCCGTCGGCCACGACGCCCCAGGCGTCACGACCGTAGAGTGGCCGACCGAAGCCAAGCGGGCGCGCGGGGACGGGCGTTTCCCCCCGCATCGCGGAAACGAGGGACAAGCCGTGGCTTTCAGACTTCGGGAGGCCCGCAAGCTCACGAAGGGTCGGCGCGACGTCCAACAGCGACACGGCCCCTTGAACGCGGATCGGACCGAACCCCGGCGCTCGCACGATCAGGGGTACCCGAAGCAACTCCTCGTGCAGTGCGTGCCCGTGTTCAAAACCTCCATGTTCCCAGTGCTCCTCGCCATGGTCCGAAAACACGACGATCGTCGCGCGGGGTCCAAGCGCCTCAAACAGGCGCCCCAACTCGCTGTCGAGCCAAGCCAGGTTCTGGTCGTAGCGGGCGACGACGTACTCAGAGATCTCGTCGAACTTCTTCGATTCCGGCGTCACCGTCGACAGGAACTCCCGGCTGACGGACCGGACACTGTCGGGTTGCGGCCCCGCCCAGCGGTAGCGCCACCACCAAGGCTCGTCGTAGGGCAGGTGCGTCGCCATGAAGTGGACCATCATGAAGAGGTCCCGATCGGCGCTGTCTTCCAACGTCGCCAGCGCCCGGTCTACGACCTGGGGGGCGGGCGTCAACAAGTCGTATTGGTAGCCGGCCCATCCTCGGTCCACGCCGAAGGGGTGGCTGAGAAAGGCGTTTGTGACGATGGCCTCGCTACGGAACCCGGCCTCGGCAAACGACTCCGGCAGCCAGCGAACGTCGGCCGCGCGCTCCGGTTGAACGCCCGTCAGCGTCGCGAGGGTGGCTGGCAACGTCCACGGGCTGACGGACCGCGCATGTTCGAACACGACGCCGCCGGCGGCCAACCGGTCGAGATTCGGGCTCGTTGGGCGCGCGGTGTAGCCATAGGCGCCAAGATGATCCGGGCGCAGCGTGTCGATGAAGACGAGCACGACGCGTTCCGGGTCGGAGTCAGGCACGTAGACCGCGGGCCCCTCGAGAAACAGGTAGTCGTAGGCCGTATGGACGCCGGGCTCCGTCCGCAGCGTCAGCTGCCGACTGGAACCCGCAATCGCATCCAGCGGCAACCGCACATCGACCCACCCCAAGCCGGGCGACACAGGTACGCGACCAAGAGAGATGATCTGGCCGTCGACCAGGCCTTCGACGACGAGCACCCCGCCATCGCTGCCGGCTGGATTGAGAATCGCTGGCGGAACCAGGTGCAGGCGCGCATCGAGAACCGACCCCGGAGCGATGTCGAGTGAGAAGGTCGCCGATGACGGCGCCGGCAAGAACAAGCCCGTCGCAGAATTGGCGCCCCAGGTCATCGTGCGGAGGACAAAGTCCTCGGCGGTTCGGCCAGACAACACGAGGCTGAGGTCGTTTTCGGCTTGGGTCGCCGCTGGGAACCTGAACATCGTCCGCTTCCAATCCGGGGCGGGGTCCCCCTTTCGAACGCCGACGTACAAGAACTCCCGGTCAAAGCCCCACGACTTGGGTTCCCTCCCCAAGCGCTTGAACCCGACGCGCATCCCGTCGAGCAAGACGTCGAAGCCAGGCGGTTCGCCACTGCCAAACACGTGGGTGCCCCGGCTCCGGGTCGGCATCAAGGAGTCGTGAACGGGCAGCGGGACCCGGTAGACATCGACGTCTTTGAACTCGTCCCGCGTCTTGTCGAACGGGACGACGGGGCCGAATCGCTCGGGCGCCGGGTTGCCGCCGGGGCGTCCCGTCGGGGCGACGTCGAGCGCGACCGGGCGAAGGCCCGCGCCAAGGACAACGCCCTGCCTCGAGGTGGCTTGCGGCGCCGCCGGTCGATCCAGGAAGTCGACGGATGGTCCACAAGCCGCCAACCACCACGTCAACACGCCGCCTCCGACGCCGCGGGCTATCGCGTGGTCGGGAGGGGTGATGGGTGCCGGGCCGCCGCCATGGGTCGCCCTTCGCGCGCTGGCCGCAGCCGCCGAAACCGAGCTGCGTTGGCGTCTGTCGCCACCGGTGGCCAAGATCCGAGGCCAGGCGCCCGCCCATCGGGGTTCCACCCTTTCGTTGCTGGCTTGGAACGTCCAATTCGGCGCGGGTCGGTCCCTGCGCTTCTTCTACGACGGCGGCGAGGCCGTCCACGTACCCGCGCCCGAGGTCGCGGCGGCCATGGCCGCAATCCGCGAGACCCTGGCGGACGCCGCCGTCGACCTTGCCGTCCTCCAAGAGGTGGACGTCGGCTCAAGTCGCACCGGTGGCGTCGACGAGATCGAAGCGCTCGTCCGCGGCGGCGGCTGGCCCACCGCCGCATATGCTGCCGTCCATGACGTTCGGCATTTGCCCTGGCCCGCTGGATCCGCCATGGGCCGCGTCCACATGGCCCAGGCCACGCTTGCCCGCGTTGCCCTCGATCGCGCGAAGCGGTGGCCGTTGCCTGCCCTTCGCGAATCTCGCATCGGCCGGGCCCTGAATCTTCGACGGGCGGACCTCGAAACGACCCTCATGTTCGACGGCGCGCCCCTCTCCGTGCACAATGTCCACCTCAGCGCGTTCAGCAAGGGGGACGGGACGCTGGAACGCCAACTTGCCGCCATCGAGGCCGCTTTGCCGGCCAGGTCGTGGGTCGTGGCTGGCGACTTCAACGCGCTGCCGCCAGGGGACGACGCAGCTCGGCTCGGCCTGGATGCCGCCGATTACCCCGAGGTGCGCGGCCCGCTGACGCGTTGGTACGATCGAGGCTGGGGCGCCATCTCCGACCCCGATGCGCCCAAATGGCGCACTTGGTTGCCCTACGGGTCCAACATTCCGGAGCGGATGCTGGACCACGTGTTCGTCTCGCCGGACTTGGAGGTGACGTCCGTCGAGGTTCTTCGCCTGGATCCCTGTCCCTCCGACCACCTTCCCATCCGCGTCGAGATCCGACGGCGACCCTGAGCGCCGATTGGCCCATCCGCCTTGAACGTGTCAGGTTGCCGCGGGCCGGGGGAGTGGATGCGCATTGGCCGTGGCAAGCACGGAGGCGGCCGTGGACACGGTACGTTTACCGGCACCGGCACCGGAACCGGAACCGGAACGGGCACGGGGACCGGAACGGGGACTGGCACCGGAACCGGAACGGGTACCCAAGGCACCCGGAGTCGCACCGGCACGCGCGGGACCCACTCGAACACGGGCTTCACCTCCACCGCGAGAGCGTCGACCGAGAAGGAAGACCTCACCTACGAGCGGATGAAGCGCATGTTGCGCGACGAACTCGTCGCCACCGTCGACTTCGAGGAGATGTCCCGCACCGAACCCGTCGCCCTGCAGAAGAAGTTGCGGGCCGCCCTTCACCGATTGGTGGACCTGCGAAAGCTGCCCCTCGGGCGCGCCGAACGCGAACGTGCCGTCGACGAAATCACGGACAATCTCATCGGACTCGGGCCGCTCGAGCAGGTTCTGCGCGACCCCGAAGTCTCCGACATCATGGTCAACGGCGCCAAGCAGGTCTTCATCGAGAAGAAGGGCCGGCTGCAGCTGACCAACGTCACATTTGACGACGACGCCCACGTCATGCAGGTCATCGAACGCATCGTCTTCGCCGTCGGCCGCCGGATCGACGACACGACCCCGATGGTCGACGCCCGTATGGCGGATGGCAGCCGGTTCAACGCCATCATCCCCCCGCTGGCCATCGACGGGCCCTGCATGTCGATCCGGCGCTTCGGCACCGTCCCCATCAACGCCGAGACGCTCATCAAGCTCGGCTCCTGCCCCGCGCCGTTCATGGAAGTCATGCGCGGCTGCGTTCGCGCCAAGCTCAATACCGTCATCAGCGGTGGCACCGGTTCGGGCAAAACGACGCTGCTCAACGTGTTGTCGGCCTTCATCCCTGACAGCGAGCGCATCATCACCATCGAGGACTCGGCGGAGCTGCAACTGCAGCTCTCCCACCTCATCCGTCTCGAAACGCGGCCGTCGAACATCGAAGGCAAGGGCAAGATCGATCAGCGTGACCTCGTCAAGAACTGCCTGCGCATGCGGCCCGACCGCATCATCCTCGGCGAGATCCGAGGCGGCGAGGCCGTCGACATGTTGACGGCCATGAACACGGGCTGCTCTGGCTCCATGGCGACCGTACATGCCAACAACCCGCGCGACGCGCTTGCCCGCTTCGAGACGATGGTCGGCATCGGCATGCCGAACATGACCGACAAGATCATCCGTGAGACCATCGCGCGTTCGCTTGACTGCATCGTCCAGCAGGAGCGCCTCTTTGACGGCTCGCGCCGCCTCATGTCCGTGACCGAGATCACCGGCATGGAAGGGCCGTACATCACGTACCAGGACATCTTCGAATTCGAAAAGACCACGATCGACGAGAAGGGCAAAGTCCGCGGCAAGTACCGGGCCACGGGGGTCCGCCCGCGCTTCACGACACGCTTGGCGAGCTTCGGAATTCACCTCAATCCCGAGTTGTTCAAGTACGAACGCGAGGTGTGAGTCCGCCAGCCCGGGGCGCCTCGTCCGCCGGTCAGAGCGGAATGATCTGACCCTCGGACGCGATCGCGTAGCCGGCGGTGCGCACCGCGACAGCGGCTGGCGACTGAGGGTCGAGCAGCGGGTTGGTGTGGTTGAGGTGGATGAAGTGCAAGCCTGCGCGACGCTCGGCCGGCCAGCGGGCGAATCGCGCCATCGTGTCGACGACGCGCGGGTGGGGCACTTGGCTCATGTCCCGCCCCACAAGCTCGCCGTCACGGAAGAAGGTCCCGTCGACCAAGGCGACATCAACGCCGTCAAAGAGCGCGTCGAGATCTGCGTCGTCCCAGCTGTCGAGGTCGGGGAGGTAGAGAACGGTCTGGGTCGGGCCCTTGAGCCGGTAGGCGACGGTCTCGCTATACTCGTCTCGGTGCGGCACAAGCACGGTGGACACCTCAACGGACCCCAACACAAAGGGACGAGAGGCATCGACCAGGCGGGCGTGGTCGGCACGAAACAGCAATTCCCACGGGGCGGCCGTCACGAGCATCTGGGCCATGCGCGGCATGGCGTAGATCGGGACGCGGTCCATGCCTAGGCCTTCGCGCCCGAGGTGGACCAGGCCCGTGTAGTGACCCATGTGGGCGTGGGTCAGGAGAACGCCATCGAGGGCGGGTTGACCGGGAGCCCGCGGCGCGGCGAGGTCGAGGCGGTGCACTTGCTCCGGCAAGGCGGGCGTCGCATCGAGTAGCCAGCGACGACCGCCGTCGACAATGGCAACCGACGTGGGAAGGTGACGAAGGGACGGGTCCGCCCACGCGGATTCACAACACGAAGCCGTACAACCGACCTGGGGGTGACCGGCGTCCTGTGCAATTCCCAAGATGACGAGAAACGAACCCGTGGCCGTCACACCACACCGAACTCGCGCACAAGCACAACGACAAAGGTGAACAGCAGGCCACCAATGCCGCCCCCCACGCCCGCGACGAGCATCCAGAACGGGTCGGGACCGATGGGCTCGCGGTTCGGCATCGCCATGGATCGGCCCGCAAGGCGCGGCTCCAGCGCGGGCAGGGCCGGCGCGAGTTGACGGGATGCGGGTGGGAGGCTCGGCCGAGCCCCCATGCGGCCCCAAGATCCGGACGCCGCCTCGATCCAGCCGAGGAACGCGTCCATGTCTGGCAGACGCTTCTCGACCTGGGCGTGCGTGGCCTTCGCCACGAGTTGGCCAATCCACGGAGGCGCGTGCGCTGCTAGATCCAACGGCTCGGCACGCGTCTTGAGTTCGAGGAGCCGCGCGGCGGCCTCAGGTCGGTCCCCGCCGTGGGCGGCAGCTGGAAACGGCGAGCGCCCGACGAGCGTCTCGTAAAACACGATTCCCAAGGCGTACAAATCGGCACGCGGCCCGTGGGTCAACGGCCGTGCGATGACCTCGGGTGCGACGTATTGGAGCGGGCCAAAGGGTGGGTTGGCGGCCTGGCCGAGGGCCTCGTCATCCATCGCCAGGTCCCAACCGATCAGCCGGGCAGACCAATCGGCTCCGACGACGATGCACTCAGCAGACACGTTGCGGTGCGAAATGCCCGCTGCGTGGGCCGCCGCCAGCGCGCGCGCGACGCTGACGATGATGGAGCACGCGTCGCGCCAATCGATCGGCGACACCACGAGTAAGTCCGCCAGCAGCTCGCCGTCCCCGGGGTCACTCGCGATCCAGAGCATGCCGTGATCGCTGCCAGAATCGAGGAACTGCGGCACACTTTCGTGGTCCAACGAACGCAGGGCGGTCAGCGCACGCCGGTGGCGCGCACGGTGAAACGCTGCGTCCGGCCAAGCCTCAATCATGGCCCAGCGGTCCTCTTCGGTGGCGTGTCGCGCCAGAAGCACGCCGTCCCTGCCCGGCCACAACGGCCGGTCGATGACCCACGCGCCAAGGCGCGTCCCACGGGGAAGGGTCGCGGCCTCAGCGCCGGACATAGAACCTCCCCTTCACACGACCCTGTTCGGTGACCTTGCCCTGGGCGGTGCCATCGTCGATCGTGCCTGACAACACGCCAGGAATCGCGGTCCCTTGCTCGACCACCGCAAACGTCCAGACCCCGTCGGCACCCTTCGCATGGTTGCCGGCGAGCGCCCGCTTCGTCGTGAGGCCCGCGTCGTGCACCATCAGTTCGCCCGTGACGGCGCCGCCTTCCAAGAGCTTGAGGGTCAGAGACGCCGGTGCGCTCACGTATCGGCCCACATAGGTCGCGCTGAGAAGCACCTTGGCGTCCGCCTGGGGCGCTGCGGGCTGCGGCGAAGGTGCGGGCTCCGGGGTCGCTGATGCGACCACGGGTTGCGCAAGCGCCGGCGACACAACGACCACTGGCTCCGGAGCGGGTGCTGGCGTGGACCGCGGCGCGCGCGCTGTGGTTCGCGGCGGAGGGGCCGGCGCCGGCGGCGGAGCGACCACAGGGGGAGGCGCTGCGACGACCACCGGTGGCGGGGGCAGGGCCACCACCGCTTGGACGGGCTCAGGGGGCAGGACTTGTTCCGGCGCGCGCTCTGGCGGCTGGCGGACGGGAATCCCCGAGACCTGCACGGGCAGGGTCGACGGCTCGATCGGCGCTGGAGGCTGTTCCAGGAAGTTGACGAGGAGCAGCGAAACCATCGCCATCAGCAAGAAGCTCGCCATCCACACGAGGATGTAGAATCCCATGTTGCTGCGCGGCGCAATGTCCACCGAGGGCATGTCCACGGGCTCGGCGACGGGCGTGGGCGCGCTCATTGATGGAGGGCGAACCGGTGACGGCGCCGGAGTGGGTTCCGGTCGCACCGTACTCGGAATGGGCCTGGCCTCGATCCTCGGCGGCGGACTGACGAAGCGCGGCGCCGGAGGCGCCTCAACGATGGCTTCGTCGGGCTCGTCCGGCTCCGCTTCCGGTGAGCCGATGGGTCCCAGCGGAAGCGGGTTGAGCGGGATCCGAGACGGCCCCGGAAGGGCGATGCGCGACGCTGCAGCCACGGCGGGCGTCGCATGACGAGGCGGAATGGGCGTCGGCTGACCGACGCGGACCATGGCCGGAGGCGTGGGGGCGGACGACCGGGGAACGTGGATGGCGGGTACCGCTGCAGGGCGGGCAGCCTTTGCGGACTTTGGCGTCAGCTCCGGCTTCGCCGCAACGATGGTCTGGACCTCATCGTCCAACCCAAATTCCGCAGGGGACAAGGTGGGCGAAGCTGGAGCAGCGACAACCCGAGTCGGGGCTGCATCGTCGAACTCACCGGCCAACGCATCCTCGAGGAACATGGCTACCGGCATCGTCTGGTTGCCCGCGTCATCCTCGAATGGCAGTTCCTCCGTGTGCGGATCCTCGCCGTCCCGATCGACGACCTTCGGCACCTCCGCTGCGACGGGCCATCCCGCCGGGGGCCGCCCGGTCGAACATGTGCGGCATCGTAGCTGGACGGGCTCGACCTCTTGGCGACATTGCGGACACCTGGCCACAAGCTTGGGCCGCTGGGACGCCAACCGGAACCTCCGTTCGTACAATCTACAACTGCGCTGCCGTTTGTCCAACCCGACGCTGAGAGTGCCGGCAGACGGCGCCCCACTTCAGTCGTAGCACTCGACCGACAGGCTGTACGTTCCCGGCTCCCAAGCCCTCAGGATGGTCCGCATGGGAAGGCGGTCGTAGTCCCAGATGTAGGGCCAGGCGTAGTCCGTCGCGTAGACCTGAGACGGCAGGTTCCAGTCGACCCAAGTCGACGTCGCGAGCTGGCTGCCGTCGATCAAGCCCGACGCCGTCCCCGCCGGGTCTCCGAGAGACAGGTAGATTTCTGCAGGCTCGAGCGTCGAAACCTCAAAGAAGACGGATCGATGGTCCCTTGGGACGAGGCAGACGACGAGCGTGCCCTCGGGGGCGTCCTCGTCCTCCCAGTAGGGCTGCAGGAAGGCGCCATCGATCACGTCACCGCAGGACACGGGCGTCGCATCCGCGCAGGCCAGGGCGTCTCCGACGAAGAGCGTGGCGGGAGTCTGCAGGGACGCGCCGGTCGCGTCGCCGACCTCGACCACCACGGCCGCTTCTTGCTCAACGAGCTTGGGCGTGCGGACCGTCCCGTCAGACACGACCGTGACGCCAAGCGGTAGGCCCGTCGCCGATATGGTCGTCGGAGCCTCACCACCGGCCACCGGCCAGTGGACCTCCTCGGCCATTTCCGGCCGCAGCACGGGCAACGCGGGACGGCCGTAACGAGGGTTGCGATCGCAGCGGACCTCGACTTCGCCTTCGCTCCAATCGTAGACCGGCGCCGCGATCACGTACATCTCGCCTGCGAGTTCATAGTTGGCCCACGACGGGTACGTCGTCGGCCCGACGGGCAATTGGGGGTCGTAGCCAAAGGCCACGATGGAGTCGCCGTCGGCGTAGAAAGGGTACGGCGACAGGGGCGTGGCATTGCCGAGGTAGCTGTCGTCCCCCGACCGCAACTCGACGTCGAGGTGTGACACGCCAGCGTCGTACGCGATCCGGAAGACGTCAAAGCCTCGCGCGTCGTAGGGCCCCGTGAAGTCGCCGTCGTACATCCCTTCCTCGACCACGAGCGGCACCGACGTGTCGCAGGGCAAATCCGTGACGTCGTAGACGCTGAGGATGGCGCGCTCTGTGCGCGAACGCCCTTCGGCGTCCTCGGCGTGGAGGTCGAACTCCCAACCCCCGGCCGCCTCGGCCGTGCCAGTGACGACACCCGTACCCTCGTCCCACACATAAAAGTCGGGAATCGGGTCATCGGTCCAGATGCGGATGCCTTCGTCAGACCCGATCACGTCGAAGTCGATCTCGATCGGGTCGCCGAGTCGAACGGGGAGCGTCAACGTCCAATCGAAGATCGGACCATCCGTGCAAACGACCGTGGCGCCATAGGACTGCGCGCTCGGCGCGACGAGGATGACCGGGATGCCCCCCTCGTCTTCGAAGCCGGCGAGGGCGGGATCCGTGCCGAGGTCGATCGTGACGATTGAGTCGTCGCCCTCCGGGAATCCGGCCCCAACTGTGAACGTCTTGTAGTGGTCCTCGACGTTGTGGCTCGTGATCGGCGTACCGGGCAGGCGCACGAGCGCGTTGAGCGGCTCCTCGAGTTCAAAGACGAGTTCGACCCGTGTCGTCAGCTCTTCGGGCCAGGCGACGTGCACCCATTCGTAGCCGCCAAGATCCGTCCAATCGACGTCTTCGCCGGCCCAACCGCCCGACGTGAAGGCTCCCGTGAATCGCTCGCCGCAGGTGACCACGCGGGGTTCGAAGACCACTTCCAGGTCGAAATGCGCGAACTGAACCTGCCCGTAGGCGTCCGCCGCCGACGCCAAGACGTCAAAGTGCCGCCCCCCTTCCGTCGGTATGCCCGAAATCAGGCCCGTCGAGGACAACGTGAGGCCTACAGGAAGCGTGCCCGGTTCCGCGGAGAACGTCAGCCCGCCCTCGCCGCCCTTCGCCGAAAGTTGGGCTTCGTAAGCCGCTCCGACGGTCGCAGCGGCCAAGACCCCGTCCACGAAAGTGATGGCGTCCACGTCGGCTGGGTCGACGGTGTCGGCGCCACCGGGCGTAACGCCATCGTCCGCACACGCGAGCCACAACCACATCGAGACCTCAAGCCCCCGGTGGTCCTAACTCCAGCCCAGTTCACCCCGACGAAGAAAACGACAGCGGCCACGGGACGACCTGGACGTCCACGTCCACGACAAGCGCCTCGGCGCCATTGGCAGCCAAGGAGACGGCGCGGTCCAACGTCGCCCTCAAATCGGCGCCGTCGCTGCCAACCCCGCCGAGGGCGAGCACCTGCCGTTTGGGAGATTCACCGGAAGGGATCTCCGCGACCGACAGGCCCGTCCGAGCCCGGAGGCGGTCTCGCAGACTGGCGACCACCTGGCGGCGGTCCTTGAGGGTCTGAGCCCCCGGAATGTGTAGGACGATGCGAGCTGCGCCGACGAATGGACCTGAGGTCACGGGGCCCAGATTTCGCCGTTCTTCACGACGAGGCGGATGTCGTCGGAGCGACGGATGTCGGCCAGAACGTCCCCGTCGACGGCCACAAGATCGGCGAGGCGACCGGCCTCGATCGTCCCGATCTGGCCCTCCATCCCGAGGTACCGGGCCCCACCCAACGTGGCGGCGCGGAGGGCTTCGTGCGGTGTCATCGCGCCAGGTCCGGCCAACGCCCACAATTCGTAGTGAACGCCAAGACCCTGCAACTCGCCGTGGGCTCCCAACGTGACGAGAACCCCGTCCCGCGCCATCCGAGCCGCGTCGCGCGCCACCGCCTCATGTCGCCAATCATCTGGCTGCAAGAGGAAGTTCCCCCGCCAGAGTTTGGCATCCAGCCATCGACGGGGCGTATGCCGCGCCAGCAGCGGGTGATCGAGCGGGTTCTCCTCCTGAAGGAAGGCGGCCTCGCCACGAACGCCGCCGTAGACGACTTGCAGCGTCGGCGTGTAGGCCGTTCCGTAGGAGCCAGGAACGCGACTCCCCGCGTAGAAGCCGACGACGTCGGCGTACAGGGGGGCCGTCGGAAGCGAGTGCTCGATGGCATGGTAGCCGTCAGCCACCATCCCGAGGTTCTGCCAGAGGTCGCCGCCGCCCTCGGGGACGCACAATACGTCGAGTTCCCGGCAGACTTCGGCGTACCATTGCCGGCGTTCCCGCTGGGACTGTTGGTACACCTTCACCGACCGCGCACCGACCGCCTGGAGTCGTCGAACGTGGGCCCCTGCCGACTCGCGAGTAGGCGTGTCGGCGCCGCCATTGTTGAGTGCACCGTACAGGATGAAACCCGTCGAGGACACGCGCGGACCCTGCATCAGGCCCGCTTCGACGCGCTCGGCCTGGGTGAACACGAGGTCCGTGGAGGCGGACGGGTCGTGGACCGTGGTGACGCCGAAGTCGAGGGCCACCTTGTACCGCCACTCCGAGGCGGGAAGGACGTCGCCAGCGGTGTAGTGCAAGTGGGCATGCACATCGACGAGGCCAGGGAAAACCGTGGCGCCGGACAGGTCCACGGTCCGGGCGCCCGACGGCACGGGCAACCCGACACCGACGTCGCGGATTCGATCTCCCTCGACCACGATCGTGGCGCCTTCCAGCACCTCGTCGCCGACCATCGTGACGACGCGGGCGTTGGTGAACGCGAGGGTGCCAGACGGGCGGGCACGCGGCAATTCAACTTTGACCTCGACGCGCTGCACCCGCGGATCGTCGGCGTAAGGATCCGTCGGTTTGGGGTCGGGCGGCGTGCCAATTGCGGACACGGGGACCTTCGAGAACGTCGACCCGCGCATCCACGTCAGCGACCGGCTGTCGGGCGTGAACGCGAGCCAATCGCCGACGACGTTCGTGAACTGGCGTCCCGGGAGCTGGCCGACCTCGACCAATTTTCCCGAGGACGCCGCAGGGAACGGGGCCGCCCAGACCTGATGTCCCGCGCGCCAAGCGACCCACCGCAGATCCGGTGACAGGGCGACCTCCTCGGCGCCGCCGAGGTCCAGATGTTCGCGCAGGTCGCGGCCCGTAGCGAGGTCAAAACTGACGACGCGGGTCGTTCCAGGTTCACGAGGCCCTTTGGGGCGATCGAGCATCGTGTAGACGCGCCCATTTGAGACCGTCATCCCAGGCATCCGCGAACTGGACCCGCGGTTGGGGACCTGCGTGATGACGCGCTGGCGCCAGCCCGAAAGCTCCTTGCGGAGCTCGACGACGTCGAAGGTCGACACCGCATCGAGGTCTTCCGACACGGTGCCGTGGACACCGCGAAGGACGAGGAGGCCTTTGCCGTCGGGCAGCCAAGTCGGGCGTGCCAACAGGCCCCGAATCGGCAACGTCTCATCGCCCTTGCGCTCCCAGCGGACGCGCAGCGCTCCTTCTCCGTCGTAGGTGACCCACGCGAGATCGTTCCCCGATGGGCTCCAGGCCGGCATGTACCCGGTGCCGCGGCCGATGCGGTTGGGGGCGCCGCTTGGTCCCTGCGTCCACAACTGCCCGAACGCCGAGAACGCGATGGCGCCGCGCGCGTTCGCAACGGTGGAACGAAGGACCTTGGCCTGGACGACCTCGTCGGGCCGCCATGCCTTTCGCGGCACGTCGTGTTGCGTCCACGTGCCGTCGAGTTGGAACGGAATCTCGGTCGGGGCGCTGACGTCCGGATCGAGCCGCCACAATTTGCCCCGCGCCCAGTAGACGAGCTCTCCGGAGTACCAGTCCATCGCCGGGTAGGACCCGTGCAGCGCAAAGCCCTCCATTTCATCGGGGGACAGGCCCGCCTGCAGCACCGTGCGTACCCCCGTTTCCAGAGCGATCGACTCCAACAGCGTTTTCGTCCGGTCGCGGGAAACGAAGATGAGGTTCTTCCCGGTAGGGTCGACGACGGGGCGGACCGCACTGCCGGCGCCCGAGACCACCGTGGCCATCTCGCCCGTCCGGCGATCGAGGCGGATGACGTCCCACAGGCCGGCGACGGGGTCGTGACCGTACTCGAACCGCCCATGGCGGCTCGAGAAGTAGATCGCATCGGCCGTCGGCCAGGCTTCCCCCGCGTGGGGGTGGCTGTCCAAGCTGGTCAGCGCGAAGCCTTTGCCCCCCGTCACGTGGAACTGCCAGAGCTCAGTCACGCCAATGCTGCGCGTGTCGACGGTCCGGCGCCGGACGACAAGCCACTCGTCGTCGAGCCACGCAGGCTCCGTCGCCCGGGCGACCTTTTCGTCGACAACCAAGCGCGGCTCGGTGCCATCGGCGCGTGCGACCCAGACCGTCTCGTTGCCCCCTCGATCCGAAACGAAGGCGAGTTGCTGGCCGTCCGGCGAGAAGCGGGGCTGGGTGTCCCAAGCCGGGCCGGACGTGATTTGGGTCGCCTGCCCGCCGGCGATGGGGACGCGCCATAGGTCGCCAAGGACGTCGAATACGACCATTCCCCCCGACACCGTCACCGACGACCATGTCGATTCCGTGAGCGACAGCTTCACTTCGTGGGTCGGCCCGTGGGACGCGTCAACGGACCAAGGAGCAGGTTCTTCGGCGGCGAAGGCCGCTACACAGAGCATGTTCAGCATCCGGCCCGGCTAACCCCGCGCGGCAGACCCTTGGGTACCGAGAACATCCAATCTGGACACGTCCAGGTCGTGGACACGGCGGCCTTCTACCCGATCCCACAGGACCTCTGCCGCGCCCGGCGCACAACTCGCCCCGAAGCCGCCGAAGCCGCAGAACCACCACCAGCCATCGCGGTCGGGGTCAGGGCCCGCCCACGGGGCGCCCGTCGCCGTAAAGCTCCGGAGGCCCCAACGGCTCCGCCCGAAATCCCCAGTGCTCAGCCCGGGAAAGGCGTCCACGACGGTCTGCACGTGGGCCGGCTCGACGGCCCCCTCCCCTCTCGGCGGCAGGTGGGCCGCGTCGAGGACGTCGCACGCCGAGGCGACGGCGCCAGCGGAGCCGGACCGCAGGTATGCGCCCCGCCCAAGGTCCCAACACCAGGCAAGATCGTCGCGGAGAGCAGGTCCGCGCTCGATGTGCAACAGGTGTCGTCGGCGAGGTTGGAGCCGCCGAACCAGGCCGATCTCCGCCGCCCACGACGTCGTCCAGGCGCCCAACGCGAGGATGACCCGCCCGCGTTTCGATACGTCCGACGCGGCCACGCGCTCACCCCGCACGGGGATCCCGCTCGACGCAGCATCACACCAGCGCTGAACGTCCAGCACGCCGTCGTCTGGCGCCAGGAGCCCCCAACGGGCCGCGGCCAAGGGCTGCAATTCGACAGGCAGGGGCGCCGGCCGGCCCCACGCTGACAGTTGGGCCGGATCGTCGGCCGCCAACACGCCGCCCACGCGTCGAAACGCGGGGTCGTCGGCGACAATCCGAAGCGTCCGAAGGGCCAAAGCCCGCTCGAGGTCGTCGACGCCGCAACTCCGCACCATGCCGGCGCCGTCAGCGCTGGCGCCCGACGCCAATCCGGACGGTTCGAACAAGACCACATCGTGGCCCCGGCGTCGGCCCTCCCGTGCGGCCGCAACGCCGGCGATCCCGCCGCCGACCACCCACCATCTCCCGCCGGTCACGGCCCTTCGACGACCTCGGCAATGTACGGCAGGTTGCGGTAGCGCTCGTTGAGATCGAGGCCAAAACCAACGACGAAGCGGTCGGGGATGGTGAAGCCAACGAAGTCGACGACGACCTCGACGCGCCGGCGCTCCGGCTTGTCCAGAAGCGTCGCGATCCGCAGCGAGCGGGGTCCGCGCGCTCCCAACGTCCGCCGCAGCCAATCCAGCGTCAGCCCCGTGTCCACGATGTCCTCGACCAACAGCACATCTTGCCCGGCGATGTCGCGCTTCAGGTCGTGCGTGATGCGCACCGCGCCCGTGGTCTCGGTTCCCGCGTAGCTGGAGACGCCAAGGAACTCGATCTCCACGGCCCCGGAAAGGTGCCGGATGAGATCGGCCATGAACGGAACGCCGCCCTTGAGGACGCCGCAAACGACGATGGGCTGGTCGCCATAGGTCCGCCGAATCTCTACGGCGAGTTCGGTGATCCGGCGGGCGATCACGTCCGCCTCCAACAGGGGTCGAAGCATCATGACGCCTGTTAGCAGGCTGTCGCAAAAAGGACCGCCCTCGCCCCTTCGCGCCGGAGGCCTCGCGCCAGCGCCCCGGCCGAGGGTGTGGGCTGGCTGCGCTCATCCAAGGCCGGCCCCATCGTCCCCCTTGACTCTTGCGCTCTTCAAGCGTTTGATGCCGCCCACGGAGGGATGCTTGACGGTTCACTGGTGGGTCGTGGCGATCGCGCACGGGGCGCCCGTACCGGGGCTCGCGCTGCCACCCGAAGAAGCGTGCCTTGAATTGACGGTAGAGGTCGACGCCACCGAACTCGGCGACGAAGGCATGGTCGGCGGGCGCGGCCTCAGCCTGGACCAGATCCGGGGAACGCTGCGCTCGTTCCTGCCCATCCTCGAGCGGTGCGTCCACAAAGACCACCTCCCCGCCGGCACGTTGCAGGTCGAGGTGGTCGTCGGCTGTTCGGGGCGCGTGTCAACCACAACCCCTTTGGATGGCCCCGCTTGGGACCCCACCATCTCGTCCTGCGTCACCGACACCCTCGCCTTCGCCGACTTCCCGGCCCACGACCTGCCCGATGGCGCCACGTTCCTGCTCCCCGTTCGCTTCGGCGACGGCAAAGGCACGGGACAACCCCCTCCCCCCGAGGCGACGGCCGGCAACCTGACGCGCGACTGGCTCAGCGATCAGAAAGGGCCCATCGACGCGGTCGCTGCCGCTGATCTGGCGCGCATGTCCGAGGCGGAGCGAAAGTTCGCCAAGGAGCAGGCAGAACGCGAGGCCCGCAAGGCGGCTTCGGCCGCCGCCGAGCAAGCGCGGATCGCCGCAGTCGAGGCCAAGGCCGCTGAGGCGGCTGCCGCGGCTGCCGCCGACGATGCCGCCGCCCTCGAACGGGCGAAGGCCCTCGCGGCCATGCGCCCGCGGACCGAGACAGCGCCGTCGACGGCACCCCCGGTGGTGCGCACGCTGCCGATCTCCAAAGGAAGCGCTGACGTCGACCCACCGCCGCCGGCCCCCGCTCCAGCGCCTGTGGCCCCTGCGCTCGCCGCGCCGGCACCCGCACAAGCCGCCGTCCTTGCGGCCCCTGCGCCCGCTGCCCCGGTCGTCGCGTCCACCCCGGCCACCAGCGGCCGCGTCATCGTCGTCCCGACCGAGGGAACACCGTCTGCTTCACGGGTCACCCCCACGATGCCGACGACGACCGCGATCGACCTGACGGGCATGATGGAAGTCCGCGTCTTGTCCACCCGCAAGCCGCCTCCGCGCCCCGTCGTGGGCGCTTGGCGTGCCCCCGATGTCGCCCCTTTGGCACCCGGCGAAAATGCAGCGGCCGCCGAGGACGCGTGCCTCGGCCGCGGCGAGGCCTGCTGGCGAACCGGCTCGCTGGCCTCCGGCGACCCCAAGGCCGCCGACCTGTTTGCGGCGGGCTGTGCGGTGGGCGACGTGGCGTCGTGCGTCGGACACGCGCGCCTGACGACCGAACGCCGCGCCGGACTCGAACCCTCCTGCGCAAGCCCGAGCCTGGCCCTGGCGTGTGAGGCGACCCTCGATCCACTGGCCTGTGCCGGGTGGGGCGAGGTCGTCAACGACCCCGCAGCCAGCTGCTACGCGCCCACGAAGGGTCGCGTCGCGCTCCAGGCGGCATGCACGAGCGCGGCCAGCCCTGCGACCCCCTGCCGCCTGCTCGCTGCCGCCTACGAACAGGGTCTTGGCGTCGACCGGGACCGTACGCAGGCCGCCCGCCTCTACGGCTGGGCGTGCGAAGGTGGCGACGGTGCCGCCTGCGCTCGCCGCGGCGACCTCCTCTCCAAAGGCGTCGGCGTGAAACGTGACGACAACGCCGCCCTCGCTGCGCTCGAGCGCGGGTGCACATTGGGAGCCGTCCAGGCCTGCATCACCGGTGGCCAGATCTTCGACGCCGGCACCAACCTTCGCCGCGACGGCGGCCGGGCCGCCGACCTCTACCGACGCGCCTGTGACGCAGGCAGCGCCCTCGGCTGCCACGGTTTGGGCGCCGTCCTCGTGACCGGTGGCGCCAACGGACCGGACCTCGCGGGTGCCCGCGACGCCTACCAGCGCGCCTGGGCGGACGGTCACGTCCCTGCGGGAACCCGCCTGGCGGGCATGTTGTGGCGAGGTGAAGGCGGCGCGAAGGACAAGAAGACGGCCAAAGGCGTCTGTCAGGCCGCATGCAGCGCCGGCGATCCCGCCGCATGCGCGGGGCCGGCCGCGCTCTGATGCCTCTACGCTAGCCGGATCGGCGCAGGCCGATCGCGACCCAAGCCGGGCCTGCGACGAAAAGCCCGATGAAGGGCAGCGTCAGCCAATCTCCCGCCGCGACCACCGCGGGAATGGCCGTCGCCGCCCCCGCGGCAAGCAGGCCTTCCACGAGCCCGCGCCCGGCCGTCGCCCGGTAGGCCGCAGGCCCATCTCCTCGTTTGGGCGTCCTCGCAAACGGCGTCGGCCAGCGGCGAAACGCGGCCCACACCGCGACCGATTGCGACGCCGCGATGCCAATGCCGAGCGCAAACGCCAATGGGATGTCCGACATGCGAGCGCTCCGGGACCCGCGGGACGCAAATGTGTACCAAAGGGCGAACGGCGCCAACGTGGCCCCGAAAAGCACGAAGTCCAACATCGCGAGCACGCCCGAGGGGTCGTCCAACCGCGCCCGAACCGCCCAGGGCAGAAGCGCCGTAAGTGCGACCATCAACGGCCAACTGAGCGGCGCCAGAAGGTGGTGCGCCGCCTCAGCTTTGACCGCAAGGGGGACGGGCGCCCGCAACAGCCGCGGGAGCAACGAACGCGCGACCTGCAACGTCCCCTGGGCCCAGCGACGTTGCTGCTGCGCAAACGACGCCATGTCCGCGGGAAGTTCGGCCGGGACGATGACGTCCTCCAGATACACGAAGCGCCACCCGCCCAGCCACGCCCGGTAGGACAGGTCCATGTCTTCGACGAGCGTTCCGGCCTGCCAACCGCCCGACGACTCGATGGCCTGACGGCGCCAAATGCCCGCTGTGCCGTTGAAGTTGAACCACAACCCCATGGCCTGACGGGCGGGCTGCTCGAGGCGAAAGTGGCCGTCCAGGAGCAGCGCCTGGGCCCGAGTCAGGGCCGTGGCATGCGATAGGTGTCCCCAAGAGGCCTGCACGCAGGCCACGCCGGGCCGCAGATGGGGGACGGTTCGACGAAGGAAGTCGGCCGGCGGCACGAAGTCGGCGTCAAAGATGGCGACGACGTCGCCGTCCGCTCGCGCCAAGCCCGCCGCGAGTGCGCCCGCCTTGAAGCCCGCACGGTCGCTTCGGTGCAAAAGCTGGGCGTTCCAGCCGGCGGCAACGAGACGAGCGACACCGGCCGCCGCACGCTCGGTGGTCGCGTCCCGGGAGTCGTCCAACACCTGGATGGTCGCCCGCTGTTTCGGCCAGTCCAGGCGGCCAACGGCGTCGAGCAATCGGTCGACGACCGCCACCTCCTCGAAGATGGGGAGCTGGACGGTGACATGGGGCAACTCATCCAACGCCGGAGGGGCCTCGACGCCCGGCCGCCCAAGGTAGCCACGCAGCAGAACGAGTCGTTGCAGACCCGAGACGCTGAGCGCCCCGAGGCAGGAAACGTAGGCGAGCAGCGCGAGGTCGAGGGGGTCCAAGAGGGGCCTTGATCGAGGGCGCCGGCAGGTTATCTGGCGCGACCTCGGATCTCACTCCCTTCCCAAGGGGGCGGTCATGTGCCGCCCCCTTTTTTTATGCCATGGACCCGGTCGCCCTCCAACAGCGCGTACGAACCATCGCTGAGCCGATCGCCATCGCGCTCGGCTACGAGCTCGTCGCCGTCGAGTGGCTTGGCCGGACCCTGCGCCTGAGCATCGACGGCCCGAACGGGATCTCGGCCGACGATTGCGCCCGCTACAGCGAACACGTTTCGCCTGCCCTCGATGAAGCCGACCCCATCGTCGGCGCCTGGCATCTCGAGGTTTCGTCCCCGGGCATCGACCGGCCGCTCCAGCGCGCGGCCGATTTCCAGCGGTTCACGGGCTACAAAGCCCGTCTTCGGCTGGCCGACCGTCGCCGTGTCACCGGACGCCTCGGGGGCATGGTCGACGACGACATCAAGATTCAGCCTGAAAAGGGTGAGGCGTTGGTGGTGCCGCGCACGAGCTTGCTCTCGGCCCATCTCGTCCTGACCCTGGAAGAGTACGTCAACTTGCGGGAGGTCCCCGGTGATCAGTGAAATGGAAGAGCTCATCGACGCGATTCGTCGGGAGAAGAACATCCCGCGGGACATCGTCGTCGAGATCATCGAAAGCGCGATGGTGGCGGCCGCTCGCAAGCGGTACGGCATGACGCGCGACATCGAAGCCGAGTACAATGAAGACCTTGGCGACGTGGAGCTCTACGAGTTCCGCACGGTCTGCGAAGAAGTCGAGGACCCGGACCTCGAGCTCACGCTCGACGAAGGCCGGGGCCTCGACCCCGAGTGCCAGATCGGCGACTCGCTTGGCCAGAAGATGAACCTCGGCGAGCTCGGCCGCATCGCCGCTCAGACCGCCAAGCAGGTCGTCATCCAGAAGATTCGGGACGCCGAGCGCGAGCTCACGTTCAATGAGTTCAAGGACCGCAAGGGCGAGCTCATCACTGGCATCGTGCGGCGCTTCGAGAAGGGCAACATCATCGTCGACCTCAACCGCGCCGAGGCCATTTTGCCCCGCCGCGAGCAGGTGCCGACCGAGACGTACCGCCCCGGCGATCGCATCCAGGCCTACGTGCTGGACATCACCCGGGCGACGCGCCAGCCGCAGGTCGTCCTGTCCCGTACCCATCCCGGCCTGCTGATGAAGCTGTTCGAAATGGAAGTGCCGGAGATCTACGAAGGCATCGTCACGATCGAGGCGTGCGCCCGCGAGCCGGGCCACCGCGCCAAGATCGCCGTCTCGTCGTCCGATGGCGACGTCGACCCGGTCGGCGCGTGCGTCGGTCTCAAGGGCAGCCGAGTCCAGGCCGTCGTCGGCGAGCTTCGCGGCGAAGCCATCGACATCATCCCCTGGCACCCGGACCCCGCGCGCTTCATCGTCTACGCGATCGCGCCGGCCATGGTCAGCCGCGTGTACATCGACGAGGGCTCGCACACGATGGAGCTCGTCGTCGGCGACGACCAGCTCGCCAAGGCCATCGGCCGCCGTGGCCAGAACGTCCGCCTCGCCGCCCAGCTCACGGGCTGGCGCGTCGACATCTACTCGGAGTCCAAGCACGCCGAGCGCCTCGAGAAGGCCCGCGAGCAGATCGCGCGCATCGAAGGCCTCAGCGAGGCCACGGTGGACGCGCTCGTCCGCAGCGGCTTCCAAAGCGTCCAGGAATTGGCCGACGCTGACGCCGGCGAAATTGCCGACATCCTTGGGGTCGCAGCCGAACAGGGCGCGGCGGTGGTGGACTCCGCCGATCGCCTCATCGGGGCGCTCATCGAAGAGGAGGCGCGAGCCCGCAAGGGTTCCGAGTAGCGAATGGCCCGACCGGAACGCACCTGCGTCGCCTGTCGGGCCACGACGGAGGCTGACGACCTCGTCCGCCTCGCCCGTTCTCCCGACGGCGAACGCGTAGTGGACCTCCGCGGCAACCTTCCGGGCCGCGGGGCCTGGATCCACCCGCGCCGGGAATGCGTCGCCGAGGTCGTCAAGCGCCCCGACCGCCTGCGCCGGGCCCTCGACGTCGATTCCGCTGGACTCGCGGAGGACCTCGACCGCCACCTGCACGCCGCGTTGGGCGACGGCCTCTCTCAGGCCGCGGCCGCCGGCGCGCTCGTCGGCGGGGCCTTCGTATTGGAGGAGGCGCTTCGCGAGGGCCGGATCCTCGCCCTGATCGCAGCCCAAGACGCGGCCGACCGCTCGATCAAGGCCGCGCGGGCGCTCGGCCCTGAGCTGCCCTTCCTTCGCATCCCGCTCGACCGCGAGGCCCTCGGGCGGCGTATCGGCCGCGGGGATCGGGCCCTCGTCGGCGTGCTCGCGTCCCGGGCCGCAAACCACCTCCTCCGCCAGTTGCGTCGGCTGGTCGACCTCGGTTAGCGCGGCCCCTCACCGCAGCCCGCGATCGCCACCGCGTGTGGGCCTGCGGGCTCGCCGCGGCCCATGCGCGCTTGCCTCGCCACGAGGCCAAGGGAATCCATGTCGAAAAAGGACATCCTCGAACGGCTCGTCCGGGCGCCAGAGTCGGGCCCGCGCGTCATCCGACGAGAGCCGGAACTCGAGTCCGCCGCCGCCGCGCGCGCCCTTCCGCCAGGCGACCAAGTCACGACCCGCGTCGCCGGTGGCGTCGTCCGCCGTCGCCCAGCGAACGAAGTGCCCGTGGAGGCGCCCAAAGTCGTCGTCCGCCGCAAGGCGGTCGAGCTCGACCCCATCGAACGCCCGGTCGTGATCGACGCCGCCAAGGTCGCCGCACCTCCGGCCGCGGTCGAGCGCACCACGGCCCCCAAAGAGGTCGAGGCGCCGGCTGTAATGCCGCGAGAAACGGCTCCCGCCGCCACGGTCGAAGCCGCGCCTCCCGCCGCCCAGCCCACACCCCGCCCCGCGGAAGCCCGCGCTGCGGCCCCCGAGGCCACAGCCGCCGCCAACACAGGTGAGGCCCCTCGTGCGGAGCCCGTTGCGGCCCGTCCGGCCGACCCGGTCCGTGCCGTGCCCCCGCTTGCGCCCACGCCTCCGCCGTCTGGCCGACCCACCGAGCCCCGCTACGCGGGTCTTGGTCGTGCCGTCGTCCAGCCGCCCCCCGGCTACGACCCCACGAACCCCATGGCTGGGCGCCCGCCCCCTGGCCCGCCCCGCCGCCGGGTCGAACAGGCCGCTCCCGTGTACCCAGCCGCCGGCCAAGATCGCCGCGGACCGCGCCGCACGCACCGGATGCCCGACGCCGAATTGGCCCTGCTGCAGCGCAGCGGCCGCGGCCGTCCCCGCCGGAAGGTCGCCGGTCCGCCCGGCAAGGGTAGCCCCGCACCGAAGGCCAGCAAGCGCAAGGTGCGCGTCGACGGGGTCATCTCCGTCGGCCAGCTGGCCCACGAGTTGGGCGTCAAGGCCCCCCAGATCATCCGTCAGCTCATGGGCCTCGGTCGCATGGCGACGATCAACGAGATGCTCGACGTCGACACCGCCTCCATCGTATGCGCGGAGTTCGAGTACGAAGTGGAGAACGTCGGCTTCACGGAAACCGAGTACCTGCAACACGTCGGCGACGCGGCGGAAGAAGACGGCCAGGGCAATCGCCCGCCCGTCGTCGCCAGCAGGGGCCACGTCGACCCCGGCACGACCACGCGGCTCGACGCGATCCGCAAGGCGCGCGGCGCGGCGGGCGCGGCCGGGGGCAT
>SXGT01045429.1_pt1 | contig 110519 bp, 83 predicted proteins | sample 3176221 | NCBI WGS metagenome assembly SXGT01 (sample SAMN11356862, study PRJNA531348) | freshwater metagenome | isolation source: freshwater sample F1-120 | place: China: Fuxian Lake, Yuxi | collected 2017-12-25 | reverse complement strand
TCGCAGTGCCGTTGCCTGACGCATCGGTCGTGATGGTGACCACAGCACCGTTGCCGAGCACCGTGTCTCCGGCAACGCTGGACGAACCCGGACGCAACCCGGTGAGCGGATCTTGTCCGCCAGCGCCACTGGGCGTTCCGAAGAGTGTCTGCGTGTGACGCACGAGCAGGTTGTCCCGGCCATGGCCGGAGTCGTTGCCCGCGCCGGCAAGGGCGCCGGTCAATCCGCTGAAGGTTGTTGCAGCGCGCGGCCCTGTGCTGAAGACGCGATTGCCGGGCAGTGTGAGTTCATGAAACACCCCAGGCGCCGTCTCGACCGCGTGGCTCTGGCCGTTGCCGAGGTAATCCACACGTTCACGGCCATCACTGCCGGTGATGCGTCGGAAGGGCACGGCTTCCGTGAGCGTGCCTGCAAAGAGGTGTCGCCCATCGAACTGGGTGTTGGCCGCACTCACCACACTGCCGAGGATGGCGTCGAGTTCCGCTGCGAGGCTCGCGCGGTCCGATGCGGACAACGTGCCGTTCGCGCCCTGCACGGCGAGCTCGCGCGCGCGGGCGAGTGAGGTGGTCATTTCCGTGAGCGTGCCCGTGGATGTGTCGAGCCACGCACGACCTCGATCGCCCGCCTCGAGGTGACGTTTGAGCGAGGCCCGCTGGGCCGTGAGGTCCATGATGCGACGCGCCGAAGCGGGATCGTCGGACGCGCGCTCGAGGCGCTGGCCCGTGGTGAGTTGGGTCTGGCTGCGGAACATGCGTCCGTAGTTGCGGGAGACCGCACCGCGGAGCTGTCCGAGAACCTCATTGAGTGAGATGCGTTCCATGTTCAGCGCACCATGTCGAGCAGGATGTCATTGACTTCCTGCATGGTCTGGAGATAGCGCCCTGCCACCTGGTAGAGCTGCTGGAACTGTTCCATCTGCATCAGTTCCTCGTCGATGTTCACGCCGGATTCGCTTTCCCGCTTCGCTTCGAGCGCTTCGAGGACGAGTTCCTGCGTTTCGAGAGTGTTCCCGGCGCGGTTGGACTCGCCGGCAAGCTCCGTGATGAGGCTCTGGTAGAAGCTCTCGGTGGTCGCGCCTTCAAGGCCGCTCATCTCCATGTTGCGCACGGACATCATGCGCAGGAGATTGGCATTGTTGCTCGCTCCGGAGTCGAGCCCCGCGGCGAAGAGCATGGGATTGTCCGCGATGGCCTGATTGACGTTGATGCTGGCGGCATCAGAGCCGGTGAAGAAACCGGCGAGACCGGTGGCCGCCAGCACATCCGCGCTGTCGCCTTCCGCGAGGAGTGAGACAGTGAACTTGTCGCCCGCGGCGGGGGAGAGTGTGCCCGCGCCGAAGCGAATCTTCGCGCCGTCCATGAGAGCGAGATCGCTGTCGGGCGTGTAACCCTGCCCCACATCGAGGATGCCGACCACGGCGCCGGTGGCCGCATCGCGCGCCTCCACCTGCAGACCTGGCGTGACTCCGATCGTGCCGGGCCCAAGGGGCCGGAAGACGAGGTCGCGCGTCGCGCCGCTGTAGGTTCCGCTCATGCCCACGGTGACGGAGTGATCGCCGCCCGTTTCGAGCGTGGTGGAAAGGCCGAGCGCGGCCGCTGGCGCACCCGCGCCGTCGGTCACGAGGATCGACGAGGCCGTGCCGGTGGTGTTCGAACGCAAGACGACCTTGCCGTCCACGACGGAAGCAGTGCTGCCGACGAGTTGCGCATTCAACGCGGTCACGACTTCAGCAGGCGTGGCTGCTGCGGGTACAGCGAATGAAGCGGCGCTGAAAGTGACCGCCTGTGCAGGGCCACCATCCACGCTGACCGTCAGGCTGCCGCCCGCTGCGAGGTTGAAGGGGCCGCTGCCGCCGATGAGGCTGGCTTCGGCTGCGCCAAAGGTGCGCCCGGTGTTCTCGCGCGGCAGCACGCGATTCGAGAAATCGAAGCGTTTGCCGCTGGCGGCTTGCAGGCGCAGGGTGCCCGTCGGGTCCACCACGGCGTCGAGGCCGGGAATGCCGTCGAGCGCGGTCTTCAGATCGCCCACGGTCATGCTCATCGGGTCGATGCTGAGGCGGTGGCGCGTGACGGTGCCCGTCGCGTCGTCCGTCATGTTCACCACGAGTTCGCCCTGGCTCATGTCGAAGGGGAGCCCCGCTTCGAAGAGCCGGTCATCCAGCACGTTGCCGCTGCCATTCACGTCCGCGAAGGGGTTCGTGCTTGCAAGCTGCGTGAATCCGCCCGAGGGCGGCAGGCCGGTCGCGTGGTTGCGGTTGAACTCGAGAATCATGTTGCGCGCCAGCGCATCGAGGGACTGAAGCCGCTCTGCAGTGGATTTCCCCGCGAGGTCGAGCAAGGCGCGGAGTTCGCCTCCCTTCGGCTGGAAGGGCGCGCTGCCGCGTTGTGCCTTTACCTCGAAACCATCGGAGGCGAGGCCCGTGTCTTCGATGGAGAGGTCCACGCTGCCGCGCGGGCTGACAAGCAGGAGCCCGCCGGTGACCACATTGAGGCGGCCTGAAGCGTCGCGATTTGCTTGCACATCAGTGAATCGCGAAAGCGAGCGCAGGAGTTCCTCCTGACGATCGAGGAGTCCTGCGGGAATCTGACCGTTGATGCGGTTGGCCGCGATCTGGTCGTTCACCACCGCGATTTCCTTGGCGAGGTTGTTGATGGAACTCACCGCGGCACGGGCCGCGCCCTCGAAGGAGGCGCCCGCGCCCTTCAACTGCTGCTGCAGGAGTTGGAACGTGTCCGCCATGCCGCGTCCCGACTGCATCACCGCAGTACGGAGCCCGCTGTCCGCGGGATCGGAACTGAGTCCGGTGAGGGAGGCGTGGAAAGCGGCCATCACGTTGGAGAGCCCGTTCGGTCCCGGCTCCTGAAAGACGCCCTCGAGTTCGAGGAGATGCGACCGAATGAGCGACTGACGACTCACTTCCGAGTGCTGTGTGCGCAGCCGCCCGAGAAGGAGATCGTCAGTCACCCGGTCGATGCTCGTGATGTCCACTCCGCGGCCGATCCAGAGATTGCCGTTGCTGCTGGTGGGGGAGAGGCTCGTGAGCTGCACGCGCTGACGCGTGTAACCCGGCGTCGTTGCGTTGGTGAGGTTGTGGCCGATCACCTGCAGCGCGCGTTGCGCGGTGGTGATGGCGGAGAGCGCGGTCTGGAATCCGATGCTCATGTCAGAACTCCTGGGAGAGCACGCGCTGGACGGGCGGCATCTGGCGGCTGGTGGCGCGCCGGTCGTAGGTGGATGGTTCTGCGTCGCCACCGAACACACGGTGGACGATGGCACGCTGCAAGTCGAGGCCCGAACGCACCACCGCCGCGTTGCCGCGGTTCATGCGCTGGATGGCGCTGAGGACTTCTGTCAAGGCGTTGCGCGCGGCATTGAAGCGCGCCTTCGCGTCCGCCGGGACGAGGGCTTCCAGCGTGGCGAGTTTCATCTGATCCGCTGCCATGCCGATGCGGCGACCGAGTGCGGTCATGATGCGCATGCGACGGCGCGTCAGTTCTTCGGCCCGCGCGAGCACCGGCTGTGCGCTGGCGAGGCACGCTTGGAGCGCCATCAAGTCCTGTTGGCGGAGCGCTTCGCGCTGGCGTTCGAGAATGGCGAGAAGATCGCGTTGCGTCGCGGTCTCGTCTTCCAGCCAGGCATGGATGAGGCCGAGTTCCGCCTCGTTCAGTGGCGTGCTGCTCATGAGGCTTTCTCCGGCGTGCGCTTCGCGTCGTCCGCGAGCATGGTTGAGAGAATGGATTCGCGGAGCCCCGTGCCCGCACCTTCCGAGAGCTGCTCGGCCATGTGCTGGTCGAAGAAGCCTTCGTAGATGGAGGCACCCGGGCCGCCGCCGAAGAGTCCTTCGCCCGACATGCCCTGGCGCATCTCCTTGACGAGGAGTTGCAGGAAGACGTTTTCCAGCTGGTGCGCCGCTTCTTCGCGGCTCACGCCGGAAGGCACACCCGCTGCGAGCCCTTCAATGCCGCCGCTCATCATTGGACGATCAACTCCGCTTGCAGGGCGCCCTGTTCCTTGAGCATCGTGAAGATGGTGATGAGATCGAGAGGCGAGACCCCGAGGGTTTTCAGTGCAGCCGCAAGTTCACCGGCGCCCACGGCACCGGGCAGCATGCGGATCTGCGCGCCTTGTTCGTTGATGCTCACGTCCGAGCGCGGCACGACTTCCGTCGTGCCACCCGGGCTGAAGGGGTTCGGTTGCGACACATCCAGCGCTTCCTTCACCGAGATGGAGAGGTTGGCGTGGGTGATGGCGACCGGCAGGACCACCACATCGCCGCCGGCGACGATGGTTCCGCTGCGTTCATTGATGACGACACTCGCCTTCGGTGAGACCTTGACCTTGATGTCCCCGATGCGTGCGAGGAAGGCCACCGGGTCGCGGCGATCCGCTTCCGGGAGGCGCACCTCAATGGCGAGTCCATCCACGGCGCGCGCTGCGCCCGGGATCAGCCGGTTGATTTCATCCGCGAGATTCTTGGCGGTCTCGTAGCTTCCTTTGCGGAGATGCATGACCATGCGTCCGTCGGGAGCCAGCAAGCGTTGCGGCACTTCCTGCTCGACCATGGCACCACCAGGCACGCGGCCAACGGTGGGGTGGTTGATGATTTCCTTGCTGCCCGTCGCGCCACTGGCCGAGACGGCGCCTGTCAGCACCGCACCTTCCGCGATGGCGTAGACCGTCCTGTTGTCGAAGCCCACGAGTTGCGTGGCGATCAGTTGTCCACCGCGCAGCGAGGTCGCGTCACCCATGCTGGACGCTGTGACATCGATGCGCGCGCCGGTGCGTGTGAAGGGCGGGAGCGTGGCCGTCACCATCACCACCGCAAGATTGTCGGGGCTGATCTGCTGCGGCAGGAAGTTGTTGCCGAGACGCTTCAGCAGGTTGGCCGCAAGTTGTTGCGCGGCGATGCTCCGGTCACCGGTGCCGTTCAGGCCCACAATGAGACCGATGCCGCGGATCTGGTTGTCGCGCACCCCGCTGATCTCGACGAGATCACGGAGCTTCGCCTGAGCGGGCAGAGCCAGCGTGGCGGCAACGAGGAAGAGAAGGATGCGTGCTTGCATGATCAATCCTCAGAAGGGCCAGACGAAGTCCACGAGTTCCGAGAGCCAGCCCTTGTTGGTGCTGCGGCTCAACATGCCGTTGCCTTCGTAAACGATGCTCGCGTTGGCGATGTTCTCGCTCAGAATGGTGTTGAATCCGCTCACGTCGAAGGGACGGATCACGCCGGTGATGCGCATGGTCTTCGTCTCCTTGTCCATGACCACCTCGCGGCGGCCCTCGATGATGAGATTGCCGTTGGGCTGCACATCGATGACCACCACGCTCATGCGCGACTGGAAGGTGCCTTCCTTGTCGTACTGACCGCTGGCACCGAACTCGCGCCCGTGCTCGGCGGTCATGCCGGGCAGTGTGTTGAAGGCGTTGGGGAGCACGTCAAAGCTCGAGAGCGTCGCGTTGAGCCCGCCGTCCTTCGAGAGCGAGGTCTGCTCCTTGTTCTTGATCACCTGGCGCTCGGAAATCACGACGGTGAGAAGGTCGCCCACCTGACGCGCGATGGTGTCGCTGGTGAGGGATGGCAGCGGGCGCGCGGCGTTCCAGAGGGACTGGGCGGCGACGCCGCCGAGAAGAGCGGCAAGACAGAGGAGGGTCTTCATCGGGAGGGTTCCTTCGGCAGCGTGCTGCGCACGCGCACCGTGCGTTCGTCGATCACCTCGGCGCTGAGCGACTTGTTGCCCGGCCGGGTGCGGATCTGGATCACTTCGCCGGCGGCGCCGGAGCCTTCTGCAAGGCCTTCGCCACGCACCGTCAGGCGACCGCTCACGATTTCCGTGATGACCGCATCGCCGCGCCGCACGAGGGGCGGGCGGCGGAAATCTGCCAGCGTGATGACGCGCCCTGTTTCAAGGCGCGTTTCGGTGAAGAGCCCGAGAATCGCTTCCGCTGTCGCCACTGCGCCCTGAGGCACGGCGGCGGACGGCATGCGCTGGAGTTTCAGGTCCTCGGCCGTGACGGGCCGGCCGGGCGCGAGGCTTCTCGCAGCGACCAGCACCTCCACTTCGCGGAAGAGCTGCAAGGCCACATCCGTGCCGACGCCAGGAACGCCGTCGACCACGGCGCGCACCCGCACGACGAGGCGCGCGGGCAGGGTGGCGCCTTCCGGGATCACAGCCTCGAAAGAGGTGCAGAATCGGCCGGCGGGCGCACGGAGTTCGTGCGTGGTTGCATCGCAGAGGATGCGCGCCGAGGCGGCCTCAGCGCCGAGCCGCTCCATGAGCGCGCGTCGCGCGAGGAGTTGCACATCCGCGGCCGCGAGACGCACTTCCTCGCTGCGCAAGCGCACGGCCTCCGCGCCGGCGAAGCGCGGCTTCAGATCCGGCGCGGCGCGCCGCAGGAGCACTTCCACGGCTCCGCTCGTGAGGATGCGACCTTCGCCGGGCGCTGGCGCAGCGCCGAGTGCGAGGGCGGCGAGGTGGCGGGCGTTGGCTTCCGTGGTGCCGGTGATCTCCGCGATGTCGCCGAGGCGCACCGCGAGGCCGCGCACCTCCGCGTCCTTCTTCAGGAACACGAGGACTTCGTCCGGGCCGTTCAAGCCCGCGATGAGTGAGCCGAGAATGAGTGTGATGGCCAGCATGCTTCAGCGGCTCAGGTTGTTCGAGGTGTTGAGCATCTCGTCCGCCACGCGGATGGCCTTGGAGTTCGTCTCGAAGGCGCGCTGGGCGAGGATGAGCGAAATGAGTTCGCTGGCGACGTCCACGTTCGAACGCTCGCTCATGCCCTGCATGATCGTGCCGGCGCCTTCGGTGCCGGGCTGTACGGACTGCGGATCGCCGGAGTTCGCCGTGACTTCGTAGAGGTTGTTGCCGAGGGAAGAGAGTCCCGCGGGGTTCACGAAGCGGATGAGCTGGAGCTTGCCGATCTCCTGCGTGGTCTCGCCGTTCTGAAAGCTGACCGTGCCGTCAGCGGTGACATCGATGCGCACCGCCTCCTGCGGAACCTTGATGTTCGGCACGATCTTCAGGCCCTGCGCGGTGACGAGATCGCCGTTCGCATCCTTGAAGAAGCGGCCGTCACGGGTGAACACGCGCCCGCCACCGAGCCCCTGCAACTCGAAGAAGCCGTCACCCTGGATGGCGAAGTCGAGATTGCCGCCGGTCTGGGACATGGTGCCCGTGGTGAAGACCTTCGTCGTGCTGACGAGCCGGCTGCCGCTCCCGATCTGCGCGCCTGCCATGCCTGAGCCATCGCTGTTGATGGCACCCGGCTGCTGCAGCGTGGTGTAGAGCAGATCCTCGAAGTGCGTCATGCTGCGCTTGAACCCTGCCGTCTGCACGTTGGCGAGGTTGTTGGCGATGACGTCCAGTTCCGTCTGCTGTGCCTGCATGCCGGAAGCAGCGGTGTACATGGCTTTGATCATGGGAATGAACTCCAGGGTCAGCCGCGGCCGACCAGTTTTTCGTAGCTCTTGTTCAGCACGCTGATCACGCGCTGCGCTGATTCGAATTCACGATTGGCGGCGATCAGGCCCACAAGGCCTGCGACACCCTTCTCCGCGGGCAGTTCCAGCATGCGCCCCTTCACATAGGAGCCCTTCGGCGTCTCGACGCTCGAGCCGCTGCTGTTGATGAAGAGCGTCTCGCCCGAGCGTTCGAGAGCCTGCTTGTCGGCGAAGTCGGCAAGGCGCAGCGTGCCGAGGACCAGCCCATCCTGCACAACCACGCCGCCGTCGCGGATCTCGACGGGACCGCCACCGGGTTGTGCACGCAGTTCGCCATTCGCGCCCTGCACGGGGTATCCCGCGCGCGTCGAGAGCACGCCCTCCGCATTCATCATGAAATCGCCGTTGCGCGTGTAGGCCTCGCCCTGCGGTGTATCCACCACGAAGAAGCCTTCGCCACCAATGGCGGCAGCGAGTGGCGAGGTGGAGCTTGTCAACGTGCCTGGAGCAAAGCTGGTCTGCTCCTGCACGCTGGTGATGGTGGCTTCACGACCGAGTTCGCGATCGAGGTCTGTCGCAAAGGTGCGCACGCTGGATCCGCGTGCGAGGTAGCCAGGCGTCGAAGCATGCACGGCATTGCTCGTGGCAATGTCGAGTTGCGCCATGGAGGCGGCCATGCTGGAAGCTGCGGCGTGGATGCCGTCGTTCATGCGGATCTCCGGTCCCGGACGGGGGACCCTGTTCACGGCAGAGCACTGGACGGTGCCGTGAACAATCAATGTTTCGGCGCTGCGTGCGGAAGTCCTTGACTGCCTTCGTCTCTTCCGACATGGCGTGTGCGTCCTGCGCGCTGCATTGTCGTGATTCACGACAGTGCGTCGGCGGAGCATTCAATGGCACGTGCATTTGCTGGCGGCGACAGTGTCGGGATTTCCGGCACTGTCGCACGTCGGCAGCAGCCAGCAGTCGCTTCAGCCGCTCGCGAGGAGAACCTTGTCCGTCGCGGGATCGAAGGGGCGCTCGAGCAGCTTGCCCACATCGATGGCGCTGCCGTAGGGCAGCGCGGGGTCGAGGCCCCACTTCTGCTTGAACACGCCCCAGTTCTCGAGGAGCAACTGGTTGTAGTCGATGTTGGCCGTCTTCGAGGTGCGGCTGCCGAGGTGGCGGACAAAGCAGTCTTTCGCGATGCGCAACTGCCAGCCGGCGCGGCGTGCGCGGATGCAGAAGTCGTCGTCCTCGAAGCCCCAGCGTCCGTAGCGCTCGTCGATGCCGCCGATGCGATCAATGAGCTCGCGCCGACAGAGCATGAAGAACAGGATGAGTCGCGAGGTGTAATCGTGCTCGCCTTCGCGCGCGGAGTGGAAGGACTTCGCGAATTCGTCGAGGTTCTTGCCGGGGCCGGGGAGGAGGTTCGATTTCTGTCCGCCGCTCACGTAGTCGCTCATGGGGCCGACGATGCCGATATCGGGCCAGGCGTGCAGATGTGCGAGCAGGGTCTCGTGCCAGCCCGGCGTGAAGATCACGTCGTTGTCCGAGAACAGCACCGCATTGCCACGCACGTTCTCGAGTGCGCGGTTCCGTGCCGCGGGTGCGCCGATGTTGCGGCCCATTTCCATCAGGCGCACGTTCTTCTGCTGCCGCAGCCACTCGAGGCTGCCGTCAGTGGAACCGTTGTCCACCACGATCAGTTCGTAGTTGCCGCTGGTGTGGCGCTTCAGGGAAGAAAGCGCTTCCTTCACATGGGGGAAGCCGTTCAGGTTCGGCATGACCACCGAGGTGAGGCCGCCGAGGATGTCCTTCGGCGTCGCCGGGAACTTGGCGAAGTGCATTTCCGCCTGGAGCTGGCCACGCAGAACCATCTGTCCGCTGATGCGCTGCACCTTGGTCCCGAGATCGCGGAGGAAGGTGTCCACCGCGGTCTGGTGCGTCGGCAGGGGCGAGCCCTCGGCCGCGCGGACCTGACGGATGAGCTCGTCCACCACGGGTTCGTCTGCTTCGATGCGCTTCCTGACGGCCAGCCAGAACTCCGGTGTGAGCTTCTCGGAGCGCCACATGAGCTTCTGGTCACCGTGCTTCGTCGCCATGCGGTGTGAGTTGATGCCGAGGAGCTGCTGACGTCGCATGTACCGGTCGATGGTCATGTCGTGGTCGTGCAGCGCCGTGATGGCAGGATCGAAGAAGACCTTGATCCCGAGTTCCTTCTGCAGGCGGTAGCCGAGCTCCGTGTCCTCGCAGATGGCGTGCGGGAAGGCTGCGTCAAAGCCGCCCACCGCCTCCACGCAGCGTCTCGGAATCGAGAGATTGCAGGTGTAGAAGAAACGCCAGTCGTGGGACTGGCCCGCTTTCATCTGTGTGTACTCGAAGAGCAGCGGCGTGCGCTGCATGAGTTGCGTGAAGGGATGCGCGAGCTTCTCTGGTGCGAAATCAAAGCGGCCGAGGACGGCGCGGTCCTCCTTGGATTCGAGTTGGCGGAAGAGGTGCGAGCGCAGCACATCCTTGGCCGGGATGGCGTCGTCGTTGAAGATGACGAGCCACGGTGCGCGGGCCACCGCGATGGCGCGGTTGCGCGCAGCGGCAGGCCCGGCGTTCTCCTGATAGAGCAGCGTCAGCTTGAAGGGTGAGGCGGCGACATCCAGCGTGAGCGGTTCCCTGGAGCCGTCATCCACCACGATCACTTCGAAGGCGCAGGGCGGCAGATCCTGTTCTGCAAGGGCGGCGAGAAGTTGGCGCACCACTTCCGGTCGTTCGTACGTCGGCACGATCACGCTGAGCAGAGGATCTGCATCGGAGCGGGTGGTCCCGCGCTGCGCAGCGTCGATCTGAGCCAGCGTCTCGGCGAGATTCGTCATCGCATCTACATCCTCGGGATCGAGGCGGAGTGCCGTGCGGAAGGCCGTGACGGCGTCCTCGGGCATGCCGAGGCTCCAGGCGACGGCGCCGACATCGTTCCAGGCGCGACTCCACGTCGGATCGGCTTCCACGGCCGAGATGTAGTGCTGCAGGGCCTGTTGCAAGTCGTCGGCGCGGAACGCGGCTTCGCCCCATTGAGCGCGCTCGGCGGCAGTTTCTCTGGCGTTCATGTGTTGTTCCATGGTGCTGGTGATTCAGCTCTCCCTTGCCATGACCCCGGGCGGGCGTGGGGTCACGGCAGTGAGGAGAGCTGCTGGATCAGACGAGGTTCACGAGTTCCTGGAGGACCTCGTCCGTGGTGGAGATGATGCGGGCATTGGCCTGGAATCCGCGTTGCGCTTCGATGAGGCGCACGAATTCTTCTGCGATGTCCACGTTGGAGCCTTCAAGCGTGCCAGCGACAATGCTGCCGGCCGAGGCCGTCTGCGCGCTGGTGATGAAGGGGTCGCCGCTGTTGCCCGTGCGCTGCCACAGGCTGTCGCCGACGGACTCGAGTCCGGCGTTGTTCTCGAACAGCGCGACGCCGAGGCGGTCGAGTTCGAGAATCCGGCCGTTGGTGTAGAAGCCTTCGATAACGCCGTCCGCGCGCACGGCGACCGACGAGAGCGAGCCGGCGGTGTAGCCGTCAGCGGTACCGAACACGGAACCCGGCAGACCGAACTGTGTCAGGCCTTCGGTCTGTCCGGCGGTGCCGAAGTTGAGGTTCAGGTTCTGCGTGCCGGGAATGGTGTTCCACTGGATCTGCAGCAGGTTCGGCGGAACCATGTTGAGGGTTCCGTTCTGGTCGAAGCCGAGCCCGGAGATGGTGGGTGTGAGCACCGTGCCTTCGAGCGGATCAACACTGGCCGTCACGTCCCAGGTGCCGTCATCGCGGCGCGCGTAGGCGAGCGTCACCGCGTGAGCCTGACCGGCGCTGTCATAGACCGTGCTGGTGACGGTCTCGGTGTCGGGGTTCGCGCCCTGTGTCACGGTGCGGAAGAAGTGGCTGGACCAGTTGCTGCGCCCGGTGGCGGCCGGCAGATCCTGGATGGTGACGGTGAGCGAGGCCTCGCCGGTTGCGTCGGCGAGCAGGCTGAGTGTGCCGTCGGCATTGAGCGTGGCCGTCGCACCGCCTGTCGGCGCGTTGAACATGCTGTTCATCTTGGTGACGATTGAACCCAGAGTGGTGCCATCCTGGCCGGGGCCCGTGCCGAAGACGAAGATGCCGGTGACCGGCGTGCCGTCCGGGCGTGAACCGGTGATGCGGATCTGGTCACCCGCGACGTAGTTCACGGTGTTGGCCGAGAGGTCGCTGAGCAGCGTGGTGGCGTTGGCGATGGACTCGCTGCCCACAGCCGCGATACCGACGCTCGCGGGCGCGAAGACGCTCGCTGCACCCGTCGAGAGGGGATCGATGAAGATGTTCTGCGTCGAGCCCGTGCCGTTGGTGCGGATCTCCACGGTGCCCGCGTTGTTCACGGCAGTGAAGCCGGTCGCTTGCGCGTTGATGGCGGTCGTGATTTCCGCGGCGGTCATGGCGCCGGGCACGGCCGGGGCCGGCAGCGTGATGGTCTGCGTGGCGCCGAAGTTCACCTGGATCATCAGGGTTTCGCCGCCGTTCAGGTTGTAGGGGCCGGCGTTGCCGTTGATGCGTGCGGGCTGGAAGTCCTTGAAGGGCTGGTCGCTGGTGAGGAGTTCGGAGAGCGGTCCGGAGACCACGGCGGGCAGATTGCCCTGCATCGTCACTTCCGAGCTCGCCTGGGCGGGGATCACCGTGTTCAGTTCGATCTTGATGCTCTCGCCGTTCACGTTCTTCACGTGGAAGCCGGTGCGGAGATCCACGAAGTTGTCGGAGGCATCGACGCCGAAGGCACCCACGCGGGTGTAGTAGTTCTGGTTGCCGTCGTTCACGACGAAGAAGCCCTCACCTTGGAGGCCGAGGTCGAGGCTGCGCCCGGTGTTCAAGAGACTGCCCTGCGCCATGCGGCGGTCGATGCTGCCGATGCCGGCACCCGAACCGATGTCCGAAGGATTGCGGCCGCCTGAGAGGCCGGTCGGCCCCGAGGCGGGACGCAGTGACTGGCCGAACATCTCGACGAACGACAGGCGCGAGCCTTTGAATCCGTTCGTGTTCGCGTTGGCAATGTTGTTGCCGATCACGTCCAGGTACTGCTGATTCACGCGCAGTCCGGACAAGGCTGATACGAGTGCGTTGTTCATGGTGTCTCCGGGGTCTCTCTCTTGCTCGTTGATTGCTCAGTTCGCGGCCGCATCGCTGGCGGACGGTGAACCCTGTGAATTGCCCGACGTCACAGGTGGCGTCGTGCTGTTGGTTGGTGTTGTGCCTGGTGTTGTCGTCGGCGGGGTGGTGGCGTTGCCGTTCCCTGCTGCCGGGGCGCTCGCTGTGCCAGCGGCGATGGTGATGATGTTGCCGGCGGGAACGATCTTGCCGTCAATCTCCACCATCACGCCTTCCTGGGCGAAGAAGACCTTCTGCACAGTGCCGTGAGACTGCTCGCCGGTGGCCCCGTCGATGTACTCCACCTCGCGGCCGATCAGGCTCGCCGCCTGCGACAGGCCACCGAGGGTGAGCTGGGCTTCCTGCGCCGCGAGAATGTTCCTGAGCAGTCCGCTGGACGACTGCTGTTCTTCGAGTTGGCTGAAGGTCGCGAGCTGCGCGAGGAACTGTTCGTTCTTCACGGGCTCGAAGGGGTCCTGCGCCTTCAACTGGTGCACGAGGAGTTGCAGGAACTGGTTCTTGTTCACATCGGAGGAGCCCAGTGCCGCAGCCATCGGGCCTGAAGCGGGAGCAGCAGTTGCAGATGAAACAGGCATGTGTTGGTCCTTCAGATGGTGACGTCCAGTGCGTTCACACCGGAGCTGTTCTTGCGTTGATTGCGAGCGGTCGCCGCGCGACGGGTCGAGGCGTCCTGCGTTGCCTGGAGGCGGGCCCCCGCATTCTTCTCGCGACTGTTTGCGGCGCTCTGGCGCTCTTCGCGTTGCAGATCGTGCTGCGCGGAGTTCTGCGTGGAGGCGCGTCCGTCATCACGGGTCTTCACCTGCACATCCGCGACGGTGAGGCCTGCCTCTTCGAGGGCATTGCGCAGCGTCACGAGTTCCGCGCGCAGGCTGTCCGCTACGTCGCTGTGCTCAGCGCGGATCTCGGCCTTCACCGCGCCTTGCTGCACCATGAGGTGGACATGCACCTCACCGAGCGCCGGTGGATCGAGAATGATGGTGACTTCCGGGCGAGCCGTGGCGAGATGCATGCGCACCTCGTCCACCGCGAACTGGCGCTCTGCGGGTGTGAGTGCGCGCTGCGGTTCGTTGCCGACGAGAGCAATGTTGGTGCTGGCGTGAGTCGCGATGGGTTGAGCCGGGAGCGCCAGCGTTGCCGTGACGGGTGTCAGGGATGGAGTGGCGCTGACCGCTGCGAGACCGCCGCGTTCCGCCGTGAGCGTGGATGCGACATCGGCCCTCTCACCCGAGAGCAGATCCTGTTGCCCGGACGCTGCACCGACCGCGGCCACCGGCAGAGTGGCGTCCCCGCTGTCGGCGAGAGCGGGCGCCTCGGTGGCGAGCGGCGCGAGAGAAGCCTCGTTGCTCGCGGCAGGGCGTGCCGCAACCGGGCGTGCCAGCTTGCGCGGTGTTTCGGTGGTGACAGCGGGAGCTGCTGACTCCGAGGACACAGCCGCTTCAAGCGCTGACGCGACGGGAGCGGCGACGGTTGGCGTTGCTGCGTGCACGGTACTCGTCGCAGTGGAGATCGTCTCGATGGCTGATGCTTGAACGACCGTTTGCGCGTCGCGTGCTGCTTTCAGCACTGGAGTGGCGGCTGGCTTCGCTTCCGCCTGAAGGGGCGCGTTTGTCACCTGGGTCGCCTTGTCGCCAGACTCTGCGGCCTCGGGCAACGCAGATGCCGTCGTCGTCGTGCGCGCACTGGGCTCAGTGTTTGGCACGGCGCCGAGCGCACTCATGGCAGCGGGCGTTTCCGCGGCAGCGGGCGTGCTGACAGCGGCGGTCATCGCATTCGTCGCGGGCAGCACGGTTGCGACAACCACGTCGTCAACCAGCGCGTCGGTCGGAAGGCTCTGAAGAGCTTGAGCCTCGGTCGTGGGGAAGATGAACGCGTTCATCGCCGCGATCCCGGCGGCTTCGAGGGCCACGGTGTTCAGGGCGGGTTCGCTGGCGGTTTGGGGTTCCGCGACTGCCGGTTCAGCGCTGGCGACGGCAGGCTCGCTGGCGACCGACGCTGCTGCTGCGAGCTCCGCTTCTTCCTCCGCGAGGTCGGATGCGAATCCGGTCTTCGCCTCGGCGGTCCCGATCGGGGCCTGATCGGATGTGCGGTCTGCGTCTTGGGTGCGCAGGGCTGCGGGGGCGCTCTGCTTCAGGGGGGTTGTGGCGAGAAGGTCCATCGCCCCAGACATCGCGAAGGCCGTGCCGTAGCGGGCCGCGCAACGGCGGAAGCTCTGCTGGCCAGAGATACCTGAAGACGCAATTCATTGCACGTCAACGACTTGAGAGCGTCGCCGCGTCGCTCGTTCTGGCGTCTCGAGGCTCCAATCCTGCGCCGCGAAGAGGATTAACTCAGGAAAGAACTTCCGAGGGGCCGATAGCTGCGAGGAAGCGCTTTCCCTCCCGAACAGGAAACTCATCCGTGGGTTCAAGTCCGGCGAGCGCGCTCCGAACATGTAGCTGTAACTCCGGGTTCCAAGGCCATGCGAGTGCCGGCCAGCGGGTTCCGGAAAGGTGGATCAACATGGACGTCGCCAACATCTCAGCCACTGCCGCACAACGCCTGGCAGGCCAGACCCGCGAGGAGGCAGCGCCTCCACGTGTGGCCCAAGGTGAGAAGAGCGTGACGAGCGAGGACCGCTACACGGCCTCGGCAGCATCGCAGAGCGTGGCCGACAAGGTCTCGCAACTGCGTGCCACATCGAGCGGGGAGGTCCGCGAGGATCTCGTCCTGAAGTTCCGGGCCCTCATGGGCTCCGGTGCGCTCGATACGCCGGAGAGTGCAGCCGCCGCCGCTGACGCAATGCTCCGCGCCTGACAAGCGGAAGCTGAGTTCGCGAGAGGCTCGTGACGCTGGTCACGGGCCTCGCGTCGTTGACATGCCGGGTGAGTCGGACCCATCCCATATCTGATGCAACAGAGCGCCTGTCAGTGCCAACGCGCTCAGCCTGCGAGTTCGTTGCGGAAGGCAGGGCCTTCGCGATCTTTGGTGCCGAGTCCGCGCGAACAGGTGAGCTCAAAGGCCTCCACGCCGTGGGCGTACTTGGACCAACTCGCCCCCTCGCGACCGAGGAGCTGCAAGAGCACACCGAAGAGCGCGGGGCATTCTTCATCGAATTTGAGTTCGAGGATGACGCCCGAGGTCGCGGCGAGGGCGGGCTTGGCGAGATCGAACCACGCATCGCTCGCAGGGCGGCGCGCTTCCACAGCCCAATCCAGCGTGAGGCGTGCACCAGGGCCGGCGTTCCACGCTGAACGCGGATAGGAAATGAGAAGCCGTGGGACGAGGTGCTCAGCACGCACCTTGCCGGCGAAGCTCGCGATGAACTCTCCTGCGGGAAGCGGACCGGAGAAGACGGCCGCCATGGCTTCCAGCGGAATGCGTTCGCGGCGCTTGCGCACCAGCACGCCGTTCCTGCGCTTGCGTTCAAGCCAGACAAAGGGCTCCGTGCCATAACGCCGAATGCGGTACTTGGTGTCGCCATCATCGAGGCGCCGGTGATAGACGGCGAAGTCGGAGGAGTCGAGGTAGAGCGAGTGCACTGCGTAAGGCGTGCCCCCGGGCGAGTAGCGGTCTTCGGCGAAATTGAGGCGCGCGAAGTCCTTCACGAGGTTTGCTTCACGCGCGTCGAGCACGAGCTTCAGCTCATGCCGCCGAAAGCGCGTGGTGTCTGCGGACGGTGCTCCGCGGTTGCCGTTGGCCGAGGGCGACGGCGGTTCAGATGGGATCGGTAGATCAGCCTGGTTCAAGGAAGCGCTCCAGATGTCATCACTGGGTCACCACCACGACCGGCGTGGTCACCGAGAAGCTTGTTGCATCGATGCCCTGCACGACGAGTGCGAAGCCCGGCGCCAAGAGTGGCATGGCGACCGAGAGGGAGGCATGGCCCTGCAGATCCACGCTGAGTGGAGGCATGGCGAAGGTGAACATGAACAGCGGATCGCTGAAATCATCCACGAAGAGTTCACGGAAGGACCCGGATCCAAACGTGGCGGGGAACAACGCGGTGGGTGTGCGACCGGTGGAAAGTCCCGGTGGCCACGCGGTGGCGCTGTTGGCGAGCAGAATGAGTGTCTGTCCGGGCATGCATCCAGTGGCGTCCAGTTTGAGCGTGCCCGGCGTGATGAGCCCGGGGTCGGAGATGCTGAGAAAGCGCGGCTTCTGCGTGAGTGTGGCTGGACCGACCGCGAGGCCTGCGACGTGGGAGTTCGGCAAGCCCGTGAAATCGGTTGGTCGAAGGCCCAAGGCCGGCCCGCCTTGCAGCGTGACGCCATTCATGCTGGCGACGCCGCCACTGGTCGAGACCACCACGGCGCCGGTGGTGGATGCGCTTCCAGCGAACCACAGGTTGGGCAGGGTGATGCCACCGAGGCCGTTGAAGGTGCCACCGCCCGGAGCAAGAGCGATGTCATTCAGATCGCCCACAGAACCTTGACCCGCGAGCAGGAAGTAGATGTTCACGTAGGACTCGGGGAGCACGATTTGCGCGGAGCCCGGCAGGACGCTGTTCACCGTTCCCGTCGCGCCGATCGTGCAACTCGCACCGCTGATGCGCGCAACACCGCCATCATCCAGCACGACGCCAGTGATGGTGACGGGGGCGGAGAAGCTCAAGTAAATGTCGCCCGTGGTCTCATCCAGTGCGAAGGCATCCACGTTGATATTGCCGAACGTGCCCACGGCGGATGCGACCTGTGCTTCCGAGATGAAGCGCTCGACACCACCGCCGGGCAGCACGCGGAAGATGTCGCCATCAAGGATGGTGTTGAAGCCAGTGGTGCCAAACGGTCCGATCACGTCGTCCGTGGCGGAGATCCAGAAATCGAAGAGCGAGGGCGGGTTCGCGGCACCAACGCGCAGATGCAAGGCATCCACGCGCCCGAGAACGCTTTCGATGTAGTTGCCATCGCCATCGTCGTCGCCGAAGTGCGCGGTCCACGTGGCGCGGTCCGCACACGCCGAGGCACTCGCGCCTGCAGCGGGTGCGTGCATCAGGATGGCTTCGTTCCGGAACACGGCCGCCCAGTTGCCCGGGTTCGCCACGGTCCCACCGGCGCCATGAAATGCAGATTCGGTGCCTTCCATGCTGAAGAAGAGTGTGCCCTGCGCTGCCAGCGGAGCGTGGCCAAGGAATGACAGCGCGAGAAGAAACGCGCAGAGGAGGAGCTGTGTGCGCTGGCTGTGGCTCACGGACAGATGGTGACCTCGAGGGCGTTGCTGAGTACCAAGCTTGTGCCCAATGCGATGCCCTGTGTGTAGACACGCAGCCCTGCGAGAGCGGGATCATTCGGAAGCGTCATGGGGAGCGAGAAGGTTCCGCTGCCATCCAGAGTGATCGGGATGATGAGCGGGTTCAGGCTCAACGAGACGAGGGCCACAAGATTGGAGGAGGGCACTGCCGTGTAGTCCGAAGCCCACGAGATGACGAGTGCGCCGGTGGCGCCGGCAGGGCCGCTCGCGAGTTGCAGGGCCAGTGTGCCGCCCACCGTGGCGCTTCCGACGAGGTCGTGTTGCAGTGTGTGGTTTGTCACCGACAGATGCGAGTACGAACGCACGCCACAGCTTGGGACCTCGTTGCGGGCATTCAGGCTCGGCGCTGGGAAGCTCACCCATGGCGAGGTGCCGTCGTAGAGCCGGCCGATGGAGACGTTGAGGGTCTGCGGCCCGAAGCTGACGCTGTCGAGCAGTGTTGCGCCGTCCGTCGCAAAGAGCGCAGCGGTTTCACCACTGGCGGCGGAGAACTTGAAGTTCGCATGCAACGGGCCCTGCGTCAGGCCGTTTTCATCGCACCAGACGAGCAAGGTGCCGTGAGCGGGAATGGTGGTGCCCGCGGGCAGCATGTACTTCATCGGGTTGAGCAGTGTGTCTGTGACGAACATGCCGCCGACGTTCACCGCCACATTGGAATCGTTGTAGAGCTCCATGCAGTCGTCGAACTCGCCCGCAGGATCCTGCAACACACTGCCGTTGCTGGCGAGGATTTCGTTGATGCGGATGGGGGACGATCCCGTGACCCACGACACTTGGAAGAAGGGCGGCTTGAACTCGGCGGTCTTCGGGAGGTAGGTCACCGTGCCCGTCGAGGTTGCGGCTTCGGCGTAGTAGTCGAGCAGCGTGCCCGGAGCATAGGGCCCCTGGATGACACCCCAGAGGCCGTCGCCAGCAGCGCCGTCGCCGTGGAGTCCGTCATCGAACATGGCGGTCTTCGTGAACGGCCCTGTGCTGCGGCGCCACAGCGAAACCGTTGTGGCGGGTCCAGAAGCCTGCACGGTGAAGGTCACCTGTTGTGCAGGCGACGGCGCGAGAGGCGAGCGCGAGAGATTCGCCAAGGTCGCTTGAGGCGTCGTGAGATCCGCGAGGGCCGAGAGGTAGGTGTCGCGCCCCGTGATCGTCGGCTGCAATCCCGGCATGGTTCCGCCAGCACCAGTCACCGTGGTGGTGATGTTCGAGGTGAACTGCGCAGTGGTGTAGATCTTCTTGGTGTCCGCCGCGACATCCGCCGCGATCATGCTCTGAAACTGTGTGATCACCGGTCCGAGCGTGGCCCAGCTCATGCTGGTCTCGGCGATGTTCCGGTAGTGAGAGATGTAGCGGGCGCGCCACTGGGGGATGTTGATGGTCTTCGTGAAGCACGGACGGTAGATGTCGGTGGTGTACTGCCACATGCTCGTGGTCGTTGAGCCGCCACCCGCACCAAAGGCCTCGTTGAGATCGAACGGGAACATGTGGAACTGCCCGTACACGTCATCGTGATAGAGGTAGTGGTCCTTGCCCGACTGCAGATAGCTGTCGAGTTGCAGCATGATGTTCATGGTCGCGGCGTAGCGATAGAACTGATCCACGCTGAAGATGGCCGGCAGGATTGTCTCGATGTTCGCTACGGGCGTATTGTTCAGGATGTCGCAGCAGAGCATCAGGTCCGTGCCGTCACCCTGATTCGTCTGGTATGCGGAGAGGTACGCACTCGCGAGACTTCCGAGCCAGGTGAGAGCGCAGCGCCCATTGCTGAAGGTGCCGGTCTCCGGGAAGCCGCGATAGCGATTGCCATCGTTGGAGCGGAACCACTGTCCGGCCCAATCCTTGTTCGGCTGCTGCACGTTGATGTACACGCCCCAGTACACGTTGTTGAGATAGAGCTTCACGAAGTTGCAGCCCGGAGCAGGACCGTACTCGCGCATGACCTTGTAGGTCACGAACTCGCGCATGAAGGTCGGGTCGTGGAAGCCGTTGTTCAGGTTGAGGTTGCTGTAGCCCTGGATGTCCTGCCCGAGGACGAGACTATCTGTCCGGATGTTGAAGCTCTTCTTCTGCGAACCCACCGGCAGTTGCGTGTAGCTGGTGTTGCCGCGAAAGCGCACGCCCACGCTGGGATAGGAGACGCCGTCCACCACCATCGTGGCCGGGATCTCCGTCTGCGAGGCGTAGTTGTTCGTCAGCAGGGTCCAGTAGTTGGCTTGCGAAAAGTTGAGGTAGATCGAGCGGTAGGCGTTGACGTCATAGAAATCGAGCACCTGCGCAGGGAGCGGACTGGCCGCGAAGGCGAAAGTGAGAAGCAGGGCGCCGCCGAACAGCCGACACTTGTGCGTGGTCATGGGGTCCTCCGGAGCGCAGGTGGTTTGCGAGAGCGGCGCAGTCCATCCGGAAGGTACTGCGACGCGGGAAGCGGGAGCAAGTGGCGGTGGGCGAGTCTACAGAAGTGAGTCGCCGCGAAACAACGGGTCTTCATGAGACCATCAATACACGCCGGATGGAAATGTTTCGCACCGCGCGAGGTTTTTCGGGCTGAGCCAGCCCTCAGAACAACACTTGCATCTGCAGACGGAGCCGCCAGCCGTCCAGGTTGTCCTCGGAGTCGCCTTGATGATCTTCGATGCGCCCGAAATCGGCTTGGAGCTTCCACTTCTCAGGTTTGAGGTGCCAGCCGAGGACCACGAGGTGTTCGCGTCGACCGGAGTCGCCGTTGCCGTTCTCATCCCAGGCGATCTCGGCGCTGCGGAGCCCGAGTTCCAGAGTGTCCTCGAGAAGTGTGCAACCGAGTTGCACGAAGGCGCCATGCGCGGAAGGATCGAGCGCAGATCCGGAATGCAGCGCAGTCCGGTGCCACTCGCCAAGGAGATGCCAGCCGGAGAAGCGCAGCGCGAGGTCCGCGCCGATGCTCGAACGCGCAGGATCGGCGACATGGCCATCATCTGCATGGCGCCAGGCATTCAGGCCGAGGGCTGCGCGGAACCTGTCGCTCTGGCCGAGGTCGCCGTCTTCATAGGGCAGCGCGCCGAACGGATTCACGACCACGCGCCCTGCGTAGAGGAGGCCTTCATCATTGTTCGCTGCGTTCTCGCCTTCACCGTTGAACGCTCCCACCGCGTACTCGATGAAATCGTCACTGGCGCCGCACATTGCTCCGTGCAGCATCAACCCCGGTTGGCGACCGCCCTTGAAGATGTTGTCCGTGACACTGCGTGCAACGAAGAGCTGCGTACTGCTGCCCGTCAGGAAGTGGCGTGAGTACGGCACCTTGAACTGACCGAGTTTGAGGTGCAGCGCGTCGTCGAAGGCCAGATCAACACTCGCCTCCTTCAATTCGGCGAAGCGGGCCTCTGCGTCAAAGGTCCCGACCGGCACGCCAAAGACCTGCACGGGCGTTGCAGGCTCGTCCCCGGCGACATCGAAGAGCACGCGATAGCGCACCCACTTCTCGAAGACATGCCCTGCGAACTCGATGCGCGCCTTTTCGACGCCGAACGAACTCTCGCTGCCGTGGTTGGTCCACGGGTTGCGTTCCCAGTTGGTCCAGTTGAATCCCAGCTGGAGGAACCCGCTTACCCCCAGACTGTAGAGATCGTCCGCGCTCGAGAAGCGGAAACCCTTCGAGGGTTTGTGCTGCAGGCGAGCGCCGACTTCCTGTGTGCGCTCTTCAAGGGCTTTGAGGGCCGCTGCCAGTTCCTGCGTGCGAATAGATTCAAAAGCCTCTTCGCGGCGCATCTCATCCGCGGAACGCAGGAGGTCTTCCCTCTGCTCTGGCGTGATGACCTTGTTCGTGAAGAGCGTCTCGATGATGCGCACCTCGATGGGGGGCTTCGGCCGCGTGTCTTGTGACGGGAGCGGAGTGACCATGAGGCACAGCAGAATGAGCGCGGTGCGTGCGAGCATGGCGGAAAGCGTACAGAACTCCCGCAAGGCCCAACAAAGAGATCCCGGAAGTCGGCATTGCGCTTCTGCTTGTGTGGCGGGGAAGTTGCGCGCGGATGTGTCCGATTCCTGGCCGCCGACGCGTGATGGCGTGTGGCTTTTCTCCACACTTCGTTCAAGACTATTTGTCACGTGCCCGATAGTCACGCTGTCGCGGGGCCGCCGCAAAGAACGGAATGGCGGAGCCGGCGCAAGGAAACGGTGACTGGAAGGAGTGTCTACCATGGGTCTTCGCATTGGAACCAACGTGTCTTCGATGGCTGCTCAGCGCAACTTGGCGCGCGCCACGGAGTCTTTGAACAAGAATTACCTCCACCTCTCGACGGGCAAGCGCATCGCCAACGCGGCGGATGATGCTGCCGGCCTGAGCATCTCCTCACGCTTGAACGCGCAAGTGCGCGGCCTCGACCAGGCCGTGCGCAATGCGAACGACGGCGTGTCCATGGTGCAGACGGCAGAAGGTGGCCTCGCCGAAATCGAGAACGCCCTGGTCCGCATGCGCGAACTCAGCGTGCAGGCGAACAACGGCACGCTCTCGAATGCGGACAAGGACAACCTGCAGTCGGAGTTCACACAGCTCCGGAGCCTCGTGGACCAGGTCGCGAACAGCACCTCGTTCAACGGCAGCGACCTGCTGAACACCTCGGCCGCGGTGACTCTGCAAGTGGGCTCGGGCACCACGTCGGGCGTAGACACCATGAGCGTGTCCACCGTCTCCGCGACGGCCACCTCCCTCAGCATCAACACCCTGGACATCGGCTCCACCGGTGATGCGTCGGCCGCAATCGCGGCCCTCGACACCGCACTGGAAACGGTGACCAGCTCCCGCAGCCAGTTCGGCGCGGTGCAGAACCGCCTCGGCGCGGTCATCAGCTCCCTCACTGTGCGCAGCGAGAACCTCTCGGCCGCCAGCAGCCGCATCGCAGATGTGGACGTGGCCCGCGAGACCGCTGAGCTCACCAAGAACAGCATCCTGCAGCAGGCCGCGATCAGCGTGCTTGCTCAGGCGAACGCCCAACCTCAGGCGGCCTTCCGCCTGCTCGGTTGATCCAGCTTCCATGATCGCCGTCCCGCTCCCTCCTGGAGCGGGGCCTCTCTCCTCGGAAAATCGCCCCGGAGCCGGTCGCCCTTGTCGGGTGGCCGGCTCCGGTCCTTTTCACCGCACGCGGCGAGGCGAGCGCCGGAACGCCGCCTGCTCTGTTCGGGGGTGATCCCGCTTCGCAGAGCCGCTCGGAGGCACTCGAAGGCTCTGCTCAGCGGGACCCCACTCACGGCGCAGGCGGCGCAGGCGGGTGGTGGGGCTCAGAGCACAGTGAGGTTCAGGCGCGAACTCATCCAGAGCGTGTTGCCGGTGGCGGTCACGTAGCCGAACTGGCCAAACAGACGAAGCCCGATGAGTGCGGGCGTGTTGGGGATTGCAAGGGGCAGGTTGAGGCGCGGCGTCCCGGCACTGAGTGTGAAGGGGACGCTGATCATGGCTGCGGACGGATCGACATGCAGTTGCACCGTACCGAAGGGCGGCACACCCACGCTTGGAGGAGGCACGAGCGCGCCTGTGTGCAGCCACAACAGGCCGAAACCATCGGCAGGGAAGGTGCCTGAACCCACGACGCCGAGACTGAAGTTCGCGGTGTTGATGAGCGGCAGCTTGAAGGAGCCAGGTACGGCGTGGAAGAGATCCCAGTCCACTCCAAATGTCATGCCTGTACCGGCCATGGTCGCAGGCGCAGTGACGTTCGGATTGCTGTACGGCGCGATCCCGCTCACGACACCCCAACCGGCGGAGGGCCCAGCACTGAGAAGTGTTTCCGTGCCATCAGCAGCGCGGTGCGCGACCTCAACAGCCAGCGGGCCGTAGGTTTCGCGCTCGAAGAAGAGCGTGCCGGTGAACGGTTCGAGGGCCACAGCATTGCGTGCCACCGCGGGGCCGCTCAGGTAGCTGACGGCGCCACTCGTCCCGTTGATGATGGCGATGTTCTGCGCCACGGGCGTGCTTGCGCCACCGAGCAAACCCGCCACCAGGTCTCCGTTGTTGCGCACAGCGAGAGACAACACGTAGTGAGGAAGTGTCGCGAGGATCGTCGGTGTGGGCGCGGCTCCCTGGGACAACGTGTTCACGGGAATCGGAACGCGGTAGATGCGTGACTGCCCTGCTGCGGGATTGTTGATCATCGCGAAGTACGCGGTGGTGCCATCGCGTTTCGCCGTGAGGGCATTGATGGCGCCACCGGGTATGGATGCCAGTGCGAAGGGCTTCACATACGGCCCGTATTCCGTGAAAAATGCGAGCGGTGTGCCAGTGGGGGTGATGCCGGTTCCTGCGGCCGTTCCATCCACCCCGCGCACAGCGAACAGCGTTCGCTGTGCGGACCCAAGCGCGAGGCTGTCCGGGATCGTCACGATCTGATCAATGCTCCCGAAGGGCGTGCTGGTGCCGTTGCCGACAGCATTGCCCACCAAGACGGGCAACCTGAGGTTGGCGCCGCTCACGCCCGTCAAGAGGAGGAGGTGGATGCTGACCGTGCTGCCCGTGGCGACCGGTGAGATCTCGCCAGCGACGAGAGCGCCTTCAGGATAGAGAGCGCTCGGCGCCATCCACGCCACGCTGTTGGTGCCGATGCGCGCAGCCGTGCTGCCGGCTCCCGTCATGCTGGCCGGAAGATTGAGGAGCGATACGGGCGCTTGATTCGCAGTGCGCGGGTGCAGCATGGAGATCCCGCCATTGCCGGGGAATGAGGAGGTGGTGCTCGGAAGTCCGTTCACCTTGAAGCTGCTCACCGCGATCCAACCATCCCACGGGGATTGGGCCAGAGCGAGGTTTGTGACCATGATGAGGAGTGCCGCCCAGCGCATGGCGGCATCCTATCCGCGACGCGGACGCCCGCGCATCACGTGCGCTCCGCGCCGATACGGCACGCGGATGCGCCGCCTGCTCTGTTCGGGGGTGATCCCGCTTCGCAGAGCCGCTCGGATGCACTCGAAGGCTCTGCTCAGCGGGACCCCACTCACGGCGCAGGCGGCGCAGGCGGGCTGTCGTGAATCGCGCGAGCCGCGCTGGAACCGCCGTCACGGTTCGATCACCAGGTGGCGACGACGCGCGAGCTGGCGTAGGAGGAGAAGCGTGCGGGGGAGAGAAGGGTTGTGCGCCAGTTGGCGCCCGTGCGCTGATCAGCATGGCTTGCAAACCAGTTGTGCACATCGCGTGCGCATTGAGCATCACCGGCGTCGAACAAAGCCGACACGCTCCAAACCACGTCACCCGCACCGGCGGACACGAGATTCAGTTTGAGTCCCACGAGCATCGGTTCATAGGCACGGAAGCGCGTCACGGCGCCGTAGAGCACCGCATCCGCATGGTGCTCGCGCGACACGCGCACGAGGGCTTCCTTGTCGATGGTGCCCGCATGGAGGAAGTGTTCCTCCTCCTCGCGCGTGAGGATGCGTTCGTTGTTGGCGTGGAAGATCTCGAAAGGTTGCAGTCGCTGGAGTTCGTCGATGACGGACTGCTGCACGGCGCGCGCCGCTTCGGGGTGGCCGGTGAGGTCCTGGAACGGCACGACCACCACGCGCCGGATCTTGTGACCGTCGATGGTGGGGCTGCGCCAGGCGGCAGCAATGTGCTCCGGTTCGGGCACCGCTTCCGGGCCGCCGAAGAAGGCGCAACCCGTCGTCGCAAGCAAGACCAACGGCAGCAGGCGACGGATCACTTCTCGCCTCCAGCGCGGGCGACTTCGGCCAGCTTGAGTTTCAGCACGTCCTGTTCGAGCCGGAGCCGCGCGATGCGGGCCTTCACCACTTCATCCGTGAGTGTCTTCTGTTCCGTGACCGAGCGTTCGAGCAGCGCGCGCAACTGGGCGAGCTCCTCATCGTGGGCCTTCGCGGCCAGTTCGGCATTGGCGCGACGCGCCTCCGCATCCGTGAGCGACTTCTCGAGTTCGATCACGCGGGCTTTCAGTACGCCATTCTCCCGCGCCTTCTCTTCGAGGAGCTGCAACGTGGTGGGCTGCGTGCTTTGGGCGGTATCGGAAAGTCCGACCGTGGGGCCGCTGGCGAGGTAGTCCGAGCCACGCACGTCACCCAGCGAGGCACCCGCCGGAAGCGGTTCCGTCGAAGGACCGCTGCTGCACGCGACGAGGAAGAGGAGAGGAAGGAGGAGCTTCTTCATGACCCGGTCACTCCTGCGGCATCAGGGCCGCCATAAAGACAGTCGAAGCGCGTGGTCTTGCCGCACGCGCAGGTGATTTCGATGGCCGCGAGGAGTCCGTCCTCATGGATGAGTTGCAAGGACGGTTCGCCGGCATGGGCGCAGTCGGAGGCACCGCGACTCGTTGCCGTCGCGCGCGGCGGCTGTTTCTGCGCCAGCGCAATCGACGCGGACTTGAGGATCACTCCGCGCGCCATCTCAGGCCTCCATCACCGCTTCGGGGGCGGAGGTCGTACGAGCCGGGCGCGGTGATGCTGTGCGCTTTGCTGCGGCGCTCTTCACTGCGGACTTCTCGCCCGTGAGGCGCGCGTTCAAGAGCGCGAGGGCGCGGGAGTGGATCTGACTCACCCGCGATTCGGTGATGTCGAGCACCTGCCCGATCTCCTTCAGGCGCAGATCCTCGGCGTAGTACAGCACGATCACGCGCCGTTCACGCTCGGGGAGTTCCTGGATGGCGACAGCGAGCAGAGCCTTCATTTCGCGCTGAGCCGCTGCGTCCGCGGGATCTTCCGAGGACGGCATGGCGATGCAATCGAGGATGCGCGTGGCGCTGTCTGCGCTTCCGCTGCCATCCTCCAGGGAGAGCATGCCCATGCCATGCGCATTGACGAGAGACTCCTCGACTTGTTCGACACTCAGGCCGGTCGCCCCCGCAAGTTCCTCAGGAGTGGGCGTGCGCCCGAGGTCCTCGATGAGGATTTCCTCTGCGCGCTTCAGCAACTTCACGCGGTCCCGGCGGCTTCTCGGAACCACATCGTGCTTCCGGAGTTCATCGAGGATCGCCCCGCGGATGTTCACGAAGGCGTGGGTCTTGAAGCTCGCGCCGCGGGCGGCGTTGAAGGATGAGGTTGCGTTCATCAGGCCGAGTACGCCGACTTCGTAGAGGTCGTCGCGGTCGAGCGTCTGTGGCAGTCGCAGCGGGATGCGCCCGAGGACGTGATGCACGAGAGGCAGGTAGTCGGTCACCAGCCGATCGCGATCCTCGCGGGTGAGCGTGGCCGCGGAACCGTAAGCCTCGAGAGCGCGCTGGTTCATGCGCCACCTCCGGACTTGTCGCGCAAGAGTGCCGTGGCGAGGTGCCCGCCGACCCAGGCGCCGAGAACGCGGCCGAGAATCCAGCCGCCGAGGGCCGCCAGCAGCGCGCGTTCGAGGGCGCTGGTCACATCCACCCCCCGCGTGCAGGCGAGCACGAACACGAGGCCGAAGGAAAGCGCCGCTCCCCACGCTGCCATGAGGCGTGCGATCGCACCGCTCACTGGAGCAGCGGGAATGGGGATGCCTCGGGCTTGGACGGGTTCAGACATGACAGGTCCCCAATGCCCGCAGAATCTGCGGGGCTGGGCTGGTTATCCATCGGCTCCAAAGCTCTCTCGGCATGAGGGGTTTCATGTTCCTGAGAGCGCCGGACGCCGTGCTGGAGCGCCACGGGCTGCCGCGGGTGCGCTTGCAACATGTTCCGCGGGCTGGAGTTGCACCTGGACCATTCCAACGGCATCCACGCCGGCGGCGGGGATGACCTCACCGAAAGTGAGGACCGGGATGCCCGGTTTGTCGTGTGCGAGCAGGTTGGCGAGATGGCGCCGGAGCGGAGCTCGCACGAGCAGCACGGGGTCGCGGCCTGCGGCTTGCGCCTCGGCATAGCGCGCCCTGATGGCGTCCTGCACCAACTGGAAGCCGTTGACTCCGAGCGAAGAGCTTTCGCCCTGGAAGGCCTCGAGCAGCGCCTGTTCGAGAGGCGGCGCCATGGTGATGGCTTCGATGCGACCGCCGGAGCGGGAGTGAATCTCGCACAACGTGCGGGCGACGCGCACGCGCACCAACTCGGTGAGCAGTTCGGGGTCTTTCACGGTCTTGCCGTGGTCCGCGAGTGTCTCCAGAACCTGCGGCAGTTGGCGGATCGGAACGCGTTCTTTCAGAAGATTCGCGAGCACGCGCTGGATCTGGCCCACGTTCATGATGTCGGGCACCAATTCCGCCACGACGGTCGGCGCGCTCTCCTTCACGCGGTCGACGGCCTGCTGCACGTCTTCGCGGCTCAGGATCTCGTGTGCGTGGTCCTTGATGACTTCGGTGAGATGCGTGACGAGAACGCTCTCGGGATCGACCACGGTGAAGCCCGTGAGTTCGGCTTCTGATTTCGCAGAGAGGGGAATCCAGGTGGCCGGCAGGCCGAAGGTCGGGTCCTTGGTCTGGATGCCTTGCAGCTTCTCGCGCACATGACCGGGGTTCATGGCGAGCACGTGCTCGGGGTAGAGCTCGCCGCGTCCCACTTCCTGGCCCGCAACGAGGATGCGATAGCGGTTCGGTTCGAGGGTCAGGTTGTCCCTCATGCGAATGGGCGGCACCACGAAGCCGTGCTGCTGCGCGAACTGCTTTCTCACCATCGCAATGTGATCGAGGAGATTGCCGCGGCGGCCCTCGTTCACGAGCGGGATGAGGCGGTAGCCGATCTCGATGCCCATGCGATCGACCTTCAAGAGGTCCTGCAGCGCCTCCGGTGTGAGTTCCGCCGCGTTCTCCGGTTCCGGCTTGGCTTCCTCGGGCTTCGGTTGTGCGGCCGCGTCCAGGGCCTTTTGCGCGTAGGAGGCCGTGACGAAGAGCCCGACCGAGAGCAGCACGAAGGGGAGGAGCGGCACGCCGGGGATGAGGCCGGTGAGCAATACGAGTCCCGCTGCGAGGCGCATGGCCGAGGGGTGCACGAGGAACTGGTCCACCATTTCGACGGAGAGCTTCTCTTCCGTGCGCGCCTTGGTGACAAGCAGACCTGACGAAATGGAGATGATCAGCGCAGGGATCTGGGTCACCAGTCCGTCGCCGATGGTGAGAATCGCGTACTTCCTCAGCGCGTCGCCCACGCTCATGTCATTCATGAGTCCGAGCGCCACACCACCGGTGATATTGACCGCAATGATGATGAGTCCGGCGATGGCGTCGCCACGCACGAACTTGCCGGCGCCGTCCATGGCGCCATAGAACTCCGCTTCCGCCGAGATGGCTTCGCGGCGCTTCTTCGCGGTGCCCTCGTCGATCAGGCCGGAGTTGAGGTCGGCGTCAATCGCCATCTGCTTGCCGGGCATGGCATCCAAGGTGAAGCGCGCGGCCACTTCCGAAATGCGGTTGGAGCCCTTCGTGATCACGATGAACTGCACGACCATCAGGATGGCGAAGATCACCACACCGATGAGGAGGTTGCCGCCAACGACGAAATCGCCGAAGGCCTGGATGACCCCGCCGGCCTGACCCTTCATCAGAATGAGGCGCGTACTGGCGACGTTGAGCGAAAGCCTGAAGAGCGTGAGGAAGAGGAGCAGCGAGGGAAAGGTGCTGAACTCGAGCGGCTGCTTCAGCGTGAGCGTCATCAGCAGCACCATCAGCGACGCCGCGATGTTGAAGGACAGCGCGAGGTCCATGAGGAACTGGGGCATCGGCACCAGCAGCACGAACAGCAGCACGATCATGCCGAAGGCAAGGATCTTGTCTGCATGCCGCGTGATGGGCAGTGCGCCGAAGGCGCCTTTCTGGGTGCTCATGCGTTCGCTCCGGTGGCGGAGCGGCGGGCCCCGCGCTTTCTGTAAACCCACGCCAAGACCTTGGCCACGGCGCGGAAGAGTTCTTCTGGGACGGTGCGGCCGACCTTCACGCTGCGCCAGAGTTGGCGCGCGAGCGGCGGTTCGCTCTTCACAGGCACACCCGCCTTCTCGGCGGCGGCGATGATCTTCAGGGCCATGAAGTCCATGCCCTTGGCCACGACGCGCGGCGCGGAGTCCTTGCCGTTCTCGTAGCGCAGAGCCACGGCATAGTGCGTCGGATTGCGCACCACGACCGTCGCCTTCTTCACGTCTTCAAGCATGCGCTGCCGGGCCATGGTGCGCTGCACTTGGCGGATGCGGGCCTTGACCTTGGGGTCACCATCTGTCTGGCGCTGTTCTTCCTTGACTTCCTCGCGGGTCATCATGAGGTCCTTGGCGTGGCGGAAGCGCTGCCAGAAGAAGTCGCCCACGGCGAGAAGGAGCAGGAAGGCCGCCGTGCGGATCCCGAGATCCAGCGCCGTTTCCGCGACGAAACGCGCCTGCGCGGCGAAACCGCTCTGGCCTGCGGCGCGCGCGTCGGCGAAGAGCGTGTCGAGTGTGGACCAGCAGATGGCCACCAGCACACCGCACTTTGCGAGCGAGAGCAGCACCGCCATGAAACTGCGCGTGCTGAACAGCTTGCTGAATCCGGCGAGCGGGTTGATGCGTGCGAAATCCGGCTGCACGCGTTCGAGGGAGAGCTTGAACCCCGCCTGCAGGAAGCCCGCCGCAAGCGATGCGCCGAACACCGCGATGAGGAGGGGCGTGAGGACGGTGACGAGTGTCGAGAAGGGATCGGAGAGCACGCTCGCGATCCCTGAAGGTGTGACATCCGCGAAGTTGGTGAGCTTGAAGGTGCGCTGGAAGAGTTGCTCCAAAGCGGCCGAAGCCTCGGAGCCACCGTTCCTGAGCAATGCGAGCACGAGCAGCAAGAGCAGCGCGGCGCCCAGCTCCTTCGAGTAGGCGATCTGGCCCTTCTCCGCGGCGTCTTCCATCCGCTTGAGGGTCGCTTGCTCCGTCCGTTCCTGTGAGCTGTCCGCCATCAGTGGCCGCCTCCCGCCAGCGTCATGACGCGCATGCCGGCGTCATCGAGGAAGAGCCCGAAGGCGTCCGCGAGATCCGGGAGGAAGAGGTACATGAGGCCGAAGCCCGCGAGGAGCCGGATGGGGTAACTCGCTTCCAGCATGTGCAGCGCGGGTGCGACCTTGGCGAGCAATGCAATGCAGGCCGTCACCACCATGAGGATGAGCAGCACGGGGCCCGCCATGCGGAAAGCCGCGTCCATCATGGCGCTGGTGAAATCGACGAGAGCCAGTGCGAGGTCCTCGCTCATGGCGAAGGTTCCCGGCGGCACGGCCGTGAACGAATGCACCAGCGCGCCGAGCACCATGCGGTGGCCACCGGCGCCGAAGAAGAGCAGCATGGCGAGGGACTGCCAGAGATTGGCGACCGGCGACTGCTGCGCCTTGGTGAGAGGATCGAGTTGCGAAGCGATGCTCAAGCCCATCTCGGAGGAGACGAGCCCGCCTGCGATCTTCACGGCCTCGAACACGAGCGACATGCTGAATCCGAGCAGCAGCCCGAAGAGCACTTCGCGGATGACGAGGATCGCGGCGGGGATCACCTCGTGCGGCACGGCCACCGTCATGCCGGTGGCATTGGCGGCGGAGAATCCGAGCACGCCCGCGATGCCGATCTTCACCCAGCGCGCGCCACCACCCTGCCCGAAGATGGGCAGCACCCACATCATCGAGAGTGCGCGCAGCACGTGCAGGAGCGGTGCCGCGAGCAGCATTTCGAGGGAGTCGGTGTCGGTGACTGCGTTCATGCCGCGAGCGTCAGAGCGAGCCCATGCGCCCGAAGGTGTTGCGCGTGAAATCGAGAATGGTCTCGATCATCCACGGCATGAGCAGCACGAGCGTGAGCGCCACCGCCAGCATCTTCGGGATCTGGGCGAGGGTCTGTTCCTGCACGCTGGTCACAGCTTGCAGCACGGCGACCACGAGGCCGACGACGAGGCCGACGAGCAGGACCGGTGCTGCGAGCAGCATGGCCGTCCAGAGGGTTTCGCGGGCGATGCCCACGACGGATTCGGGGTTCATGGCGTGACCTCAGCTGACCTGGAAACTGGTGAAGAGTGAGCGCACCACGAGATCCCAGCCATCGACGAGTACGAAGAGCAGGATCTTGAAGGGCGTGGAAATGATCACGGGCGGCAGCATGAACATGCCCATGCTGAGCAGGACGCTGGCCACCACGAGATCGACGATGAGGAAGGGGAGGTAGACGAGGAAGCCCATCTGGAAGGCGGTGCGCAATTCCGAAAGGGCAAAGGCGGGGATGAGCACGCGCAGCGGAAGATCCTCCGCGCTCTCGGGCGCCGGTGTGGCCGTGAGTTCGACCATCATCAGGAGATCTTCATCGCGCGTCTGCGCGGCAAGGAAACGTCCGAGTTCCGCGCCGCCGATTTCCGCTGCTGCGGAGAGTTTCATTTCCTTCGCGAGGTAAGGCTGCAAGGCCTTCTCGTTCACGGCCTGCATGACCGGGTTCATGATCACGAGCGTGAGGAAGAAGGAGAGGCCGAGCAGGACCTGGTTCGGCGGCAGTTCCGGCACGCTCAAGGCGCGGCGCACGAACGAAAGCACGATGATGATGCGCGTGAAGCTCGTGACCGTCATGAGCAGCGCGGGCGCGAGCGCAAGCACCGTCAGGATGAGTGCGATTTGCACCGGGGTCGAGAGGTCTTCAAGATTGTCGCCACCGCTCGCGAGACTGTCCGCGGCTTGCATGATGGGACTGATCGCGGCCTCGGGTGCCCTGATGGGCGCATCACCCGTGGCCGGAGTTTCCTGCGCGGCGAGTCCCGCGGCGATGAGCGCGATGAGCGCGAGGGTCTTCAGCTTGCGGCTCATGCTTCGAGCTCCAGTCCCTGTTCACGACGGAGCAGATGCCGGAATGCGGCGGGCACGCGCTCTGCGCCGGAGAGTTGAGCGCTTGCGGTGGCCGGATTGCTCACGCGCGGCGCGACACGCGTCTGTGGCTTCGCAGGTGTGGCGGCCGCAGGCGCGGGGGGCGCATCCTCCACGCTCATGCTGGCGCGCTCGACGATGCTGCCGACGCTGGTTGTCTCGACGGCGGCGTTGGTCAATGCACTGCCGGTGAGTTCATCAGCGGCGTAGTCGGCGATGAGCTGCACACCTGACTCCGCCGAGGCGAGGACCAGCGTCCTGTTCTCGAAGCGCACGACGTGGAGGGACTTCTTCGGTCCAAGGGAGAGGACGTCTTCCAGTTGCAGGCGTTCGTTGCGACGCGCAGGAATGAGGCGGGCCTTCTTCAGGAAGCGCGCTGCGAAGTAGAGCACCGCCACGAGGCCGCCCAGCATGAGGATGGCGATGACGAGTGCTTGCAGCGGGCTGGTGGAAGGTGCGGCACTGTCCTTCTTTGCGCCGGCCTTCGGGAAGGGCCTCTTCGTGGCGCTGACCTCGACGGGTGCGCCATCTGACGCGGAGTTCGCCGAGGTGCTCGCATTGGTGGGCGTTGAGCTTGCCGTGCCCGAGCCACCAGCACTCTGGCCCGTGGAGGATCCGAAGTCGAAGCTGCTGAGCACGAAGAGCAGCACGGCCATGATGCCGAAGCCGAGCAGGAGCTTCGGCAAGGTGCCGCGGAATGCAATGCGGCGGGCGACCTTGTTGTGCAGAGAGGGCATGTCCATGCCCGCGCGTTTCGCAATCAACGGGCCACAGCCACGTGCGCCGGGCACTGTCGCAAAAAGCGTCAGTTCAACGCGGGGACGGAGGTGCCGGAGGTCGGCTGCGGTTGCTCCACCGTCGGGATCTCCGCCACTGTCTCATTTCACGGCGCCGCCCAAAGGCACTGCCGCGCCGTTGGACACCCCGCTCCAGCCTGGATGCGCCGCCGGCTCTGCGCGGTGGCCGGGCAGTTCAGCTGAGGCGTTCCCACGGGATGTAGGGCGGGATGAGCGCAAGTTCACCACCCTGGATCTCAGGGCGCAGGCAGCGCTGCACCGGCCGGTGGTAGAGCGGCAGCACGAGCGCTTCATGGTGCAAGACCGACTCGAATTCCTCGTACAGCGCCTGACGCGCGAGAGGATCGGGCTCGCTGCGTGCTTCCAGGAGCAGCTGTTGCACTTCCGGATTCTCGAACCACTGCGTCAGCAGCCCGAAGGGCTTGAGGAAAAGTCCCTGCGCAAAACTGTCGGGGTCGGGGTACTCGGCCAGCCAGCGCCCGAGGACGAGATCCGCGTTCGCTTCGCGCAGCGCAGTGAAGAAGCCGGAGGGGGCCGTTTCCGTGACGGTGACGCGGATGCCTTGCGCCCGGACGGCGGAGAAGATCTGCTGCGCGACGGCGCGCAGCTGGCCGTCCGGCAGAGGCGCGAGCAGCACGGAGAGTTCCTTCGTGAGCAGACTCTCGGGCACCGGGCCGATTTCACCGGTGGAGGGCACGGCGCGGGCCGCGGCACCGATCATCCCCGGTGGAATGATGCCTGCCGCGCGCACCATGCGGCGTGGCAGTGCTTGCGAGAGCACACCCGGCAGCGAACAGAGCCGGAGCAGAGCGCGGCGCGCGTGCACATCCGCGAGCGCGCCCTTGCGCGCATTCGCGAGCAGGAACACGGTGTTGAGTCCCGGCACTTCGAGGAACCCTGCGCCGAGCAGCGGGTCGGCGCGCAGCTGATCCGCCTCGCTGGCACTGAGATTGCCGATGGTGCCGTAAGCGCCGCTCCGGAAACCGGCGAGCGCATCCGCGTGCTTCACACCGAAGCGGAATTCAAGCGCTTGCGTGCGCGGCACGTGCCGTCGCCAACCGGTGCTGGCTGCGAGCTCGAGGGTCTCGGCATTGAAGACGCGCACGCGGAACGGCCCGGTGCCGATGGGAAGGAAGGGGCGCCCTTCCGCCAAGACCGCGGCCGGGAGGATGGCCGTGGCAGGATGCGTGAGCATCGTGGGAAAGAAGGGCACGGGGCGTTCGAGCGTGATATCCAGCGAGAATTGATCCACGATGCGGAGCCCGGAGAGTTCCTGACGCCGGTGGCGCCGCACATCCTCGGCGCCACGCACCACATCCAGCACAGTGGGCCCGGGGCCGGCATTGCGGAGCAGGAACTCGAAACTTGCGCGGACATCCACGGCGCGGAGTCCGTGGCCGTCATGGAAGCGCACTTCCGGACGCAGCTCGATGCGCCAACTGAGACCGCCATCACGTGTGCTGAGCGTGCGTGCAAGATGCGGCCTGACGGAGGAGCCCCAGCGCACGCGCGCGAGCGTCTCGAAGACACAGGGCAGGATTTCGCGGGCCGCGATGCCGCTGGCAAGCGCGGGATGTATCGCGTTGATGTGCTGCATGAGCGGCACCACGATGCGTGTCGAACGTCTTGGCACACTGGCGCCCGGTGTCCCCGCCTTCGCTTTCCAGGCGCCGCTGTAGTCGATGGTGGAGCCGCGCAAACGCAGTCCGCGTACCAGAGGACCGGAAACCAGCATGGTGGAGCCATGGAACAAGGGCCCGAGGAACGCCTCATGTGCGAGGAGATCCTCGATCTGCGAGTAGGCACGAGCCCGGCCTTGCGGGTCCTCGGCTGTGCGACCGCGGGCAATGAGCGCATCAAGGGCTGCGGTTCCGAAGAGGGATCTCAGGAGCCCGTGACCGGAGTGAAGCAGACTGCTGGCGAAGGTGTCCGGGTCGTCGTGGTCCGCTATCCAGCGACGCAGTTCCAACTCGTGGTGCTCGGGATGTGCAAGCGCATCGAGGTAGCTCGGCATGTCCCGCGTGATGACCGTCACCTCGAAGCCGGCCTCGCGCCAGCGGAGGATGAGGCGCTTCAGCACTTCGAGCCCTTGATCCAGCCACCACGGATGCGCAGCAGCGCGGAGCTTCACGGGAACGCGCAGTCCGAGTTCCTGCAGTTGGTCGCGGCAACGGGCCGGGTCCTGCGCGGTGACGCGGCGGTTGGGGTCGTGTCCAAGGAAACCGGGCGGCAGCAGCCCCGCTGCAGGCACGAGATTCGAGAGGCTCGCAGTGTCGCGCACGGATTCGGTGTCCGTGGCGAGCAGGAAGATGCGCCGCAGTTCGGGGCTGGCGAGGACGCCACCGGAAGCCCGGAGCGCCATGAAGTAGAGCGCGCGATCCGCGCACTCAAGCGTGCGCGCTCCAAGCCGCGGATGGGTGAGAAGTGTCTGCAGATCCTGCGCCACGAGTTCCCGCACGAGATCCAGCGAGCCGAGCTTCAGGCCCTGAGTCATCACGTCGCTGCTGCAGCCGAAGTGGAAGCGGAGCGATTCGAGCGGGGGACGCACCTCGTTCCAGTAGCCATCCCAACGCATGAACAGCGCACTCCGTTCGTTGCGATCCACGAGACGGAAGGGACCTGTGCCGGTGAATCCTGCACCATCGAGTGCCGGCAGCGCGATGCCCAGATCGGGCGCTGCGAGAAGTGCGGGCAGAATCGGGAGAGGCCCGGCGAGTTGCAGCACGAGTTTGTCATCTGAGGGCGCTTCGATGTTGCCCTGCTGCAGCAGATCGAGGCCTGCGCGGATCCAGCCGACGGAGTGTTCAAGGGCGTGCAGGAGGCTCTCGCGTGCTGCCGCGGCGGTGAACGGGCGGCCATCGTGGAAACGCACGCCTGGGCGCAGGGTGAGTTCGAATCGAGTGGCATCCGGATTCATGGCGAACCCGAGAGCAAGATGCGGCATGGGCCGACCACCCGGCCCGCTGCTGAAGAGCGGTTCGTGCAGGCAGGCGAGCATCTCCGTGTGATCGCGCATGCGCGATTCCGCGGGATCTGCTGAATAGCCAGGAGTCGCGAGCGCGATGTCGAGCGTACCTCCAACGACAGCCTCTTCCGGCGCATCCGGGTGCAGGGCTTCCGAGGCGCTGCCACGCAGGATGGCGAGGTTCGCCGCGACGCGTTCGAAGCGGTGGCGGAGCGTCTGCGAGTCGTCGCCTGCAAGCTGGCTGAGCGCAGCGGCTCCGCGGGCAACAGCGGTGTCGGCTTCGTCGATGTTCCGCAGCGCGAAGGCAGCCTCCGCACGCGTGATCTCAGCTTCGACGCGCAAAGCTGTCGGCAAGGTCTCCGGCTGCCGCAGGCAATCGCGTGCAGCCTCGAAGGCTGCGGTGTGGTCGCCCTCGATGGCGGCGGCGCGGGCGAGCAGCAGCAGCGCGTTGCCGCGCCGCACGTCATCACCATGCAGGGCGGCGGTGGTCACCAAGGCCTGCGCTGCGCGCCGCGCACTCGCAGCATGTCCGGCAAGAAGCTCCTGACGCGCGAAGCTCTCGGCGCGCCGGAAGAGGAGCGCCGTGGCCTGACCTTCGATGGCGTGCTCGACGACCAGCGCCAACGTCGTCGTGTCGTGGTCCGTCACGCGCTGGTCCAGATGCTCCGCGGCGCGTTGGTGAATGAGTCGGCGGCGCCGGAGCGGCATGTCGGCACTGAGGACCGCGCGCACCACGGAGGACGGCACGAGGAGCCAGTCCTCGCCGCCGCGCACCGCGTCCTGCATGAGGCCGCGCTCGATGAGTTTCTCCAGCGCGGCCTCATCCAGTGCATGACCAAGCGCAGCTGTGAGGGTCTGGAGCGGGAAGCGTTCGCCCAGCACGGCTGCGGTGCGGAGGATTTCGCGCGTGGGTTCGGCGAGGCCTTCAAGGCGCTGTTCCACGATGTGTCGCACCGAAAGTGGCAGTTCCTGAGGCGAGGCCGTGGTTCCCACAACGAAGTGACCAGCTGCATTGCGGACCAGTGCCGAACTGTCGCGTTGAGCTTTCAGGATTTCCAGCGTGAAGAGCGGGTTGCCGTCCGTCGAGCGCCACAAATTCTCGATGAACGTGGAGTCATCCACGGGGCCGCCCAGAAAACTTTCGACGAGAAGCCCATAGGCATCGCGTTCGAGTGGGCCGAGGCGCAGCTGATGCAGCCCGGTATCGCCCGCGAGTTGGCGCTGAAGCCGTGAGGTAGGGGCTTCGGGGTCGCGCCCGGATTCGACGGCGGAGATCACCATGAGCACGGGCCGTCGTTGCAGTCGGTGATAGAGCGCCGTCACCGTGTCCGTCTGCCATGGCACCGTGTGCAGGTCCTCGAGTTGCAGCACGACCGTTGCGGGGAGCAGGCCGATGAGTCGCCCGAGAAGTTCCGGCAGCGGCAGCGGCAGGGCATTGGCCACCTTGCCTGCATTCTCCGGTGCGCCCTCAAGAGCGGGCAGCGCCGCCTGCAACTGCGGCATGAGCTGCGGCAGCGCGGCCTTCAGCGCGGGTGTGTCCTTGTGATGGTCGAGCAGCGCACGCACCAGTTCCGTCCAACCGGTGAGGGCGTCGCCGTTGAACTGCGCTGTGAGAAGAGAGTCGCCCCGGGCGCGCACCTGCTCTCCGAATTCGGCAACCAGACGCGAACGTCCTGAGCCGGGGTCTCCGGTGAGGATGACGATCTGCGCGCGCCCCTCGGCTGCGGCATCGAGAGCTGCACTCAAGGCGCTGTATTCGCGTTCGCGGCCCACGAACACGCCCGGACCCTGCGCTTCGCGCGGTGTCGGCGGGGGGCGGCTCAGGATCTCGGAGCCCGCCTCGGAATCGGCGATGCGGTGCAGTGCGGCGCGGAGGCCCTTCGCCACAGTCGTGGCCTCCGGCGGGCGGTCCTCTTTCCTCTTTGCGAGGCAGGAGAGCACGAGCGTTTCGAGTTCATGGTCGAGTTGCAGCCCGGAGCGCGTGAAGCTCTTGGGTGACTCGTGCAGGATGCGGTGCAGCACTGCGTCTTGATCGCCGCGGAAAGGCGGGCGTCCGAGGATGCATTCGTAGAGCATCACCCCGAGGGCGTAGATATCGGACGTGGCGTCCACCTGCTCGCCGCGCACCAGCTCTGGCGCGAGGTAGGCGAGAGTCCCGATCATGAGCCCTGTGCGCGTGATGTGTTCGTCACCCTGCGCCCGGGCGAGGCCGAAGTCCATGACACGCGCACGCAGGATGCCTGGGTCTTCGCGCGTGATGAGCACGTTGCCGGGTTTCAGATCACGGTGCAGCACGCCGTGTGCGTGGCAGTAAGCGACGGCCTCGGCGACTTGCGCAGCGACACTCAGTACATCCGCAAGCGCGAGCGCTCCACCCTTGACGTGTTCGCGCAGCGTCGTGCCGGGTACGAGCGGCATCACGAACCACACCCCCTCGTCGTCACGGCCCATGTCGTGGACGGGCACGATCCCGGGGTGGTCCATGCGGGCGACGATGCGCGCCTCACGCAGGATGCGGTCTTCGGCGTCCGGCGTGATGGACATGCGCGGCACGATTTTCACGGCCACGTCGCGCTCGAGCAGCAGGTCCTTCGCGGCATAGACAACGCCCATGCCGCCGCGTCCGACTTCGGACACGATCCTGTAGCGACCTTGCAGTGTGCGACCGAGCATCGTGGAGGGTGGGAATCCGCCGCGCCGCTCGATCATGCCAGCCAAGGGGCCCGGATCCGGAACAAATCCTACGGGGCGCCGGAAGCTTCGCGAGGGGGAAGCCCCTCTTCAGAGATCAAGAGCGGCAGCTGATTCGGCGCGATTCATCACGAAATCGAAGCGAGCCTGGGGATCCTTGCCCATGAGTTCGGAGATGGTCTTTTCCGCCGCGAGGGGCTCGGGGATGCCCACTTTGAGGAGCCTCCGCTGGGCCGGATCGAGAGTGGTCTCCCAGAGAGTCGCGGCCATCATTTCGCCGAGGCCCTTGAAGCGCGTGATCTCCGCCTTGCCGCGATGCTCCGCAAGGATGCGGTCACGCGCAGCGTCGTCCGCCGCCCAGAACGTCTGCTTGCCGATGTCCACGCGGAAGAGCGGCGGCTGCGCGATGAACAGGCGCCCGGCGCGGATGAGCCCCGGCATCATGCGATAGAAGAACGTGAGGAGCAGCGTGGTGATGTGGTGGCCGTCACTGTCTGCATCCGCGAGGAGGATGACTCTGCCGTAGCGCAGCTTCTCCACGTCGAAGTGTTCGCCGATGCCGCAGCCGAGTGCCGTGGTCAGGTCGTTCAGCTCGCGGTTCTCGACGACCTTGCGCGCCACCATGCCTTCGACATTCAGCACCTTGCCGCGGAGAGGCAGGATGGCCTGCGTGGTGCGATCGCGTCCCTGCTTCGCCGAGCCACCGGCACTGTCACCTTCGACAATGAACAGCTCCGTCTCGTTGCCATCCGTGCTGATGCAGTCGGAGAGCTTGCCGGGCAGATTCAAGCGGTGGCGCGCGGAGGTCTTCCGTTTCACTTCGAGACCCGCCGCGCGGCTGGCTGCGCGGGCGCGCGCCGCGAGAATCACCCGTGCCGCGATGGCCTCCGCCGTGCTGCGGTTGTGGTTCAGCCAGTGTTCGAGGTCCTGGCGCACCTTCGTCTCGACGATGGCCTGCACCTCCGGGTTGTTGAGGCGGTCCTTGGTCTGGCCCTGGACCTGCGGCTCTTCGATGAAGAGGCTCAAGAGCACGCAGGTGCCCTCGCGGATGTCTTCCGGCGTCACCTCGACGCCGCGCGGCAGCATGGAGTGCGTTTCAAAGACGTTGCGGAGAGCTTTCAGCACCGCCGCGCGCAGGCCGTTTTCGTGCGTGCCACCGGAACCGGTGGGGATGCCGTTCACGTAGCTCTTCAGGAACTCGTCGGTGGATTCGGTCCAGACGAGTGCCATCTCCATGCGCGGATCCGACTCGGAGGAGAGGAGGAACGGGTCCGTGTGCACCGCAGTGGCCTTGCGTGCCGCAAGCAATTTCGTGAGCCAGTCCGAGAGGCCGCCCGCGTGCGTGAAGCTCTCGTTCGTTCCCGTCACACCGTTTTCGAAGCAGAAGGTGACGCCACGATGGAGGTAGCTCGCGGTTTCGAGCCTCTCGCGCAGGCGCTCGGGATCGAACTCCGTTTTCGGGAAGATCTCGGGATCGGCGCGGAAACTGATGGTGGTTCCGGTGCCGCGTGCGGGCCCCGTCTCCTTCAGCTTGCCTTTCGCCTTGCCGCGTGAAAACTCCATCTCGTGGTGTGCGCCCTCGCGCTTCACCTTCGCGTGCAGCCACTCGGCGAGCGCGTTCACGACACTGGCACCCACGCCGTGAAGACCACCCGACGTGCGGTACGAATTGCGCTCGAACTTGCCGCCTGCATGCAACGTGCAGAGGATGGTCTCGAGCGCGCTTTTCCCCGTCTTCGGGTGCGTGTCCACGGGAATGCCGCGTCCGTTGTCCGAGACGGACAGCGTCTTCTTGTCCTTTGCGAGGGTGAGCGTGATGGTGTCCGCGTGGCCGTTCATGGCCTCGTCGATGGAGTTGTCGAGGATCTCCCAAGCGAGGTGATGCAGGCCGTTCGAATCAACGCCGCCGATGTACATGGCGGGGCGCTTCCGGACCGGTTCCAGGCCCTCGAGAACCGCGATGTCTTTCGCGCTGTAGGCCATGTCAGGCATCCTCCCCGGTGCGCGGCGTCTCGCGCACGATGGCGGTGAAGCCGCCGGTCTTCATGAGTTCGCGGCCGGCACCTCCGCGGCCGGTCGGCTCGTACTTCGTCGTGCTGATGGTCTGCTCGGCACCGCGCGTGGTCTGCACTGTGAGGAGGTCCCGATCACCCGTGGAGGCGATGAACCCGAGGACCTCGTCGCCATCAGCCAGCTTGATGAAGATGACGCCCTTGCCCGGGCCTGCGAGGAATGCGACTTCGCTCGCGGGGGCGAGCAGCGCACGAGCCTGCTTCGTTGCCGCGATGACGATCTCGTTGCCGCCGATGATCTCGATGCCGAGTACGCGCGCGCCCTCGTTCAGTTTCATGTACCGGCGGCCGTTCTTCGTGCTTGGCTCGATGAAGCTCGCGAGAGGGAAGCGCACACTCATGCCATCGCTGGTGAGGGCGAGAGCATGGCGTGGAGGTTCCACGCCTTCAGCAGCCGTGATGGCGCCAGCAACTTTCGGGTCGAGGCTCACCGCGGTCACCATGCGCTCGCCGTCATCGAGCTTGAAGAACTTCTGGATGGGTTCGCCGTGGCCGGAGCTCGCGGGAAGATCTGCCACGCGCGCTGTGCAACAGGTGCCGCGATCAGTGAAGAAGGCGACCGTCGCACGTGTGGAGGCGGTGACTGCGGCGAGCACCTCGTCGCCCTGCCTGAGCCGCGTTTTCGAGAGGTCCTTCACCTCGCGCTGCCGTTTCACCCAGCCATCGCGCGTGAGGATGACGCAGCTTTCCTCTTCGACGATGAAGTCCTCGTCACGGAGTTCCGGCGCCTCGGCCGCGGTTTCGATGAGCGTCCTGCGCTCGCCGCGCGGGTCCTTCTTCCACTGGTCCAGGGCAGCGTTCAGTTCGCTGCGCACGATCTCCCAACGGCCTTTCACATCGCCGAGGAGTTTCTTCACGGCCTTGGCTCGGGCCCAGCGCGCATCCAGTTCCTCGCGGATGACGAGGATTTCGAGGCGCGCGAGGCGCCAGAGTTTCAGTTCGAGGATCGCCTCGGTCTGGATCGCGTCGAGCTCGAAGCGCTCCATGATCTTCTCTGCGGCGTCGGCCTTGCCTTCCGATTTCCGGATGATCTTCAGGATCTCGTCGAGGGCATCGAAGATCTTCTCGAGGCCGGTGAGGATGTGCAGGCGCGTTTCGAGGGCGGCCAGTTCATCGGCGAGTTTCCGCGTCACCACCTCGAGGCGGAAATCGAGGAAGTGCAGGAGCACTTCGCGCACACCGATGCGCTCGGGGCGGAGAATGTCCTCTTTCGAGGTGGGCACGAGGCAGGTCATGTTCACGCCCCAGCTCACTTGGAGAGGCGTGTTCTTGAAGAGCCACGCCATCACGAGTTCAACGTCGGCGTCCTTCCTGAGTTCGAGTTCGATGCGCACGTCTTCCGCCGAGAGATCCCGCACGTCGAGCAGTTGCGGGAGCTTCCTGTCCGTCACGACTGCGGCAATGGCTTCCACCAGTGTCGCCTTGTTCACGCCGTAGGGGATGGCCGTGATGATGATGCTCTGCGCGGTGCGCGTGGCTTCGCCTTCCTCGTGCACCGCGCGCACCTTCAGGCTGCCCGAGCCTGTGCGCAGGATTTCCCGCAGATCTTCTGCGGAGTTGAGGACCCAACCGCCGGTGGGGAAGTCCGGGCCCTTGATGATCTTCGCGAGTTGCGCGGGCTGCAGGTCGCGGTGATCGAGGAGTTTCAGCGCCGCGGCGAGCACTTCGCGCGGATTGAAAGGCGGCACCTGCGTCGCCATGCCCACAGCGATGCCGGTGCAGCCATTGAAGAGGAGATTCGGTACGGCTGCCGGTAGCACCACCGGTTCTTCGCGCGTGCCGTCATAGTTCGAGCGCAGCGGCACCGTCTTCTGGCCGAGTTCGTCCAGGAGCGCCGCCGCGGCGCTGGAGAGGCGGCATTCCGTGTAGCGCATGGCTGCCGCCGCATCGCCGTCGAGAGAGCCGAAATTGCCGTGGCCGTCGACGAGCGGCACGCGCAGAGCGAAGTCCTGCGCGATGCGCACGAGGGCTTCGTAGATGGCATCGCCGCCGTGCGGGTGATAGTTGCCCATCACATCGCCCACCACCTTCGAGCACTTCCTCGGCTTGGCCTTCGCATCGAGCCCCTGCTCGTGCATGGTGTAGAGGATGCGCCGTTGCACGGGCTTCAGTCCGTCGCGGACGTCAGGGAGCGCGCGCGCGGTGATGACGCTCAACGCGTAGTTGAGGTAGCGCTCTTCCGCCGCGGTGTGCAAGGCCACCGGCTGTTCAGCCACACGTTCGAACAATCCGGCGCCAGTTGGTGGCCCCTTCTTTTTCCGGCTCACGCGATGCTCCCCGATGCGTCCCGCCCGGCCGCCCGCCGGACGTCGCGATGATAAGGGCCAGAGGCCCAGGCACACGCCCGCTCCGGCTTGCGGGGATTCTGCGCGGCGCGAGAATGTCGGCCATGGCCGGACCAGTACCAGAACGTGCGCGGATTCTCGTCACCGGAGCCTCGCGAGGCATCGGCCGCGCGGTGGCGCGAAGCCTCGTGCGCGAGGGCTCTGACATTCTCGCGGTCGCGCGTTCGGCCACCGACCTCGCCAAGCTCGCCATCGAAGGGGGCCTCGGCGCCACGACGCGCATCGAAACTGCGGCTCTCGATCTGGCTGACCGCGCAGCAGTGGACCGTGCGCTCGCCAGTCCTCCCTTCACGGGGCGTGGCTTCCGCGGCGTGGTCATCGCCCATGCGCTGAACCGGGGCACACCTCTCGCAGGTAACCCGGCGGATTTCCACGCCATGATCGAGGCCGACCTCGTGAGCCCCATGCGGCTCCTGCGCACGCTCATGCCGCGCCTCGAAGACGACGGCCGCGTGGTGTTGATCGGTTCCATCCTCGGACGGATCGGAATTCCCGGACAGCATGGCTACTGCGCTGCGAAAGCCGGCCTCGCCGGGCTCGCACGTGCGCTCGCTCTCGACCTCGCGCCGCGACGCATCACGGTCAACTGCTTGCAACCTGGCTGGGTGAATACCGACATGGCGCGTGAGAGCATCGCAGCCCAAGCACCTGGCATGGGATTGACCGCGGAGGAGGCGCGCCGTTTCTTCGAGGAGGCGTTGCCCCTGAAGCGTTTCCTCACGCCTGACGAAGTCGCGGCCCACGTGCGCTTCCTTCTCAGCCCCGCCGCGCGTTCATTCACCGGCCAAGTGCTGAACCACGATTCTGGCGCGCTTGTGTAACGGGTGCCTCGCCCATGCGTCAGCGGATCGGCGCAGATGAAGTAGCTGGCTCGGAAAAGTTGACGGTGGAACCTGCCCGTGTTGTGATGTGTGGCAAGGGGCTGCCAGAAAGCATGGCCACCTCACCAGGATGAACGCAATTCTGACTTCGATCCCCGAGTGGCTTGAGTGCCTCGGGCGAGATCGGCTATTGGCTCTGGAAAAGTTGATGAGCATCGCGAAGGGCGCGGCAGCCTCTCGCGTCTGGGGGCGCACCCAGCAGGAAGAGTTGGAGAGTGATCTGATTGATGTGTTGATGACCGATGACTTTGCGACGATCCGGAAGGCACCGCCGACTGTGCACTTGGGGGCCTGGATTTGCGGCGTGGCAGCGAACATTGTTCGACGTCGAACGAGCAATCGTGCTCGCAGCGGATTCCGAGCCAGCAATTCTGAAGCTCGACGAATGCATGTCGATTCTGAAGTGGAAGCCTCGTTGGAGGAAGTGGATCTCAATGAGGACGTGCGTCGATACATTCTCGCCACGGCGAGCCAGCTTCCTTCGCCATACCGTGAGATCATCATTTGGCAGCGCATCAATGGAATGACGAGGCGACAGATTGCAGCCCGCCTGGCGCGCTGGCGTGCAACGGGCTTGAATCGAAGTCGCATCTACATCACGAGAGCTCACACCATGTTCAAATCTGTGAGTGAAGGGCGGGAGGTTCAGAAACTCTGGGCCCGCAGGTTCTCGGGGAAAAACGTTTGGAAAGGGGTCCCCCCCCCATTCCCGACTGATCTTTGTGACGGATGGGCACGCCACGAGGCTGAAAGGCCTCGAGAGCGGATTGGCGCTTGAGTGCAGGCGCATTGATGCGGTCGCCCGTCTTGGATTCTTGAAGGCACACTGCAGATCGTGAGTTCTGCGGGACTGTCAGGAAGTGGCTCCATGAACGACGACACTGCCCAGAAATCGTGGCTTTGGCTGTTGGCTGCGTCAGGAGTTCTCGCGGTGGCCATGCTGCATTCAGCACCCGAACTGCAGAACCATGTGCCTCCGAGCTTCACCAATGGCGCCAACGGCCCCAGCGGTGCGCAAGGAATCGGGCAGGGCGGAGCGCGCGGCTCGGATCAACCATCCCCGCAAACGGGAACGATGGATCAGAACGGAATCTACGACTACATGAATTGTGGCAACGGAGGAGATGGTGGAAGTGGAGGCAGCGGCGACGCAGGATGTCCCGCAGGTGCTGGCGGCATCGGTGCCAACCTGTGTCATTAGGCGATCAAGTCGAATTGCAGAGCGGCAAGTCCCATGTCCTTGCACGGATTCCCTCGTGCTGTCTTCGGCAGGAGGAAAACAAGATGCGCATGAAGAAGATTTCTGTCATCGCGATTGTGGCGCTTGCCATCGCAGGCATCCTGCTCTTCCGCGAGTGGCGCCCTTTCGCAACGAATGCAGCCGAGGCATTACCCGAGGCAGGCAACGTTGCTTCCGAGACTTCCATCAAGCATGAGCGGCCCGCGTCACCTGAACCGGTCCCTTCCATCAGTCCCATCAGGCCGACGCCTTTCCGTGACGGCACGGCCGCATTTCGCGTGCTCGATCGGGTGACTGGAAAACCCGTGGCGGGAGCGTCGGTCGGCCCGGATGCCAAGGGCGGCGTTGCGTGGTCAGAACGCGCTACGGATGCTCAAGGTTGCGGTTTGGCGGTCCTGCCTCCGGATTGCACGCTGCCATGTGACATCTTTGTCGCGCTCTCCGCCGCGGATGGCGGCGGCGTCATCAAGGCGGTGTTCCCCCAATCCCCGGCAACCGACATTGTCATTCCCCTGTATGCGAGGCTTGTCGTCCAGACGAACTTGCCGAAGTTCCCGCCGGGAGAGGAAGTGGTCGGGAACCCCATGGGCGCACTCTGGTGTGCGAGTTGGCCCGCTCCGCAAGAGGTTTTCAAGGAAGCGCTTCCCGATCTCACGATGAAACGGCATCAGTCCGACTACACCGTCGGGATGGTCATTGACTCACACGACTTGGATACGCGGGGAGCGGTCTGGTACCACCAAGCGATGTTGCGGAATGCTGGTTGCGACGCGACCAAGCTCATCTGTCTCCGTGAAGACGTCAAGGTGGGAGCAGAACATGTCTTCGATATCGCGTATGGCGGCGATGTGCTGATCAGTTACTACGTCTCGGGGTTCGATTGGAACATGAAGGCACGAGGGAAGGCGGTTCGCGGAGAGAGTCGGCGTATCGTGCTTGAGCAAACCGAGGCGAGGTTGGTTCGGCTCATTGCAGAGGACGAGCATGGAGAGAGAGTCGCAAAGGCGCATGTCGGCATTGTGATGCGGCGGGATTTGGGCCCGGATGCACCACAACCAGACGGAGCTTTCTTCGTGTTCAGACCGGAAGGATCGAACCGACGTATTGCGGTGCGCCGCGTTTTCTTCGAGACTGATTCGAGGGGCGAGGTGGGCCTCTGGGTGCTAGGAGAAGGGCATGGGGAGGTCTCCGTTTCCGCGACGAAGCCGGGCCACGTCGGTGCGGGACTGGGTCTGTGGTCGGGGTCAGGAGTTCCGGACAAGGGAACGTACAGGATCGAACTGAAGCGGGCCAAGCAGGAGTGGGCGTTTCTGACAAAGCGTGGCCAGCCACTGGCAAAATGCGAGACGCTGAAAGTGACAGATATTGAGCCTGTTTCACTCCTCGGGCAGATTGACTATCCCGTCTTCTCCTCGGATGAGGAGGGCAGGGCTCCATTCGAACAGCTTGTGCTGGGGCACCGCTATGTGATCCACGCACACACCAGTCAAGGCATGCTGAGTCAGGAATTCAGATGGACGCCGGGCGTGGTGATTGCGTTTTGATGCGCATGGATGCAGCCCGCTGGCCCGTCGCGATGTTGGCATGTCGCGTTTTGCGACATGAAGGGGAAGGCCTTGCAGGGTCGATAGGTGCTGCACCGGACACTTTCGCTTCATGTCAGAACGCCAACTCAGCACACGCGAGATCGATGACATTCTCACCGTCTTCAAGGGGCGGAGGAAGTCGGACCAGCCCACGGATGTGGCGTCCCTCGATCTGAACCGTCCAGCACCGATCCCGAAGGGCATCTTCGAGGCGCTGGAAGTGCGCCATGAGCAGGCGGCGCGCGCCATGCGCAACTCGCTCCGCGAGACCTTGCGCCGCGATCTGTTGGTGAAGTTCCAGACACTCGAACTCGATCGTTTCGCATCCTTCAAGGAAGCGTTGCCGGAACCGTCGTGTTCTTTCGTTGTCGAGATGCTGCCGCTGCGTCAGCCCGGCTATCTCGTCCTCGACTACCCCCTGGTGTTCGCGATTCTCGATCGCGTGCTCGGCGGGACGGGCACCACGGATGGTGCGCCCCGCGAACTCACCACGACCGAAAGCGCCGTGCTCGGCGACGTGCTGGGCGCGCTCCTCGCAGAGCAGGCAGCCGTGTGGTCGCGCTGGGTGAAGCTCACTCCGCGCGTGCTCCGCTCCACGAGTGTGCCGCGCTTCTTCCGCGAAGCGCGCGCGGATGATCCGGTCCTGATCGCAAGCTATTCCCTCAGCGGCTTCGCCGAGGGCGCGACCTTCCGCTTCGCCTTGCCGCTGCCTGGTCTCGAACCGCATTTGCAGTGCGCGCCGCGCTCGGATGTGCCGGAGACGGCTCGGCCGGCGCCCGTCTCGAAAGACCTCCTGCTCAAGGCCATCGCCGATGTGCAGCTCGAACTCTCGGTGCGCCTTGGTGGTGCTGAATTGAACGTTGAAGACGTGCTGCAGCTCGCCGTGGGCGACGTGCTCGTGCTCGACACGAGGACGGACCAACCCCTGCAGCTTCTCGTGCAGGATTTGCCGCGCTTCGAAGGACAGCTCTTCCGCCGCGGCCAGCGGCTCTCATTCCAACTCGGGGTTCCGGAGCCGGCTCACCCCGCTGCTGAAGGAACACACTCATGACGCACTCTGAATCCACTGATCACGGCGGCAGCACCACCGTGGCTCCCGCCACCTTTCCTGAACTTGGCCAGGTGTCCGCGGCCAGCGCCACGCCCGCCAACAACCTCGGCCTCATTCTCGACGTGGAAGTCCCCGTGAGCGTGGTGCTTGGAAGCGTGCGGAAGTCATTGGCCGATGTGCTCTCGCTCAGCGAGGGGCAGGTGATCGACCTCGACCGCGGTGCCGGGGAACTTGTGGATCTTCTCGTGAACGGAAAACTCGTCGCGCGCGGCGAAGTGGTGGTCGTCGACGAACGCTATGGATTGCGCATCTCGCAGATCATCGCGCCCTCCGAACGATTGAGGCGCTGAGGCGCGAAGTGTCCTTCGTGGTCCCGGAATCTTGACGGGACCGGGGGTCGTGACACAATCGCCACCGCATGGTCTATGACCTTCTCAATGCGGCCATTCTGGTGCTCATCCTCGTCGGGGTGGCACTGCACCATCGTCGCCTGCTGCATGCGCAGTTGATGAAGCTCTGCTTTGTCCTCGACATGCTGCTCCTGATTGCGGTGGAGTTCCTGCGTTCCAAGCCTTCGGCCGTGGGCAAGGCTGTGGAGACGGTGAGCTCCGGTGACAACACGGTGCTCTTCGTTCACATCTTCTTCTCTGTGTGCGTGCTCGTGCTGTGGGTGGTGCAGCTTGTCCTCGGTACGAAAGTGATGCGCGGGGAGGCGGCCCGACTGCCGCTTCATGCGACGATGGCGAAGCTCTTTCTGCTGGTGCGCGTGGGCAACGTCGTCACGGCGTTCATGGTCTGACATCCATCGCACGCGTGCGATGACAGAGCGCCGCGCGCAGCCGCCGCTGCACAAGCGCCGCCTCCGCATCCGCTGCCAGCACGTTCACGAGTCCGAGCCGCGCGCAGCGCACCACGTGGGTCCTGAGCGGGTTCGAGAGTCGCACGAACACGCCGTGGCGGGGCATGTGAGGATGCGCACGCAAGGCGGCGAGCACCGGCAGGGAAGGGTGCGCACCGGATTCGCAGCAGGCGACGATGACCTGTGGACGGCCGCCAGCTTCAAGGCGCGTGACCAGGTCCGCGGTAGATGCAACGTGTTCCACGCGCGCTTCGGGTACGAGTTCCGCCAGCGCTGTCGCGGCGCAACTGTCGCCGATGCACCAGAGTTCCTGGTGTCCGGTGAGGGCATCCTCTTCGAGCGGAGCTTCTGGGGAGTTTGAGGGGTGACAGGCGCAGCGGGTGTGGTGCATCGTGAGTTCCACGGCCATGCGGGCCGTCTGGAACCATGCTCGGAGCTCATGTGTGAAACATGAACGCTTCCGCGTTCAGCGTTGGGCTGGTGCAGGGAACACGGGCAACGAGCGCGCGCCGCTCATGCCGACGGCTTCCACTGCAAAGAGCCAGTCGTCTTTCGAATATCCCTCGAGGACCATCTTTTCGGCGCCTGCGGGCACAGCGCGTCGTTCGCTCCAGAGCGGTTCGTGGGTGCGCCGCAGGAGGACGGCGTGGGCCGCGGCATGCGCAGACGCAGTCCAGCGGAGTTCGGTGTGTGGTGTCAGGTCCGCAGTGATGATGCGCACTTGGCGCGGCGGCTCCGGTGCCAGCGCGAGTTCCGTCGCCACCACGGCATTCAACCGCGCCACTTCCGCGATGTAGGCACCATCAACCGCCTCCGGCAGATCACCCATCCGCGCGCCCTGCACCTCGCGCACATTTCTGTGCTGGCGCTCGTAGTTCTCGTGAGGCTCGGTGAAACGGATGGCGGGAAAGCCGCGGTCGTTGAAACTCTTGTGGTCGCCGCCACGGAGGAAGCGGTCTTGCCGGAAGATCAGCCGTGGCCTGACGGCCGACTCCAGTGCGCTGGCGATTTCGTGCACGCGGCGCGCGAGCTGCCGGCTCGACGCATCGGATTCGCTGCCAGTGATGCTGCGTTGAGGTCTGCCGCGCTCGTTCAACGGCCCCGAGGGCACACCCTCGCTGAAGACGCGCACGATGCCGTTCTCGCGCTGGCCCGAAGAGCCCGTGACGCCGCCCACGATGTCATTCGAGAGCACGGCGAGGACCTGACAACCGGACTGTTCCAGCGCCGCTGCGTGAGCTGCGGAACCGAGCAGGCTCTGCTCTTCACCTGCGTAGCACGCGAACACGATGGATGCGCGCGGCTTCAAGTCGGCGAGCAGGCCTGCGCACGCAAGCACCACAGCAGTACCGGACGCGTCGTCGTTGGCACCCGGCGCGTCGGAGGTGAAGTCCAGCGGATCTTCGGCGCGCGAGTCGTAGTGCCCCGCGATGATCACGCAAGATGTGGGGTCGCTGCCTGGCAGCGTGGCGATCACGTTGTCGAGGGTGACGCCCGCGGGTACCCGAGGTCCAGCCGGAAGCGTGTGGGTCTGAACCTCCACTTGCAGACGCCCACCGTGCGCAGTGCTGATGGCTTTGAAGCGCGCCGCCAAGAGGTCGCGTGCCGCGCCGATGCCGCGCTGCGCATCGGTGCGCGAAGAGAGCGTGTGCCTCGTGCCGCAGCGCACGAGGGCTTCGATGTCCTTCAGCACATCCTCCGCGCGCACTGCCGGCAGAGCCGGTGCGAGCGACGGACTTGTCGTGAGCCCTTGAGCACCAAGCGAGGACACCAAGAGCACGAGCACGAGAACGCGCATGGATAGGAACCTCCGCCGGTCCGCATCATCCCACGGCGGCGCAGGCGAGAGTGCACGCAGCTCAGGGGCGCGCTCAATCCGTGACGTAGGGGTGTTCGGGCTTCTCTGCGCGGTGCAGAGCGACGGCGCCGAGCATCAGCGCGCGGCTGCCGACTCCGTTGAAGCCGGCAGTGCGCAGCACGTGTTCGAGTCCGCGGCGGTCGGGGAAGTGGTCGGTGGAGCAGGCGAGGTAGCGATACGCCTCGCGATCCGCTCCAGCGAAGCGCGCCTGCAGCGGCAGCACGAGGTGCCGATGCAGAAAGAAGAGGCCGCGCACGGGTGCGAAGGACGGGCGCGACATGTCGAGGCACACGAACACGCCACCGGGCTTCAAGATCCTCAGGACTTCATGCAATGCGGCGTGTAGGTCGCCGCAATTCCTGAGGCACCAGCCCATGGAGACGATGTCCGCGGAACTCGCAGGGAGCCCCGTGGCACAGGCGTTGCCTTGCCGGAACTCCACATGGGAGAGGCCCGCTCGCTTCACCTTCTCTTCCGCGACGGCAAGCATGTTGGCGGAGAGATCAACACCCGTGACACGGCCCTCGGGGCCTGTCGCATGTGCGAACTGGACAGCCAGTTCGCCTGTGCCGGTCCCGAGATCGACCACGGAGTAACCGGCTGCCGCGCCGGACTCCTCCACAAGCATGCTTCTCCAGCGTTCATCGCGCCCCAAGCTGATCCGGCGGTTGAGCCGGTCGTAGGGCGTCGCGATGCGGTCGAAGAGGGCGCGCACGTAACGCTCCTTCTCCGCGCCGGTGAGGCGAGCTGCGTGGCGAGCATCTACACTCGTGGTCATGCTCATGAATCCTACGCCCGGCTCTTCAGGCTGCAAACCGGAAAACGAAGGGCGCGAAAAAAGCACACCCCTCAGCCGGCACGAAGTCCTGCTCGTCTCCAAGCGCGAGTGCCCGCTCTGTGACGAGGCGCGCGAGCAGCTCATCACGCTGAAGCTCCGCGTGCCTTTCGATCTTGTCGAACGGCACATCGATGATGATGCCGAACTGGCGGCGCGCCACGAGCTTGAGGTGCCGGTCATCTTCCTCGACGGAGCGCGGTTCGGTTTTGGCCATGTTGAACTGCCACGTCTCGAAGCGGCGCTCCGGAAGCCCCTGCCCTGACAATGGGCCGGGTGCGCCCTTGCATCCGGCGCACCCGATAGTGAGAATCAGTCTCTCACCCGCACCAGGAGCCTCCCATGGTCAAGAATGCTCCCGAAGGCAACCAGCTCATCATTCCCTATCTCGCCTACGACAACGCCGGCGAGGCGATCCAGTTTCTCTGCCGCGCATTCGGCTTCGAGTGCCGCTTCCAGTTTCCGATGGAGGACGGTCGTGTCGGGCATGCGGAACTCGCGTTGCACGGCGAGACTCTCATGCTGGCTTCCTCCCAGCCTGCGCTGAAGTTCCTCGGCCCGCGCTCACTGCCGGGGCTCAACGCGCACGTGGCCGTCTACGTGGATGACGTGGATGCGCACTTCGCCCGTGCGAAGATGGAGGGCGCGGAAGTTCTCTCGGAGCCGGAGACGCAGTTCTACGGAGACCGCACTTATCGCGTGCGGGACTGCGAGGGTCATCAGTGGACCTTTGCGACCCACGTGAAGGATATCTCACCGGAAGAGATGGGCAGCGGCACCTGCGGCTGAGTCAGCGCACGATCAACTGCTTGTCGCAGTCCACTTCCATGAGCTGCACGGGCTCCTCGGCACCGATCTCGAAATGATCCGTGTTGAACCAGGGGAGTCCCCAGTGCACGCGGAGTCGCCAGCGTCCTGCAGGTGCTGCTTCCATCAGGAACACGCCACCTGCGGCGCTGGTGACCTCGAGCACTGAACGGCCGTCTTCGCCGATGAGCTCGACGCGCGTTGGCAGCGGCGCTCCAGCGCGCGCGCGCAGCGTGCCCTCGAGACGGATGCCGCCGCTGAACGGGAAGACCACCTGCACGGGTTGCTGTGAGCCCACATGCACTTCTTCCGTGCGCGCGGGGAGGTTGGTGCCGGGGAAATCGACGACCAGCGCATAGGCCCCGTAGGTCATGCGCGGAATCTGGAATTCCTCCGCCGTGTTGAAGATGAGCTCACGGCGCAGCTCGCGCGAGTTGTCCGTGTTGGTCATGTACGCGCGCACCCGAGCCTCGGCGGGGAGTGCCCGTGTGCCCATCTGCGTGAAGCGCCCGATGACGGCCCCTTGGCCACGGCCGAGCCCGATCTGCATGCGGTTCACATCGCCCCAGGCATGCCGGCGGAGTGCAATGGTGTCGTACTCCGGATGGCTTACGACCATGTCCTCCAGCGCTTCGGGCGCGAGAGCCCACGGGACCTCGAAGGCGCCGTTCGCATCGGACTGCACATGGGCATGCCCGACGAACTCGACGCGCGCGTTGGCCACCGGGATGCGCGTTTCTGCATCCAGCGTGAAGCCCCGGGGCGTGACGCCCGCGCGCATGTCGAGTTTGAGTTCCTTCGCTTCTCCCGCAGCGAACTCGAGGAACTCGCCGCGGATGGGCTGGAAACCCTGAGCCCACACCGCGAGTCGATAGCGCCCCGGGGGAATACCGCGGAGGCTGAAGGACCCGTTGCGGTTGTCCGTGAGTTCTCCCGCCGGTGGCGTGAGCGAAGCTTGAACCAGTCCGACCTGCCCTTTGTCCGGCAGCACGTCCACATGCAGGGTCGCGAGTTTCGTGTTGGCGTTGGCAGTGTTGCCCCCGGCCGCGTTCGATGCGTTGGTGCCGGGTGCCGCGCTCGGCGCGTGCAGAGCATGTGGCGCAGGGAGACCGCCCGGTTGAGCACCGCGCTCGGATGCGTTGCTCGCGGGTTCTCCCAAGCCCACGGCTTTGAGGATGTCCGTGCCCGCCACCAACAGCACCGTGCCGACGAATGCCGCGAGAAAGAGCACGACGAAGAGAACGGTATCGCGGCGGAGAGCCATGGCGCACACTCTACGTCGGCTGCGTCACACCCCTTCGGCGAGGCGTTCGGCAAGAAAGGGGTCGAGGAATCCGGTCGCGAGAATGCGGCTTGCGGTGGCTTCGATGTCGTAGGGAGTGCGATGGAATTGCACGCTGATGCCGTCCACTTCCACCCAACTTGCACGCGGGTTGCCGTCGCGGGGCTGGCCGACGCTGCCCACATTCACCACGTGCTTCAGTTCGGGATCGAGTTCGAGAGAGGCGCCATCTTCCTGAATGTCGGCGCTGCAGCCATCGCTGCGAATGTGGCAGGGCACGTGGGTGTGTCCACAGAACATGGCGTGGGCCACGGGGTCGAAGATGTGTCCGAGTTCCTGCTCATCGCCGAGATCCGGGCTGTCCGCATAGAGGTAGTCGTTCAGAGGATCGCGGGGGGTGCCGTGGATGAAGAGGAAGGAGCCGCGCCAGCTCATCAGCGGCAACGAGCGCAGCCACTCCCAACGCGCGCGGGCTGCTGCGTCACACACCTGACGCGGATCGAGGCGTGAGCGGGTGTACAGCAGCGCGTCGCGTGCCCAGGGATTGAAGTGCGTTGCGCCGTGAAAGAGGGCGTGATCGTGATTGCCACGCACTACATGGCTGCAGCGTGCGCGCACGAGGTCGGTGCAGTATTCGGGATCGGGGCCGTAGCCGATGATGTCCCCGAGGCAGATCGTCTCCGGAATGCCGGCCACATCGATGGCCGCGAATACCGCATCCAGCGCGCTCTTGTTCGCGTGGATGTCGGAGATCACGGCGAAGCGCGCCATCACTTCACCGTGGAGGGCGCTGCCGGCAGTTTGAAATCCGCGATGCAGACCTGCGACTTGCCATCCGCGCGCTTGCTCGTCCAGAGGAGCTTGGTGCCGTCCTTGTTGAAGACGGGCAGCACATCCGCGAGGGGGTGCGTGGTGACCTGCACACTGGCGCCACCGGCGGCGGGCACCAAGAACAGCTCGAAATTGCTGTGACCACCCACGTTCTTGGAGTAGATGAGCCACTCACCATTCGGGTGCCACCACGGGCACCAGTTCACCGCTTGATCCGTGGTGAGTTGCTTCTCGTCCGTGCCATCAGCATTGATGGTGTAGACCTGTGCGAACTGGGGATTGGCCGGGTCGCGGAAACCGCGGAAGCAGATCTTCTTGCCATCCGGCGAGAAGAATGGCCCGCCGTCGTAGCCCTTCGCGTTGGTGACTCGGCGCACATCCGAGCCGTCGGAGGCCATGGTGTAGATCTCGTAGTCGCCATCGCGTTCGGAGGTGAAGCAGATGCGCTTGCCATCCGGCGAGAAGGCGCCCTCCGCGTCATAGCCGGGCGCGTCCGTGATGCGCCGCGGGTTCTCGCCCTCCGGACCGCTCACGAAGATGTCGAAGGACTTGTGCTTGTCCCACGCATAGCGCCCAGCCTGCGGTGGCGGTGGTCCGTACGTTTCGGGATCGAGGTGCGTGCTCGCCCAGAGCATCAAGGGTTCGGTCGGGTGGAAGAAGCTGCAGGTCGTGAGGCCCTTGCCCGGCGACACCCGCACAAGGCGCGTGCCGTCGAGGCGCTGCACGAAGATCTGGTAATGCGGGCAGTCGCCGCGCACGCTCTGGAAGCAGATCCTGTCCTCGCTGGGAGCGAAGTAGGACTCGCCGCTTTTCCCGCCGTCAAAGGTGAGCTGGCGGATGTTCGAGAGACAGGATTCACCTGCTGCTTCGAGAGCGGGCGGCTTCGGTTCGGGGCCGGGCTGGGCCAGAAGAGCGATGGAGCTGAGGAGAAGAAGGCTGAGCGTGCGCATGTTCCGGTTCCTTGGTGGGGATTGTGGCATGCGGCGCGCGCGCGGCAATGCGCATCAGACTTCGAGGCAGGTGCGGGCGGGGACGAAGCCCGCCTCGTGGCCGAGGGATTCCGTGACGTGGACGCGGAGCGTGCAGCCGGTGCATGCGGGAGGTGGTTTTCCTGCGAGGAATGCCGCACGAAGCCCCATGGCCACATCGCTGGAATGCGCTCCCGGCCCACGCGGGAGCTGCGGGCCTTTTGCGACAGGGCAGGCCCCGAAGGCGCCCGCGGAAGTGACACGCAACATGAGGAAAGGGAAGGGGCAGATCTCGGGGTGCAGTGCAAGCAGCGAGCGCAGGCACTGGTGCAGGATGTTCCACGAGTCGAGAGGATCGGGAGCCCGGAGTGGCGCCAGACAAAAGCCGTTCGGGAGCTGCAGACCGATCCCGGCTGCATGCGCCGCGGTTGCAAGATCTCGCTGCGCAGCGCGGAGCGTCCAGCGGGCGCCCTCGGACTGTGGCACGAAGGCGAGCTTTGTGGCCGAAGCCGCTGTTCCTGCGAGCGCGACCCATTGCAGCAGAGCCTCTGGTTCCTCCACGCCCGTGGCGACGGAGAGCTCGAGACTGCCACGGAGCGGCTTGGCCAGCGCGGCCAGAACGGGCGCAGCCTCATCCGCTCCAGTTCCCGCGGGCACATCGATGTGCAGGCGCGCAGTGCGTTCCAGAAGTGACGGCGGGAGGTGGGCTGCTGCGTGTGGCAGGACGACAGAAAGATCGAGCCAGAGATCGTGCTCCCGCGCAGTGCGTTCCACGCCGGCAAGGAAGGGCGAGGGCAAGGCGTGGATGAGCGGGGCGAGGAAGGCCGCGTTCGCGAGGAGCGGAGCCACCACGGGCGCCGGGACCGGGTGCAGCAAGTCCTCCGGAATCTCGATGCGCAGAGGGCCGGGCACTACCGAGCTGTTGCCAGCGAGGGCGCGCGCGAGTTCCATCACCTGCAAGAGGCGCTTCGGCACGCTCATGGGTTGCGATGCTACCGCGCGTGGCCGCGGAAGGTCTGCGGTGCTACACCGTGCCCATGAACTTCCGCAACATCAATACGTGGTTTCACGCTGCGCAGGATGGAAGTGTCGAAGCCGTGCACAGCCGTTTTGAAGCGGCCTGGAAAGCGCTCTCAGCGGAACTCGGGCGGACTTGGCCGCAGCACATCGGCGGCAAGGACGTGACCGGCCATGTGGCCCACGCGGAGAAGTTCACGCCCTTTGACGGGCGTATCCTGGTCGGGCGCTTTCCGGTGGGGACTCGCGAAGAAGCACTTGCCGCGGTGGCAGCTGCCAAGGCGGCATTGCCAGCCTGGCGCGCGACAGCGTGGCAGGAGCGCGCGGCGCTGCTCGATCGCACGGCGGACGTGATGACGCGGCGCCACGCGGAGCTCTCCGCGGTGATGACTGCCGAAAATGGCAAGTCGCGCTTCGAGGCCGGCATCGATGTGGATGAAGCCATCGACTTCTGCCGCTCCTACGCGGAGCAGATGCGCGCGCACAACGGCTTCATCACGCGCATGGGCTCGCCCTTCCCGGGCGAGATGAACGAGACCCGTTTCGTGCCCTTTGGTGTGTTCGCGGTGATCGCGCCCTTCAACTTTCCCATCGCGATCACGGCCGGCATGACTGTCGGAGCGCTCGTCACGGGGAACACCGTGGTCTTGAAGCCGACGCAGGACACGCCGCTGTGTGGCGAAATGGTCTATCAGTGCCTCAAGGAGGCGGGCGTGCCGGACGGCGTGCTCAACGTCGTGCATGGCAGTGGCAGCGTGGTGGGTCAGGCCATGGTCGATTCCCCGGACGTGGACGGATTCGTGTTCACGGGCAGCGTGGGGGTCGGGCTCGGCATCCTGCACGCCGCGCAGCAGCACATGGCGAAGCCGGTCATCGCCGAGATGGGCGGCAAGAACCCGATCATCGTCACGGCCAAGGCGGACCTCGACAAGGCGGCCGAGGGTGTCTTCAACGCGGCCTTCGGCTTCAGCGGACAGAAGTGCTCCGCCTGCAGCCGGCTCTATGTGCACGAGTCCGTGGCCGATGCGCTGATCGAACGCATTCTCGCGCGCGTGAAGGCCGTGGTCATCGGTCACCCCGCGGAGCGGGCCACATGGATGGGGCCGATCATCAACGCCAAGGCGGTCAAGACTTTCGTCGAGGCCGTGGCCTTGGCGAAGAAGGACGGCGGGCGCGTGCTCTGCGGTGGTGAGCGCGTGCTGGAAGGCGCACTGGAACACGGCAACTTCGTGCAACCCACCATCGTTGACGGCCTGCCCGCGAGCCACGAACTCTTCCGGCGCGAACTCTTCGTGCCCTTCGTGGCGGTGAATCGCTTCCAGACTCTGGAGGAAGCTGTCGCGCGCGCGAACGATGTGGAGTTCGGGCTCACGGCGGGCATCTTCACGGAGGATGCGGGCGAACGAGAGCGCTTTTTCAACAACATCGAAGCGGGCGTCACCTACTGCAACCGCCGCCGCGGCGGCTCCACGGGCGCTGTGGTGGATGCGCAGACTTTCACGGGCTGGAAGAACTCGGGCACAACAGGCCGCGGAGCTGGCGGCAGGAATTACCTGCAGCAGTTCATGCGCGAACAGTCGCGCACCATCGTCACGGACTGAACACCCTTCCCATCAGAGCGTCGAGCGGAAGAGAGTGAGGCCCTCGATGAGATAGGCCGGGCTCACATCGAGGCCGAGCACCAAGGTGTCGATCCAGCGCCCGACGGCATGCTTCACCGGATTCTCGGTGATGAAGATGGCGAGCAGGATGAAGAACCCCGCGGGCCGCACGTAATCGAGCGACTGGCGGATGCCGTCCGGCAGGAAGGGCTCGATCACTCCGTAGCCGTCGAGCCCCGGGATGGGCAGCATGTTGAGCACGAAGGCGAGGGCCTGGAAGTACGCGCAGAGGGCGAGGCTCGGCCAGAGGGATCCGAGATCATCCCGGCCGATGTGCCAGCCGAGTGCGAAGGGCAGCGCACAGAAGAGGAACATGGCGAGGTTGGCCATCGGCCCCGCGAGCGACACGAGCGAGAGCCAGCCGCGGCTCCGGATGCGTGTCGTGTCGATGTAGACGGCACCGCCCGGCAGCGCGATGTACCCGAGGGCCAGGAACACCATGGGCAGCACGATGCTCAGGACAGGGTGCATGTACCGCAGCGGGTTCATGGTGAGGTAGCCCTTGCCCACCACACTCGTGTCGCCGCCTGCATAGGCGACGCGCGCGTGCGCATACTCGTGGAGGCAGAGCGAAACCAGCCAGAAGATGAGAACCGAGATGAAGACCATGCTGTGGCGGGATGCTAGCAACCGGTTGCAGGAGAAGAGTTTGAATAGTGCAAAGCACTCATGGGGAGCGAGTCCCCAATCATCCTGCTAGACCACAGCGCAGTCGTCAGCGGCAATGTTGCGGAGCACTTCCCACGCTCCATCCACGTCCAGTGAATGTGATGCGTAGTCGAGATCGAGTAGATCCTCGGACAAGAAGCAACAGTGCTTGCCGCCCTTCTTGTTCAACGCGGCCTGCGCCAATGCTTGAGCCAACGGTGGTCCGTCTTGGACAAGCCTATGGGCGTGCTCCTTCAGTGCGTTGCGATCCGTGTCTCCCACTTGGATTCCGTGCCCGGTTCGAAGCACCTTCATACCTTGGCTCAGGAGTGCAAGGAGCACGGTGGAGAGAATCCGATCGCCGCGCCACGGCAGAACAACGACGGTAGACCCATCCTCAACGACGATGTTCTGGTGCAACTTGAATCGTCTGAAAGTCTCGACTCCTTGCATGAAGAGCCGCCCCGCCTCAGCATCGAGGTAACTCGGGACGGTGCCGCGTTCATAGACAAGCCGCATCTCTTGCCGTACGCGATCATGGATGATCCCAGCCTGGCCGCCGAAGAGGGGAACTCTGCCTGCCCTTGATGCCGACACATACACGATCCGCTTGTCAGCATCGACCGAAGTGATGCACCACCGACGCCCGGCAAACAGGATGTACTCGCCTTCAGCAAGAGGAATGGTGACCGGGAGCCTCCCGAGATTCCGGTCTCCAGCAATCACACTGTATTCCTCGGGGGCATCGAAGGCAGCGTAGAAGCTGTAGTGTCCAACCAATCGCTCGCCAGCGAGTCCTAGCAACAATGTCTCATCACCAGCCTGTGAGATCAGGTCGTGCTTGGCCAACGCACGCAAGAGGGATGCGAAGACAGGTTGGTCAACCGACCTGAACGGTCCGGTTTGACAGAGAGTGTTCCACGCATCTAGAGCACGCACTCCACCGAACTGTGCGATCAGGGACAAGACCTGCTGCACCAGGGTCGAAAGCTGCAGAGACCCAGCCTCGGGGGGCTCGCACCAACGCTCCAGGAGGAGATTCACCGTCGCCACCGACTGGACAATGGACGTCCGAAGCTGATCTTCTGGTGGACCATCAGGATTGGTCCTCGGTTCTCGAATGTACAGGCGCATGATTGCGGGTTCACCACGTCGCCCTGAGCGCCCCAAGCGTTGGCGCAGCGCGGACACCGAGTGCGGCGGGCCAATCTGGGCAACACTCTTGACCGTGCCAATGTCGATTCCCATTTCCAGAGTGCTGGTGCAGACTGCCGTGAGCGGCACGGAGCGGTCCTTCAGCCGCGTCTCAACATCTTCCCGCAGCGCTTTGGAAAGACTGCCGTGATGGGGGAGAAACTCGTTCGGCACACGGTCTCGCTCACACATCTCCCGGAGCAAGTCCGCATAGGTCTCAACCACACCCCTGCTGTTTGCGAAAACCAGGTTGTCAGCTCCACGAAGTCTCTCGTAGAGATGTTGGGCTATGGCAACGTGATCACCAGAGGTGACCTTCAGCAACGAACTGCTGGAATCCGCCTCGCATACCGAGCCGGGTTGCTCAAGGCGAACCGCTGGCGGAACATGCTCGTAGCCTCGGACCTGAAGGCGAAGCTCCTGACCAGTGGCCGCGGAGACTATCTGCACTACGTCTGGCCCTCCGCCCGGGCGCAGGATTTCGGCGGCCAGCGACATGTCACCGAGAGTGGCACTCAGACCGATCCGAGGCACACGCCGACGGAGCACCAACTCCATTCGATGCAGCAAGGATTGCACTTGCCGCCCGCGCTCGGTGCCGAAGAAAGAGTGCAGTTCATCCACAACAACGCAGCACAGTCCCTCGAAAATACGGCGCAGTCGCGGCCCTCGCAGGATGAACATGGCCTCAAGCGATTCGGGCGTGATGAGCAGAATGCCTGACGGCTGATCGACAACGCGACGCTTGTCATCGGTGCCAACATCTCCATGCCACTTGTGCACTGGAATCTCGAGAGCGGCGCAAAGATCCTCTATCCGGCCGAACTGGTCGTTGATGAGTGCCTTCAGGGGGGCTACGTACAGCACGCCAATGCCTTGGACCTGCTGACCGTACAGCTTCGAAACAAGAGGGAGGAACGCCGCTTCGGTCTTGCCGCCTGCGGTCGCTGCGGCAATGATGACGTCTTGTTTGCCGGCGAGAATCGGCGGAATGGCCGCTTCCTGAGCATCACGCAAGTCTCTCCAGCCACGGTCCCAGACCCAGCGCTGGACCTTTTCGTGGAGGTGCTCAAACGCGCTGGACGCGCGGCCACCACTAGAGCTTGAAGGCGGTGAGGTCGTCATCTGAGGTTCCCGGGGTGGTGCTGCCAGGGACTGTTCCGTCGAGCGGCCTCTGCTCGGACTCGAGGGGAGCAAGGTCCGGGTTCGACTCTTGTGCCACGTGGACTGCACCAACGAGATCCTGCCATTTGACGCTTGGATTCTGTTCCATCACGGCAAGAAGGTTGACCCACTCCTTGATCGTTGTGCGCGGCGTCCTGAAGTAGGCCTCGCCAATCCGTTTGCTGCAGTGCTCCATGAATGCGCGGAGCGCATCGTCCGGAACGAGATACCGACTGGAATCGCCACCTGCGAAGACAAGACGCACCTTTCCGAGGAGGAGATACAGGTCCTCTGGTTGCAGGCTCCCAAGGCGGACGACAGGTCCAGTCATGTCGGTACGTCCGTCGACAGCAAAGCTGTTCTCCGCGAGACGACCTTGTAGTGCTCCGTAGCTGAACAGCCCGCGACGAGGGTCCGACAGAAAGTCAGGGGTTCCCCCCAGCACAAAGCCGACACCGCATGCCACACCTTGCAGCGAATCATTGAGGATCCGGAGGATCTGCTCGTAGTTGCTCGTTCTCGCCTGTGTGCTCGCAAGCTTGTAGAGGTTCACCATTTCGTCGAGGCACACAAGCAGGCCGGCATAACCAGCCAGACGAGTGAAAAGCGCCATCAGCTTCAAGTGATCATAGAAGGACTCATCGTCAATAATGGTCCTTACGCCGAGTGCCCGCTTGGCGTCGGTTCTGGTTGTGAATTCACCTCGCAACCAGCGGATCGCATCGTTCTTCAGTACCTCATTGCCCGTGTCATGCCCGCGCCAGTACGCCGCGACAACTTGCGCAAAGTCGTAGCCCCCCACCATCTCGGATAGCTGCTGCAGCCTCCCGTGGATCACTGATTCGGGGCTGCTCTTCTGGAGGGAAGCCTCCTCCATGGCTGAAGTGACAAATCGCTCAATGACGGATGGCATTGCGCCGCCATCCGGCTTCGTTCGGGTGGACAGGTTTCGCATCAGTTCAGCAAACAGTGAGCGAGCATGACCGCCTGTCGAGTGCAAACGCCGCTCGGGCGACAGATCTGCATGCGCAGTGACGATCTTCTTCTCAAGTGCGATGGAGCGCACAAGGTTGAGAAAAAAGGTCTTTCCTGATCCGTAGTCTCCGATCACCAGCCGGATAGCGGAGCCTCCATCAGCGACGCGCCCGATATCTGCGAGCAGCGCCTTCACTTCTTGTACACGGCCCACCTGGATCAAGTGTTGACCACGGCGAGGGACCACTCCCGCGCGAAGAGACTGAATGACAGCATCGCGGTCGCGCGGCTTGATGAAACTACCTTCGGTCATCGCATGAGCCTTTCCATGACGCTCTGGTCCAGAACGAGGGGATCGTCATCTTCGCATAGGGGAGCATCACACACAGTGAATGCTGCTTCGTTGAGCACTTCAAGTGCCCCATCTGGCATCAAGCCTAGTTCAGAGGCCACGACCTCGAACTCAGCGCGTGCCACCGACGGCTTCGACGCAATGAGTTGCAAGAGTTTCGAGTGCCTGACATCAAGGCCGCCTATGCGCGGACTGAGGTCGGAGGCCACTGGATGGCCGTCTCCTGCTGGCGAAACTTGAGCAGTTTCGTCGTCGAAGATGCCGCGAAGTAGTGCAGACACGGCAGTCGTCTCTCTCAGCTTTCGCTCGATTGCATTCGAATCGAGGACAACAGCGGATGACTGAGTCGCTGGTGGCCCGGGGATGCGGTAGCCGGATGGTGCGCTGTCAGCTGATGCAACGACCACAGGATCGTCGCCCATGTCCTTTCCCGCCACCATGAACTGATGAAGGTCTGAGTGAACGCGGTCCGGATCAAGGCCGAGCAGCTTGTACACACGCGCCAGCAGTTTCAGTTCCTGCGGCGAAGCACGCCCGTCAGCCATGACGAGCCCGAGAAGCAAGCCCGCGAGGCTTGTCCGCTGTGGCATGTCGAGGGGCTCCAAGCGCCGCTTGAGCCCAGACAGATCGGGCTGTGTGGCCTCAAGCCACTGCCAATGAGCAGCGAGGCGAGAGCTCTGGGCCTTGTCGAGTTCTAGGTTTTTCCCTACGTGGTCGAGCAATGCACGGCGCTCAGCTTCACTCACGGTGCCGTCGGCAGCAGCAACCGTTGCGGCGAGACGCAGAATGAGCGTTGCCGCGCCGAAGGCCGGCGATGGCGTCCCCGCCGCACCATCAGTCAACCGGTACACCACTGCCTTCGGTGATGCACCCAGCGTCGCCCCATCGAATCGCACATCGGGTTCGATGCCCAATCCGAGTCGCTCCAACACTACCGCGAACTGAACAGACTCGCTCTTCGACAGCCGTCCATCGGAGTTCTCCGGCCATTGTGCAACTAGTGCGCTCGTCTCCATGACGCATGAATCACCAGCCTCCATTTGGGTCACCAGCAAAGTGCGAAGAGCGGAGACTGGTGGAGGTATGCACCCAGCAGCGAGGTCCGATGGCAAAGCGGCCCATGCAGGCAGGCTGCCTCGAGCATCCGGGCTGCGCCCGATCAATCGAGCAAATGGAGCAAGCGCTTCCTTGCATTCCTCCGCAATCACCTCAAGAGTGCGCAGCGGGGCCGTCAGACGGAACACATCTGGCACATCCAGTGTGATCGTTTGATATCGAGACAGCTGCGCCCGACTTGCTGGCGTGTACTGCCAGGAAACTTGCGTCGCGTTTGGCTTGACGAAAAGTCCACCATTGGTCGCTACTCGGTAGCGCATGGCAAACAGTTCATTGAACTCCTCAGGCACTCGCTCCATGACCGATGCGATTCGAATATCGGATGCGGCACAGACCCATCCGAGCGCCCATTCTGGTGGTAGTGGTTCGTCCCTCATGGAAAACCGGCCCAGTCCGGCACGCAAGCTGGGCGCAGGTACGCCGCCTCCCGCCAAGCCTAATGCGGGCAGTGAATACACGTGACGGAACGCTACGTCGACCACGCTCAACAGTCCCGTTACGTAATTACCAATCGTTCCTCGTGTGCCGAAAGAGTCGAGCAATCGAACAAGCTCCGCACGGATCGCCTCAACCTCAAGTTTGGGCAGGTCTCTTCGCTTTCCGTCTGACAGAATGCGCCGCTCGATCCCTGCGAGAAAGAGAAAGGCGCATCTGATGTCCGCTGTGGCGTCCATCCTGTTGCCCGCGAGCCAGGTGAGGTACACGCCACGAGCAGCCGGGGTGAGGTACACATACCACGGTCCAATCTCCACCGCAGAACAAGCCCCGTCTGGGTTGCGAAACTGAACCGGCAATGCCGGATCAATCATCGATGGTTCAGCATGAGTGGCCTGCTCGTGATCGCCAAAGTAGATCATGCCGCCAGGAATTATCAGACCGCCAACACTCACAGACTCGCCAGCAGGAATCCATCGCGGTGGGGCAAGCGATGGCGGTCGCGCAGGCAGTCCATCTGATTGAGGTAGGGGAGGTGGTGTCGCCACGCCCGGTGACACTAATGACTCAGCTGGCACTTCGTCTTCATCCACCGCACTAGCCTCCTCAAGAAGACGCGACAGAGTGAGGCGGTTCCCATCGATCGGATCGTTCGCCTCGGCCGCTTCGAGGTCGCGGTCAGTAATGGTCTTGGCACTCAGCAACTGACGCACAGCAGCCATGTGCTTCGCCCGAGTTCGTTCGGTCCCAGCTTCGCGCGCCTTGCGCCACGCGCTCTCGACCTCAGTCACCAGCGCTACGGCATGGAAGTACTCAGTCAGTGCGTGCCGATTCGAAATTGTTCCGGGTGCGAGCTCCTCAACAATCGCAATCTTCTCCATCGCGGTGTTGGCTCGCGTCACACGCACCGCGGGATTCCGACTCTCTCTGCAGAGTCGCAGGCAGTCCTCCAAGATCTGCAGCTGGCGCCCGACCTGAGCTGCGATTCCCACTCTCGTGAGCAGTTTGTTGCGTTGGCGAAACGCTGCCCATGCAAGAAGACTCAGGATGACTCCGCAGGAGATGGCGCCGACGAGGTTGTCGTGGATCGCTAAGAGCACCAAGGATCCGAGGAAAGCACAGAAGAGCAGTAATGCCCCTAGCGTGTTCAGGAACTGGATCATCGCGAACTCCTCACACACACGCGAGCAGTCAATTCACTCGGCCCCGACTGTCCATAAACCTCGAGCCGTCGAATCCCGCAGCTTGATGGACATGTCGCTCTCTGGTCGACTTGGTGCACTGCTCTTCGCCACATCCTAGGCTCGTGCACTGACACAGTGCAAGAGTGGCAAACGCTACGCTTCGTGCGTCTACTGGTCGTCTGATTGCCTCTGGACTAGCACCAACTACCTACGGCTCAGAAACCGCTGCCCTATGTGCCCCTGCCGGCGGTCAGGCGTAGCGCGGGTCGAGGCGGGCATCCTCGAGGCGAGCAAAGGGAAGGCGCACGAGGCCGAGGTCTGCGAGTTCGACGAGGACCTCGCCGTTCTCGAGGCCGCGCAAGATGCCATTGAAGCGCTTCCGGTCTTCGGGGCCCTCCTGGCGCATGCGGATGCACACGTGGCGGCCCTTGAAGCGCTGAAAGTGCTCGGCGTGCAGGAGCGGCCGGTCGGTACCGGAGGACTCCACTTCTACGGCCCAGTCATCCACGGCCAGCCCGGCTCTTTCGAGTTCGTCGCGGACACGCCGGTTCAGGGCGGTGCAGAGCTTCATGTCAAAGCCTCCGCTGATGTGATCAGCCATGAGGTGCACCGTCCTGTCGTTGCCGATGGCGAGGCGAAGGATCTCGCAGTCGAGGCTCCGCACGGCGCTTTCCACGGCCTCGAGGGCCTTGCGTTTCTCGTCTGGGTGCATGTCCGCTTGTCTCCGCGCTCGCGCGCGCGGAGCATCCAGACATGGACCTCCGCGCAAAGCTCGATGGCGCCGTGATCATGGCGCCGATGACGAAGGGCGGCAACCTGCCCTACCGGCGGCTCTGCCAGGAGCTTGGCGCAGACATCACCTTTGGCGAGATGGCGCTCTCGCGCCAGTTGCTGCGCGGGCATCGCCCGGAATTCGCGCTGCTGAAGCGCGCTGCCGACGAACGTTGCTTCGCGGTGCAGCTCGCTGGCAACAACGGTGAGGAGATGGCCGAAGCGGCGCGCCTCGCGGTGACGCGCGGGGCCGACTTCGTGGATGTGAATTGCGGCTGTCCCATCGAGGAGATGACGCGCCGCGGTCTCGGGTCGGCGCTGCTCCGGAAACCGAAGCGCATCGAGAGCATCGTGACGGCCATGGTGGCGGCCATCGCGCCGGTCCCGGTGACGGTGAAGATCCGCCTCGGCTGGTCGGAGGACACACGCAACTATCTCGAAGTGGCGGCAGCTGCGGTGGCCGGTGGAGCATCAGCACTCACGGTGCACGGACGTACACGCGCCGCGCGCTACCGCCGCGCTGCAGACTGGGATGCCGTGGGCGAGGTGCGTGCCGCGGTGGAAATCCCGGTCGTCGGCAACGGCGACATCCTGAACCCGCACGAGATCGCGGCGTTCCGTGCGCAAAGCGGCTGTCACGCAGTGATGATCGCGCGCGGGGCACTCATCAAGCCATGGATCTTCAGTGAGGCGCGCGGTGCTGTCGTTGATGACGGCCCCGAGGCACGTATCGCGATGATGCGCCGTTACGTGGAACTCGCCCGCGAACACTTCGGTGTCGATGAGCGCGGCACGCGCCGACTCACGGAGTTTCTGAAGTTCCATCTCGGGTTTTGGTGCAGGTATGTGCCGCGCCGTGCGGATGGGACCTTGTCTTCCATGCAGGAGCGCGAGGAACGCTTCGAACCGCGGAACGAGCTCGAAGCCCTGCTGACGCGGGATGATCCCGCGGCGCATGAATGGTGGGTGCGCAATCTTCTCGAGGGCGAAGCGGCAGCAGGGGCGCCTCCAGCAGCGCCTTCTGACACGAGCGAAGCGCGCGAGCTCATGCCCGAAGGCTGAGGGGCCTCAGCCGATGGCTGTGCCCGGGCGTCGCGCGTGCTGTTCCCAAGCCGGAACCAGCACGCTGTGGAGGTGATCGGCGAGGCTCCGCGCGGCGCTCCACTCCGCGGCCGCTTGCAGGTTCCCGCCGCGCGCGGGCACGCAGGCGCTACAGGCTGCATCCAACTCAGGCCGGAGGTCTGCACGGAGGAAGGAGGCCAGCTCTTCGAGAGGAGGCAGCGTCCGGGCAGCGCTCCCGAGGATCACGGCCCCGAGGCGGACCTTGGATGCGAGGTGATGCGTGCGCAGCGCAGCGAGGAGGACCGGAAGTGTTGTGGTGGAGAGACACGGATCCAGCACATGGAGCACCGCAACGCCGCGTCGTGGCAGGGCAGAGAGCAGTTCCGTGAGCCAGAGATCCGTCGCTGCGGAATCCGGGTCAGAAATGAGCAGAACCGCCGGAAATGGCCCGCAGCAAGGGGGTTCGGGGAAGTGCCAGCGGGCAGACACCAGCCCTTCCGCCGCCAGAAGGCGCACGTCCTCAACGGGGATCATGGGCACACCTTAGCGGATTGCTGCAAGATCGAAGTTGCGGATGCTCCACTGACTGGAGCGCATTTCCGTGGCCCGCATTCTCGGACTGCTTCTGGTAGGTCTCATGCCTCTCGACGGGCAGGTGGACAATCATCTGTGGCTGGTGCGCAACGCCGGCGTGCTGATGCAGAACACGGTGTTCGTGCTCAGCCCCGAGGGGCAGTTGTTGCAGCAGTTTCCCGGGCCGGTCGGAGGCATGCGCGGCGTGGTCAAGATGCTCGATGGCACCGTGGCCATTGCCGACTTCGCCACTTCGGGCATTTACTTCTACAACGCCAATGCGGGGCTGCTGAATGGTGTCATGACACCCAACATCATGGGCATTGCCGGGACGAGCGCGGGCAACATTGCAGTGCTCACGGGCTACGCGGGCAATCCGCTGGCCACCGGAATGGTGCGCATGTTCGACACCGCGACGTTCACGTGGTCCACCACAACCCTGAACACCGCGGCGGGGCCGACCGTGATGCGCGGCGCTGCAGGCGGCATCGTGTGGGTGCTCTGTCCGGGCTCGAACAGGATCACGCGCATCCAGGGCAACTCCGTGCAGAGCCTGAATCTCGTCTCCACGAGCGCATTTGGGCCGCTGCATCTCGCCGTGCTGCCCGACGGACGGGCCGTGGTTTCCTCCATCTCTTCGACGCAGGTCGCGTTGGTGCCGACTTCCGGCGGGAACATCACGTTGCAGAACGTCGGCGTTGTGCCGCACCGTCTCGTGGCGGACGGGGATGTGTCGCTCTGGGTCATGAGCGCGGCGGGTGTGGTGCGTCGCTTGCGCGCGGACACGTTTGCGCTCATCAGCACTTTCACGCTTCCACCCGGCTCCTACACCGGCATGCACCTCTGTGCGGACGGCTCGCTGCTCTTCGAGGAAAGCATGCAGAGCCTCGCGCTGCGCTTCAGCGCGGAGGGTGTGCTCTTGTCCACCACCGCACTCGGTGCTCCGACGACCACTTCGAATGATCCGACGGGGATGGAACTCGCCGGACTCGTGATGCGCGGTGTGGATGCCGATGGAGATGGTGTGTCTTCTGCCGAGGAATGTGCGCGCAATTCCAATCCTCTCGACGCCACCAATCACCCGCCGCTGCTCGCTGTTGCTGTCACGCCAACCGGGCCGGCCGTGACGGTCACGGCAACAGGCTGTGGCGGAATGAGCGTGCTCTTGCTCGCGAATCTCGCAGGCGCATCCGCGCTCAGCCTTGGAGTCGGCGCCGGCGGCACAGCGCCTTGGTGGGATCTCGAACTCGACAACCTCGCCTTGCAACTCGTCGGAGCACCGCAGTCTCTCGCGAACATCTTCAGCGGCTTCGGCTGGGGTGTGCTCGATATCAACGGCCAGCTCTCGGCTGCCATCGCGGTGCCGTGGTGGTTGCCACCCGGCACGGTCGCGCTTGGTCTCGCCGCTGCGGTGGTGACGCCCACGGGAGGCATCATCACCAGCAGCGTGACCCTGCAGACACTCTGACGCGGCTGCGCTTCAGGCTTCGTTCGCCGGCACTGCGGCTGGCATCTCGCGCGGCGCAATGACGAGTTCCGCGAGCTTCTCGTAGACCGCACGGCGGCGCTGGAGCTCTCTCTCTGCGGAGGCAGCAAGCATGCGCCCGCGTTCGGGATCGCGCACGAGGATGTTCCTGAAGCGGTTCTCTTTTTCGAGAAGTGCCATCAGCGGCAGCGTGGGCGCCTCGCTGTCGAGTTGCAGCGCGGGGCGGCCCGTTCCGAGGAGGCGCGGGTCGTAGCGATAGAGCGGCCAGTAGCCGGTCGCCACGGCGAGTCGCTGTTGTTCGAGAGATTCCCCCATGTCGTAGCCGTGCTCGATGCAGGGCGAGTAGGCGATCAAGAGCGAAGGGCCGTCGAAGCTCTCCGCCTCCTGGATGGCTTTCATGGTCTGCACATCCTTCGCACCGAGCGCGATGGAGGCGACGTACGCATGGCCGTGGGCGATGGCCATGAGCCCGAGGTCCTTCTTCGCGGAGGCCTTGCCGCTCACCGCGAAACGCGCGGTCGCGCCGATCTGCGTCGCCTTCGATTGCTGGCCGCCGGTGTTGGAATACACCTCCGTGTCCATCACGAGGATGTTCACGTTCTCCGCTCCAGCAAGCACGTGATCGACGCCGCCGAAGCCGATGTCATAGGCCCAGCCGTCGCCGCCGAAGATCCAGAGGCTGCGTGGCACGAAGTGGTCCGCGACGTCCTGAAGCCGCCGCGCCAGCGGGTCGTTCAGGCGCACAAGCGCTGCCTTGAGGGCGCTAACGGCTGAACGTCGCAGGGAGATGGTCTCGGCGTCGGTGGCTGCTGGCGCGAGAAGTGTCTGCACGACGGCCGCATCGAGGCGCGGAGCGAGTTCGGTGAGGAGCATCCGCGCCGCATCCACGTGGTGATCCAGTCCGAGGCGCAGCCCGAGTCCGAATTCCGCGTTGTCCTCGAAGAGCGAGTTGGCCCAGGCGGGCCCGCGGCCTTCGCTGGTCTTGCACCACGGCGTCGTGGGCAGATTGCCGCCGTAGATGCTGGAACACCCGGTGGCGTTGGCCACCACCATGCGATCGCCAAAGAGCTGCGTGAGCACCTTGATGTAGGGCGTCTCGCCACAACCGGAGCAGGCGCCCGAGAACTCCATCAGTGGCTGACCGAACTGGGAGAGTTTCGGAGTGGCGCGCACGTCCTTCCGATTTGCCTCGGGGAGTCCGAGGAAGAACTCCCAGTTCGCTGCTTCCTGCGCGCGCAACGGTGCCTGCGGACGCATTTCGAGGCTCTTCCTCTCGGAGCCATCACGGGCCTTGCCGGGGCAGACCTTCACGCAAAGCGTGCAGCCGGTGCAGTCCTCGGGTGCTACCTGGAGCAGGTACTCGAGGCCCGCGCCGAACTCGCGCCCTTTCCAGTTCATGTGCTTCAGCTCCGTCGGCGCCGCGACGAGCGCGGCGGGTTCGGCGAGTTTTGCGCGGATGGCGGCATGGGGGCAGACGAGTGCGCACTTGTTGCACTGGATGCAGAGCGAGGAATCCCACACCGGGATTTCGAGAGCGAGATTGCGCTTCTCGTAGAGGCACGTTCCCGTGGGCCAGGTGCCATCCATTGGAAAGGCGCTCACGGGCAGGAGATCGCCCTTGCCCGCGAGCATCATGGCGGTGACGCGGCGCACGAATTCCGGCGCGCTTTCGGGAATGCCGGAGCTTGTGAGCTTCAGGCCGTCGGCGTGCGCAGGTACGCGAATTTCGTGGAGATGTTCAAGCGTTGTGTCCACCGCAGCGCAGTTGGCATTCACCACAGCCTCGCCCTTGGAACGATAGGTCTTCCTGATCGCATCCTTGATGGCGGCGAGAGCCTCCGCGCGCGGCAGCACATCCGAGATGGCGAAGAAACAGGTCTGCATCACGGTGTTGATGCGACGCTTCATGCCCGCGGCGAGCGCCACCTTGGTGCCATCAATGACGAAGAGCCGCAGTTCCTTGTCGATGATGCCCTGCTGCACTTCGCGCGGCAGATGCGGCCACACCTGGTCTTTCGGAAGCGGTGCGTTGATGAGCAGGGTCGCTCCCGGAGCGGCGTGTTGGAGGATGTCCTGCTGCTCGATGAGCGGGAAGTGGTGCACGGCCACGAAGGATGCTTCGTGGATGAGCCACGGCGATTGGATGGGCCGCGGGCTGAAGCGGAGGTGCGACACCGTGACGGCACCGGCCTTCTTCGAGTCGTAGACGAAGTAGCCCTGCGCGTGCTGGCCCGTCGACTCGGCGATGATCTTGATGGAATTCTTGTTCGCGCCAACAGTGCCATCCGAGCCGAGCCCGAAGAAGATCGCGCGCTTCACTTCCGCGGCTTCGATGTCGAAGGACACGTCCACCGCGAGAGAGAGGTGCGTCACGTCGTCAAGAATGCCGACAGTGAAGCGCTTCCTCGGCGTCGGCGTGGCGAGTTCATCGAACACGGCACGCGCCATGGCCGGCGTGAATTCCTTCGAGGAGAGGCCGTAGCGCCCGCCCGTGATGGCAATCTGGCGCCCGCTTTCCGCGAGGGCCGCCACCACGTCCATGCAGAGGGGTTCGCTCTGCGCGTTCGGTTCCTTGCAACGATCGAGCACCGCGATGCGGCGCACCGTTGGTGGCAGCGCAGCATTGAAGGCCGCAACGTCGAAGGGGCGGAAGAGCCGGACGCGCAGCACGCCGACTTTTTCGCCCTCCGCGTTCAGCCACTGCACGGTCTCGCGCACGGTTTCGGCACCGGAGCCCATGCTGACGACGACGCGCTCCGCTTCCGGATGACCCGTGTACTCGAAGGCCGAGTAGCGGCGTCCGGTGAGGGCCGCGAAGCGCTCGAACACCTTGGCCGCCACACCAGGCACCGCCGCATGTACGGAGTTGCGGGCTTCCATCATCTGGAAGAAGGTGTCGGGGTTCTGTGCCGCACCACGCAGTACGGGGTGGTCCGGATCGAGGCCATGGCGGCGGTGGGCAGCGATGCAGTCCGCATCCAGCATGGCGCGGAGATCGTCGTCGGTGAGTTCTTCGATGCAACCGACTTCGTGCGAAGTGCGGAAGCCGTCGAAGAAGTGCAGCACCGGAACGCGCGATTCGAGTGTGAGCGCCTGACCAATGATGGCCATGTCGTGCGCTTCCTGGATGGAGCTTGCAGCCAGCAGCGTGAAGCCCGTCTGGCGCACGGCCATCACATCGGAGTGATCGCCGAAGATGCTGAGCGCGTGGGTCGCAATGGTGCGCGCTGCCACATGCATGCAGAACGGCGTGAGTTCGCCGGCCAGCTTGTACATGTTGGGGCTCATGAGCAGCAGCCCCTGCGACGCCGTGAAGGTCGTGCTCAGGGTGCCTGCCTGCACAGCGCCGTGCACGGCACCTGCGGCACCAGCTTCGCTCTGCATTTCCATGACGCGCGGGACCGTGCCGAAGATGTTCTTCCGGCCGGCGGCGCTCCAGGCATCCGCGAACTCGCCCATCGTGGACGAGGGCGTGATGGGGTAGATGGCGATGACTTCGTTGGTCCGGTGGGCGACAGAGGCCACAGCCTCGTTGCCATCCACGGTGATGCGTTGGCGCTTCTTCATCGAGGGACACTCCAGCTCTGCTCCGCGCTCGCCCGCGGGCGGCTTTTATTATCAACCGGACCCGCAGGAGTCAGCAGGAAGTGCGCCTCTTGCGGGACAAATCAGCACTTCCTTGATTTCCTGCAAGCATGCCCCGGGCGTCGCTCCCAGAGCTTGGAAACAGCCCTGGTCGTATGACCGGGGCATTTGCGGGCAGGACGAGACGGGGCGTGTTGCTCCGTCTCGTTCACTTTGTCCAGCAGCGCACGGGCATCCTCAGCGTTCCGTGGCCTTCCTCAGTTTCGGCTGTGGACGCTTCAACCACTCAGCTACATCTGCTTCGAGAGCCTTCACTGCGGCCTCCAACTGGCGGTCCACGCCAGCAGGCATTTCACCCGGCAGTGGCCAGAGCACGATGTCTGGCACGCAACCGTGGAGCTCCATGTCCTCACCATCGAGGGTGTACCAGCCGCGCCCGGGGAGGCGGACGAACGCACCATCCATGAGACTCGCGCCGCCAGTGCTGATGACGCCACCTGCCGTGGGCACGCCGATGATCTTGCCGCGTCCAAGAGTCTTGATGCTGTGCGGGAAGATCTCTGCGTTGGAGAAGGAGTTCTGGTTGCAGAGCACCGCGATGGGTTTCAGCCACGAGGCGTAGATGCGTCGGTCCTGCGGATAGCCGGGGCTGCCGCCGCGGGGCACAGTGACGGCGTGGTGCGGCTGCGTGAGGCAGGTGAGCAGATGATCGGTGATGCTGCCGCCGCCGTTCTCGCGCACGTCAATGACGAGGCCGTCCTTGCCGTGGCCTGCGCGGAAGAGTTCCTCTTCGAAGCGGAGCAGGTTCTCGCCCCCCATGCCCTCGATGTGCAGATAGCCGAGGCGTCCGTTGGAGAGCTTCTCCACCGCGGCGCGATTGGCGTCCATCCAGTCCTCGTAGAGGCGCCCGCGCACGGCGGCACTGCTGGTCGGGCGCATGAGCACCGTGCGTTCGGCACCATCGATACCACGCACACGCAGCGTGATATCGCGATCCGGCGGGCCGGTCAGCACACGGGCCGGATCGAGATCCGCTGTCACGTTGGTGCCGTCCACAGCGAGGACGAGCTCGCCGGCAACAAGGAGTGATTCCTTCGACGCAGCCGGTGTCTTCGAGACGATGTCCTTCACCTTCCAGCCCTCACCCGTGTGCGCGGCATCAAAGCGCGCACCCAGATGGCCGGTCGTGAGGCGCCAGTTGCTCGCTGTTTCGCCGCTGCGTTCAGAGAAGCTGAAACCGCAGTGAGAACCATTGAGTTCGCCGAGCATCATGTTTCCGAGCCGGCTCAGTTCCTCGGCGCTGGTGCAGCGCTGAGCGACGGGTTCGTAGCGGGTGCGGATGGCATTCCAGTCGTTGTTCCCGAGGCGCTCGTCGTACCAGCGGTCGCGCATGGTGGCCCAGGCCTGGTCGAAGATCGCCGCATTGCGCGCACCGACATGGAGATCCACTTCCACGCGGAAGGAGAAGGTGGTGAGCTTGCCGCTGGCGCTGAGCAGTGCAGGCGAACCTCCGCCACCACCTCCACCGCCACGGCCCATGCGCGGCGGGCCGCCGCTCGGAGCGCTGGCCGCGCCGGACGAGAGCCCGGCCATCTGGTCGCCATCCTTCAACCAGCGGCCACGCGACAGCAGCGCACCGCCGATCTCCTTGGGGGTTTCAAGCTCCGGGAACTCGATCACCCACGAGGAGGACTTGCCGCTCACCGTGCCGTTGAAGCAGAGCTTCCGGCCTGTGGGCATCCACGAGAGTTGGCCCTCGTTCGAGTCGGGATACGAAAGCCGTTTCAAGCGCTCGCGCAGGCCGTCGAAATCCACCACCACTTCCTTGGGTGGTTCCTTCGCTGCGGAACTCTCCTTTGCTTCCTCACCGCCGCGTCGTCCGCGCCGACCGCGCTCCGTGGGTTCCTTCGCAGGCTCGGAAGCAGGTTCCTTTGCGGGATCGGCGGAAGGCTCCTTCACCGCCGCAGGCTCCGGCTCCTTCGCTGGATCTTTCGGTGCATCCTTCGCCGGAGTCTTGCGCCCCTCCATCTTCTTCAGGGCCTTTTCGAGCGTGCGATCCCGCGCGGATTCCTCTTCGCCCGCGCGCGCGAGGTTCACCCACATGATGTCGGATTCTTCACCGAAGCGGCGGCCGGTGAAGGCGAGGATCTTGCCGTCGGGGGACCAGCGTGGCGAACGATCGTTATCCGGATGACAGCTCAGATTGAAAGGCGGCTTCGAGCCATCGACCGGAGCGATCCAGATGTCGGAATTGAAATCCTCATCTTCGATGGCGTACGCGACCCATTTCCCGTCCGGCGAGAAGTCGTATTCGGGTGCGCTGAAGGAACTCACCAAGACGCTCTCGGTGCCGCTGGCGATTTCGCGTCGGATGATCGTGCCGCGGCCACGGAGGTAGCAAAGGAACTTGCCGGTGGGGTCGAGACGGAGATCCTGTTCCACTTCATCGTCGTTGGTCAGTTGGCTGACCTCGAACTCACGGTTGAGCCACCAAGGCTTGCTCGGGTCCTTCCTTCTGGCGGCATGGATGTCCACGCGCGCGTTGCGCTGGCTCGTGAACCAGAGCGTTTCATTGTCGGTGGAGAACAGCGGGCTCCATTCCGCGCCGGGAGTGGCTGTCACGCGCACCGGCTCCTTCAGCTCCGTATCCATGACGAAGATGTCGTTGGCCGCGACGAGGGCGATCTCGCGAGCGTCATCGGTGAAGGCGACCTCCGATGCGCTGCTGGCCGTGATGCGCCGCGTCGTGGCTGCGCCATGATCTCCGGGCGCCGTGACGACAATGGGCGTCAGCGTGCCTGTCGCGACATCGAAGCGTTCCAACCCGAAGTTCCGCGACCACACAAAGGTCTTGCCGTCGCGCGCGAGGTCGGGATAGAGGATGCCGTCGTCCTTGAACTGCGTGAGCTGCACGCGTTCATCGCTCGCAAGAGAGCCACGGAACAAGTTCCACACTCCGTCGGCCTGCTCGCACCAGTAGTAGTGCGCGCCATCGGGCGACCATTGCGGCCAGCGCGCGCCTGAGTTTCCGCCGCGGAGCTGCGAGAAGCTCCCGAGGGCGAGATCGTAGAGCCAGAGCTGGCTTGCCTGCGAACCGGTGTAGCGCTTGCGGTAGACGGGTTCTGTTTCGCGCACGAAGATGAGCTTCGTTCCGTCGCGGGAGAGCCGCCCATCCTGACCGTAGTCGTTGAAGAGCAGGCGCGGTGCCCTGTCGCCCCGGCGCGGCTGGATGAAAAAGCGTTGCGGTGCATCCCAAAAGTGATCGCGGCTGGCGAGCATGAGAAAGCCGCTGTCATCGCCAAGCCACTGCAGCGGGATCTGCCCGTCCGTGTGACGCGTGCACTGCTCCGGTTCGCCGCCGCTCGCAGAGAGAGTGAAGATCTGCATGCCATCCATGCGGTCCGATGCAAAGGCGATGCTCGCGCCATCATTCGAGAACACGGGCTCCGAGTCCTCTGCGTCATGCGCGGTCAGTCGTTGAGCCATGCCGCCTGCGGAGGACACCTTCCAGATGTCGCCGTGCCAGGCGAACGCGATGCTGCTGCCGTCCGGCGCGAGACGCACCTTCTGCAACAGCGGAATGCCTGCGCTTTGCGCACTCACGAGTGCGGTGCAGGCGAGGAATAGGGCAACCAGAGAGCCACGGTTCATGAAGCGGTGCAGCATGGGAGTTCTCGATCGGCCACGGGGGATGTGCTGAGCCAAACACGCGCAGGGGGCGGCGATTCTAGAAGGGGCTGCGAAACGTGGTGTGCACGTCCAGCACGCCCGAAACAGGAATCCGAAAAAACAGAAAACTTGGCACGAATCCCGCCGAAGAGTGGCCTGTTGGAGGTGTGTGAGGCGCAAACCCAGCACCCTCTGACGCTCGAATCGACACCTGTCATGGCCTGGTAAGGGCGCTGTCGCAAGATGGCGCCCTTGCCTATTTGTGGTGCATCGCCAGCCCTGGATGTGCGGCCGTCACTGGATCGTGACGGAGAGGCCGCGGGTGCCGCTCCAGCCGCCGGGGGCCGTGCCGTCCATCCACACGAACTGAGCCACGACGCTCAAGCCTGCGAAGACGGGATCAGCCGGAACCGCAAGCGGCAGCAGGCCTGCGCCGCGTGAGTCGGCGAGCACCGGCAGGAGCACTGCCGGGACGTTCACGACATCTAGATTGATGGTGAGCCCGCCCACGTTGAGCGTGAGTGGAGACGTGGAGAGCGCGAACCAACCCGCTGCGCTCGCTGGTGCGAGGCTGCTCGTGAAAGCGAAGTTGCTGTTGCCGCGGTACGGATCGGAGTTGGTGCCGATGAGTGGCGCGCCCAGCGCACCCGGTGTGGCCGTGCCATACAGACTCACGCCCTCCGAGCCATCGAGGATGCCATCGTTGTCGCGATCGCGGGCGGTGCGTTCGCCGCCACCCGGATGCACGCCGGTGAAGACGAGCGCAACCTGCCCGGACTGCGCGAGAGCGAGGAGTTGCGATTGCTGGAACGGCCCGATGCCTGGCGTTGCGGACTGATAGGTCATTGAGGCGAGATTCAGGATAAGGCCGGTGGCTTGCCCACTGACCGTGCCCCGCGCGATGAGGTCGATGTCGCCGGCCACGGCGCGTGTCTGCATCAGGTTCCACTCCGTCAGCGTCGCACTGCCGCTGTTCGCCGCGTCGAGTGTGAATTGGTGCCCGACCAGTGGTGCCGTGCCGGTGTCCGCCGCGAGGAGGAACTGCACGATGTCATCCTTGGCGCTGGTCGGCCAGTTGGTGAACTGCGAGAGTTGCAGGAACTCCGTGAGGTTCGTGACCGCACCGTCATGTGTGAAGCCGAAGCCGGCCTTCTGCTGACCCGTGCGGCCGTCGAAGCCGGACTTCCGGTAGAGCATGCGCACCTGAGGCACCTTCATTTGTTGCGGCTCCTGCAGGATGGTGCCGGTGACGACCATCTGGTTGCTGCCCGTCGGGAGCGCGTGGCAGGTGTTGCAACTCACGTTGCCGATCACCGGGAAGCTCACCACCGTTCCGCTGAAGTTGGTGAATCCCTGCTGCTGATTCGCACTGCCGGGACTGGTGAGGTACGAGCGGTTCATGGGCTGATTCGGGTTCGGCGGCAGTGCCATGTTCATGGCGAACTGTGCGAACAGGTTCATGTCCGCCGTTCCGAGTGGCGTGCCACCCATGAGGCTGTCGAATGCGGGATTGAAATGCTGGAAGGTCGCGCGATCGCCGCGCCAGTGCAGAGCACCGCTGCCCGCAAGCCCGCGCAGGGACTGCGTCGTCATGGGCCCCTTCATGGGATGGAATTGCGTGAGCAACAGGCTGAAAGGGAAGGGCTGTCCCGTGGGTGCGGCGGCCATGCTGCCGTTCGGATCGCCGAGATCCCAGGCGAGACCATCCACATCGCCGTCCACATGGCACGAGGCACAGCTCATGCTGCCATTGCCGGCGAGCTTGGCGTCGTAGAGGAACTTGCGGCCATCGCGGATGTTCGCCGGGGTCGGATCCCAGCCGCCAAGTGGTTGCTCGTTCAGGACGACGCGCCCCGAAACGTCGATGGTCGAGAGCGATGCCGCGAGGCGGTTGAGGACGTAGAGCCGGCCTGCTGTCGGGTGCAGCGCGAGACCGCGCGGGCCGCGCTTGCTGATGGAGTTCACGGTCGAGCCCGTTGCGGGACTCATCTCGATACGCGCGAGCACGGCGCCGCTGGTCGCATTGACCACGCCCACGCGATCCGTGCCGAACGCGGCGACGTACATCTCGTTGGCTGCGGTGTTGATGGCGACGGCAGTGGGTTCTGAGAGCGCGCTGGCACGCGAGGCGGGGTCCGGGAGTGTGCTGTAATTCAGGCCGGCATTGAGGTCGAAATGTGTCGTCACCGGGACCGCCACGGTGGTCACGCGCGTGATGCGCGAATCAATGGCGTGGGCGCGCACCGCCGGTTCGAAACGTACGAGATTGCGGGCATTCGTGTTGGCGACGTACAGGCTTCCGGACACGGGATGCACAGCGAGGTGCATGTTGGTTGTGCCGACGCCAGTGAACGTGCGCGTGATGGCGAGGCTTGCAGCGTCGATCTCCAGCACATCGTTGTCAGGCAGGGTCCACGTGATGGCCGGCCACTGCGGATCACCCGCAGTGACGAGCATGCCTTCGTCGGGAGCTGCAGGCAGCAAAGGGTTGGTGGGGTTCGGTTGCGCCGGCGCGGCCGTGCGTTCGAGAATAGTGGTCTTGTTGCCGCTGCGCGCGACGAGTGCATAGACCTTCGTCCCTGCGGGATTCACGGCCAGCGCGCGCGGGTCCTTGCCGAAGATGTTCACTGTGCCGATCTGCTGACGGCTGATGACATCGAACACCAGCACACGGTCATTGGTGGCCGTGCTGACGAACGCCTTGCCACCCGCGAAGGCGATGTCGCTCGGTTCGTCCTTGGCTTGCAGTGTGGCGATGACGCGCCCCGCACTGAGCGACACGATGCTCACGCTGTCGCTCAGGAGATTCGCAACCCAGACCTCGTCATTGGTGCGCAAGGCAACAGAGACCGGCTCCAGTCCGACGGGGATTTCATGAAGCAGCCGCGGCTGATCCGGGAACTGTGTGGACCACACGGCGAGCCGACTGTCCGAGGTGTTGCAGACAAGGAGCCGCAATCCGTCCGGCGTGATCCGGATGGGATTGACCTGCCCGCTCTCGTAGTTGACGAAGCTCTGGGCCGCGAGCGGGAGAAGAAGCGCAAGCGAGGCGAGGGCGAGGCTGAGTGATTGGCGCATGGCAGACTCCCGCGGTCTGGAGCGTGGCTCCTGCCGCAGTGCCATCTTGGCCGCAGGGGCCCGACCGGATCAAGCCCGATCAGGCCCTGTTGCACGTCCTCAGTTCGAACAACTCGTCACGGAACCGATGGCTCCGAACAGGAGCTGCATGGAGCCCGGAAGCGCTGTGTTGGCCGGGTTCGGAATGGCCAGATTCAGTGGCCCCGACGCACCGGGATTGGAGATCATGATGTGTGAGGGCAGCCCGTTGGTGCGCCCGAAGGTCGTGCCGTGGATGTCCACGCACGAGGTTCCCATTCCGTTGTGCAGGATGGAGCAACCGAGCGCGCCGTTGTTGGTGATGTCCGAATTCTGGACGAGAAGATGCGAGCTCCCTGTGGTGGTGTCCACCATGGCAAGCGCACCTCCATTGCCTCCCGTGATGGAGCAGGCGTTGATGACGACCGAGCTCTGGCTCCCGAGCGAGTTGATGGTGATGCCGCTCAGTGCGGCCGCTGTGGACGTGATCTGATCGAAGCCGCAGACCAGCAGGCCGGCGTTGTTGTTGATGTTCACCAACGAACCGACATTGGTCATGGCGCAGTCAAACATCGTGCCTGTGCAACTGATTCCGGAACTCGTCACATTGAGTCCGGCTCCCAGGTTCGTGAAGGTGGAACCCAGCACGAGGAAGTTGAACTGGGATGTGCCGGAGTTGAGCACGTTCAGCGCAGTGGCGCCGGGGCAACTGAAGTTCGTGTCCCCAACGAGAAGTTGCGTCATGGCGCTTCCCGAGGATTCCATGTGCACGAACTCGGAGACGGGCGTTGACTTGCCGGCGCTCATCACCACGTCGAGCAGAGTCAATGTCAGCGACGAGGTGCCCGTGGCAGCGCTCTGGAACCACATGGGGGAGGCACCAACGAGCGTGCTGCAAGTTCCTGTGGCGCAGTTCACGCCCAGTGTTGCATCGTCCGCTGTGCTGAGTTCCACTCCAGACCCGAAATCAAAGTTGAAGGTGACGGAATTGAGGACGAGGTTGGTCGTGCCGGAGCCTGTGCAGGCGACCTGCATCTCGCCGAGAGTGTTGGCTCCAAAGCTGCAGAGATCAAAGCTGAGATTGGCGTCTCCGGCAATCGTGGCCGCGAGACCTCGCAGTGTGCCGCTGCACCCGAAATTGGCGGCGTTGAGCGTGAGCGTTTCACCGGCCCCGACGTCGATGACGATGCCGCGCCCGACGGTGCCCGGGCCGAGAATGCTGATGGCGTCGAAGGTCACAGTGCCGGTTGCGCCGAGATCCACCACCAGGGCGTCGAAGCTGGTGGCCATGAACTGCACGCCCGCAACACGCGCGCCCGCGGCGAGTATCGCGCCAGCCGCCGTGGTGGCATCAATCAGCGGCATGGTTCCCGGAGGCAGGATCTGGATGCCATCCCGCGCGAGGCCCATGAGTTCGCCGATCAACTGTTGCCCCGGTTTGAGGGCGATGCCACCCGGCAAGCCGACGGCCGCGGAGTAGATGAAGATGGTGTCATTGGCGAGCGACTGCGCCTCGGCGGCGGCAAGGGTGTTGAACGGCTCAAGCATGGTGCCGTCGCCGCTCACGAGAGGATCGGCATCCACGAACCATGCGCGCGTGAGCATGCTGATGGTCACCGTGCCGATGGCGCCATCCGCTGCGCGCGCATAGCTGAAGGTGTCGGTGCCGGTGAAAAGATGCGGCGCTTCATAATGGAAGCTGCCATCGGGGTTGATGTCCACGAGACCACCGGCCGTGGTCGACTGGTTCACTGCGGGCAGCACGGCGAATGCAGCTCCTCCCGCACGCGTCACGAGGCCTTCCGCAACCGGCGCCACGAGATCCGCATTGCCGATCCAGTCGTAGCTCACGGCCGGAGCTGTTGGTGTCGGCGGCGGCGGAGGAAGTTTGTCTCCCGTTTCGGAACAAGCAGCGCCAACGACAAGAAGCAGCGTGGCAGGGAACAGATATGGACGCATCCCTTGGGTCTCCGCGAGCAAGTGCCCAGCGACACTAGCAGAGTGGCTGCCCGCCAAGGGAGCCTGCCGCGTCCTGAAACGCAGACGTCCCGGGCCCGCGCGCTGCGCGAACCCGGGACGTTTGGTCTGCGGGCAAGCCCGCTGGACTCACTGCACGAGGAAGCTGGCGCCGTTGCCTTGCGCGAAGGTGATGCTCGTGAAACCGACAGGCGCCGCGGCCGGCGTCATCTGGTAGATGGCGCGCCCGGCATTGCCTGCTTGTGCCCCCAGCCCGAGGAAGGATGCGAAGTTGACGGAGGTGGTCAACGCGGTGACGCCGGGGGAGATGCCCACGAGGGTGCCCGAGCCCCAAGTCGCGCCACCATGGGCATAACTCTGAATGGCGCAGCTTCCGCTGCCCGTATCGAAGGTGACGTCGAAGGTGCAAGTGGAACTGTTGTTGCTGCCCCACTCAGGCACGTTCACGAAAGAGATCTTGAAGAGCCCCGCGGCTGTGCTGCTCGCATTGATGGTGCCGGCAAGATTCGGTTCGAGGTCCGACCAGTGCCCCGCGAGACGCGGCATCTGCGACGTGAACGCAGTGACAGTGGGACTGAAGTCTCCCGTACCTTGCGTGAAGCTCACAGAGCCGTTGCTGTTCACATAGAGCGACGTGTAGGCCGAGCCATAGAAGCTCACCTGCGGTGCACTGCAGAAGTTGGGGCTGCCGAGCGCGACAGAGACGGAATCGTCATCGCCGAGCGTGAGTGGCAGCGTGTTGTTGTTGCAGGGGATCACTGTCATCTGGTTGGCCGCGCTGAGCGCAATCGAGCCGGGCACCAACGGGTTCACAATGGCGAACTGTGCACTGAGAGTCATTGGCAGCGGTGGAGCGGTGACGCTCGTGTTCCAACTCGTCGCCGGCCACGTGGTCTGGAACATGTTGTTCAGGAGGATCTTGTTTGGATTGGCGAGGTCGAGATTGAGGATCTGGCCGACGGGAAGCAACCCGGCATTCGGGAGAGCGGCTGCGGGAACCACGATGAGTTCCCAAGGCGCACCCGCATGCGTTGAGGAGACGTTGAGAAGGCTCGCGGTCCCCACCGTGCGCGTCACGCTCACCGGACCGGAGAAACCGGTGTTGGTGGCGCCGTCAATGCTCATGGATGCGTCAGCAGAATTCTCCTGCCACGAAGGTGTGGGCATGGTGGGCATGGTCACCGGCAGACTGGTGGGCGAACCAGGCTTGAAGAGCCCGAGGTTGAAGCTCGTGGGCACCGAGGTGGTCGTGCAACGGAAGTTGTAGGTGTGCCCCCAGCGCAGTGCGTTGGAGTTCACACTTGTTGCATAGGGCGTCGTCGCCCATGCGAGGGAACCGCTGCTCTGGGACGAGGTCCAGTCGCTTCCGCTGTACGGTTCACCGCTGTGGTAGTTCAGGTCGTGGAAGCCGACCATCGACGGCGCGGCCATCGGTACGGGGAAGTTGAGCGTGAAGCTGCCGAGACTGCGGTCGCTGTTGAGATTGTGGATCGCGAATTCCCAGGTCTTCGCGCCACCACCCGCGTTGGTGCTCTTCACCCCGATCTCGAAGCGGCCATCGCCAGGCACATCCACGCTTTGGATGACCACGGAGGGATCATTCGCTTGCCACGCGTGGATCGCCGATTGCTGCTGCGCTGTCGGGCCGGTTTCGGAAATGGCGAAGCCTGCGCCGAAGGGCGCCACGGTGACCTGACGCCAGCTTGCATTGTTGTTGTCGTTGCCGGCGGTGGAATCGTCGAGAGCGACGTACTGCGCCTCCACAAAGTAGAGGGCGCCGGGGTTCAGCGCGGGGCTGAGGTCTGTATTGAGAACCTGAAGCCGTCGGTCGAGAATCGTGGTGATGGGCGGATTGAGCACCGGCGGATATGGGTAGGCCCCGGTGGCTGCATTCACTTCGCTGCGCGCACCGAGTCCACTCTGCGATCCGTTGAGCGACGCGGTGTAAGGGTCCGAGCAGCCAACGCCGAGGGCGCTGCCGTTCGGGTGCGGAGTGCAGGTCTGGCAGAGCGAGTTCTGCAGCGCGTAGAAGCCATGCTTCAACCAGGCGGTGCCGATCTGTTCGAAGCGTCCGTTCGCCATGCGGTACATGGTCTGCCCGATGACAGGGTGTTGGGCATTGTTCGCCTGCCACTGCAGCACCTGCGTGCCGATGTTGCAGGATGTGGTGCCCACGGCAAAGGACGACATGCCGCCCACCGACCCGTAGTTGTCCGGCGTGGTGATGTCACCGACGATGACATCCGGACCGACGCTCTGGGCAACAGCGCAAAGAGCCATCGCAAAAACGAGACTGCAACTTTTCATGGGTTCTCCTCGAAGGAACAGGCGCGGAGCCCGGCATCGCGCCGCCCGCAAGACTGGATGCGCCAACGCGGCGAATGATATTGCCGCGCCTCAACGAAAGTCAACGAAAGTCAAGGAAAGTGCGGCGTCCAGCTACCGTTGAAGGCACGGCGCTTGGAGGCTCAAGCGGCCTCGGGAAAAGGGACCTCTGCCATCCGGACTGGTCATGAAGCAATTGACATGATGGACAAGCTGATTTCGCTGGAGCGGTTGAAAAAACCCGGGTGTTGAAGGTGCACTTTCATCACATGTCCACCGGAGCGAACGTCCCGGGTTGGGACGGCAAATCCGAGCGGAAGAAGTGACCTGCCCGTGAAATGAAACAGCGGGGCCGACTCGTCTGAGCCGACCCCGCTGTGTTGCACCAAGTGCAGATCAGAAGTTCGCGCCGTCCACCGTCAGCTGATAGGTGGTGCCGGAGATCCGCTTGAACTTCACTTCGTGGCGGTAGCTGGAAGCGATATCGAGATCGAAATTCTCGGCGCCGCCTGCGCCGGTGAAGACCTCGTGGATGGCGCCGCTCAGGCGCTTGAGGCCGGTCGAGAGGTCGTACTCGGCGCCGAGTGCGCCGCCGCCGGCGCTGATGCCAGCGAGGCCGTCAAGCAACGAGCAGTCGTTGTACTTGAGCTGGATGGTGCCATCGGCCCTGAGGATCAGCATGGCTGAGTTGGTGTTGGTGGCTGGCTGTCCGAATTCGGGCACGTCCACCCATTCGACGACCAGTTCCGCGAACGAGCTGCGGTAACGGATCTTGCCGCCGGTGTTGCTGTTGAGGTCGTCCCAGAAGGCAGCGATCTTGGGCAGACCGGCGAGGAATGCTGCAGTGGATTCGGTGTAGGTGGTGTCGCCGGCCGTGAAGGTCACGTTGCCGTTGGAATTGATCCAGCATTGGGTGTAGTTGCCCCCGTAGAAGGGGAAGGTGAACTGCAGGTTCACCATGGTGCTGGTGTCATCGCCGGGCGGCAGATTCACCGCATGGTTCTGAATCGTGACGGGCTCAAGCACGCCGATTTCCTTGATGCCGTCCGGTGCCGCGCCATCCAGCGTGAACTCGCTGAAGTAGAGCGTGAGGCCTTCAAGGCCCGGGACGTCGGGTACCGCAAGGCGGTTGTTGTAGTAGGTGCCACTGGTGTTGTAGGCACCCACGAAGTTGAGGAAGTAGGGATTGAGCGGATCAGCAAACAGGTTGGTGAGGAGGTCGAGGTCGCCGTAGCTGTGCCGACCCGAGGGGAAGTTGAAGCCGGTGCTGGTACCCGCGCTGCCGAGCAGGATGAAGTTGTGGCTGGGATTGACGCTGTCAATGGGGTCCATCCAGAAGAACGCATTGCCGAGGGCCGGGCCCACGAGGTCGTTGGTGCTGTTATCCGGCAGCCAAGGGCGGAAGCGCGCGTAGCGACCATCCACATGCTGGCTCCAGGCGAGGCCGTAGTACTCGCTGGCGCCATCGAAGCGGAAATCGTTGATCCGCACGGAATACCAGCCGGTGGCTGCAGGAGTGAACTCCACGATTTCGTAGGAGTTGTCGAAGGAACTGCTGGCCGCGAGGATGGCACCAACAGTGGTGCTTGCACCGGCGAGAATGGCGACGTCGAGATCGGCGTTGAGCACATCCGTGGCGTAGGTGTTGTTGGCGAGGCTGTCCCAGCAGAGCGTGATGCGCGTCTTGTCGCCGCCTTGCAGGAACACGTTATGAACCTTGTAGCCGGTGGTGGTGAAAGTCGCGGGCGTGAGGGACCCGACCGCGAAGTTCTGCGCTTCAACGATGCGATAGGCAGCGAGACCATTGATGGCGCCGGCGCCGTCGCATTCAGAGAGGCGGCTTGCGCCTTCGATGTTGTGCCACGAGGCGGACATCATGACGGCCTTCATGCCTTCTGGCCAACCGGCGAGGGTGTTGTTGGCATTCATGAGTGCCGCGCACATGCCGGCGACACCGGGAGCGGCATAGCTCGTTCCGCTGCCCTGATTGCTGAAACCACCTGCTGTATCAGCAGTCACCATGCTGGTGCCCACTGCGGACAGTTCCGGCTTCTGACGGTCGCCGTTGGTGGAGGTGGGGTCATCCCACGATGAATCGAAGCGCATGACATCGTCGTCCCAGTCGCTGTTGTTCTGGTCCTGCACGTTGCCCACGGCGATGTTGTTCCACGCGAGGCCGGGGGAGGTCACCGGGCCGGCTCCTACGCCGCAGTTCGAGCCTTGGTTGCCCGCGGACTTCGTGAAAGTGGTCCCAGTGAAGCGCACCTGGTAATCCACATAGCGGTCAAGGTAGACCATGGTAAGCGTCGAGCTCACAAAGAACGACATGTTCACCACATCTGCACCCTGGGTGATGGACCAGTCGGTGGCCGCCGTGATATTGGCGTCCGAGTACGTCTGCGAGTTGGCCGAGAGGATCTGTGCACCGCGCGCATGCCCCGGATAGGTGGCGTCCGTCGCGCCGGCGATGCTTGCGCAGGCGGTGGCGTGGAAGCCGATGTTGGGGCTGCCTGCATTGAAGAAGCCGCCGTGATTGATGGCCGGATGCGTATTGGAAACGCCGTCATCTTCAACGATGGCAATCTGCATGCCGTCTCCGCGGAGGCCGAAGTCGAACACGCGATCCCAGCGGTGCGTGGCAACGGCGTTGTCGGTTTCGATGGCGCCCGTCTTGTTCTCGAGGTAGAGCGTGTCCACTTCTGGGCATTCGGCGAGCAGAGCGATTTCCGCTGCGCTGGCGGTGGCAAAGAGCACCGGCGCGTAGGCCGCAGCCGAGCGCTCAGTGAGACCTGTGCGCTGCAGTGCATCGCGCCCGTGGGCAAGCGCGATCTGGTTGCCTTGGACAACGCGTGAGCGCATCGCAGCCTGAGCGGACGCAAGCGGTTCGCCAGCCGCAAGCATGCTCGTGAACGCGTCGCGGTGCTCGACGTCCTTGGGGTCGAAGCGCAGCCAGACCACGATGTCGTGGGCGCCGTCGCCGCCGTGTTGCAGGGCTTGGACAAGCCCGGGGTGCAGCTTGTGGCGCGCTTCCGAAGCGAGCGCGCGTTCGACCTGCACGAGTGCATTCAGATCGACCGCGCGGCCGGACTGGTCGAAGGCCGAGAAGCGTTCGACACCGGTGGCGAGATCGATCTCCTTCGTGGCGTTGACCACGGCGCCGAGGCGGCGGAACTTCGCGCGCACTTCATGGCGCGCACCATCACCTTGAGTGGTTGGCAGATCCTGAGCGGTGATGACGCTCATGGACATGAGGACGAGTGACAGTACAGATCGCGAGAACATGGTGACTCCTTCTGAACTCACGTGGAGAATCCGGCACGTGAACAACCGCGCTGGCGGAGATGCGACCATCGCAACTTCGTCAGTTACGAGGATATAGAGGGAGTCGGGCAGACTTGAGAGGAACGCGCCTTGCGTGCATAACACACACACACAGCGCGTGATCACTTCGCATCAAGCGCAACGCCCGCGCTGACCAAAGTCAACGCGGGCGCGTGCGAGCCGGACGATCCGGGGATGTCAGCGAAGTCTCAATTGAGCAGGATCGAATCGATGGTGGCGATGTTGTTGAGCCCTCCGCCGTTGACATCGAAGGAGAGCACCTCGACGTAGAGACCTGCGATCAACGGCACGGGGCCGAAGTTGTAGTCCGTCCCTGCAGGAACGATGTGGAACGGATCGCTGCCTGCGGGCATCATGAGCTGGCTGAGCAGGAAGTTGAAGTCGCTGGTGCAGAGGCCGAGGTAGGGGCCGGTGCCCACGCCGCCCGGGCAGGCTTCGAGGCTGAAGATGTTCCAGGTGTCCGCTCCGGCGACGGTGCCACGGTTGTGGACGGTCATCATGCTGGTGGTCGGATTCTGGAGGAACACCGAGAAGGGTGCTGTGCCCGCGACGAGAGTGATGTCGTCGATGAGCAGAGGCCGCGCGAGCGTGTTGTTCATGATGAACTCGCGGTAGCCGAAATAGAACCCGCCGACGCCCGCAGTGGTGGTGAGGGCCAGCGTGCGGTTGCCGCTTGAAGGCACACCGATGACGCCACCGAAGTTCGCGTCCACGACGTCGCCAGCGACGACGAGGCGGAGCCGCTGCCAGCCATCATTCACACCGGCGGTGATTGCGTAGGTCGCGAGGACCACTTCATCCGCTCCGCCATTGCCTTCATCCACGAGTTTCAGGAGGCCCGTGCCGAGGGTCGCGTTGTGGATGTACTCCCAAGCGAGGCCCGTGTTGCCGTTGTTGTTCTGCGCGGGGGCCACAGGAAGAGCACCCGGATGTCCGGCAGGATGGTTGTGGAAGGCGCCGGTGGTGCCACGCACGCCGATGCTCCAGGTCTGGTATTCGGCGGGCACGGTGGTGACAGGGATCGAGTAGGCGGAAAGGTAGACCTGTGCCTCGAAGGCGAAATCACTCGCGGGTGCCGAGACGAAGAGCGCGCAGTCGCCGCCGCCGGTTGGGTCCATGGCCGTGAGACACTGCCCGCCTTGCGGCGACGGCGAGACCACGTTCGGGTTGTGCGCCGAAATGAGCGTCGGATCCATGACGAACGGATTGATGAACGAACCGATGAAGTTCACATCCGCCTGCTCGAAGACGGAAGCGTCGAAGTTGTTCGCCCACGGCATGAGATTCGTGGCGATGTTGTTGGACGTGCCCGGCGTCATGGGGAGATTGCCGAAGTCGCGGCCGTTGTCATTGGTGTCGAGGCCGTCCGTCCAGCGGGACCAACTCGTCGGGCTCGTGTCCGTCGAGGCGTGATTGCCCCAGACGCCTTGCCCCTCGATTTCCGCGAAGGGGAAACCGACGGCCTGGAGGTTGCACTCATAGGTCATGGCGTCCTGAATCACGCCACCGGCGTCCTTCAGGCGCACGATCTCCATGTCATTCTCAAGGGAATTGAGTGGAATGGTGACGACCAGGTTCGGCACGCCGGTGTTGCCGAACACGAAGAACGCGCCGGGCAGAATGGTCGTGCCCAAGGGAACAACCACAGTGCCCATGAGTGAGATGCCGAAGTTGTCGGCGTTCTCGAGCATCCAGCCGGAAATGTCGACGGCAATGGGGCCTGCGTTGTAGAGTTCCACGAACTCGCGGTTGTCAGCGCCCGTGTCGTCATAGACGACTTCGTTGATGACCACTTGGCCGCTCGCGAACGCTGTGGCGAGAAGAAGGGCCAAAGCTGCTTGAATCAGTTTCATGTGGGAGGAACTCCTGTGGCAGAAGGGTTGCAAGAGGGGGGAGATGCGTTGCCTGGCCCCTTGGTGTGGGTCCGCTGAGCGACGCGCGGGAAATGTAGGCGGATTCGTGCGATTTCGGCAAGCGTATTCCGGGGCCTTGCGGATAAGGTGACCGGCACCCAACGCGCGACTGCACAGCCATGCCACGTCTGTTCAAAACCACCTCCTCGCTCCTGCTCTTGGTGCTGGTCGCCCAAGCACAACCAGTCGTGAGCTGGTCTGGCGAATCCATGCGACTGCAAGCCGCGACTGTGGCGGCACTTGGGGCGGGCTGGCGACTCACTCTCACCATGGGGAACGACAACAACAACGCTGCACTCGGCAGCAGCTTCCGCCGCTGGTGGCACTGTCAGATCTCTGGTCTTGATCCTGCCTTGACCCAGAGCATTGAGGTGCGCATCGCCAACGCGGGCTACACCGACATCATCCTGCCTGTGTGGTCCACGAGCACAAACGGCGTGGCGTGGAACAACTACACGCGTCTGCCCGTGAGTGCTGTGCCGGTCTATCAATCGAGCCAGCACGTGTTCACTTTCACGAAGCCTGCAGGCGTCACCGCCGTGCGCCTCGCGAAGTATTTCCCGTACACCGTCAGCGCGAAGAACGGCTGGCTCGCAACGCTCAACGGCCATCCGAGTGGCCATGTGCGCTCCATCACCACGCTAGGCACATCCATTCAGGGGCGCGCGATCGAACTTGTCGAGCTCACGAACACGGCGCTCCCTGATGCCGGCAAGGCGCGCGTCTGGATTCACGCGGGCATCCATCCGTCCGAGAGCACGAGCTATTACACGGTGGAAGGGCTGGTGGCGTTCCTTCTCTCCGGCGATCCGCGTGCCGAGGCCATCCTTGCGCAGACCATCGTGGACATCGTGCCCATGGCGAACCCGGACGGCGTCTACCTCGGCAACTACAGGACCAGTTCCAACAGCTCGAACCTCGAGAACGAGTGGACAGCGCCCTACAACTCTGTGCAGCCCGAGATCGTGGCGCTGCGCTCGCGTATCGAGAGTTTCATGGGCACTGCGGCGAACCCCGGTCCCAATCCGATCAGTGTGGTGCTCAATCTCCACAGTTCGCACAACGTCAGCTATCCATTTCATTTTCAGCACACGGCCAACGCATCCTTCAATCTCGCGACGAACAACAGCGGTGTCGTCCCGGCGGTGAATGCCCTCGAAGGTCAATGGATCGCGAAGCTCCGCGCGCGCAGCCCCTTCGTGAACCTCGGCACCACGCAGACAAGCAGCGCGGGCGCGCCCTCGCGCCCCTTCGTCGAATCCATGATGCACGATCGCTGGAGCATCGATCCTCTCTGGACAGGTGCTCCGAACTTCCACGCACAGGTGATGGCCATCACTCTTGAAGGCACGTACGGCATGGGGCCGGTGGCGGGTCAATGGAACGTACCTGATGACTACCGCGCCATGGGAACCGGGATGGCGCTCGCGCTCGGTGATTTCCTCGCTGTGCTCCCGGCGCTCAGTGTGACGACACTTGGAGCGCCTTGCCCGGCAGGCACGCAGCTCGCTGGCTCATTCACGACGCTCGCTGGTGGCGCGCAGCTGAATCTCACCGCAACCGGTGCGCCTCCGGGCTGGCCAGCGTGGCTGGTTGTGAGCCCATTCACCACCAATCTTCCGTTGCCGCCCTCCAACTGCCCGCTCCTCGTTGCGCCCGATCTCCTCCTGCCAGCCACGCTCAATGCCGCCGGAGGCTGGTCACTCTCGCTCTTTGTTCCGAACGGCTTGAACATGGATCTCTACGCCCAGTTCGTCGCGGCCGCTCCCGTGGCCAGCGGCTGGGCCTTCGAGCCCAGCGAGGCCCTGCGCGTCGTCAGCCTCTGGTGATTGCCCAAGGTCAGCGGTGCGGGCTTGCCGCGCCAGCAGCGGCTCTACAGCACTCTCCACCAGGGCGCGGCAAGTACCCCCGGCGCGATCCACTCCAGCATGGTGCCGCCATGGAGGAAGAGCGCCGCACGTGCCCGATGGCCGTATTCCGCGCGGAACGTACGGAGGTGCGCCGTGTCGGAAAGCCGTGGTCGGGCGGAGGCTTTCACTTCCACGGGCAGAAACCGTTCGCTTTCCTCGACAACGAAATCGACTTCTTCGCCAGTGGCCGTGCGCCAGTACATGAGCTCCGCGCGCTCGAGGCGTGCGTCGCGCCACGCAAGGAGGTCTGCAAGCACGAGATTCTCAAGGTGAGCTCCACTTGGCGTGCCCCCCCCTGCGAGATGGAGCGCGAGGCCGGTGTCAGCCCAGTAGAGCTTGGGAGACTTGATGAGGCGCTTCGTGCGATTGACAGCACAGGCGGGCAGACGCACGACAAGCGACGACGCTTCAAGCAGATTGAGCCAACGATGAACAGTGGGCTGTGCCAGAGCGGTGTCCCGGGCGAGTTCGGACTGATTGAGCATCTGGCCTGTGCGCAGTGCTGTGGCGCGGAGCAGGCGCCTGAAGTCAGGCAGCGCAGTGATGGCCGAGAGTTGCTGGAGGTCGCGCTCCAGATAGGTGCGCTCGTAGCCGTCGAACCAGATGTCGCGTTGGGGTGGTTTCTTCAGCGCCAGTGCCGGAGTGGGGAACCCACCGCGTATGGCGAGTGAACGCCAATCCTCGGGGCTGCATTTGCGCGACGCCAGCACTTCGAGCCAATCGTCGTCCTTGGCAGCCAGCAACTCGCTCCACGCACCGGCACTGCCGTGTCCCTGCTGCTCGGCGCGAGTCATGGGCCAGAGGGTGAGGTAGCTCGCTCGACCGGCGAGTGATTCGGAAACGCGCTGCATGAGCAGGAGGTTGGCCGAACCCGTCAACAGGAACCGCCCGGGTGTGCGGTCGATGTCGATAGCGCGCTTGACGGCAGCAAGCAGCTCCGGAGCGCGTTGAATTTCGTCAATGGTGATGGGTGTGCGTCCACCCAGGAGCACGTGAGGGTCGTGGCGAGCTGCTGCAAGCGTGTCCAGATCATCCAGCGTGTGCAAGCGGCGCGCACCCGGCAGGAGCTGTTCCACCAAGGTGCTCTTTCCGGTCTGTCGTGCACCAGTGACGACGACTGCCGGCATCACGCGCAGGCGCTCCATCAGTGACGTGCTTACCAGCCGGGGCAGGGGTTTCATGGCATGAATGATAATCATTCATGGCGTGAATAACTAGTCAACATGCGCCATCCGCTGGGTGCGAGCGGTCTGCGGCACGATTCCAGCGCATTGGCTCCCCGGCAGTTCTTCGCCCCAGTGCAGCGTCGAGAGCGGGGACGCCGTATCCTCGGCACATGAGTGAACCGCTGCTGCGTTGGTGTTCAGCTGCGGCGCATGTGGCGCTGCTGGATGAGTACGCCGATGTGCGTCATTCCGTGAAGGCGCCAGCGAGCGGCACGGATCTCGCACCCTTCGTGGATTGGGAGACGACGGCGGCGCTGCGCCTGCGCCTCGCGGAACGCGGCTTCACCATCGCCGAGGCGATGGACACGGCGCAGCGCTCGATGCTCGGCTGGCCGCTCGCCAAGGAACTCATCGAACGCACAGGTGCCCTGAAGCTGAAGACCGGGTTCATTGCTGGTGCAGGCGTGGATGGTGTTGCGCCCGACGCGCGCATCGCGCAGTTCGTGGACACGGTGGTCGAGCAGGGGCATGTGATCCGCGCTGCAGGAGGCGATGTGGCGGTACTCCCGCTGGTGCCGCTCGCCCTCGCGCGGGCCCACGAACGCACCTACATCGAGGTTTTCAGCGCCATCGCGCGCGAACTTGGCGGCCCCATCATCTTGCACCGTCTCGGGTCGCTCTTCGATGCGCGTCTCGAGCGCGATTTCCCGGGCGACAGTTTCCGGCGTGTCCTCGCGGCCCATCCGGAGGAGTACCGCGCGGTGAAGTACTCCATGCTCGACCCCGAGGCGGAGGAGACACTTCGCCACGAACTGCTGCCGCGTGGACAGTTCGTGCTCACCGGCGACGACTGGGAATTCCCGCGCCTCATCGCGGGGGGCAGCGTGCGGCCCGGTGTGGTGACGGGCCGGACCACGTTTGGCGCACGCGAGATCGCCCTTGGCGATTTCTCCCACGCGCTGCTCGGCATCCTGTCCGTGATCAGCGGGCCTTGCGCACGTGCACTGCCCGCTCTCGAAGCGGATGACGCGCGCGAATGGCTGGCGGCCATGCAGCCCGCGGCAGAACTCGGGCGTGTGCTCTTCGAGAAACCCGTGGGCGATTACAAGTCCGGCATCGCGCGCATTGCCTTCTGGAATGGCTGGCAGAAGAATCCGCTGCTCTTCAATCACCAGCAGCGCGCACGCGATGCAGCACACTGGGAGAGGCTCTTCGTGCTTGCGAAGGCGGCGGGCGTGCTCGAAGACCCCGCGCGCGCGGACGCGCTGCGTCGCAGTGAGCGTTGGTGAGGCGATCCACGGCGTGCGTGTTGGCGGGCACGCGGATGGATGACGCGGCGTGTGTCGCCACTCAGCGCGGGTCAGCGTCGCCACGCGGGCGGAGCGCCTTGTAATCCGGGTCGAGGGGGTAGCAGCCGCTGATCTCGCCCTTGCGCGGCGCACTGGTGCACTCCGAGAATGTGCGGCAGAGCAAGCGCCGCTCCACGTGACCTTCCTTCAAGAGCCGCCGGGGATAGCCGGGGTCCGAGAGTACGAGTCTGCCGATACCGGCCGCGTGGAAGGAGCCGCGTGCGAGTTCGGCTTCCGCGATGTGTGGCAGGAATTCCTGCAGATAGGTGAGCCCCGTCGCGACAACGGTGAGTCCCTGGGCCGCGTGCGTCACCGCTTCCGCAGCACGGAGCAGATCTGCCACCTCATGCAGAGGATCGCGCGGCGGCAGGTAACCATCCGAGGGCGGAAACAGCGCCGGCCGCTGCGCGTGTGGGCACCAGTACGGCGAACCCGCGCTGACATTGAGCAGTCGGACGTCGCGGCGTGCGAGCAGACGGGCGAGTTCCACGGCTTCGCGGAGGTCCAGTCGTTCCGGGCGCGTGGGATCGAGACCGAAACTGTGCAGCCAAGGGAGCTCATGCGCGGAAGGAACACCCTCGCCATTCGCCGGCCCTGGTTCGTGCGGCAATCTGTCGAAGGCCGAGAAGCGCACGCCGATGCCGAGGCCCATGCACTCGCTGCGCACAGCTTCGATGAGAAGCCGGAGGAAGCGCGTGCGCCCGTTGAAATCGCCGCCATACGGTCCGGGCCGCGTGTGCGCGCCGAGAAGATCGTGCACGAGATAGCCGTGGCAAGCCTTCAAGTCCACGAAATCGAAGCCGGCATTCCACGCGAGTTTCGCTGTGGCGGTGAAGGCGCCGATGAGTTCATCCAGTTCGACATCCGTGATGAGCGCAGCAGCGCGTTGTGCCGGGTAGCGGTGTTCGAGCACGGGGTGGCGCTGCGCGGGCTTCGAGGCGGCGCGGTTCATTTCCGGAACCGAGAACCGCCCGCTGTGCGTGAGTTGCAACCCGAGCAGAAAAGGCTCGTTCGCAACGCCGGCTTCCGTGCGGCCTGCGAGGACCTCCGCGCGCAACCGTGTCAGAGTTTCAGCAGTGTCGGTCGCAGGATGGCGGCAGAGTTGGCGCGCATTGGCGCGACCTTCCGGCACCACCGCGAAGGCCTCACCGCCCCAGATGAGCGCCGCTCCACTCACACCGAAGTGCCGCCAGCGGCGGAGAGTCCACTCGCTCGGTGCGCCCTCCGTCGTTCCATCCCAGCCCTCCATGGGGTGAATGGCGAAGCGGTTCGGGAGTGTGCGTCCCTCGACGACGAGAGACTGCGCGAGCGGGCCCGTACCGAGCGCGGGTTCAAGAACACACTCGCGTTCGGGCGCGATCTCTTTCCAGCGCGCGGCGAAGGTTGCAGCGTCGCGGAATTTTCCGGGGCTCGTGAAGGCGGTCACGGCGCGCACTCTACGAAGCACACATGGTCGCGTTCATCCCACGGAAGGGTCCCTCCACCAAACCCCGGGGTGTCGAGGTCGGTGAGATCCAGCAGGCCGTTGCGCACATCAAGATGCACACACGCGCCGGTGCGAGTGAACAGCTTCGGAAGCGCGCGCAGCGCGAGGGTCTGCTCCGCTGGGCTGCATCCATCCAGCCCGCGGAAATAGTGGTGCGCGTTCTTCTCCGTGTCGGGCAACCCGAGACTCGCCGTGAGCGAGAGGTCCTGTTGCAGTGAAGTGAGCGGCGGCGAAGTGAGGTCCTCGGCGGAGAGAAAGAGGCGCCCAGCGGAGCGTTGAACGAGGCCGTGATTGATGAGCGCGCGGAAGACTCCCTTGCAGGGCTTCACTGAAACGCCGCGCCAACCGGCCGGGATGGCCTCGCGGAATGCCAAGGTGTGCGTATCGCCTTCGTCGAGAAGCAGCGGAGCGAAGCGCTCCACGCGTGCTCGCGCAGGATCAGCGGTGATGGCTTGCACCAGCCGCCGTGGCACGGGCTGCTCGATGAAACAGAGTTTGGAGAGCAGCATGTTTCCGGCCGCGCTCGCGTTCACCGACTCCAACGCATCTGCGAGAGCACCCAGATCGGCATACTGTTCGTTCGCATCCACGCTCACACGCAACATGGAACGATCGACGTGCGCCACCAGCAAGTGCGCGATGTCCACGAGCCGCTTGACATCGGCATCCGGCTTGCCACTGAGCTTCAGCTTGAAGGCGGTGAGGCCGTGGCGCTCGATGTCCTCTTCAAGGCACTCCGGAAAGCCGTCCGCGACGCGCTCCTGCAGGTCCTTCGCGGCGAGAACATCAAGAAAGCCGACGGTGTGGCGGAGACGCACTCGACGCGCAGGACGAGCTTCAAGAGAGCTCTGGAAATCCCAGGCTGCAAGTTCCGGCAACACAGCAGCGGGCATGAAACCAAACAGGTTCCTGAGCAGCGCCTCGTGAAAGCTCACCTGCGCGAGACGCGCAGCGGCGTCCATGAGCGCGCGTTCGACCAGAGCCAATCCGAAACCTGCCACCAGCGCGGCATCAGGCTCAGTGCGGAGGCCTTCAAAGGTCGCGGCCTCAAGGACATGCCACTGCTCGAACACCGTGGCGCCGTGGGGGTTCGTTGCCAGCGCGCGCTCGGCCGCCAGCTTGGCACTGGCCACCAAGGCTTGCACGTCCAACTCCGGCGAACCCGCCGGGTCCTTCGAGAACCAGCGCGGTACGAGGAAGTCGGCAGCTTCCCCGCTCGTGGGCCGCCCCCGCTCGTCCTCGGCCTCAAGCTTGAGAGTCAGGCGCTCCAGTTCCCGCACCGTCATGACCCCGAAGCGGAAGGGCATGCGCGCTCTGAACCTCCGCCGCCTCGCCTCGATCTTCAGCACTCGCAACTTCATGGCCCGCGCAGTCTAGTTGAACTTCGAAGCGCGGGGCTTGCCATATGTCTGAGCGAGCGTCTACTCTTTCTCCGGGAGCTCCTGCCGTAGCGAGCTCCGTTCTTTGGGCGTCAATTCGTATGACAGGAGGATTCATGCTTCGTCTCGCAATCTCTGCATGTCTATGCTTTGCTCTTGTTGCGTGTGGTGGTGGAGGTGACGCATCCGCGCCTCCACTGTTCAATGTGACTGGCACGAACTGGTTTGGAACAATCCAGTACTCATCACCTGTTGTGTTTTCAGTGCCCGTGAACGTGAACATGTGGACCACGAATGCCGAAGGAACGTCAATTGAAGGATGGGTGTCGGTTCAAGTAGCACCTTTTCCCATTTACTCCTTCCAAGGCAGTGTGTCCGGGAACTCTCTGTATGTAACGGTTACAGAGACAGGGGCAACCTGTACAACGACCTATGGCCTTCCTGGCACCCTCAGCATGGCCGGGCCAGCCACGCAGCAGTTGTCGGCCTCATTCAATTTCGTGGCTTGCAATGGAACGGGACCCTATGTCGGCACTGTGACGATCACCCGTTCTACTCTCGATGGTCCAGTATCAGCGCGATTGCTTGCGAGCGCGAGGGAGATCGATGCGGCCTCGGACGTGGCGGTGTTCACCACGGGCGAGCTATCCATGGATGGAAGCAGTGTGCCGATGATGGAAGTCTTGGACAGCAAGAACCGCGAACTTGTGGGGCATCTTGGACTTCAGGAGTTGATGCTTGCGCCGCTTGCACCAGGCACGAAGCTTCGCTGGCGGCCGCTGGCTACCGGCAAGGAAGCAGACCTCACCGTCATTGCTGCCTGGTAGCCGTCCGAATACCGGCAGCGCCGCGCGGGGTCGTGCCCGCGCGGGCTGCCCGTCGCAGCAGCTCAGGACGCGACGGTGGTTCCTTCTGGCCCGGGGAGCGCGCTTGCGTGCCAACTTGATACAACCACCGCGCGAGGTGCGCGCATGTCGAAGGATTGCTTTGCCGTGAGTGTGGATGCGGTGCGGGCGCTCAGTATGGATGCGGTGCAAGCGGCGAACTCGGGACATCCCGGGACACCGATGGCGCTGGCACCACTGGGTTGGGTGCTGTTCGCTGAAGAGCGCAAGCACGATCCCGAAACACCCGCCTGGCCTGACCGCGATCGCTTCGTGCTTTCGTGCGGCCACGCTTCGATGCTGCAATACGCGTTGCTGCATCTGAGTGGCTACGACCTCTCGCTCGACGATCTGAAAGCGTTCCGCCAGTGGGGCAGTGCGACACCGGGGCACCCGGAGTTCCGTCATACGCCCGGTGTCGAGGTGACCACCGGGCCGCTCGGGCAGGGACTCGCCAATGCGGTCGGCATGGCGCTCGCGGAGCAGCACCTCGCGGCGCGCTTCAATCGCGACGGGCACGTCGTCGTCGATCACCTGACATGGTGCATCGCGTCCGATGGCGATCTCATGGAGGGTGTGAGCGGGGAAGCGAGTTCTCTCGCTGGCCACCTGAAGCTCGGCAAGCTCATCACTTTCTGGGATGACAACAAGATCACCATCGACGGGCGCACGGACATCACGTTCACCGAGAACGTGTGCATGCGATACGAGTCCTATGGCTGGCATGTGCAGTCCGTCGATTCAGTCGAAGACGTGGCGGCACTTCGCAACGCGATTGCAGCCGCGCGCAAGGACGCACGCCCGAGCTTCATCCGCGTGGGCAGCATCATCGGCTGGCCTTCGCCGGGCAAGAAGGACTCGCCGAAAGCTCACGGTGCACCGCTCGGTGCAGACGAAGTGAAGGCCACCAAGCGCGTCATGGGCTGGCCGGAAGAGCCCGCGTTCTTCCTGCCGCCGGAAATCGAAGCATCGCGCGCAGCGGTGCTGGCGCGCGGCCGCGCCGCGCATGATGCATGGCGTCAACGCTTCCGCGCTTATCGCGCTGCTCATTCCGCTCTCGCAGAGGAACTCGAAGAAGCGATGACCGGTCGCCTGCCGAAGGGTTGGGACAAGGGCTTGCCCGAGTTCCCGGCGGATGCGAAGGGCCTCGCCACACGCAAGTCCTCGCAAACCGTCCTGCAAGCGCTCGCGGAACGCATCCCCGGACTCGTCGGCGGCTCTGCCGATCTCGCGGAATCGAACTTCACCGCCATGGAGAAGTTCCCGAGCTTTGGCGCAGGCGAGGGCATTCCCCGCAACATTGCCTACGGCATTCGCGAACACGCCATGGGCTCCATCGTGAACGGCATGGCGTTGCATGGCGGCGTCGTGGCCTACGGCAGCACCTTCTTCGTCTTCACGGATTACATGCGCCCGGCGGTGCGCCTTGCCGCTCGCTGCAAGTTGCCGGGGCGGCATGGGGTCGCGCACGAGGCCCTGGGGCTCGGCGAAGACGGCCCCACGCATCAGCCCGTCGAGCACCTTGCAGCGCTGCGCGCCATTCCCGGCATGCTCGTGCTGCGTCCCGCGGATGCGAACGAAGTGCGCGAGGCCTGGATCGCGGCCATGTCCACGAACGGGCCCGCCTGCCTCGTGCTTTCACGCCAGAATCTCCCGACCCTTGACCGCACGCTCTTCGCTGCGGCGGACGGGCTTCAGCGCGGGGCATATGTGCTTTCCGAAAGTGCGGGCGGCGCAGCGCAGGTGCTCCTCATTGCCTCGGGCAGCGAAGTGCAACTTGCGCTCACCGCTCAAGTGCAACTCGCCACTGCGGGGGTGCGTGCGCGCGTCGTGAGCATGCCCAGTTGGGAACTCTTCGCCGCGCAACCACAGGGCTATCAAGACTCCGTGCTGCCTCCCGCCCTCAAAGCGCGCGTCGTCATCGAAGCGGGCTCTCGCTTCGGATGGGAACGCCATGGCGGCGAACGCGGGCGCTATGTCACTCTCGACCACTTCGGCGCTTCAGCTCCTGCTGACCGCCTTTTCCGCGAGTTCGGCTTCACCGTCGAAGCGGTGGTCGGCGCCGCGCGCTCCGCGCTTGGCTGAGTGCGCCACACACTCATGTTGCGTGCGGTGCCAGCGGTGGCAAGCATGCCGCGCGCGCGGATCAGATGTCGAAGTGCACGCCTTGGGCGAGGGGAAGTGAGGTGGACCAGTTGATGGTGTTGGTCTGGCGGCGCATGTAGACCTTCCAGGAGTCGGAGCCGGCTTCGCGGCCACCGCCTGTGTGTTTCTCGCCGCCGAAGGCACCACCGATCTCGGCACCGGAAGTGCCGATGTTCACGTTGGCAATGCCGCAGTCGGAGCCGGTGGCCGCGAGGAAGCGCTCCGCAGCCTGCAAATCGCGGGTGAAGATGGAACTCGACAGCCCCTGATCCACGCCGTTGTTGATCGCGATGGCCTCATCGAGGTCCTTGACCTTCATGATGTAGAGGATGGGCGCGAAGGTCTCCTCACGGCAGATGGGCATGTCCTTCGTGGCCGCAATGAGCGTCGGTTCGACGAAGAAGCCCTTGCGTTCGAGGCGCTTCCCGCCAGCGAGCACGCGCCCGCCTTGAGCCCGCGCCGCTTCGACGGCCGTGACAAAAGTGGTTACCGCATCCTCATCAATCAGCGGGCCCATGAGCGTCGTCGGATCGAGGGGGTCGCCGATGCGCACGGAGCCATACGCCTTCACGAGCTTTGCGACCACATCATCGTGGATGGAATCCTGCAGCAGCAAGCGGCGCGTGCTGGTGCAGCGTTGACCCGCAGTGCCAACCGCACCAAAGAGAATCGCGCGCAGCGCGAGGCTCATGTCCGCATCCGCGAGCACGGTGATGGCGTTGTTGCCGCCGAGTTCGAGGAGCGAACGACCGAAGCGCTGCGACACGACGGCGCCAACGCGAGCACCCATGCGGCAGGAACCCGTGGCGCTCACCAACGGGTAGCGCGGGTCTGCGAGCATGCGTTCACCGACTTCCTGGTTGGTGCCGAGCACCAGCGCGAAAACACCGGGGATGCCTGCCGCGCGCACCTCGGGCGCGATGAGGTTCTGCACCGCGATGGCAGTGAGAGGAGTCTTGTGCGAGGGCTTCCAGACCGTGGAGTCGCCGCACACCGCAGCGATGGCGCTGTTCCACGACCACACCGCCACCGGAAAGTTGAAGGCCGAGATCACGGCCACCGGCCCGAGGGGATGCCACTGCTCATACATGCGATGCCCGGGGCGTTCGCTGTGCATGGTGCTTCCACAGAGCTGACGTGAGAGCCCCGTGGCGAACTCGCAGATGTCGATCATCTCATGCACTTCGCCGAGGCCTTCACTGAGGATCTTTCCCATCTCGAGGCTCACAAGCCGGCCGAGAGCGTCCTTCTTCGCGCGCAGCACAGCGCCGATGCGTCGTACCACTTCACCGCGCTGAGGCGCAGGCACCGTGCGCCAGTGTTCGAAACCGCGCACGGCAGCGCTGGTGATCGCTTCGTAGGTCGCAGCACGCGCCAGCCGCACCGCCGCGATGGGCTCGCCCGTGGCAGGCGCGAAGGAGGTCACCACTTCGCCATCGCACGGCAGCGCTTGCGTGCCGTCATGCGCACCTTCGTTGATTGCCTTCAGCCCCAGCTCTGCGAGAAGATCGTGCATGGCGCGAGTCTACGCAGCCCGCGCGGCGTGGACCACGGCGGCCTTTGAACCTTGAGTCTGACGTACGACTGCCCCTGCTTTCGCCAAATCCGACGTGACACAGGCCGGATTCCGACGCCTGCGCCGAGTGCAAGGAAACCAATCAGGTGGACTCAGACCATCTCCGCCAGAGGCGGGAGCTTGCGCTGCATCAGCGTGGCGAGGCCGGCCAGGGCCTCGACGCCCGCAGGGCCGATGTTCTCCGTGAAGGCATTCACGTAGAGATCCACATGGCGGCGAATGACTGTGTCATCCAATTCCTGCGCGTGGGCTCGTTGTGTTTTCAATGCAGCGACGGGATGGGCCCGCGCTTCAGCGAGGGAATGGCGAATGGCGTCCGTGAGTGCGCGATGCACCGGCGTGCCGAGGTCGCGCCGCGCGAACATGCCGCCGAGAGGCAGCGGCAACTTGAAGCGGGCCTCGAAACGCGCCCCGAGATCCTCCATCAGATGAAAGCCGCGCTCCTGCCAGGTGAAGCGACCCTCATGGATGCAAACACCCATCTCGGCCTTGCCTGCGGCCAGCAGCGGCATGATCTTGTCGAAGCGCACCTGCTGTTCGCGGGCTTCCATGTCGCCATGGAATGCGCGCCAGAGCAGGGTGGCCGTGGTGAGTTCGCCGGGGAGAAGCACGCGCGGATGGCGCACGCTCACGGCAGAGGCCTCATCACGCGCAATGAGGACCGGCCCCACACCCATGCCCATGGCGCCTCCGGCGGGCAGCAGCACATGGCTTTCCGCGAGATCCGCCACCGCAGGGAACGACGCTTTGGCTGCATCGAAGCGCCCGGAACGCAGGCCGCGATTCAGTTCCTCGATGTCTGCGAGGGTGATGGTGAGATGGCAGCCTTGGACCTTCACCTTCTCGCGCAACAGAGCATGGAAGATCCAGGTGTCGTTCGGGCAGGGAGAAATGCCGAGGTGCAACTCGCGCATGTCAGGCACCGGCGAGTTCGAGCGCCAGCTTGCGCGCAGCGTCGAGGGCGGGCTTCACGCGCCACTCGGACTTGTTGCGTTCACCGGCGATGTTGGAAATGCCACGGACGACCGTGAGAGGCAGTCCTGCACGCTTGCAGGCAAACGCCACGGCAAAGGCCTCCATGTCTTCGGCGATCGCTCCCGGATGGCGGCGGCGTCGCGGGAACACATCTTCCGGGCAACCGGCCGCACTCGCGACACTCACAAGGCTCGCTGGACCGGGTCCTGCAAGCGAAAGTTCGTCGTGCACAGGCTCGGCATCGGCGCCGGATGCCCCGGCAAACAGCGCGAAGCCAAGCGCACGTGGATCTTCAAAGCGCGTACTTTCACCCGCACCGATGCCGTCGAGTCGCACGCGGGCAAAGCTGTGTACGGAGCCAACCGGTGCGGCGTCGGCGTCCCAGGTCCCCGCAATGCCGACGAGGATCACGCGAGCGGGCTTGATCTGGTGGATGAGTTCAAGGGCGCGCGTCCCTGCAATGGCAAGCGAGAACCCGCAGAGTTCCGCGCGCACGCCGGCAGGAGGAGCTTTCGGGAACATGAGCTTCGCTTCGAGGGGGGTCGGGATGAGAAGGAGAACCGTCGCTGCCATGGCCGGATTCTTGGCGAAGCGTGCGAATCCTTCAACTCTCGCAGAGCAGGAAGCGTCGGCGCTCGATGATGTGGCCTTTGGCGAGGGCTTTGGTGTGGAAGTTCGAGCGCGGTGCGTCTGGAGCTTCCGGCTCGACCGGACCGGGGAAAAACCGACCGCTGGCAGCAGCGGCAGCATCAATGAGTGCCGCCACATGGGGAACATCCGTAGCTGTATGGAATACGCCTCCGCGGACAAGCACCTTGGCCGCAGCTTGAAAAAGCTCAGGCGTGTAGATGCGGCGTTTCCAGTGTGAGCGCTTCCACCACGGGTCCGGGAAATAAAGATGCACTGCGGCGATGGATGCGGGGGGCAGCAGTTCCTGAAGCAGGCGCAATCCGTCTGTGCGCATCGCACAGCCATTCCTGAGCCCGCGCTTCGCCACCCGCGAAGCCACGAACCCCGCCTGCAACTTCTTCACCTCGCAACCAAGGAACTGCACTTCGGGGCGACGCTGGCAGGCATCGAGGAGGAACTGCCCCTTGCCACTGCCAATCTCGATTTCGAGCGGGCGGCCATGAGTCAGAGCCTGAATGTTCAAGTGCATGCCTTCCAACGGCTCGGGAATGAGCCAGCCATCAAGGGCGTGTGTCGGAAGCAGCAGCTCGGAGCGCATGAAGGCAAGCTACCAACGGGTCTCGGCGGCTGAACATATGTCACGGATTTTCGCAGGTTGACAACAAGTGCACGGAGACGACTATGCTGAGTGCATGCGTTCCCCGCCACTACTGGCCCTTCAACGGCTGCACACTCATGTGAGCGATGAGTTCGACGCGATCGTGGCCGAGGCGCCGGAGCGCACCCAATGTGGTCGAGGTTGCGCGGACTGCTGTACGGACGATCTCACAGTTTTTGAGGTGGAAGCGGATCTCATTCGCGCCACCCACGGCGCTTTGTTGAGAACGGGTGTTCCCCATGCTCCCGGTGCTTGTGCGTTTCTCGACGAAGCGCGGGCTTGCCGCATTTACTCGGTGCGTCCGTTGGTCTGTCGCGGCCAAGGTGCACCTCTGCGTCGATTGCTTGAGGATGAATCTGGAGAGGAGCGAAGCATCTGTCCTCTCAATGAAGCGGGGCCGCCCATCGAATCGTTGGCGGAGACCCAGTGCCTCGAACTCGGGCCGCCGGAAGAAGTGCTGGCCCTGCTGCAACATCAGTACTCCGGGAACGGCCAGCGCACACCTTTGCGCGCGCTGTTCTGCGCGTCTCAGGGCGAAGAAACGGCCGCAGTCTCAGCCATGGACTTCATCTGCTGATGCGGCGACGGGCCGTGGCGGCAAGGCCACAAGCCCGCGCGGTGTGACTCACTCAGCCGCGACGGAGAGCGTCCACGGGCTTCAGGCGCGATGCGCGCCAGGCTGGAATCGCTCCGCCCAGCACTCCCACGGCGAGTGCCATCATCAGTGCGCTCGCGACGACGCCACCGTCGATGGTGAATTCAAAGGCCTGTTCAGTGAAGGTGCCCCAGTTGGTCGTGCCCGTCTTCACGCCGCTGATTGGCAGTGCAACCAGGATGCCGACCACGCCGCCGAGGAGCGCCAGCGTGATCGACTCCAGCAGGAAGCCTGCGAAGACCTGCCACGGGCGGAAACCCATGGCGAGCATGGACCCGATCTCGCGCGTGCGACCCGCAACGGCAGCGAGGAAGGTGTTGGTGAGTCCGGAGAGAGCGCCAACACTCATGAGTGTGATGAGAAAAAATGCACTGAACTCGAGGAAACCGCCAAGGAACCCGGCCTGTTTCTCGAAGTAATCCCGTTCCGTGATGGCGCCCACGGATTGCACGCGATCGGTAATCCAACCAAGGACGCCACTGCCTTCTTTCACCCGTGTGCGCGCGCTGCCGACGCCTTCCCATTTGCCGCCGTCGCCGACGGTGGCCGAGGCATCCACTCGCATCAAGACGGAGTTGTAAAAGCTGCGGTCGAAGACCTGCAGCAGGAGGTTCACGTCGCCCCAGATCTCGCTGTCGAAGGCCGCGCCGCCGGCATTCATCACGCCGGTGATTTCCCACTGTTCATTGGCGATGGTGACAAAGCCGCCGAGGCGGCAGTTCTTGATGCGTCCCACGAGTGAGTGCCCGACCACGCATTGGCGGGAGCCCGGTTTGAACGCGGTGCCTTCGGCAATCTTCACGCTGTCGCGAATGGCGAAGGCCGTGCTTTCGACGCCGCGAAGAGTCACGTTGGTGGCGTTGCCACCCATGACTTCGGGGCCTTCCTTTTCGAGCAGCAGTGCCGCATAGAGTTCCGCGGATGCGAGCGCTGTGCCATCGGCCGCCTTCGCGATTCCGGGCGTGGCACGCAGCACGGTGACATCAGCGAGTGCGATGGTGCTTTCGCCCTCGCTGCTCGCGGAAGCGCGTGTCACCAATACGTTGTCGGTGCGCCCCGTGCTCTTCAGGCTGTTGCTGAAGCCCGTGGAGACAGCGAGCAGCACGCAGAGGATCGCGACCGTCAATGCCACGGCTGAGAGCGTGAGAATTGTGGCGGAGCGCCTGTAGAAGAGGCTCCGCAAGTTGTACTGGATGGGGATGGGCATCACGCTCTCCTCCGCAGGGCTTCCACGATTTCGAGGCGCGAGACCAGACGCGCGGGGAAGAACCCGGACACAAGGCCAAGCGCGGTGGCGATGCCGAGGCCGAGCCAGATGGTGCTGGGAGGCACGCTGGCGATCACGAACATGAGGATCTCTCCATCCACGGACTGCACGATGAACATGGCGAGCAGTCCACCAAACATGCAGAGCAGGAGGCTTTCTGTCAGTGTGAGAACCAGCAGTGTGCCCTTGGTGAAGCCGAGGGTCTTCAGCACGCCTGTCTCCTGAATGCGTTCGCGCGCATTCAGCATCATGGTGTTTGTGGTCACCATCAGGCAGGCGAGCAATACCACGCCGCCGAGGATGCCGAAGAAGAGAGGAAGATTGCCCCACATGCTGTTGAACTGCGCCTGGAACGCGCGTTCCGTCTGGGTCATGGTGCGATGCGGACTGTTCTCGAAGGCTGCGTCGATTTTCGCCGAGAGAGGCCCGCTGTCGGCTGCGTTCTTGAGCAGCATGCAGTAGGTGGATACGCAGTCTTTCCGTCCACCAGCGGCCTTGCTCGTCTCGTTCAGGTAGTCCCAATTGAAGAAGAGTGTCTTTTGGTCGAACGAGCGCACCTTCGAGCGGTAGATGCCCACCACTTCGAGGTCCACCTCGCCGGAGAAGATGTTTCCCGTCAGGTGCACACGGTCGCCGAGCTTCAGGTTCTCGTCGTTGGCGAGGTCTGAGCCGATGATGCAGCCTTGGCGCAGGTCTGTCCACTTCTGCCAGGCGTCTTCCTCAAGGATGAGGTCAGGGCCGTAGACTTTTTTGAAACTTTCGGGGTGTGTGCCGAAGCGGCCCCAGTAGTGCTTCGGGTCGGAGTCGATGTAGATGCCGCCGTACCAAGTAAAGGCGGTGATCTCCGCCTTGCCCTCGGCCAACTCCGTGATCTCGGGCTCAAGGCTCTTCGGCATGTGCGCGAAGAGGGAGAGCCTGCTGGCACTGATGATGCGGTTGGCGCTGCACTCCGCGAGGCTTGTTTCCATGCCCACGATGAACGTGCGCAGGAAGCCGAAGATCAGCACGGCCATGAACACGCTGCCGACGGTGAGGGCTGCTCTCAGTTTGTTGCGGCGGAAGTGCGCGAACATCAAGCGCCAAGGAATGCGTCCCATCAGTGCGCCGCTCCCGTGCTGTGAACGAGCCGCCCCTTGTCGAGCTTCAGCGTGCGGTGGGCGCGCTCGGCGGCCGCCGGGTCGTGGGTCACCATGACAATGGTCTTGCCGTTCTCGCGGTTGAGGCGTTGGAGAAGATCGAGGATGTCCTTTGCGCTCGTCGCATCGAGGTCGCCGGTCGGCTCGTCCGCGAGGAGCAGGCGCGGGTCAGTCGCGAGCGCGCGCGCACTGGCCACGCGCTGCTCCTGTCCGCCGGACAGTTGGTTGGGGTAGTGCTCCATGCGATCGCCGAGCCCCACGATGCGCAGCGCGCGCTCGGCCTGTTCTTTCCGCGCCTTGCTGCCGAGAGGCGTGAGGAGCAGCGGCAGAGCCACGTTCTGGCGCGCTGTGAGCACGGGGATGAGGTTGTAGGCTTGAAAAATGAAGCCGACGTTGCGGGAGCGCCAGCCCGCGCGACCTGCATCTGAAAGTGCCCCGATGTCCTCGCCGCCGAAGGTCACAGTGCCTGCATCAGGCGTGTCGAGCCCGCCAGCGAGGTTGAGGATCGTGGACTTGCCGCAGCCGGAGGGGCCCATGAGCGCCAGGAACTCGCCCGCATTCACAGCCATGTCGAGGCCGGCGAGCACGTGCAGCTCTTCGTCGCCGCGCTTGTAGATCTTGTCCACACCTTGAAAGCGGAGCAGTGCGTTGTCGGACATGAGAGCTCTCCAAGGCGCCGAGTGCGGTATGTCCCGCACGGCGCTCAGTTGTCAGTCTTCTCTTTGACCTGGATACCGTCGCTGAGTGCGAGTTCCGGGTTCAGAATCACCATTTCGCCGCCCTCAAGGCCGCGCTCGACGACGATGCGTTCGCCGCGACGTTCGCCGAGGCTGAGCGGGCGGAAGCGGGCCCGTCCGCGCTCGAGCACGAATGCGCCGCGCGCACCATCGCGCTCGGTCAGCGCGGCTGCTGGCACGAGCACCACGGGTGGCGTCATGGTCGCGCTTTTCTCGCGGAGGAAGGTGGCCTTGCCGCCCATCTCCGGCAGCACGCGCGCATCCGGTGCGTCGAATGCGACCTTCACCTGCAGCGTGCCCTTGCTGCGATCCGCAGTGGGCATCACCTGACGCACATGGGCGGGAAACCCGACGCCGGCAAAGGCGTTGAGTGTGATCATGCAAGGGCCGCCATCCTTGAGGCCACCAATGTCGCGCTCGAAGACATCCACTTCGAGTTCGAGCGTGTTGGTGTCCGCCATGGTGATGACCGCGCCACGGCTGCTGCCGCCTCCCGCGAGGGCGGGCACAACAATCTCGCCGAGTTCCGCTTCCTTCCGCAGCACGAGGCCATCGAAGGGTGCGCGGATGGCGCAGTCTTCGAGGTCTTTCACGGCGGCATTGAGGTTCGCAGCGGCTTGAGCCTTCTGATGTTCAGCCACAGTGACGCGTGCGCTCGCACCGCGCACCTCGGCGCGGGCTGATTCTGTTTCCGCATCGAGGGCGAGCAGCACGGCCGCGTGCCGTTCCATGGAGGCCTCGGTCTTGCGGACGACCGCTTCAGCGCGTTTCACTGCATCGGTGGTCGAGGCGCCACGCGCGAGAAGGCCTTTCTCCACATCGAGCAGGCGCCTTGCTTCGGCGCTTTCCACTTCCGTTTCCCGGCGCGAAGCAATGGCTTGTTCGCGGCTGCGCTCAATGCGCGTCACGTCTTTCTCATCGATGCCCACGCGCACTTCCGCGGCCGTGATCTCCGCTTCCATCTGCTTCAGCATGGCGGCAGCCCGGTCGCGCGCGGATTCGAAGATGGCGGAGTCGATGCGCGCCACCACGTCGCCAGCTTTCACCCGCGAACCGCTGTCTACGTTCAGTTCGACAAGCTTGCCCGGGACTTTGGCAGCGAGGGCCGCCCGCGTGCGCGCCACCACATAACCCGCTGCGATGGTGATCTCGTTGGAGGCGCCGCTGCTGGTACGCGCGACGATGCTGGTGTCCACCACGGGTGCGCGCCATGCTTCGAGCTTCGGTGCGACGAACGGCCACGCGAACCATGCGATCACCCCCAACACTGCCAGAACCACCACCGGCCCGACAATGCGCGGTGCGGGGCCGCGCGGTTTTCCTGCGCGAGGTGCCTGCTTCTGATCATCCTCACGCGGGATGCGGAGGGCCGCGAGTTCATCACGTTGCGATTCGCTCATGTGGTCGCGGCATGATAGACGCGCCCAGGCGGGAAGCCCACGGATCCAGCATCGACACTTGCGCGGCTTCCGTGCGCCGATTGTCGTGACATCCTGTCTTGGTGAGAATGCGCTGCCATGGGGATCTACTCATACCCGATTGTTTACGCGACGCTGGTGAAGCCGGAGCGGCGAGTCATCGAGGCGGTCAAGGGGTGGGTGCGCACGCATCTCGGGCATGAGCCACGTGCAGTGCTCGATCCTGCGTGCGGGCCGGCGAAGTGGTTGGAGCCGTTTGCGGCCAAGGGAGTGCGCCTCGCGGGAGTCGACAACGAACCCGGGATGATTGCGCGCTCTGTAGAGGTGCTGCGAGGGCACGATGCGGAACTGGTGCTTGGCGACATGCGCGAGCTGCCGCTAGCACGGGGGGAGTTCGACCTTGTGGTCAATCTCTACAGCAGTGTGGCGCACTTGCCGGACTTGGCAGCCGTCGCGCAGCACCTGCGACGTTGCCGCGAACTCATGCGACCAGGAGGGCTCATGCTTCTCGGGCTCACGGTGCACACGCCGGGCGCGCCGCTCGCGCCTGAGGACTCGCTCTATGAAACCCCCGCTACGCGCGTCCCCGGTGGGGGCATGGCAGCCGTGCACTATGGAACCGCGGGCATCAACCCTGCCACGGGACGCGAGATCATCCGCATTCTCTTGCTGACACGCGACGTGCCAGGAGTGCCTGAGGTCGTCGAGGACAGCTACGAGTTGCTGCTCTTCTCCAAAGCGGAGATCGAGGCCCTGCTTGCGGAGACAGGCTTCGACGTGCTGGAGGTGCGTTCCATGAGTACGCCCGGATACCCCGCTGCTGCTGGGGGAGTGACAACCAATGCCGGCGATGTCACGCTCATCCTGCGGCCCGGTACGGTCGCTGTCGATCCCGCTGAAGGAGCCATCGCATGAAGACCCCTGACTGGTACTACCGCCGCAAAGGCTGAGCGAGCTGCGAGAAGGCCGACGCGTTCTTGGCGCGCCATGGCCTCACTGCCGGTCAGGTGGTGGATGCGAAAGAGGAACGCTTCGAAGGTGAGGCGGCCCTGCAGGTGTTGAAGGGCATCGAGGACGTGCTGGTGCTGCGCGGGGCGAAGTCCACTTGGTTCACCCTGAAAGGGCCCCGCAAGGTGACGCCGGGGGAGGTCTTGCCGCGCTTGCTCGGGCCGACGGGCAACCTCCGCGCCCCAACCTTGCGCCTGGGCAAGGTGCTAATGGTAGGTTTTGCGGTTTCCGAGTGGGATTCGCACATCTTGTAGTCACGATTTCCAGAAATCGGCTCAAGTTTTCCGGAATGGCCGCAACCGGCCCTCGGCGCTCTATCTCAGAAATGGACCTCGGAGTCGAGTTCACGGGCCGGTCTGTGAACGACCGCGACGGGCTCGGCCGAGGATTCCGCGGACTGCCTATGAGCCATCCTGCCTTTGCGATCCTGTCTGTCGCTCTGAGCTTCGCCGCTGCTCCGCTTCTCGGCCAAGTGACCCCGGTGCCCGTGAACGCCTGCGCGAGTGGCCCCATCACCCTCGTCACGCCCGGCAATGTGGCTCCCAACCCCATGTTGCAAGTGGTCGATGCGTGGGTGGACCCTGCTGCCGGCAACAACATGACGGCGAGTGTGGGTGGGGGTGCCTTCAAGACGATCCAGGCCGCGGCTGATGCGCTGTCGTTGGCGCTGCTTCCCGGGCAGCATGGCCGCGTACAGCTCCTCGCGGGGCGCTACGGGTCCGGCACCGGGAACAGTTCCTTCACTCAGGGCAGTGGCGAACTTTGGCCCGTGACCGTGCCGCCGAACATCAGCATTGTGGGTGTGAACGCGCTCAACACCTGTCTGGATGTGAGCCTGAATGCCGGCGCTCCGTCCGGGATTCAGCTGCCGCATCCGCGCACAGGCAACATCTCCGAACGGCGTGCGGCTCTCGTGTTCGAGGGTGCAGGCCATGACCAGTCGACAGTGGCGCGCATCACCATCGTGAATGCGGACATCGGCGTTCTGGTGCGTGGCAATGCCGCAGCCAACCCGGTTCTCAGCAACCTCTGC
>SXGT01724104.1_pt1 | contig 111235 bp, 126 predicted proteins | sample 3176221 | NCBI WGS metagenome assembly SXGT01 (sample SAMN11356862, study PRJNA531348) | freshwater metagenome | isolation source: freshwater sample F1-120 | place: China: Fuxian Lake, Yuxi | collected 2017-12-25 | reverse complement strand
GGCACTCGTGCACACGCCACTGGCGCGGGGCCGGCATCACGACCTCAAGTAGGCGACGTCGCGCCGGTGGAAGAGGTCGTGGGCCTGCTCCTGCGTGAGCCCGAGGAACTCGCCGGCGCTGAACGACAGCTCGTCGTCGTAGTACTTGAAGAGCTCGCGCTCCTCGCCGCCGATAGTGACGTACACGGTGGCCTGCAGCACTTCCCAGCTGCGGCTGGGCACGACTCGCGCGGCAGTGATGGTAGCGGAAGAAGACATGGGTTCACCTCTGCACCCTTATGACGCAGTCCTGCCCGCACTTCGCGGGCTAAGAACAGAGCCCCGCCGGGGTTGTTCTACAGCACTGCCGAGGCCTACTCCGGCTCACCGGCCGCGAGCACCCAGTTCGGGCTGGGCACGAAGTGCTCGACCACGTCGCCGTCCCGCATCCGGAACATCCGGGACCACGGCGCGTCGCCCACCATGTACTCGAAGATGCAGAACCAGTCCCCCCGCATCTTCGCGTGCGCCGGCGCGACGTGGTCGTGCCCCGCGCACACGCAGCAGGCCGCGCCCGCGCCGTCCACCATGTACAGGTGGCCCTGCCAGACGAGCGGGAACACCTCGAGGTCTCCAGCGACCACGCCGAACCCGGGCTGCATGCACCGCACCGAGAACGCGACGTCGCCGTCCGCCTCCAGCTGCGACTCGCCGCGCGGCGGGTGATGAACATGGGCGAACTCCACCGGGTGGGAAAGTCCCGGATACACACTTATGCCCACATTCACGGCACTTTTCGCCCAAACACCTACCAGCCCTCGGTAGGAACACACAGTACAGTCAGCAGGGTGAGAAGGGTGGAAACTACGAGGTGGGTGCACTGGTGAGAACGTGCCCGAAAGGCACGTTCTCACCAGAACAGGTGTGCGCACGCTGTTCTTGAGAGCACGAATAGGGTCAATATGCGTGTTCTTGCTGGTGTGAATATCCTCACGGGAGCGGTCTGCGAGGTGAGATCGCCTCTGGGTACAGTGTGTCCCGCACCGTCCACCACCATTTCGGTCACATTCACAACGAGGGTTCTGCATGGTGTTCTTGGGGCTGATGGGGCTAAATGCGAATCGACCCTGTTCTTGCAGAATGGCATGCGCGCGCATGTTCTCGGAGCTATGCAACGGCGCCCCGAGGGACGCACACCCTTGCGGGCGTGAGTGGGTGGAGTCGAACCACCAGCCGTCACAGAGTCTTATGCGCGAGAATGGGCGTTTTTGCATCATTCATGCACAACGCGCAGAACAGCGCCCAGACACACGTTCTTGCACCCTCGCAGACAGTAGCGTGTAGGTCGTTAGGGCCAGAGAAAAGAGTGACCGGGGGTCGAAGGGGGACACAGGGGTGGTAGTGACGTGGGGTGCATTTTGGTCGGCTGCAAGAACCGCACGCAGAGGTACCCGAACCCAGACCGTGATTTGGGCTCTGCGTGGAACCCCTACCCATTAGTTCTGGTACTGATTTAGGTCATCTTGAGAACGATGGTATCGGGGCGGTTCTTGGCGCACACGGATAAAGCGTGTCCCGGCTTCACCGGTGCGCACGCCCCCGCCCAGTCGCCCTACTCCGGGCGGCACCTCGACATCTCGACCGCGAGTGCGATGTCGAGCCGCATCGCCGCGGGGTAGAAGGTGTCGCGCGAGCACAGGACCTGTCCCAGGAGCGTCCCGCCCGCGAGCGGGTTCTGCATGAGGCGCGGGTTGATGTGCCACAGGCACGCGAACGCGAGCTCCAGCTCCGCGCGCGGGTAGCCCTCGGCTCTGGGCCCGACCGGGCCGAGGTGCGGGTACGCCTCGAGGATCTCCGCGAGCGCCGCCTCCTGCAGCGCGACCTCGTCCTCCACGCCCGCGTTGCGGCGCATCGACCGGATCTCGCTCACCGTCTCCGTGACCACGATGGACCGGTTGAACCGCTCCTCGCGCAGGCGGAGCCGAGAGTGCCCGGTGTCCTTGTCGACGTGGATGCCCGTGATCTCGTCCGAGTCGATCCAGAGTTCCGAGCCGTCGGGCTCGTGCAGGCACGCGTCGAAGATGCTGTCGCGGAGCTGCCCGCGGCGGAGAGAGATGCTCTTCAGGGTGTACAAGATGCCTCCATTGGCAGGTGCTTATGCCTGTTTTCGCGCGAGGCTAAACGACGCGACCGGCCCCTCCTTCGGGGGCCGTGGTCCGCTGCGTCGCGCGCGTCAGTTGAAGACGGACGCGTCGCCCTCGATCAGCCCGCGCATGACGCGCTCGCCGTGCTTCTGGCCGAGGGCGGTGAACTGGGGCATGAGGCCCTGCACTTTCGCCATGGCCGAGATGCCGCGCGGGTCCGCGTAGAACGCGAGGAGGAATTCAAGTTCCTCCACCGTCAGCGACTCGGCGTAGGCGCGCGCGCGAGGTCGGCGCGGAACGAGCCCACGAACCCGGTGCGCAACCGCTCCCACTGGGCGTCGGTGGGGGCGAACACGATGGGCAGGGACTTGAACATCGAGACCAGCTGGTCGATGACCGTCTGCATGGCCTCGGCGACCTGCGGGTTGTCGATGAGTCGCGTGGCGAGTTCGATGCGGCGCTCGAGGGACATGTGAGATTCCTTGGGCCGGGGGAAGGTTGTTGACCGGCTTACTCTACTTATGCCAGTATTTTGGGCACTCTTGCGCGCGCAGGCAGGTGGGCTAAAGGATGCGCGGGAGTACTACATACGCGGGCTCTCGCCCGTTTCTTTCCGCCCGCGCTTCGGCCCCTGGGGGCGCAGGCCGTCCAGTCGGCCATCACCGGTCAAACGACGAGCCCCGCCAGCGCCCAACTGCCCCATGGATCGAGGGCGGGGCTTGCTGGCGGGGCTCGTCGCGGAGAGTCAGTCTACCAGCGCCCAGTGCCCGGCGCGTGCTCCGGGACCGTGGCGTCGTGCACCCGGTTGCCCAGGTCCTCGAGGCCCAGCTGGAACAGCACCTCCGAGAGCGGGTGGGCGACGAGGTTGTGCACCGTCCAGCGGAACCGCGGCGGCAGCAGGCGCCCGAGGAGGCGGCTCACCAGCCACCCCCGACCGCGCGCACCGCGCGGCGGACCCGCTCGCGGGCCGCCTCGAAGGCGATCGCGTCGAGCATCACCTCGAGGTGGACGGGGTCGGTGAGGTGGGGGTACATCGCGTTCGCCATCGCGACCTGGTCGCGGCTGAACGGGACGATCTCCAGCAGCTGGCGCGCCTGCTCGCAGCTGATGTGCGGGCGGGCGTCGAGGAACGCGTGCAGCGCTGACATGCGCTCGGAGGAGAAGGCGCGCGCGTTGATGTCCTCGCGGACGCGGTGGAAGTCGTCGCGGTGCATCGGCTGCGGGGTCGCGGGGACCTGCTGCAGGGGACGGGCCGGGTCGGGGACGTTGAGCGGGGAGGGGATGCGGATACGGAACTCGAACATGTTCACCTCTTGCCGGGCGGGAAGGGAAGTCGAGGTGCCCGGACAGGTGCTTATGCGCGGATTCGCGCGGATATTGGCGGGTGCAGGGCTATGAACAGGGCCCGCTGCCGGGTTGTTCACGCGCTCACGCGGCCGCCGCCTGCCGGAGCGTCGCGAGGTCCGCGCGCAGCCCCGCCTGCTCGTACACCCACGCGGTCAGGCACGCCTTCATCAGGCGGCCCTCGAGCGCGCGGACCTCGAGCTCCGAGTACTCCTCGACGATCTTCTTCCCCTCGTCGCGGTAGAAGAGGAGGGCCTTGACGCGGAGCTCGTCGATGATCTCGGCCGCGACCGCGTCCATGTCGGAGCGCCAGCCCCTGCGGCGGTCGCCGATGGCGCGGAGCGTGGCAGACATCCACTCGCGCTTCTTCTCGAGGGTGGGGAAGCACGTCTCGAACGCCGGGTCCATGACGAGTTCGTGCCGCGGGGTGCAGCGGAGAGACAGGGACAGCATGGTTCACCTCTACCTGCTTATGCCCGGGCGGAGGTCGATCTTGGCCCGCTACGCGGTGCGGATCGCGCAGGCCTCCCCCTCCTCGTGCAGGAGGCGGTCGAGGTCGTCCCAGCTGAAGGTGAACCGCCCGTCCCGGCCCCAGCCCGGGCCCCACGAGTTGATCGCGGTGACGGTCCTCTGCGCGGGGTCGACGCCCAGGAGCTCGAACGCGTGACCGCCGCGAGACTCGCCGGCGACGTGGACGCGGCCGCGGCTGTCCGGCTCGTCGAAGCCCTCGTACCAGTTCACCCCGACCTCGACGGGGCCCAGCTCGGCGAGCGCGCGCAGGACGTCCTGCAGGCCGAAGCACCAGTGGTACCGGCGGATCAGCCGCATCTTCACGAGCGCCTGCATCGCGGCCAGGACGGTCGACCCCTTGTCCGTCGGCGTGTACTGCCCGGGGAAGGGGTCGAGGCGCGAGGCGCGCTTGTAGATGTTGAGCGCGGTGGTGCCGGTGACCCGGGGCCTGGAGAGCGGCGCGGTGGCGAGGAGCCCGGCCGCGGCGTGCCCGGTGCAGGAGCCGATCGAGCCCTGGTCGAGGGCGGGCAGCCGGCGCTCCCAGGTCTTCTCGCGGATCGCGGCCCTGGGACCCAGGAGCCGCGTGACCGGGTAGTCGCGGCTGCGCTCGTCGAAGTGCACGTGGCGGCCCAGGCGCCTGCTGGCGACCTGGCTCTCGGGGAGGGTGCGGAGCCGGTGCTGGTTGTACCGCGGCGGGGGCTTCGTGGGCATGGTTGTCAGCTCCTGTCTCCAGGACGTAACTGCGCACCGAGTTCTTGACGCGGTTCGGGGGAGTGGGTACGTTCTGGGCATGGTCATCCTCTCCCAGCATTGACAGCCCAGACCCGGCGAACGGGTTCGTGGCGAAGTCTGCGGGAGACCTGTCCTACCTGTGCATCTCAAGCTCAACTGGTCGAGCACTGCGCGTAATGACCGCAGCGGCTACGGGTTCGACTCCCGTGGGATGCACCACTTCACGGGGAGGCGGCCCGGAGAAGGGGCGCCAGCTTCGGCTGGAGGACGGCAGTTCAAGTCTGTCCCTCCCCACCACTCCACGCACGCGTAGTTCAGTGGCCGGAACACCGGGATGTGAAAGTCCCGGAGGGCGGTGGTTCGACTCCATCCGCGTGCTCCACTCCTGGTGCAGCCGTGGCTGACCGTATCGTCTTCCACTTCAACAAGGCGAGCCTCGGCGACAGCTCCATCCCGCCCTGGACGCTGAAGACCCGCGGGCAGACCCACTACGTCTGGCACCTCGAGTCGGCAGTCGGCTTCTCGACGAAGGAGACGCCGGACAACCCGCACACCAGAGGCTCCATCCAGTTCCGCGGACACCTCGACCTGCGCGAGGTGTCCGGGAAGTTGCACGCCTACATCACCGGAGATCCACCATGTCCCCTGACTCCAAGCTCTACGTCGTCGTCCGCGACACCCTCTCTGCCGGCTTGAAGGCTGCGCAGGCCTGCCACGCGCTCCGCGCCTTCGTGGGCGAGTACCCCGTGATCGACGCGGAGTGGCACCGCGACTCGAACAACATCGCGATCCTCGAGTACCCCGACCTCGACGGCCTGGCTGCCCGACTCGAGCAGCACGGCATGGCGCTGTCGCGGTTCCACGAGCCCGACCAGGACGGCGACCTCACGGCGATCTGCGTGACGCCGGTGGCCAAGCGGATGCTGCGGCACCTGCCGCTGGCGTGTGCGGCCTAAACGGGCGACCGCACCGGCGGGGATACCCCGCCGGTGCGCCTGTCCAGTGCCGCGCGACTACCCGCACACCGCGCGCCCCTGCCAGTACTCGTAGGACGCGCGGAGCGCGGCCTCGAACTGCTCGGGGGTCATGCGGGTATCGGTACCACCGCTAGTCCCAAAGTGGTTCGCCATCAGCGTCTCGGGGGTCATCGGGGACTCCGCATCGGCGTAGCGCGCGAGCACCGCGATGACCTGGCCGCCGCAGGCCGTCGGCTCGTGGAGCGGGTCCTCGCGCAGGACCTCCTCCTCGTAGACCACGAGGTCCACGGCCGCGGGGACCGGCCGCCGGCTGGGCGCGACGCGCGCGACGACGATCTTCCGGGGCGCCTCGCCGGCGCGCCGCGACTCGAAGCGGCCCTCGAGCGCGTCGCCCTCGTGGAGGACCACCTCCCCGCAGCGGAAGTGGTAGAGGTCGGTGCTGTCGACGGGGACCAGCCACACCCCCTGGCGGTAGCCCTGGCGGCGCCGGCTCCACTGGTCCTGGGCGATCTGCGCGACCACCTCGTCAGCGCAGACGAAGGTCGAGCCCTTGCGGGCCTTGTTGTTGTCGCTGCAGAACGTGCTGGTGATGATGCGCATGGGAACTCCGCGTGGGTGGGAAGCGCGAGCGGGAAGTGCTCGTACGTACTTATGGCGCGGAAACCTGGGAAATAAAGGCTGCGTCGGCGGGGTACCTCCCCGTCTCGACGCAGCCGGTCCCTCAGTCGAGCCAGGGCTTGGACTCCTCGTCCAGCGGCGGGCGCACGCGCTCGAAGCGCAGCGTCCAGCCGTCGGGGACGAGGCGGTTGGCGAAGAGTGCCAGCGAGAGCTCGCGCACGAAGCGCTTGCCGTCGCGGCGGACCTTGCCGTTCCAGTCCTGCTTGTCGAACTTGAGGGAGTCGCGCGGGCCCTTGCAGGGGTTCCGGCGACTGGTGGAGCCCTTCCGGGCGTGTCGGGTTCGGGACATGGCGAGGCGCCCTCCTCGCGGCGCGCTCACCAGTGCTGCGTGTTCCAGTGCATGCTCACTCCCTGGACGGTGTGGGTGGTGCGTCGAGATCGACGCGGTTCTCGGGCGTCCCTCCGTAGCGGGCCATGACGGTGCTGTTGCCGGGCCACGTCGCCTGCAGCCATGCGTCGGGAAAGCGCTGGCGCACGCTCGCCAGCCACGCGGTCGCGTGCTCGACCGGCACCTCGATGGCGTAGGCCGTGGACCGCCCGCGGGCGTCGCGCTCGGTGTGTCCCACGAACTCGCGCCCGGGGCGGATGATCGTCCCGGGACTGGCCATCAGTACATCGCCTGGCGCCAGGCCCTCGCCGCGGTGAACCGCCCCGCGGCGAGCACGAGCAGCTCGGGCGGCAGGGGCTTGCAGGCCTCCTTGATCTCCGCGTCCCAGACCATGGCGAAGCGGTCGCGCCCGCCGAGGCGGAGGAGGCGCTGGGACAGCTGCTCGTCCATGAGGTTCTCGGGCAGCCCGGCGTCGCGGAGCATCCGCGCCACGGCCTCCGCCCCGTGCTCGTTCGTCACTTTCCCGGGCGCCGCGGTGAGGTGGACGACGAGACCGGCGACGCTGAAACGCGCTAGCACGCGCACGAACTTGTCGAAGTCGTCGAGGGTCGGGTCCATGCTCAGTCCCCTCCCCAGCCGCGGCTCCTCGCGAGGGCCTCGACCGCCGGCGCGGCCTCCTCGGGCGAGTCGAAGACGTGCTTCTCGACGCCGTAGTAGGCCAGCGTCTCGCCGTTGTACGCGGCGGTCCAGCCCTTCTCGGGCCCCATGTTCAGCGACACGCAGCCGCTCGCGAGACCGGCGAAGTCCCGCGTGTAGAGCTGGAACTTCGCGTCCCAGACCCAGCCCTCGAGTTCCCTGACACCCTCCATCACGCCTCCATTGGCTTGAACTTGTCATCGACGACCACGCCGTGCACGCGCAGCATGCCGGCCTGAAAACGCTCCCAGTCGGGCTCCGGGAAGCAGTCCTCGCAGGTGGTGGGCTCACCAGGCACGTTGTGCACATCCACGCCGCCGTCCCTGCTGAAGCGCCCGATGAGCCCGCGCTCGCTGTTCACCCAGACCACGCGCCCGTCGGTCTCGATGGTGAAGCGCAGGCCCCCGCTGGTGCGAGGCTCGCGCCTGAACCAGGCCCAGTAGTTGCGCGTGTGGTGCCGGCGCCACGGGTTCTTCTCGGCCCAGGGCACCTCCCCGCTCGCCTGCGCGTCCCGCCACTCGTTCCAGACGATGTTCCAGGCGACGCACCGGCTCCGCACGACCGCGAGGCCCTTCGCCGCCATGTGCGGCCTGACGAAGAACTGCACCTCCACGATGGGGTGCGTGTCGGGCCCGGGCAGCACCGGCTCGAGGCCCCTGCGGACCTCGTCCGGTACGTCGCCCCAGGCCACCGTCACGCCCGCACCGGGAAGCCCGCGACGGCCCAGTCGAACACCGCGTCCTGGTACGCATGGTGCACGGCCTCCGCGCGCTGGTTGTTGGCCTCCAGCTCCTCGTCGCTGATCCCCTCCATCGTCGACCCCATGGAGAGCTGGGCCACCTCGTGGTCCGCCTTCACCGCCTCGAGCATCCTCGCGGCGAGCGGGTGGATCGTCCGAGAGGCCATCTTCGCGTCGGTGATCAAGTCGGCCTCGTGCGCGGCGCGGACCGCGTCGTAGCCCTCCAGGCGCGCGACGGCGCCGTGGTCGGCGGCCATCTCGGCGTACTCCTCGTCGGTGACCAGGCCCGCGTCGTGCAGGGCCCCGCGCTGGTGGCGCACGAGGTCGCGCAGGCGCTGGAGCTCGCCCCGGTCCACGAGGACCTTGCCCTGCTTCTCCATCAGGCCCGCGAGGACGTGCTGCTCCATCGCCCTGTACTCGACCGGGTTGACCTTCTCGGGCCGGAGGTCGGTGCGCCCGTCCGGGATGTGGCAGCGCAGGTCGTGCACCCCTGGGACGGGCGCACGATACCTGACGTACGCGTGTCCCTCTCGCCCCTCCACGAGGAAGCCCTCGCGGAAGCGACCACCGTGCACGAACCCACGGTCGCTGCCGTCCGTGGAGAAGCACGCGACCTGCTCGAACGCTGGGGCGCACGTGCACCCTGCCGAGTCGAGCACGTGCACCCGGTAGGCGAGCCCCGGGGTGACTCGCTCGGGGCGGGAAGAGTCTTCCGCAGCCGCGAGGTCGCCGGGGAAGGTGTACACCCGTGCCTGGCGCCAGCACTCCAGGAGCTCCGGCATCCACGGGTGGTACATCGACGGCCGGTCCTTCCCGGCGTCGCGGGCGGCCAGCGCCTCGTCCCACAGCTCGCGCGAGCACGACAGCGAGTAGTACTCCGGGCCGTCGTCGCCGTACCGCGCCAGGCAGTTGACGCCGAGCTCGGCGGCAAGGCCGCGGGGGCAGGTGTAGAAGTCGTAGACGGTGCCCTGCACCTTCCCGTTGCCGAGGAAGGTGCAGGCGTCGCAGTCGTGCTTGTGGACTGGCATCAGGGTGTCTCCATGTTGTTCTCGGGCAGTGGACTCGCGGTGAACGCGCTGCCGGGTGGCAGGTCCTCGTGCACCAGCACGGAGCTCGCCCAGTCCAGGTCGAACCAGAAGGACAGGCAGTGGTGCGCGCCGTCCTGGTCGTAGAAGTGCCACGTCCCGCGGTTCGACAGGTGCCCCGGGTCCTGAAGGGACGAGGGGTCGATCCCGATGCTCCGCAGGTACTCGTGCGCGGTGCGCCGGTGCGCCTCCTTGCCGGGCCCGGTGCGCGTGATCGCGAAGCGGCGCGCGCCTGCGTAGTGGACCCAGTAGCCCCAGGCGGGGAATCGATCGAGAAATACAGCCATGATTCACCTCGCAGTCCTTATGCCGTTTTCCAGAGGCTAAACGCACGCGCCGAGGACCCCTGTAGGTTCCCTCGGCGCGGCGCTGTTGCGGTCAGTCGAGACCGACGCCGTTCGCCCGCGCCGCGCGGTCGCGGGCGTTGGCGGCCTCGATGCGCGCGACGCGGGCCTCGTCCGCGGCGTGCTTGCGCGCGTCGCGGAGCTCGTCCAGCTCCATGCGGCGCATCTGCCGCGCGTGCTCGAGCTCCAGCTCCTTCATCTCGCGCTCGTGGCGACGGGCGCTCGCCACCTCCTGGTTCTGCATCGCGAGGCGAGCGCACTGGCCGACCTCGTGCGACAGGACCGCGAGCGCCTGCCCCGAGGCCTCGACCTGCTTGGTGCGCAGGGCGGCGTACTCGGGCGAGACGGTGCCGGTGGCGATGGCGACCTCGGCCTTGATGCTCTCGGTGGCGATGTCGCGCACGAGCTTGTCGAAGTTGTTGAGGTAGGAGGTGATGAGGGCGGCGTCGTTGGGGGACATGGAGAACTCCGTTGATGGGAAGAGACGTGACTGGGAAGCGCCCGGGCAGTGTGAAGTGCCCGGACCTGTTCTTATGCTCGCGCCAAGCGCCGTTTTGCGCGACTACTCGCGCTCGCCGCGCCGGCGCGCGTCGGTCCTCACGACCACTGCGCACGTCTGGAACCACCGGCAGTCCGTGCAGGCGTGGCTGTGCGGGGCGTGCTCCTCCGGGTCGCCGAAACACACCGGCTTCGGCGACCCCTGCGCAGCGCGCTCGCGCCACTTGTTCGCCAGCCGCGCCGAGTCGTACTGCGGCGGATCGACCGCGGTGCGGCGCTCCTTGCTGGCCGCGACGACAATACCGCACGACGTCTGCCACGCACAGTTCCCGCACACGCGGTCGCCCAGGTCGTACTCCTCCGGGTCCCCGTAGCACCGGGGCTTTCGCGAGTCCGGCGCAAGGGGCTTCTTGAAGTCGTGCATGCGCTCGCGCGAGGGCGTGTAGTCGGGGTTCGGGTGTGAGGTCCGCATCGCGTCCTTCTCCACCGACTCGTCGCGCTCGTTCTTGTTCCGGACGATGACCCGGCACGTCGCGAAGAAGCGGCAGTTCGAGCACGCCTCGCTCTCCGACACGTGCATCGAGGGGACGCCGAAGCACCGCGGTTTCCGGACGGTCGGACCACTGCGGTCGGCCGCGTAATCGCGGATCGCCTCGGTGCTGGTGAAGGCGACCGCGGGGTGGAAGGTCTTCAGGTCCGGCGCCGCGGCGCGGGTACCCGTCGCGTCCTCGCGGCGCTCCAGCAGCCAGGAGACCATCTCGCGGTCGACGCGGACCTGCGCGGGGTCTGCCGGGTCGCGCATGCGCAGCACCTGCCGCAGCACCGAGGGACCCGCGACGTTGTTCTCCATGATCTCCGGGTTCAACGCGTGGAGCGCGTGGAACGTGTACTTGTTTTCCATCTCGCCCGTCGCGCTCTGGTCCAGGTCCGCGTTGTCGTCCACGAGGAGGCACCACGCGGTGTCCGCGTCCGCGTCGGCCCGGGCCTCGATGATGCTCCAGATCTCCGCGGTGGTCTCGATCACCGTCACGTCCGCGGTGGTCGTGAGGACCCTGGTGTCGAGGTCCTCGGTGACGATCAGGTCGGTGATCGTGCGCGGGTCGAACCACCACTCCCGGGTGTCGACGGTGTTCGGCTCGCCCTCGCGCCCACGGGTCCGCTTGGTGACTCGGTTCAGCTTGATGAATGGCATTGCTGTGCCTCCGAGTCCTTATGCTGGCTAAAGGCGGACTTTCGGCGCGGGATCTGCACGGGCGCGCCGTCGCGCTACTCCGTGCAGATCCCCGACTCGCGCAGCCACGCGAGGTCCACGGCCTCCATCTCCAGGCCCGCGAGGGCGAGGGCGGCACACACCTTCGCCAGCTTCGCGTAGTTCCCGCCACCCGTGAGGTAGCGCTTGTGGAACTCCAGCCCGTGGTGCTCGAAGATGCGCTTCCACACGTCGCGCCGCGCGGTGAACTTGCGCGCGCTGTACCCGCCCATGGCCTCGGGCAGCGGCACCCACCCCGGCAGGAGCCCGATGCCGTAGAGCCACAACGCTCCGCAGCAGCACACGTCCGACCACTCCTCGGCGATCCCCTTCCCGTTCAGGGCCAGGATCTCCACCCAGAGTTCCTTGACCTCCCCCCAGACGTAGGAGCCGGGGAGCTTACTGGCCATCGTGTTCTCGTGGAGCCAGCCGACTGTGTAGCGTTCCATGTTCACCTCTACTTCCTTATGCCCGTTTCCGGCTGGGCATTTACCCAGCGGCCACGACGTCCAGCAGGCGGTACCTGGCGAGAAGTCGCCGTGCCTCGTGGTCGCCCCGGTTCGCACGGCGCTCCAGGTAGTGGAACACCGCGGACAGCGTCTGCTGCTGCTCGACGGCCGGGTCCCGCACCTGCCGCGGGATCTCGTCCGGCAGCGCGTCCTCGTTGGGAGCGAGCACGGTCACGCAGATGTCACCGCCGCGCTCGCGCTTCACCACGAGGCGCACGCCGGCGTTGGTGACATGGACTCGCGAGCCGTCGGGCAGGCGATCCGTGGCCCGCAGCTGCGGTACCGCCGCGCGCAGCTCCTCGAGCGCCGCCGGGTACGCCAGGCCCTCCCGCCACCGGTTGATGTACTGCTCGACGGCGTGCACGGTGAAGCGCATCACGACGCCTTGCGCTTCGACTTCAGGCCGTTCTGCGTGTTGGTGACACGCTCCAGCGGCACGCCGAGTTCCGTCGCGATCTCCTGCGCGCTGGCCTCGGGCCTGGCGGCGAGGGCCTTGCGGATCGCGGCCACCGGGACCTTGTACCCGTCGAGCTGCTTCTGCAGGCGCTGCGTGTCTGCGCGCAGCGAGGCCACCCGATCGCGCTCGACCTTGAGAGCCGCTTCCCTGTCCGCGAGTGCCTTCCTCGAGTCGTCGAGCTGCTTCTGCAGGGTGTTGCGAAACACTGCCGGGTGCCCGTTCGGGCAGAAGAAGTTCCTCCCGTCCTCCCGCCGGCGCGCGACGAAATCCGTGGGCATCCCGAACGCGACGCCGCACTCGATGCAGGTGTGCATCTCCATTCGCAAGGTGACCTCCACGGGAAGACCAGTAGTTGTCGTCACGATTCCTCCACTTGGATCCTGCCGTCGGGCAGGACGATGATGACGGGGATGCCGCGCTTCCTGGCGCGGCGGACAGTTGACCACGTGCCGGACCGGAGCTCCTCCTCGAAGCCCGCCGGCGCGGCGATCAGGATCTCGCTCCGGTCCACGATGACCTGGTTCCGCTCCAGCGGGGGCAGTGGGTCCGCCACATAGTGGACGTGACGGTCCCTCCGCGAGTGCTTGTCGGCGCAGTACGCACGCTTGCCGGGGATGTCGCAGGGGTGGATCGCCACCTGCACGCCGCGCACCGCGCACAGGTAGTCGAACTCGTCGTCGGCCCCGACGCAGTCCCCGTGGCGCGCGATCACACCCCGGGTGTCCGACAGCATCTCGCCGATCACGAGTTTCTGCCGGCCCGTCATCCCGCGCTGGGTACCAGTGAACCCGACGAGGATCACCGGCTACCCAGCTCTCGGACGCGCACCGTCGCGCTGAACCGATAGGTCTCCGTGCTGTGCCCGCGGCTGACGTTGAGCTCCGTCAGCTCGACGGGGACGCGGTCGTCGACTACGTTGTACTTCCGACGCACGTACTCGGTGATGGCTTCGCGCACGTCTGCGTCGTTGAGGGTGAACTCCGCGGTCATCGCACGACCTCCTGCAGTTCGTAGGTGATGTTGTCGGGCACGCCGGGCCGGGACCGGACGTGTTTCCCGTCAGGGCCGATCCCGAGCCAGCTCAGGAGCTGCGCCTCGGTGGGCTTCTCGATCGCGGCGAAGCGCTCCCACTCCAGGCCGTCGAGCTTGCCGACGACTACCCAGTTGACCCGCGGGACGACGTGGGTCTGGATCAGAGGACTGACCGCCGGCCCGATCCTGTCGACCATGTTGGTGCTGATCCCCCGGTGCGCGCCGCGCAGGCCGTGGAAGATGGGCTTGTTGAACGCGGCCAGCCCGAGTTTTGCGAACGTGGCGTCGCCAGTCCCCGGGAACGCGAAGATACCGTCCGCGTCCATGGTGATGTCGAGCCAGTACTCGCCGCACGTGTCGAGTACTGGCTCGTCGCGCATCCAGAACCCGCAGTCCGGCTGGTACTGGAACCCGGTCACGACGCCGTCGAGCTCGGCCATCAGTCCGTACTCAAGGTCGTGACGGTCTCGTCACGCGTGCAGTTCTTCCCGCACGACTGCGGGGAGACTGTCGTCACCGACTCCGGGCAGCGCGCGAAGTAGTGGTCCCGCCCGCCGTCCTCGAAGCGGTACATGGTGCAGCCGTCGTGGTTGAAGAGCACCTCGACGGGCACGTTCAGGTTGTTGGTAGTCTCCGTGCTGATGGGATCCTGGGGGCAGGCGAGGAGGAGCAAGACGAGCATATGGGCCTCTGGGTGCGGATCCTTATGCCGATGCGTGAGCACGTTTCCGCACCGGGCTAAAGGGCGCGCCCTACTGGCGCGCGACCCACACCACCGCCTCCGCTGCGACGAGGGAGAGGCCGAGGCACATGAGCGGGCCGATCATGGCCAGCCCGACCGGGGGCGCGTCGCCTGGACCGCCAGCGCGGTCCTTCACCTCCTGCCACGAGCGCGGCATCAGCAGGACGCTGGCGACGCAGAGCGCGGTACCGATGAGGCAGAACATGGTGCCCTCCTCTCTACTTATGGCGTTTGCGAGGCCAGAGTTACAGGCAAGCGGCGCGGTGGAGAACCCACCGCGCCGCTACCTACGCCACTACTGGCGGTCGATCGACCCCTCGACGAGGGCCACGCCCTGCGACGAGCACCAGCCCTCGACCAGGGCGAGCAGGTCTCGGCGCGCCTCGCCGAACTCGATCTGCAGGTCGAGCTTCACGCCCTGCACCGCGGCCTTCACGGTCAGGGTCTGGGAGACGCCGAGCACGGTCCCCGTGCTCCACGCCCACTGCGTGCGCGTGGTCTTCCGGGCCGTGGTCGCCTTGGTGTTGTCCTCGTCCTCCTCGTCGTCGACGATGGTCTCGTTCACCTTGAGCGTCTGGATCTTGGGCATGCTCTCCGTGCAGCCCATCTCCTGGAGGTACTTCTTGGCCTGCGGGCGCGTGCTGTCCTCGGTGACGCACCAGACGTCGCCGAGACTCGTCACCGTGTTGCGGTAGTGGCTCTCGATGCACGGCCTCGCGTACCGAACGACGACCTTGACGAGCCGCGAGCCGTCCGGTCCAGGCGCGATCCACGAGAACGTGTCACCGAGCACGTTCTTCTCTCGGAACAGGGCGATCGCCCCGGTACCGTACTTGTCGAGGCCCGCGCGGATCACCGGTCCAGGGGACCGGTTGAAGGTGATGGTGACGGTCTCTCGGTTGGCGTAGTTGCTGGGGGGCATGGTTCTCCGCGGGGATGTAGGTTGGGCCCGCAGACGCTTATGCCGCTGCGCGCGGTAGTTTCAGGGCTACGAGAGAGACCGCGTGGAGGGGGTACTGCCCCCTCCACGCGGCGGAACGCAGGCGCGCGCGCCACCTTCCCAAGTACCGCGCGGCGCCCTCTACGCGTCCCTTCCTCCCTTCTCCTCTCTCCGCCTGTGCTGGTGTCGGCGCAGCCACTCCGTGACCGCTGCGACCCCCTCCTCGAACTCCGTCGAGTAGAGGCGATTCCGGCACTCGGTCCACAGGTCGCCGACGATGCTGCCGCCGATCTCGGCGTCGGTCCACTCGTCGACGGGTCCGCGCTCGGTGTGGACGAGAGTGACCCAGACCGTGCCACCGACCGTGTCCCGCGACATCTCGACGTAGAACGACGCCTCCGCGTCGAGACCGAGGACGAACGTGTTGTTCTTGCCGACGAGCGGCCGGATCAGCTCGTCCGCGATCTCCGCCTTGAAGACCTCGAGCAGCGCGCGCACCTCTCGCGCGCCGTCGATGTACCCGGCGGCCACTACTCGCTGGCCCACGCCGTCACCGCGTTCTTGGCATGGGTGATGGCGCGGTTGACGTCGCGTACGTCGCTGATGGCCCACAGGCAGATCAGCAAGGCGACCGGGGCGAGGATCAGGATACCGACGACGGTGTCGACGAGGGTGGCGGGGCGGGCGGGGTGGTCGTGGGAGTCAGCGTTGTTGCACATCGGGAACCTCCATCCTACTTATGCCCGTTCTACCGAGCGTTTACGTCTCGGCGTAGTTCCCCTTCTCGTTCTTCTCGTACCGCACGGTCTTGCCACCGCGGTCGCGGAGGATGGTGTCGACCTCGCGCAGGAACGGCAGCGGCAGCGTGCTGTCCTCCAGCGTCTTCGGGATCGGGGTGTCCCCGAGCTCTCCGGCGCGCCCCACGAGCAGGACGAACCTGATCTCGGTCGCGGTCTTCTCGTCGACGTACAGGCCTGCGCGGACGCACTCCCACGAGACGCCACCCTCCCGGTCGATGAGGACGTCCCCGTTCTTGGGGAAGTACGTGTTCCTGCTGAGAATACCGACGGCTGGCATGTTCTTCTCCTACGGGTTGCAGTTCCGCAGTTCTTATAGCTGTTCTTGAATGTGAGTACAACCCTTGCGCTTGTACTCACGCCCGGGGTATGGCCCGGGGCATGCCCACGCTGCACGTACCGTCGAGAGGAGGAGGCCTGAGCGCCGTCGAGGCCAGCGCCGGCCAGTCGATCGCGTCCGCTCTCCGCGCCCTCGGCCTCCTCGAGTCGGCGGCCGCGCGTGGCCTCGAGCGCCGCACGGCCGCCGGGTGGGAGCCCGTGCGCATGACCAGGCTGCTCCGCCCAGGAGACGTCGTGCGCATGCGCCCTGCCCGCCAGGTCGTGGACCGCGGCCCTGGAGAGCAGGTGGCCGCCACGCTCTCGCGAGTCATGAACGCTCTTCAGCGAAGGAAGGTGCCGGATGGTGCTGGTGGAACTGGTGTACGAGGGAGGGGAGGTGCTCGACCTGTGCCTCGAGGCTCAAAGGGACGTCCTCCGCGCTGAGCTGCGCGGCCGCTACCAGAGCGTCGACCTGCGCGGCCTGCCGGAAGGCGAGCGCCGACATGTCCTGCAGCGCGTGGCCAAGGTCGCCGGTGCCACGCAGAACATCCTGGTACGCGGGCTATCGGGCCTGCTCGAGGCCTCGCAGGTGTTCACCAGGTCGTCGATCCTGGTCGACGCGCTCGGGAAGTCGGAGCTCCCCGCCAGGCGGGAGCTGGCGCAGTGGGCCTTCCGCACGAAGCGCGTCTACGTCTACAGCAGGGAGATGGACAGTGCGATCCGCGACGGCGGGATCGGCACGATCTCGAGGTACGCGGGACCGTTCTTCCCGCAGCTCGATCTCGAGATCACGCCGGAGATCAGCAACACGATCGGCGTGCTCAGCCTCGGGCGCGGGACTCTCGACGTCGTCGGCAGGCTCAAGCGGCGCCGAGAGCAGGAGGGCCTGGACTTCCAGATCGTCACGGTGGAGCCGGTGCCCGGCACGGAGCGCGCCCTCGGTGCCCTGGACGTGGCGACCAGGAGCGGACTGCTCGTCGCTCCCCACGAGCAGCCAGACCTGTACGGGGCGCACGAGGCCGGCATCCTGGCCTCGTGCGCGAGGCGCGTGCTCTGCGCCGCTGGGAGCGCGGCGCTCTACGACCTGCCCCTGAAGGGCAGTGACGCCCTGTGGCTCCGCGCGGAGAAGTACTCGCCGGGCAGCTATGTCGACTGCGCGCTACGCTACGGGGGCCTCGAGCCCTGCGAGGAACAGCTTCGCGCGCTGCGGGTCGACGTCGAGGCGGTCCCGCGCGACATCCTACGGAGGATCTCCTGATGCCCACGTCGTCGACTGACTACGAGAAGGTCCCCGTCAACAGGAACCGTCGGCGCGAGATCCTGCGCGCCGCGCGCCTCGGCCAGAGGGTCACGGTGTCGGCGCCGAGCATCGGAGACGCCGCGCGAGTGGTGGACGCAGTGGCCGCGACCACGCGCGCGTGGACGAGCAGCGAGGACTCGTTCCCCGTCACCGTGCGCAGCGCGTGGGCGCAGCGCTCCGACGAGGCCTGACGTGCCCAGGCTCGCACCGTTGAACCCGGCGACCTGTCCAGGCTGCGGGAAGAAGAACACGCGTCGCGTCGGGTTCTCGCCGGAGAAGATGGGCTCGCTCTGGCAGTGCTTCGAGGAGGCGTGCAAGAGGCGTTTCGTCGTGGCGACCCTCGCGCTCGTGCGGAAACCTGGTTGACAGATGTACTCACACGTCAGTACAAGAGGTGAGCATGTCATGGCCCCTTGACCAGTTCCCGATCACCGAGCCGGAGGACGAGGACCTCCCTCTACCGGTCGACGTCGAGGGCAAGGACGTGGGCGCCCCTGGCAAGCTCGCCACCGGCCCCCGCAGGACCCTCGTCGACGACGTGCTCGACGCAGGGCGCCCCGGCAGCGCGCGCCCGCACGACATGCGCCTGTGCCCGCTCTGCGGGTCCACCACGAGGCAGCGCCCGACGGAGATCGGGTGCCAGACCGTGACGCGCCGGTGCGCCAACAAGGCATGCAGGCACGAGTACGCGGTCTCCTCGACGCGCGTGCTAGTGGACGTCCCTCCACCGCCCCCGAACCCCCTGCTGCTCGGCGGCCCCTACAAGGGCGGGCCGGACCGCGGCGGGGGAAAGCCCCCGATCGACCCCAACGAGCCCATACACCGCCGAGTGGCGGAGGTGATGAGGAGGATGACCGACGATGAGTAGCACCGGAACCAGTTTCCCGCAGCGCGACGACGCTGCCGCCGCATCGACAGCCGAGGCGAAGCGGCAGCGCGAGATCCTCGAGAAGGCGAAGGCCAGGTCTAGGGGCAACGCCAGCGAGCGCCCGGGCTCCCTGCAGAACGTGCCCAGGTTCGACGAGGTGCACGCGGCGGGGAAGACGATGAAGCCCGCCCCAGGGGCGTCGTCGCCCCCTCCCGCGCTCTCTCGCGGCACGGTCGACGCGCTCGCCGCCGTCGCCGCCGCGAACGCTGCGAACGCTGCGAGCACGCCTGGAGAGGAAGACCAGGAGAGCCTGCCCGCCCCGCCGGCGACCGACCTGAACGTCGACGAGATCGCGGACCTGTTCGGGGTCCAGAAGGACGTCGCCCGCGAGATCTACAAGCTCGCCCACCCAGAGGATCCCAAGCCAGGCGCCAGGGAGCGGATCGAGAAGCGCCTGTCACCGATCGACATCGGCGAGTTCCTCATGAACGGATCGGTGACGCAGGCGGTCCCTATCATCCCGGCGTCCGACACCGTGCGCGGCGGGCTGACGATCACCTACCAGACCGTCACCGACGCGGTCGAGGCCAGCGTCGATCGCCTGCTGTCCGAGGAGGCCGCCAAGATCCGGAAGGTCCGCGACGGGGAGGCCTACGTGGACGTGGAGATGTCCCAGCGCGAGTACGTGCGCCGGCAGAACGAGTACGCGCTCGCCGTCCACGTCGCGCAGTACGGCCCCACCAAGTGGCCGAGCATCGTGCTGACGGGCGGCGCGGTCGACGAGGCCGCGATCCTCGCCCGCATGCAGAAGGTGCGACAGATCCCGTCCCCGGTCTTCGGCATGGCGATCGAGAACCTGAGCTGGTTCCTGCAGCGTGTCCAGAAACTCCTGGAGGTGGCCGTCCTGGGAAATGGCTGAAGACCCCGTTGGGATGGGCGAGGGCCCAGCTGATCTACGATCTGCTGAAGAAGCCACCGCCCTTCGGGTCTCTTCTCGAGCTCATGTGCCTGGTCGTCCAACGCGAACGGTCACAGCTCGCGGTCCTCGGGGCCCGCGCGCAGGCGCAGGCTGCCCTCGGCGGCGAGAGCGCGGAGGCGGCGTTCAAGGAGTTCGTCAACGCGGTCAAGCGCGTCGAGACGGAAGACACGAAGCAGCGGCTCGCTGCCCAGCTCGAGAAGCTCAAGGAAATCAAGGAGATCCGCTTTACGCCGATCGGCAAGGCCGACAAGAAGCTCAAGCTACCCACCGTCACCGCGGATGCCCTCCGCAAGTCCGGCGTGCTGAGCGAGCAGATGAGGCCGACCGGCATCACCCCGAGACCGCAGCGCGCGAGAGCGCAGAGGAAAGGTAGATGAACGACCTTCACATCTTGATGATCGGCGCCGGCGAGTTTCGCTCGTTCAGCGACGACGCGGAGACGTCGTACTTCGCGCGCTTCGAGCGCGCGGATGGGAAGTCCTTCGACCTGCCCCTGACGGAGGAGCAACTCGGGACCATCATCGGCTTCGCCTCCGGCTCGGAGCGCGCGGCACCGCCTCCGCCTCCGCCTCCGCCACAGGGCGCGAGCGCTGGACAGCCCGCGGCTGGCGAGGACGACGCGCCCGCGCCCGTGCAGCTACGCCCGCCCCCGCGCTCGCGCGTGCAGGTCTTCGCCGGCGAGGACGACGAGCTGTGAGCCCATCCGCGTCGCTCGCGCTCCTGCGGATCGAGCTCAAGCTCGACCTCTTGCTCGAGTACGCCCAGAGACAAGACCCCGCGCTCGCGGCCCTCCTCGCCGAGGGGAACGCCCTCCTCGCGTACGACGGGGACGTGTGCCCCGCGTGCAAGTCCACCGTCACCGTGCGCTCGGACCTGAACAGCGAGGAGTACGTGCGCAGCTGCGCGTGCCGCCCGCCGGTCAAGATCGTGCCGGGCATCTCGAAGCTGACGATCCCGATCGTAGAGAAGAAACCACCAACCCCGCCGGTCGACATGCCGGCAGAACCCGAGGAACCCGCCAATGCCCAAGACCCAGATCCGCGCGGTCGCTGAAGCCGCTTTCTTCCAGTGCGTCGTCTACGACTCGAAGTCGCGCAAGCGCTCGATCGTGGTCTACGCCTGCGGCTCCGACGTGTACTTCGCCAACGACTTCTTCGGCCTCTTCGACCGGGACCGCGTGCACGTGGCGCCGAAGTGGCTCAAGGACCAGCTCGCCAATCTCCCCGCCGACGTCGCCCGTCTCGACTGGAGGGGTGCCACGGTAGGCGGGGCGTCGGTACAGGCGCTCGCCGCCGCGGCCGCCGAGTCGCGCGTCCCCACCCTCCGCGTCCCGGAGGGCGAGGGCCTCGGGGATGGCGAGGAAGGCATCCAGCAGGCGAGGGGCTGAGATGGACGCCGAGAAGCTGGCACGCATCCGGCCCTCGCCAGGCTGGGCGCTCTGCAAGACACTCAGGCCCGTCTCCGAGAGCAGCGGCGGGTTGTCTCTCGCCCGGGACCTGGAGACCGGGAAGACGACGGAGACCGTGGCTGTCGTCGTACGTGTCGTCCCTGCGCGCAGGGACGACGGGAGCCTGGTGGACCCAGGCTTCGTCGACGGGGACCGGATCGTCATCCGCGACTTCCTGAAGTTCGCGCACCAGCTCGGTGACCGCGTCGGGGCAGATCGCAACGACCGTGTCTTCCTGCTCAACAACAAGGACGCGCTCGCCGTCGTGGAGGGCCCGGGGACCCTGGGGTTCTACGACGAGTTCGTGCTCGAGTGACCGGAGATCTTCATGCCAAAGAAGAAGGACGACCGGCTCCAGCTTCGCATGGAGCCGGGACTCAAGGACTGGTTCAAGCAGGACGCGGAACCAGAGGGCGGCATGAGCCGCGTCGTGCACCAGCACGTCGAGACGAGGTACGCCCAGAAGACTGGGAAGCCGTGGAAGGGAGGACCAGATGAACCCGATGCAGCACCAGCGGATGGTACCGACGACGGAGGAGCGCACGATCCCCCGTAGTACCGTGCCCGGTCTCCTCGAGGCGTTCGGAGACGCGTTCCGCAGCCCATTCAAGGTCGAGAAGCTCGTCTACGAGCGTGGGAAGGGCGCGTTCACGGTCGAGCGCCTCGTGCCGGAGGCGGACGTCGAGGGCTCGCGCGAGGACGTCGACGCCGCGTTCCTCACGCCGTTCCAGATGATCAGGCAGCACGCCGAGCTGGAGATCCAGGAGCCGGTAGAGGACCCGCTGGAGGCACTGAGCCGCGCCATCCAGTCGCTGACCACGCGCGGGATCAAGCTCACCATGTTCGTGTGCGACACGCGTTCGGCGGTCCGGGCATGGCTCGGGCGAGACCTGCGCGTCGAGGACATCTGGCAGGTACCCATCCACGAGGACCCGGACGTGCACGACGCCGGGGTCTTCGTCGTCGGCTCCCGCTCCGGTCCACACCTCAAGGACATCGAGGCGGCGATCCTCTGCAGGTTCAAGGATGGTGCTTCGTGATCGCCGACCTCTTCAAGTCGAACGTCGTCGAGGTCGTGGAGGAATCCATCGACGCGGACTCGCAGTCCGGGAAACTGGTCCTCCGGGTCCGCGAGGAGAAGCCGTGGATCCGCATGATGCAAGAGCTCGTGGTCGCCGCGAACGTGGACGACAGCGTGTTCGGGCTCGAGGTCCACAAGGTGTTCCACCGCGCCGACGCCGGCGTGCAGTTCACGTGGGTCGTCATCCTGTGGGGCGACCCAGGCTCGGTACGCCCCGCGCTCGCCCCCATACTCGCGCGCAACGCGGCTGCCCCGCCACCGTTCGCGCTCGGCAAGGCCGGTACGCGACCTGCGGCCACCCCTCGAGCCCCGTCCTCGCCGAGGACGCAGCCAGCCCCGGCGCAGGAAGACGACGAGGGCCCGCCCGAGCCCGAGCTCCGCCTCGGCCTGCGCGACGGGAAGCACAACATCAAGAAGGTCGAGGACGTGGACAACGGCGTCATCGACAAGCGCACGACGATCTCACTGGCGCACGCCCGTGGCAACCGGTTCATGCGGAACCAGAACCCGCACGAGACCGTGAACCTGGAGACCGGGCGCGGCAAGTTCAAGGCCGTCGTGCAGGGTCGCGGCGAGTCCGAGTTCTCATACCGCCGCGACGGCGGGGGGAGTGCACTGTGATGGGACACGAGACCGCGGCCGAGCGCCGCAGCAAGATCATGAGCCTGAGCTCGAGCGCGGTGCCGCACTACGAGGAGGGGGAGGCCCAGCCCGCACCTGCTGGTGTGGAGGGCAGCGAGGCCGGGCTCGAGGCCATCTCGCACCTGCTCGAGAGTGAGTCCACCGAGAAGCTCGAGCAGGCCGGCAAGTTCTCGAGGGCCAAGTGGAAACTCCAGGTCTGGTTCAAGTCCGACCGGTCCATCCACAAGCCGCTGACCTTCACGCTCTCGTTCTGGGAGTCAGGGAAGCGGCTGCACGGTGGCGGCGACGAGTCGGCGTTCATCTGCCGGCGGAACCCGAGCGCGCCGAAGCCCGCCCGCCCGCCGTTCCTCGCCCTCGGCGGCAAGTCGCCGTTCCCGAAGGCGGCCAACCCCGACGGCTGCGACGGGATCATCTCGGGCGACACCGTGTCCGGTGGGTACGCGATGTGTCCTCACTGCGGTATCAAGTGGGACACCGAGCACATCGCAGACTCGCTGTTCTACCGCCTGCCAGTCGAGGTCGCGGCCACGGTCATCGCCGACTGGTTCCGAAAGCTCGACAGCAACTGCGACTTCTACCTGAAGTTCCGCCCCGAGGACGTGCGCACGAAGATGATGGCGCAGTCCTACGGCCTGCACGAGGCCCAGCGGCTCAAGGGCCTGATGATCTACCCGCTCGCGCACCTGATCCGGGACATGCACGACGGGGTCACGCTGGAGGGGCGCGTCAAGGCGATGTTGCTGGCGTAGCGGCGTCGAGAAACGGCCCGGGGTAGACTTCGAAGATGCCCACTGACGTCCCTTCCCTGCTCTCGAGCCTCGGCCCGCCAGGCGAGTGGTCCGGCGCGGTGGCAGGCTCGATCTCGCCCGAGCGGCGGCGAGACATGCTGCGCGCGTGGCGCTCGATGTCGGCGGAGGAGCGGAACACGATCGTCGCGAAGTGGCGCGAGCGGTTCAAGGAGCCCGCGGAGAAGACGGCTGCACGGCAGTGGAAGAAGACCTGGACGCCACAGGCGGTCCACCACCTCGCTGACCGCCTCGGCGTGCGCTGGGACAATGACCCCACGTTCATGCGCGACTGCGAGAAGTGGGTCGGGAAGGCGCATCTCGACCAGATGACGCCGCAGGAGCTCCATCGAGTCGCAGAGCGCCTGATGGAACCACACTCGATGCTGGACAAGCACCTGACGGCGGACCAGATCGCGGAGGTCACCAGGGGGGACCCGGAGCTGCGCGAACTGTGCGAGATGGAGCTGAAGGACCTCGTGCTCATCGGGAGGGACAAGCCCGCCGTCATCCACAAGATGTTCGGACTCGCGCCGCCCCCAGTGCGACATCTCCAGCAAGCGGAGGGCGGCGTCAAGGTCGCGTCGCGCGGGCGGATCATTGCCGAGCTCCTGCGTCGCGCGGGTGCAGACAACGCCGCCCGGCACGTAGAGACGGCAGGGCACAACTTCGCTGTAGGCGCGAGGAAGGTCCTGCTGCACGAGCCACGGTTCACGCCGTCGTTTCTCAAGGGCAAGAACATCCTCCCGAAGAAGGCCGTCCACGCGCTGGTTGATACGATCGCCGACAACCCAGAGGCGCTGCTCGTGGAGGCAGTCCCCGGGCCGTTCACCCTCCCCTACCTCAAGGCGAACCAGCTCGCAGAGCGTGCTCTCGGCATCCCCAAGCTCGCAGGCCTGTCGGGCTCCAAGGAACAGCGCGAGGCGCAGCACCGAGCGGACCAACACTTCCGCAGCGACAGCCCCAAGAAGTGGGACGCGTTCATCGACAAGGTGAAGCGGAAGTCCTTCGTCGCGGCGGTCGCCAACGACGTACGCGCCGACGCGAAGCTGCAGCGTCACACCGACCAGATGAACCGCCTACTCACCGGGAAGAAGGTCGACACCGTGCGCGGTGACACCGGCGAGTATGACATCGTCAAGCTCCGTGGTGGCGGGCACGGGTGCACCTGCGCGGACTGGCGCTACAAGAAGTCAGTCGCGCCCGCCGGTGAGCAGGACTGCAAGCACCTCGCAGCGTGGAAGGCGAAGAAGCCAGGCGAGAAGATTGCCGGAGATGCCGCACATCTCCTCACCCCGGCCCACCAGCTGGCGGTCGAGCACCATGTCGGCACGTTCAACATCGACGCGGCGAAGAAGAGCAAGAGCTTCCGCGCACGGCGGTCCGAGGACTTCCGTCACATCGAGATCTACACGCCGGAGACGAGGGGCATCTTCGGGCTGGGCAAGCTCCGCGAGGACGTCTTGAAGAGGTACGAGGTCCGTCCAGGTACAGAGGGACGTGCAGTCGACCTCCACTACATCGACCCAGGGCATTCTGGCGACTACGCACCCATCAAGACGGCGTCAGTGCTCGGCACCCTCGCAGCCCACCCGAAGAGCCTGTTCGCGGGCGGCACCGCGCTCGGTGTCGGAGCTCTCGCACTCGGGCTGCATCGCAACTCCAAGAGCACGCAGTTCACACCGGCGCAGAAGCAGGTGCGGAGCGCTGCGATGCACGAGGTCGCGGGGCTGGGGCTCCTGGCGAGCCCTTACGTCGCGCGTCTGGCCGAGGCAGGCGCCGCTTCTCTTGGGCAACGTCCTGGTCGTGTCGGCATGGCTGCGCGCGCAGCGCACTCGGTTCTCGAGCCCCTGACTCACGCACTGCACGGCACGAACATCGAGCACGCGAACGAGCTCCTCGGCCTCGGGATCCTCGCCAAGCCGGCGATCCAGGAGATGCACCACCTGCAGAAGCATGGGACCGCAACTAAGGAAGCACGTGTGCGGATCAACATCCCGCACGTGCCAGAACGCATTGCCGAGCGGGTACCTGGACTAACGCTACAACAGGCGCACGCTACCTCTACGAAGATCCGTGGGATCCTTGAACCACTGGGCGGGCACAATACAGACCTGCCGCCCGGAAACTGGCACATGAAGATCCCAGGACACGGGAAGTTGGTGCTCGACCGCACGCAGCCAGATGCCCCCGGAATCCTGCGCACGTTCTTGGACCCCGAGATGGTGCCGCGCGAGGGTAGTAAGAACCTGACCCAGGCCTTCGCGAAAGCAGACGTCGAGAAGGCGTCTGTGCAGATCAAGGGCATTCTCGACGCCGCGAAGCCGGTGTCGCGTCCGCGCTAAAGGGTCCTACCCCGTGCGCGGCGGGCGGACCTCGACTTCGACGTAGAGCAGGTTCCCGTCCGTGTCGACCCACGTCATGAGGTACCCGTTGGGGTACCTCACGTCGAGGGCCGGCAGGGCGACGGGATCTACACGCGGCTCGCTCTCGCCGCCCACCCCGACGAGCACGATGTGGCTCGGACGCTCTGGACCCGGGGGCGTGTGCGCGATGCAGTCCGCCCCTGCTACCCGGTAGACGTAGACGTCAGCTTCTCCGTCGGCCCCGACGGCTGGGCCGACGGAGCACTTCTGGATGGTCCCGGGCATGACTACTCCCCCCGTTGTTGGCGGCAGGCCGTCCGCGCGGCCTCCTTCTTCCGATCCCGCTGGACCTGGTGCTTGCCGCGCCACGCCGTCACGGTACCTCCGCTGGCGAAGTGCTCGCGGCGCTCGATGCCGCGGACGGCCTTCGAGTGGGCGAGGGCGGACTGGAACTTGGACTTCTTGGAGAGATTGGACATGATTCACCTCACCCTCCTTATGCCCGAAAACGGTACGTCCTTCAGGATCCGAGGTGCGTGTACTCACACCGCGGGCTAAAGTTTCCAGCCCGCTTTCATCGACGTTCGACTACGCCCGGACTGGGCGCCTACTCCCGCTGGATGGCCTGCAGGGCTTTCCAGCACCAGCAGTTTCAACACGTGTCCTTATTACCTGGAACTTTCGGAGGTTGAAGATGCCTACGCTCGGCGAGTCCATCACCCAGGTTCGCGAGATGGAGGGGCGCTCCATCGTGTTGCGCACCGTCGCGAGCTACCTGCGTACCCGCTACCTGTCGCGCGACTCCACGCCGGCCGTCGCCCAGATGCGGGCCACGGACAACAGCCCGGTCTCGGAGGCTGTCATCGAGGTGCAGGCGATGGAGTTCGAGCGCGAGGCCGCGAGCCTCGAGAAGGCGGTGAAGGCGGCCAAGGCCGCGGAGGTGCGCGATGCGTGACCACAAGGCCGCGGCAGCCGAGAGGCGCGCGAAGCTCCTCGAGGAGATCGGCACGGCCGCGATGACGGAGAACTGGGCGAAGAGCACCAACCCGGTCAAGCGGCGCATCGGGCGCCTCGAGGTCGCGTGGCGCGAGGCGCTGCAGTGGCTCATGGAGGACATCAAGAAGATGTTCCAGAACTTCGAGGTGGTGTCCGACGCCTACGACATCGTGGACGTCAACATCGCCGCGGTGAAGTCGCTGTGCATCGACAAGGGCGTCTTCACGGAGGCAGAGTTCACCGCGCGGCAGCAGGCGATCATGCGCCTGCTCGACGCGGAGCGCGAGCGTCGCCAGAAGGAGCTGGTGGCTCTCCAGGCCAAGCAGCGCGAGGAGGCATCGAGGCCTGCGGAGGACCGTGTCGACCCGGAACTCGTCAAGATGCGCGATGCGGCCGCGTCCACGACGGACGCTGATCACGTCCCGGCAGCCGCGTCGATCCTGTAGACATGCCGATCCGGCACGTCGTGGAGTACCACGCGAACCCCAGGAGGAAGGGCGGGGAGCTGTGGTGCGGACACCATGCGGAAGCAGCGGTTGCCGACCCGGTTGGCGAAGTGGTGTGCGGTGTCTGCTCGGGGTATGCTGTGCAAACTGGCAGCCGCGAGCCAGGTCAACCGCGCGGACTCTCAACCTACTCGAAAGACCTTAGAGGAGAGTCCGTCATGGAAGAGACCAAGGGCGCGTCCGTGCCCACCCGCTGCAAGTTCCGCTGCCTGTCCCTCACGTACACGCACAAGGGCGAGGCGATCGTGAAGCTCGCGCCGGTCATCGCCAAGAGCGGCGACTGGCCGGGTGGCTCGGAGGAGAACTCCAAGTTCTGGAAGGCCTCGCCCTCCGGCGAGTGCGAGCTCCAGTTCGCCAACAATAAGGAGTGCCTGTTCGAGCCGGGCGCGTACTACTACGTCGACATCGAGCAGATGCACCTCGAGGACGAGGGCTTCCACCCCGATCGCTGGAAGCTCTACGAGGTCACGGACCGCGCGAGCCAGCTCGCCCTCTACTTCGACCTCTGCTGGTCGGGGGCTCGCTCGATCCGCTCCGGCACCTTCAAGGTCGCCATCGAGAACAGGGACGCCTGGCCTCCGTTCCAGCGCGCCGCCGGGACCTCGTGGAGGCTCACGTTCCTGCTCGCCGAGGACGGCAACAGCGGGTGCCCGTACACGAGCTAAACGAGCGGCGCCTGGGGGTTTCCCCGGGCGCCTGACCTCGTCTACTCCTGCTTGCGCGCGCGAATGTCCCGCCACTGGCGCCACACGTCGCGATCGTCCTCGTCGAGCTCGTTCGCGCGGCACCACTGCTGGAACTCGTCGCCGTCAGGCTGCCCGTCGGCGCCTTCCAGGACGCCCACGAGGTAGCGCCGCAGGTCGGCATCCAGCCCGTTCTTCTCGATGAAGGCCGCGAGAGCACCGAGCACCTGCCTGTCGCTCCAGTCGTCGAGCAGGTCCTCCAGTATGCGCTCCACGGGGATGATCTTCCCTTCGACCACGCGCTCGATTCTGTCTGCGGCCGCCGACGCGTGGAGCCAGTGCACCTCCTCGCGCGTGACGACCACGCAGAACCCGCCGTAGGCGTCGAAGAGCGCGCGCGACGCGTCGTGCGAGGCCTCCACGCGCAGGAACTTCGTCTCCTCGGGGAGCTGCGAGAGCAGCCACTGCAGGATGGGTCCGGACCCGTCGCTGAGGCTCTCCTCCCAGAAGATGTGGACCTCGCCGTTCTCACTCTGGTACTTGGAGACGTCCATCTCCGTTGCGGCGTTCGTGATGTCCTCCGGCCAGGTGTAGTCCCCCTGCCCCTCCCAGTCGTCAGCGCCGACGACGTCCTCCGGCATGACGCCTTCTTCCAGCACACCGTACCGGACGAGGGACTCGATGAGCTTCTCACCCTCGATCGTGTCGAGGAACTCCCGCGCCTCGTCGAGCTGGTTCGTGGTGAGCAGGCGCAGGAGCTCGTAGACCGGCTCCGGCACGTCCTTGACGGGCTCGGTGACGCAGCCCTTGGTGTAGTAGTCAGCCACTGGACTCTCCCTCCTTGATGGGGTTGAAGCGCATCTCCCAGGTGTAGCCACACGCCCGCGCCCATACGGAGATGAGCTTCGGGGACGGGTGCCGACTGCCCGTCTCGTACTCGGCCACCCGAGTGACCGAGATCCCGAGCCGCGCGGCCAGGTCGTCCACGGGGATGCCGACCGCGGCGCGCAGCCCGCGCAGCCACCCCGCCAGCGCGAGGTAGCCGGGGAACTCTGCGAACTTCGGCTGGCCCCCGAGGTGCTGGGACTCGGTCTCCGGCGCCAGGGGCTCCACCTACTTCTCCTTCTTGACCTGGCGGATCCGCCAGACGTGGAAGTCCTCGTCGGATGGGGTCTCGTAGGACGTGACCCGGCCCAGGAAGTCCTTGTGGTCGGTGGACAGCGGCACGAAGCGCACGCGCTCGTCCAGCCCGCGCCGGCGAAGCCCCTCCTCCGTGTCCTCCGCCGAGGAGTATGTGACCCCTCGACCCCTCTTGGCCTCCTCGTTCGCGACGAGGACGAGCATCGCCGTCTTGTAGGCCTTCGGCGGGCCCTTGATGGTCGTGACGACCTTCGCCATGTCAGCTCCTGTCGATGCCGGCTTCGAACCGGTCCCAGAGGTTGTACCAGTGCCAGTTACCGCCCATGAGGAAGCACCAGCGCGCCCAGAGGCGCCAGACCTGCACCTCGTACGCGGTCGCGCCGCGGTGTGCCCAGACGCCGACACCGAAGACACGCACGTGCATCACTCCTCCCACGAGAGGGTCTTGAAGGCGTCGCAGAAGTTGTCGGTCACGTAGTTCACGGCCCGGGTCACGGGGTCGCCGCCCGCCGGCTGGTACCTCGAGCGCTCCGCGATCAGCGTGACCCAGTACGCGGGGTTCGTGCTGATCGCGTCGCGGACCTGCCCCGCGACGCGCGCCTTGTACGCCTCGAACGACCCGCGGTTGACACCGTCCACGGACGGGCGCTCGATGTGCCCGGTGAGCGTGTCCCAGAAGTCGTTCACCAGCGCTCACCGGGGTGGATGAGGAGGACGTACTGCCCCTCGAAGCCGGGCACCTCGATCGTGGCGAACGCGCACTCGTCCACGTGGATCATGGACTGGTGCCACCAGGTGTTGCACAGGGACGCAGGGTCGTCGTTCCAGGGCCCCTGCACGCCATCGCCGTCTTCGTTGTAGACGTTGGTAGCGCCTACATCGGGTGTTAGTACAGTACCTGTGACCTCGAATGCGATCTCGTTGCAGTACTTCACGCGGATGAACTGCGCGTGGAACAGCACGCCGAAGATGTAGAGCACGCCCTTGAGGAAGCCGGGCTCGACCTCGTGGACGGCGCCGATGTCGGAGAGCGTGATCCGCGCCACGTGCGCGTCCGCCGGCAGGTGCTGGGTGAAGATCGAGAAGTCGTGCATCAAGTACTCCAAGGTGGGTCATCCCGCCCCGATTTGTAGGTGAGTGCGGAGAGGACGAGCAGGACGAGGAGCGTCACGCCAATCGCCTCGCACAGCGAGAAGATCGTGTGCATCACTCCTCCCCGTCACGCCAGTAGCAGTCCTGGAGGGTCCACTCGCTGCGCGCCTCCAGCCAGAGGATCCTGCGCTCGACGCTCGCGTAGTCGATCCCATCGAACGCCCGCGTTACCGGCCACACCTCCCGGAAGAGCGCACGGAGTCGGTCGCCCTCCTCCGTGCGCGGCATCGGGATGTTGTGCAGCGGCGGCCAGCGCCGATCGCCGTACATCGAGATCCTCGCCTGCGCGCGCAGGTGCTCGTTCTCGCGAGCAGTGCGGTAGTTCGTCTCCAAGAGCACGTCCGGGTGCTCGTAGATGATGTCTGTCAGCTTGAACGACACTTCGCACCTCACAGGCGTGGGTTGACACACTCGCGTAGCCCCTTGTCGGTGCGTACGCCCAGCACCCGGGGGTAGGTGAGCGCGTCGGTCTTGTCGCCCTCCGACTTGTAGGTGCGCTCGGTGTACTCGACCTGGAGCACCATTGGGTAGTTCGCCGGGTCCGAGTACTTCTCGCGGAACGCGTCGGTGATGCCGCCGCCGCACTCGCAGATGTACACCAGGTCGCCGGCGTCGTTGTACTGGTAGAGCGACACCGCGCCGACCATGCCACGGTTGTTCCCGGCGCCCCACTTCCCCTGCACGCCCTCGCCCTTCGCGTTGGCCGGATCGAACTTGGCGACGAAGTCGTCCTCGAAGCACGGCTTGAGCTTTCCGCAGGTTTTACCTGGCCTATCTGTCTTTCCGCGGAAGTTGTACGCCTTGTCGCCGTACACGCCCTCCGGGTCGACCACGACCCAGCCCTCCCAGCCCCACTTCTGCGCCGCGTACTGCGCCGCTTCGACTGCGCCGGATGGTGCGCCCGGGAGCTTCTGGAAGATGTCGCGCACTTCCAGCACCTCGACGGGCACGACCCACTGGTCGTCCCGCCACTTCCGCCCGAACGTGTCCCAGATCAGCTCGTAGCGCCGGTGCACCGGCTCCGTGCCTGCGACGTCCCTACCATCCCAGAAGGCGACGTCCCACACGTAGTAGAACGGCGGCGGCATGTTCGCGACGGCCTCGGGCGTGAGCGACTTCATGAACGACGCCACGGACCACCGGCCGTCGTCCACCGGATCGTGCACCAGGTCGCCGAGGAGGATGGTCTTCGGCGGCACGCGCTCGTCGCGCTCGATCTGCTCGACCAGGTTCGGCATCCGGTCCCGCCACTCGAACTCGCCGGCCTCGAGGTGGTGGCCGCGGAGCATCGTCCTCGAGTACACGTCCACCTTCCCGTCGGGACCCTTCACCAGGACTACCATCTCGCCGTCGCGCTTGCGCCCGAGCCACGCGAGGCGGTCGTTGAGCTTCTTCTCGAGCGTGGTCGAGAGCGAGTTGTCTGGCTTGTAGAACCGCAGGTTCACCGGGAGCGTCGAGTTCCAGTCGATGCTGGTCGCCCGCTCGGTCCCCTCCTCCACGTACCCGGTGCGGGTCTTCTCGAGGATCATGCGCCCGGCCAGATACAGCGCGTCCGCCTCCGGCGTGACCTCGTTGCTGCGCCCGACGTTCTTGCGCTCGCCCTCGTCCTCGACGGCCTGCATCTTGCCGCCCTCCTCGCCGTAGGTCGTGCGGATGAACCGCCCGTCGACCTCGATGGTCCAGATCCGGGTCTTCCCGGTCCGGCTCTGCTGCTTGAACTCTCGCTTGTCCATTCGTGTACTCACAGTTAGGGTTTGTGCATGCCCATCGACGTGCGGATCGTTTCCGAGGATGTGCGCGACGGCGCCGACGGCGCGAAGTTGCGAGAGGCGATCGAGGCGGAGCTCGACGCGTTCGACTCGTTCTTCACCCGGCCCGTTTCCGACGGCGGGGCGGGGAACCAGGACTCCCTCCTCCCGATGGAGCGGGCCCTGCTGCGGACCTACCTGACCGCGCGCCTGTCGGGCCGGATGACTTCTCCCCCAGCGGGGAGCTGAACATCCCCGCGCGCAGGCGCAGGACCTCGCCCGCGGGTCCACGGGCAGGGAGCGGGGCCTCGCGCATCTCCGCGTCGGTCGAGCAGTAGCCGACCAGGCTCGAGCGCAGCGACCCAGGGGTGCGTCGACCTCCCACGTCCACCTCCCACCGCGCGTAGGCGAGGACGTAGCACTCGAGCTCTGGGCGCCACGTCGCCGTGACCCCGCCGACCACGTCTCCGTCCACGTCGACGAGGCCGATCGCCCAGAACTCCACGGGCCCGGCCCCGCACTGCGGGCACTGGTACAGGCCGTCGGCGATCTCGACCATCGCGTGTGCCGGGACGACCGGGCACTGGATCTGCATGGGCCCTCCGTAATGAAAAAGAACCGTCTCGTGGCCACTTGAGCCAGCGTGAGACCTGCCGCGAGGTGACGAGTCCTTATGCGCGGTCCGGGCCAGAGTTACGGGAAGGCCCCGTCAGGCCGCCGCAGCCGCGGCCTGGGTCTGCTGGACCAGCTGCGCCACCAGCCACAGGAGGACCTTGCGGTCCTCCATGTCCAGCGCCACCCCGAGGAGGTAGCGCTGGTGCGGGGTGACGAGGAGCACCTGCCCTTTGCCGATCTCGTACTCCTCGAGGTCGGCGTACTGCACGCCGCGCTCCGTGAACGCCTCGTGCAGGCGCTCGTCGAGTCGAGCAGGTACCGCCACCTGGGCGAACTCGCCTGCCTCTGGCAGCAGCTTCGACAGCTTCCGGCGGTTCAGCCGGTCCTGGACCTGGCCGGCGGCCAGGGAGATGGTACCGACGACGGCGCCAGCGGCGGGGAGACCAGCCGCGAGAAGGAAGAGAATGGGCATTTTGAGGTTCCTCTTCCCTTCTTATGACCTGGATCGGCGCGCTCTTGTGCCCGGCGATATGCTGCCGGGATGCTGGTCTACACCAGTCAGCCCCAGAACTACGACCCACAGGCTGGCCAGATGCCGGGCGCTGTGCCCGTTCCTGGCGCGTCGATGTACCCGCCGCAGTTCACCCACGGCGTGCGCGGGGACGCCAACCCGTTTCACCGCATGTCGTCGTACGCGGCTGCCGGGGTCGGGAACATCCCGACGGGCCTGAGCACGATCGGCATGGTGGCGGGCGTCGGGTCGATGTTCACTGCGAACCCGGCGATGCGCGGTCTCTCCTTCCTAGATCCGACGACAGCAGGGTGGGAGGTAGGCGCTGCGCGGTACGGGGCTGCCAGGGCGGCAGGGCTCGGTATGGGGGAGGCGCTCGGTGCCGGCATGATGGGCGCGGCCGGACCGCTCGCGCTCGGCTACGCCGCGTACTCCGGTGCGCGCTACGCCGGGCAGCAGTTCATGACTGGCGCCCGCGACTACGGGCAGGTCGCGCACTCTATGGGCGGGATGGGGTTCGTGAACCCCGCGGCTCCGGGTGGTCACGGGTTCGGTGCGGGGCAGTCCCGCCAGATCTACGGCGCCATGCAGGAGTTCCAGCGCCAGGACCCGTTCACCGGCATGCAGGACATGCTCGGGATGATGAACCAGTTCACCGACATGAAGATGAACCGCGGCGTCGCCGACGCGCAGGAGATGGGGAAGAAGCTCACCGCGCTCTCGAAGACGGTCATCGACATGGCCAAGGCGCTGAACACCAGCGTGGACGACGCGACGCGCCAGATGGGGCAGATGCGCTCCTCCGGGTTCTACACGGCCGCCGACGTGATGGGGAACACGCGGCAGATGCGCATGATGAAGGGCCAGGGCATGGACGAGTCCATGTTCCACGGGATGCAGGCGCAGGGCGCGGCGACGACGCGCGCGATGGGGATGAGCGGCCGCGGCGGTGCCCTGTCCGCCGCGCGATTCTCGAGCGACCTGCTGATGGGCGCGACTTCCCGCGCGTCAGGCGGGACGGGGCTGTTCAACGACGAGGAGCTCATGGACATCACCGGTGCCGGGTCTGGCGCCGAGGCCGCCGCGCAGATGGGGACGGACCTGACCGCGACGATGTCGCGCTTCCTCACCAGCAGTGCCGCGGGACGCGCGTTCATGGCCAGCCTCGGCGAGAAGAAGGACGGGCGGTTCACGGGCGGCCTCGACCGCGGGATGCTGGCCAAGTTCGCCGGTGGGAAGATCACCGAGGACCAGATCGCCGGGATCGGTGGCGGCAAGCTCGACACCGCCGGGTCGAAGGCGTCGTTCACGCTGCAGACCGGCAAGATCGCATCCTCGCTCATGGCGGACGAGCAGGGCGTCGACGCGATGCTGACCAGCATCGAGCAGGAGGCGCGAAAGCACTTCAAGGGCACCGTCACCGGTGACGACGCGATCATGCTGTTCTACGAGAAGCAGCTTGGCGGAGACCGTCGCGTCATGGAGAAGTTGCTGGAGACGCGCAAGCATCAGCTCGAGGGCCGCGTCGCGAAGATGAAGGCACTACGCCAGGAAGCCGCCGCTGCGGCGCTCTCCACTGACCTCGCGCAGAACTACACGCTCGTCGGCTTGATGAAGCAGCTCGAGGGCGGACTCAGCGACGTGCTCGGGGTGCCGATCCAGAACATCGGAGCGGACTTCAAGGCGTCGATGGACCGAACGGCCGAGCACGCGTGGGACAGCGTCACCGGGACGGCGCGCGCAGGGGTGTCGGATCATTCCAGGAAGGACAGCCTGATGCGCCTCGCGACAGGTACTGCGCATCTCGGCGGCGGCGCGCGCGCCTCCGCGTTCGACTTCGAGAAGGGTACCGCGGGGCGCGCTCTTGCCATGAGCGCGACGTGGTCGACGGCGGAGTCGAGCAGGGGAGGTCTCGATCGCGCGCGCGCCCTGCAGGTGAAGTTGGCGCTGGGGGGTACGCTGACCGCGGAGGACACCGGGGTGTCGGCGAGCGTGCGCGACAAGCTCCAGGCGTTCACGGCCAGCGACGCCGGGCAGAAGGCACAGATGTTCATGAAGCGCGCGCAGCAGGCCCGCGCGATCGGCGACGAAGACGAGTACGAGAAGCTCATGGGCGAGGCGCAGGGCCTGATGGAGCAGAACGTCATCGGACGCAGGGACGCCGGGGTGTACAGGTCGAGCGGCGTCAGCGACCAGTACTTCGCCGAGACGGCGCGCCAGATGGGGTATACGGGCGCCGCCGCCGAGATCATGGGCCTCGGCTCCGTGAAGGACCACGGATACGAGGACGTGAAGAAGCTGACGGGTGACGTGCTGTCGGCCTACAAGGAGGCCGGCATCAGCAGCGAGCTCGCCGAGCAGTTCACCACGGGTAAGGCTGGGGGCAGCCTCATGTCTGCGATCTCTGGACGCGGGGCCGGCGGGATGGACTTCTTCGAGACGCTCGAGTACGACCACGAGGCCAAGGACCAGCTCGGAGAGATGGCGCGCGCCGCGTCCAGGAAGCTCGGCGGGAACTACACCGCCAGCGACGTCGAGGCTGTCCTGAAGGCACAGGGGCAGGTGCGCTCCTACGCGAGGGCTGATCGCGCGAAAAGCATGATCGGTGGGTTGAATGAGCTCAACCCGTTTGCGCACCTGCATGACTATATGGCTGCAGGCGGACTCAGTGAGCAAGACCGCCTTCACGCGGCACAGGAGCGGCTCGCCGCCGGTGGGGCGAGCTTGACGAAGCTCGTCGACCGCCAGGTACTCGGGACGGAGACACAGGCTGCCGCCGCGGCGCTCGGGGCTGCTTCCGACGAGATGAAGGCCGCGCTGGGCGGGGACCTCGACAAGGCCCTCGCCAGCCTCGCCACGGTGTCGTCTGGCGCTGCCCTGGACGAGAAGCAGCAGCAAGTGGTCGTGAAGGACATGTCCGACCTGCTCAAGCGTGCCGAGCGGGAGGGGATCGGCGCGATGACCGGCGGTCTCGAGCTCGGCAGGCTCGCCACGCAACAGTCGGTGGCGCTCGAGGCCGCTAAGAATAGCAACATCCAGGGGATCCTGGACGCGTTCGGCGGCGGGTACACCGAGTCCGACATCCGCAAGCTGGTCGGGAAGGAGAGCAAGAACGACGTCCTCAGCAACGCCGATCTGCAGGCAGCTGTCGAGAAGATCGCCGGTACGTCTGTCCTCGACGCGTTCGGCTCCAGCGCTGGTGGCGGGATCTACCGTCGCGGGGCCACCGCGGAGCAGATCATGCTGATGAACGTACAGGCGGTCACGACCAGTGTCACCAAGCTGGCAGAGACAGTGGACACGATCGCGTACAACGTGCAGGGCGATGGTAAGCCGTTGACGAAGCGTCCTGACGATACTCCGGGGTAACCGATGGAACGACGCGAGGTCTCCTTCACGATCCAGACCGCTGACGGCCCCAAGACCGTCACGATCTTGAGCGCCGTCTCCGTCGACGACGTCACCCGCGTCGCCGTGGGTAGCTACGTCCAGGAGGCTCGCGGCGGCGCCGAGTACGAGAGCCCGTTCACGCGCGGGATACGCGACATGCTGGTGCGCGTGCGCGTCTCGCAGAGGAGCTCCTGATGGGCAGTCTCGGTCCAGCCGGGTCACCAGCTGCCGTGCTGATCGAAGGCAGTCTCGCACCCAACACCAGCATCGGCGCGTGGGAGTCCTCGACGTCGCGGACGGAGTCGTCGACGGCCGATCTCACGCAGGCGTACGTTCGCCGCCCCACCCGTGGTATCCAGCTCAAGAGGGAGGCGTTCGCAACGCTCGCCGTCACCCGCGGTACCCCGATCAAGAACTCGTCCGCGCCCCCAGGTACCACGGTGAGCTTCACGTCGAACTTCCTCCTGCAGCACGTACAGGAGTCGCGGCAGGAGAAGTTCCAGTCGGTCACCACCTTCGGCGCGACGTACGGGTTCTTCTTTGGCGAGCAACCGAGGTTCGTGAACTGCCAGGCGGTGCTGCTCAACACCGCCGACTTCCAGTGGGAGGTGGAGTGGTGGTCGAACTACGAGGAGCACGTGCGCGGCACGCGCGCGGTAGACCGCGGTGCCAGGGTCACCTTGACCTACGAGGACGTGCTGCTCGAGGGCTACATCATCAGCGCGGACGTAGCGAAGTCGGAGCCGAACACGTGGGCCGCCAGCCTGTCGTTCTCGATGTGGGTGGTCGCCGTGCACTACCTGATCGACGTCGGTGCGCGGTCGATCGACGCGCTGCACTCCTCGCAGGGACCGACAGAGTGGGACGACTTCGACTACGACGTCGCCGGGGCTCCGACGATGCTCCAGGAGGTGCGCCAGCGCAACCTGGCGAAGCTCGCGGAGGGTAGCGGCAGCGGGCTCCTCGGGGCGATCCGCGGTGCCATCGCCGGGATCGACGAGGCCACGGGTCGCCTGGGCGCGGTTGTCGGCGACGCGCTGGACTGGCTCTACGGGCGCAACATGGTCATCCCCGCCGGCTTCGCCGGCTCGGAGAGGACGTCCGGCCTGGCCACGTTCGCGGACGGCTCCGGCCTGGTCACGCTGCCGAACGGGCAGACTGGGGGCAGTGTCACGATCCGCGCCCCGATCCGCGTCGCCGCGGTGGTGCCCGCCAAGGGGAGCTTCTTCGAGGACAACGTGGACGAGTACCCCACGCGCTTCCACGCCGGGGTGCAGCTGATCGCCGCCAGCCCGTCCGACTTCCCAGACCCGTCGATCGCGTTCGCCGAGCAGATGTTCAGTAGCTTCGGGATCAACATCACCAACGACGAGGGGCAGAGCACGAGCGAGGTCCTGCGCGCGCTCGGTCGCGTCACGTTCGGGGCGCTCTCCTACGCCGCGACCGGCGCCAGCGCGCAGGACGCGGCTGCCCTCGCGGAGACGGCCACGAGTCCCGAGGTCCTCGCGGCCTCCGCCGAGCAGGCAGCCGCGGAAGCGCTCTTCCGATGAGCGACTTCGCGCGCGCGGAGGCGCTGCATCTCCGACTCTTCATCGAGGGTGTCGAGGTGGAGGTCATCGGCGCCTCGGTCACGGCGAGCGAGGGCGCGCCGGCCCAGGCGCAGATCGAGCTCGTACCTGCGAACTCCGGCCTCCTCCTCTCGCCCCGCAGCAAGGTCCTGCTCTTCTTCCTGGACGGTGGCAGTGACCTGCTCTCCACCGTGGAGAACCCCGCGGACGGTACTCGTGGTATCCCCGACGAGCACTACAACCTCCTGTTCTCCGGGGAGCTCGTCAGCATCGGCTACTCCAAGAGCGGTGCAGGCGGGCGCAGCCTCGTGATGCAGTGTCTCGACGACAGCAACATCTGGGACACGAGCTACCTCTTCACGCTCCGCTACTCCGCCGGGGCCCAGGAGGGCGGGGCGACAGCCGGGCGCGTGGACCAGTTCCTGGCCATGAACGAGAGCACCAACCCGATCGACGACGTGCTGAACGACGTGGACCAGGTCATCCGCACGACCGCCAGCCGCCAGCACGCGTTCAGCACATCGGTGGCAGAGTCCTCGGGCATGCTCGGTGGGCTGCTGGGTATCCTCGAGCTGATCGGTGGTGTGCCTGGGAAGTTCGTTGGCATGACCGCGTGGCACACGGTCGAGGAAGCACGCCTGCGCGTGATGGACCAGATCGCCGCGGACAGCGGCGCGACAGCGAAGGACCTGTTCGACGCCACGGCGTTCGACGAGTGGCTGACGAAGGGCGTCGGCGACATGGGGACCGTGATCAGCTTCCGCCAGATCATCGACCACATCTGCGGGTACATCTACTACTCGGTCGCGCCGAATCCCGTGGGGGTCTACATCGACGGGGAGCGTGACCCCCCAGAGTGGCCAGACGGACTCATCGACTACCTGATCGCGAAGTCAGGACAGTCCCTCATTGCAGACGGCTCGAGCGACCTCGAGACGTCTGAGACACTCGGGAACTTCGACCCAGAGTTCCTGCCATACACCAGCCAGCTACTCAAGGCGCTGCAGTCCGACCCGTACAACTGGAACGGGACGAACGGCAAGGCCGCAGCGAGGATGTCGTCCGGTACGCGTACCGCAGCGCAGCAGAAGGCACTGATGGCGGGGACGAAGCGCGCGAACCAGGCACCGTTCAGCCCGCACATGTACGGGTACGCGATGGACATCAGCCTCGCCGGGCACGGCGTCAGCTTCGTGTACAAGAACAAGCCGAACGCGAGCGGCACGCTTCACCAGCGGCTCATCTACTGGGCCGCGAAGGTGTCCACGCCAGACGAGCTGTACGCGGCGACGGACGCCAAGGGCGCAGCGGTGTTCACGGCCACCGAGATCGCCGACGCCAAGCAGATGATCCTCTTCTACAAGGACCTGCGGGACGTCGTGAAGTCGGTGGGGGGCGGGAAGCTCCTGTGGGGAGGCGACTACACGGGCGAGGACAGCGCCGACGACTGGTGCAAGTTGCACGGGCTCGGTGGAGACTGCGTCCACGCCGAGCTGCTCGGGTGGCGGGACAAGTTGAAGGCCCGCCGGAAGGCAGAGCTGTCTGGGACGTCTGGCGTGTCAGCCGACCCAGCCCCGTCGATCGCAGCCGGCGACCTGGACGCGTTCTACAAGACGCTCCCGAAGCGCGAGCGCCTGCTCACGCAGTTCTTCCGGCCCGACATCTGGTTCGCCGCGCCACCTGCGTGCAACATCATCTTCCCGGAGGAGGTGCAGACGCTGAACTTCAACCGGGACCCGCTGCGGGAGACGACGCGGCTGCAGCTGTCCACGTTCAGCTCGACCATCGGCGACGACGTGATCGTGAACTCCACGTACTACGCCCCCAAGCTCGAGAAAGAGCAGAGCCTGGCCAGTGCTGGACTGGGCACGGCGCAGAAGGCCTTCATCTACCCGCACGAGAAGTTCTCCGGCATCGTGCCGAAGATGGAGCGCATGTCGGACCTGCCCTTCTACGCGCGCATGTCCTCGGACCAGAAAGTCGCGACCGAGTCCGGGGCATCGACCGGGGCGGCCGGAGAGGACGCGGACAACCAGCTCGAGCAGTGGGCCGAGAGAACGGCCGCGTTCACGTTCCTCTCCTACAGGTACTCGGCGCGCCAGCTGAGCCTGTCCATGAAGTTCACCCCGAGGCTGGTCCTCGGGTACCCGGCGCTCGTCATCGACCGGGTGAATCCAGAGTCGCTGGGCGTCGAGGACGTGGAGACCAGCCCGTTCCGGCCAAACCACTTCCTCGGGATGATCCGCACGGTCACGCACACGCTGAACCAGAGCGGAGGGAACACCAGCGTCTCCCTCTCGCACGTTCGCCTGCACCGCGCCGACATGGACGATCTCTTCGCGTCTAGCGTCTACGAGAACGGCGGCGTCCTCTCGGTGCAGGTGATCCCAAGCGGGACCGAGCCTGTGACGCTGACGCACATCGCCGCCGTGAGTCCCCGCATGCTGCTGTGGTTGGAGAGCGTGAGCATCCGCATGCAGCAGGATGGCGCAGACCAACTGGATCTCTCGGCCCCCGACATCACAGGACCCAACGGGAACCCGCTCGTGGGCGCGATCACCGTCGTCCAGGAGGACGAGACGGACGAGGATGTCCTCGCCAACGACGAGACCTGGATGCGCGGAGGTGCCGCCCCGAAGAAGAAGTTCGAGTGGGTTGACATCGACGCGATCGACGGTGCCCCTGGCGTCGATCTCGTGTTCTCGAGCATCACGTTCACGGAGGAGACCGGGGGCACACCGGCCTACCTCCCGCTCGAGGAGGCGATCCGCCCGCCGTGGATGTCGGACGAGTACAGCAACTCGAAGATCGGCGAGCTCTACCAGAAACACCTGGGATGCGGGTCGCTGGTCGACATGTACGACGGCGTCGAGCCCCGCACCGTGAACGGCGTGAAGATGTCGTCGGCTGGCATCGAGGACCTGACCGAGGCGCTGGTCTCTGAGTACACCGCGATGTCGGACGGCGGGTTCCTCAACGCCGGGTACATCCGCGAGAAGACGGACCGCCTGTTCGCGTCCCTGCCCGACGTGCTCCACGGGTTCTACAGCCAGACTTCCGGACCGTACTCGAACCTCGAGGGATCTCTCTTCGAGTGGATGCGCGGCGGAGACGCGTCCGTGGCCGCACCGGCGACGCAGATCAACCCGTCCGAGGAGAACAAGGTCGACGCACGCCTCGACGCGAGGAAAGAGCGCCGGCAGCGCGCGCTGGCCTACGCCACCGAGTTGATGCGCTCGCGGGGCCTACGGGGTTAGTATGCGTGGACGCCCCACGGAGTCGCCCGCGATGGACCCGCTCTACTTCAACGCCCCGATGATGCGCGCGTTCTCGGACGAGGTCCAGAAGATTGCTGCCGACCCGGGCGCCAAGGCGCTGCTCGGGGCCGGCGCCCTCGGTGGCGTCGCGGCGTACGTCCTCGGCAAGCGTGCCCTCGAGGACTGGAGGACCGGTCGCATGATCCGAAAGCAGAACGCCAGCTACGGCACCGGAGGGTACTGATGTCCACCGACGGCAAGCAGCACCGGGAGCTCCACGAGTCCCCGGCGCTCGACAGCTACGCCAAGTGGCGTCCCAGGTTGAAGCGCGGCGCCACGTGGGCAGGCACGGCAGCGTTCCTGAGCAAGACCGTGGGCGGCGACGCGAAGGGGATGGCCCACATCGCCATCCCCACGATCGCGGCCGGGCTTGCCGGTATGGGCGACGCCACGCTCGAGGAGAAACTGCGCGCGAACGCGCGCAACAAGAAGGCCGCCGAGATCATCAACCGCGGGTTCGAGGAGCGTCACATGTCCAGCACGAAGAAGGCCTCCGCGGAGGACGCCAGCCTGTTCCCCGACGCGGCGGTCGAGGCCGCGGAACGCGAGGCGAACATCGTGGTGACGGGCCTCTCCAGGCAGCGTGACGCGCAGGCTCAGCGCGCGTCGGCCCAGCTGCGCGACTACTTCCCCGACGCGGGCAGGCAGCAGGGCAGCTACGGTCGCGGCCTGCGTCTCACGACCGGCAACGGGTCGATCGCGCAGCTGCTCGCCGGCACGCGGTGATCCTGCAGTGGGACTCCTCCTGCTCGCCTTCGAGAAGCAGGCGGCCAAGAAGAAGGCCGAGCCGCAGGTCCAGGCCGCGGCACCACCGCCCACGATCGGCCCGCCGTTCCACCCGGAGTGGGCACCGCCTGTGGGCTGGCAGAGCGAGGAGAACCCTGGTGGCTGGAAGCGCCCGCAGGAGCTGAAGAGGCGCCACGAGCTCTACCTGTGGGACCAGTGGAAGAAGGGTGGCGAGACCCCGGAACTCACTGCACCGCTCATCCAGTCGCTCCGCCCGATCATCTACAAGCAGGGCGTGCAGATGTGGGCCGACCGCGTGCCCATCCCGAAGCCGGTGATCGAGGCCAAGGCGACGCAGCTCGCGATCACGAGCCTCCGCAAGTACAACCCTGTGAAGGCGCAGATCAACACGCACCTGGGCAACCAGCTGCAGTCGATGCACCGGTTCATCACCACGCGCCAGAACATGACGCGCGTGACCGAGGAGCGTCGACGGTTGATCGGCCCGTACCAGCGTGCGATGGGACGGCTGAAGGAGCGCCTGGAGCGCGAGCCTACGGTGCTCGAGCTCGCGGACGAGATGAAGGTCCCGGTCGCCAGCGTCGAGAAGCTGCTCCTCGAGCTGAAGGACGACCTCATGGCGTCGGCGTCGACGACCGAGGACCCGTTCCTCGACGAGACGCCCGAGTCGCAGCTCAAGCTGCAGCTCATCCGGTACAGCCTCACTCCCGACGAGGAGAAGGTGTTCGACTACCTCATGGGCTCCGGCGGGAAGCCGCTCATCACCAGCACTGGTGCCATCGCCAAGCGCGAGGGGTGGGCTGACTCCAAGGTGTCGCAGCTCAAGAACTCCATCATGCGGAAGTGGAAGGGCGGGAAGTGAGCAAGGACTCCGTGCTCGCCACGTTCGTGGGTGAGCTCGAGACCGAGCTCCGCGCGTACATCGACGCCGAGCGCGAGCGGATCGAGACCGAGCGCGACTTCCTGCTCAACGTGCTGGAGGGAAGGACCGACGGCGTAACCGTGGAGGACGTGTCGTCTGCGCTGGTCGCGTCGTACCTCTCCGACGGGCTCGGCGCGTACATCTCGATCGAGGCAGACGACCCTTAGAGGGGCTAAAGGGGCAACATGTCGACCGAGCGCGTGCTGAACTCAGCGATCACCACCACGCTCTCCGTCGTGCAGCGCGACGACGCCGGCGTCGAGTCGGCTGCGGACGCCGACGAGACCCCGACTGCCGAGATCCGGCTGCTCGGTGTCGTGGTCCGCGAGGTCGAGGCGGGCGACGTCGTGCACGACGACACCGGTACCTACTCGTTCGTGTGGACGCCCACGTCCACGGGCAGGCACGTCGTCACCTGGTCCTTCGTCGTCGGCGGGGACGACTACGAGGCCGAGGAGAAGATCGACGTCGTGGCCGACGTCGAGGGCTCCTCGAGCTCCGAGGAGGCCGAGGGTGCGGAGGAAGACGCGCCAGCGGAAGTGGACATCGGCGCGTCGAAGGTGTGCACGGTGAGCGGGCAGTTCTACGACGCCGGCGGCAACGGCATGAAGGGCGTGTACGTCCGCTTCACTCCCGACCGCGACACGACGTCGTTCCTGTCCAGCGGCATCGTAGCAGCCGAGGTCACCGCCAGCAGCGACGAGGACGGCGCCCTCGAGATCGTGCTCGTCCGCGGCGTCACAGGCATCCTCGCGATCACCGGCGTGGGCATCGTGAAGCGCGTCACGGTCCCTGACGTCGCGACCACCACCATCGCCGCCCTCGCGGAGCTCGGGGACGACCTGCTCGAGGTCCAGCGCCCCTCGTTCTACAAGCTGCCGCGGAGGTCCTGAGCATGGTCACGGTCACCCTCACTGTCACCGACGACGCGGTCTCGCCGAGCCCAGTCGAGGACGTCGTCGTGCGCGTCTTCAGCGAGGACGGCGCCGTGTTCGTCACGCAGGCGCAGACCGACGACGACGGAGAGGTCGTCCTCGAGCTCGAGGACGCGACCACGTACTGGGTGCGCTTCTTCAAGATCGGCTACCAGTTCGACTCGCAGCTCACGATCGACGTCGACTCCAGTGCGTCGTCCAACGCCTTCGACGTCGAGGCTGTCGACCTCACCACGCTCTCCCCGTCGACGGTGCCATCCCTGTGCAAGGTGCAGGGCGTCCTCGCGGGCGGAGACCTGCACCCGCGAAGTGGCATCTCGCTCACGTTCTCGCTCACCGGCAAGCCGCGCGTCGTCGCCGGGGTCGGCATGGTCCTGCAGGATCTCATCGCGTCCACCGACGAGGATGGGTGGTTGGAGGTCGAGCTGGTGCGCGACGGTATCTACGACTGCGTGATCACTGGCCAGGACGACACCGTCTACCGGGTCGTGGTCCCCGACCGCACCTCGGCGAGCCTGACCGAGGTGCTGTGGCCCTACGTCGCCGAGCTCGTCTACCAGATGTACGACGAGGACGTGGACAGTGTCGAGGTCGCCGTCGGCGAGTCGATCGAGGTCGAGACGTGGGTCAGGTTGTCCAGCGGGGTCCACACGCCGTTCAAGTACGACGGCGACAGCGAGTGGCGCGACATCGGCGAGTACGTCGCCCTCACCTACTCCGACGACGCTGTAGCCGAGGTGACGCTCTCCGAGGGGGTGCTGACGATCACGGGTGTCGCGGCGGGGGTCGACGTGATCACCGCTGAGGTACGTGAAGGTGTCGAGGTAGAGCGCTTGCCGGAGCCGGCACGCACACTCCCGTCCCTGACCATCACCGTGGTGGAGTAGCCGTGGGCAGCGCGCTCCTGGAGTCGCAGATCCTCGATGCGGCGACCCGCGTGTCGAGCGCGACCGTGGGCTCCTCCCGCGGGAGCAGCGGGTCGCGCTCGATCGACACCGAGTGGGAGAAGATGCGCGGCAAGGTGGCGCGCGCGGTCGTCGCAGACCCAAACCTGGTGATGTACTTCGCGTTCCTCGCGTCCAACCGGGCGTGCGCCCTGGCAAAGAAGGCGGCACTGCAGGCGAGCGAGATGGTGGTCTCGGTGGAGGGGTGGAAGTACGAGCAGACCCCGGCAGCGGAGCCCTCGCGCCTGAACCAGGCGCTGGCCTCGTGCGCCACCAGGGAGGCGATCACAGCCGAGGACGTCGCCCGCCTCTCGTCCGAGGTGTCCACCTACGTCGGGACCGAGCTGGTGCCCAGGATCTCCAAGGGGCAGCGGTTGCAGGTGAAGTCAGCAGCCGCGATCGGCGCGTACCGGTCCTCGAGAGACGGGCTGGCGGAGACCTGGCGGAAGCTGCACTCGGCGCTCGACGCCACGGTCATCGGCCGCAGCTTCTCGAACGACGCGATCCGGAACGTGGCCGTGCGCGTACCGCTCGACGCGCTCTCAGCGACTGCAGGTGCGCTCGACCAGGAGAGACTGGTCGAGTTCACGGTGCAGATCGCCGCGGCCGGCGCCGGTGTAGAGGCGATGGGCCGTGCGGTCAACCTGAAGTACAGGCTCAGGACCGTGGTCGAGACGCTCCCCTACGCCGTCGACGTCGTCGAGACGCTGGACGACGGCGTGGTCTCTGCCATCACCCTCTCCGTGGCGCCGGTGAAGCTCGGGATCCGCTCCGGCGACACGGTCAGCACCCCTGCCGGGGGCACGGCCACGGTACTGACCGTCACGGACAGCGGTGTCACCCTCGGCTCGTCCACGATCGAGTCCACGGCGAGCGGTGTCGACATCGTCTCCACCGCCTACGTGCAGTGGGAGGCCCTGGTCGCGAGCCTGAAGGCCGTGTTCTTCTCGGTACCGACCGTGGATGCGCTCCTCTCGGAGGTGCGCCGGCGGGAGGAGCGCAGTGCCGCCAGGATCCGCGCCCTCATGGAGTACCTCTACAAGATCGCGGTCGTGCTGGACGCCCCGTCCACGGACGCCACGTCGGCTCTCGGGCGCGTGGGGGGCGTTGCGTACGCGTACGCCGGGACTCCCGCGGCACAGCTCCTCGCGGAGTTCTCCCCTACCTTCGGGGAGAAGACACGACAGGCGGGCGACAGGATGCTGCGCGATCTGGAGAACGGGGGGTTCGACTACGCGGTGGAGATGTTGTACCGGGGCGAGATCGACGAGTTGATGACTGCGCCTGCGAGCCAGGTCTCCCGCACCGGCAGACTCGATGACGCGGCTGCCACCCTCGCCACGTTCACCGGGTACGCGCTTGGGACTTGACGCCGCCCGCGAGCAGGTGGCCAGGGCGCTGGGCGCGATCCGCGCGCGCGACGTGGCCACGAACGCGTCCAACACGACGCTCGAGATCGCCATCCTCGAGGCCGTGGTGGATCTCGACTCGGAGCAGACGTCCGCCGTCGACACGCTCGGCGCCGGGAACATGATCGAGCACGACGACGACGGGAACGTGCGCGCTGGGCAACTACAGCGCCTCGCCGTGCTGGAGTCCATCTTCTTCGGCGACGAGTCCACGGGACAGGTCGGGTTGCTGGATACTCTCTTGACGATGCAGGACCCAGAGAACGAGGCAGTCGAGTGAGCGCCGCCGACTACCAGGTGCTCTCCTTCCGCGACGAGGCACCGCTGCGGCAGGTGGGGTTCTACGCGCAGGAGCCCCTCACGCTCGACATCAGGGGCGACACCTTCGTCGGCGTGGCGGCCGTGTACGTCAACGGCGTCCCCTCCCCTGAGTTCATCGTCCTCTCCCCGCGGCGCATCCTCGCGCAGGTACCGACAGGGCAGCGCGACGCGCGGCTGACCAGCCTCCGTGTCGTGCTCTCCAGGTCGGGGCTCACCAAGACCGCGTTCATCGACCTAGACTCCGTGGTCCCCGGGGCACGCGCCACTGGGTTCCACAAGCTGCTGCAGTCGTACCTCCGCGTGCTCTTCACCAACCCGGGCGAGGACCTGGCGTACCCGTGGCTCGGCGGCGGCATGTACGGGCTGGTCGGCGCGGCGGGTACCCCGACGGAGCTCCGCTCTCGCGCCTCCGTCGGGGTGAGTACCGCGGCTGAGCACCTGATCCGGCTGCAAGCGTCGAACCCTGTACTCACGACCGCAGAGAGGCTACGGTCAGCAACGCTGCTCCTCGCGGAGTACGACCAGCCAACCACCTCCGTGAACGTGCGCGTCACGCTGACCGCGGTGGACGGCACCACCGGCAACCCACTCGTGAGTATCTGACCATGGCCAACACCGGCTCCCAGGCTGAAGCCGTCCGCGACCTGCTGGTCGAGCGGCTCGAGCTGTACGACGCGACGCTCGACGTGTCCGAGGGATCCGCGCTGTGGACGCAAGTCGTCGAGCCGGTCTTCGAGCAGCTCGGTACCGACCCCTTCGACACCGACATCCGCGCGTTCCTCAAGGACCGCGTCACGCAGGCGTTCCCCAACGTCTCGGCCCAGGACGGGGACGCGCTCGTCGATCTCCTCATCACCCCGCTGGAGGTGCTCCTCGAGCCGTTGAAGCGCGAGATCCAGATCATCCGGAACGGGCAGTCCGCGCGCTTCCCGGAGAGGATGCGCCTCGAGGACGCGCGCGACCTCGCGGCCAACTTCTTCATCGAGTGGAAGAGCGGGAGCAGGGCTACTGGCGTCGTGCGCGTCTACTTCGCCGCGCCGACGTACCTGACAGTCTTGCCGACCGTCGAGTTCACGACGTCCACGGGCCTGGTGTTCTACCCGAGCACGTCGTTCACGGTCAGGCCGGAGACCATGCTGCTCTACCGCTCGGGCAGCGAGTACTACGTCGACGTCGCCGTGACCTCGGCGGACTCCGGCGCGGCGTACAACGCGTCGAAGGGATCGATCACCAGCGTCAAGGGGATCAGCGGGTACACGCGCATCGCCAACCTGGCAGCGTTCGAGGGTGCTGCCGACGCGGAGACCGCGGAGGAGCTGCTGGCTCGTGTCAAGACCAGCCTCGCGGAGCGAACCCTCAACGTGCGCCGCGGCATCGTCGCGCGCATCGAGTCGGACTTCGCCTCGATCACCGACGTCGAGGTCGTCGGCTACGGCGACCCCGAGATGAACCGGGACATCGTGACCGGTGGCGGGGAGGGTAGCGTAGTCGCGAGCGGTGTCTGCTTCATCGTGGGCCAGTTCGTGCTGATGTTCTCGATGTTCGAGGATCGAGGCTCTGACGGTAGCTCTGCAGTGAGCGAGGGCGACGAGATCGAGCTCAACTTCTGGAGCTTCCTGTACAGCACGGAGACCGGTGCCGCGAACGAGAAGTTCACTATCGACACCATCCTCTTCGACTCGCGGAACAGCATCACGCAGCTGCCCTCGGTCCTGCTGTTCCGCATCGACGGCGTGCCGTCCGTCACCGCGCCGGTCGTCGGCATGCTCCCCGGAGTGCTCCCAGGCGTGTTCGCCGTTGTCCGTGGCCAGGGCAAGATCGAGATCTCCGACATCCCGGGTGGAATCCTCGAGCCGGACACGCTCCGCGGGACCGTGGAGATCAACGACGGCGAGGTGCACATCGGTGGGCACTACGACGTGTGGCTCCGCTCGTCGTCGGCCACGGCCGACTCGACGACCCTCTCCTCCGTGCGGTCGGAATCCTCCGTGCTCGAGGGGGCAGATCTCGTCGTCTCCGGGGAGAGCGCGAGGTACCGTCACGTCGTCCATCGTACCTACACGGTGTCCAGCACGACGTCGTTCACGCTGGGGTCCGAGATCTCGTGCGCGGACACCGGTGCCGCCGGTACGATCTCGAGGGTCACCCGCGACGGTAGCACGTACACCTACGAGCTCTGGGAGATGAGCGGTGTCGAGTTCGCCGTCGGCGACTCGGTGAGCCAGGCGGGCGGCACAAGCGGGTTGCTGACCTCCGTGTCGTCGCAGGACTGGGAGGACAGCGGCGTGGCGCGCGGCATGACGCTGGCACTCCCGGTGGGGACCGAGGAAGGCGCGTACCGCGTGCTCAAGGTCGACGGCCCGTTCCTCTACGTCGACATCAACCTCACGACGACTGCGAAGGACCAGCTCTTCCGAGTGCTGGACGAGGTGACAGTCAACCTCTTCGACGTGAAGGCGCCCATCATCCCTTTCGGTGACGCTGCCGGCGACGACCTGCGCACCACCATCGGGTCCAGCACGGTCCGCACGGGCGTCAACCTGCAGGACTACGGCGCCGAGACCGGTGACACGCTGGAGATCCTCGACGGGGACGACGCTGGCACCTACACGATCTCGTCCTGGGACAGCACGCACGGAGGCCTCGGCCCGGTCCTCAACTCCTCGATGACGGCCACGAACTCGTCCGTCTCGTTCAAGGTGTACAAGACGGCGTCTCCGCTGCAGCGACCCCTGCTGCGCATCGTCCCCGACGGCGTGCTCCTCCTCGACGGCTCCGAGCAGGACAGCGGCTACCGCGTCCCGAACGCGATCCCAGTGGACGTGCGCCCGGTGAGCGCGTTCTCCGGCGCGAAGAGCGTCGCGTCGGGCCTGAACGGGTTCGTACTGATGGACCCTGGGCCCGAGTGGGCGCCGAGTGCCGACTACACCGTCGACATCGAGAGCTACGACTGGACCGGGTGGACGGACAGCAGTGCCACGTCGGACGACTCGGCCTTCGTCGACTTCTACGCGGAGGGCAACTTCCGTCGTGTCTACACCGACGAAGCGCTCGCCAGCGACGGGTACATCGCCGTCATCTCAGTACACGGGGCCGACGGGCAGATGTACCTCGACTCGGCGCTGCCGGACGCGGCGAAGGAGTTTCTCGTCAGCATCCGAACCTGGCTCCTCGAGATCATCGCGACCTTCGGGTTCGGCGGGGACGAGGAGGAGCTGGTCAACGCGTTCAGCCCACTGAAGTTCGGCCCCAACGAGGACAGCGCCCAGCAGCTGCTGATGCAGTTCGAGATCATCATCCCCTTCGAGGTCTTCGACGGCTGCAACAACGTGTTCGTCGCACTTCCCGAGTTCGACTGGAAGAACGAGTTCGCTGCCTCGACCACGTTCGACGAGGCGATCGGCCGCTTCAACGACGGCGCGATGGCTGGAAAGACACCCTCGCTCCTGAAGGCCACTGCCGGCGACGTCCTCACGATCACGAGTGGTCTGAACGCAGGCTCCTACGTCATCGAGCGCGTGGAGACCTACGCCCTCGTCAACGCGCGCGCGATCGTGGAGGCCGACACTGACGTGACCGTGGACCTCGACAAGGCCTACAAGGTAGGCCTCGTGGTCATCCGCGACGAGTTCCCGGTACCAGCGCTGCAGGGACTCCCGGAGTTCTTCGCCCAGGGCGCCACCACCGTCACGTTCCCGGCGATGGCAGACCTGCCATTCACGGTAACCGACGCAGACGGTGACACGGTCGACGGGTGGACCTGGGTCGAGACCGCGCTCACCTGGTTCTTCAAGACCCTGAACTCCCTCGGGTTCGACTTGCCGGAGGGAGTGACCCTCGACGTGCCAGGCACGCTGGAGGCGTTCTGGCAGATGCTCTTCAGCTCGTACGTCGTCGGTCGCCCGACGGCCCCGCAGTACCTGCGCATGTACTTCCAGGAGCCGACGAGCTGCACGGTGTACGCGCCGCAGCCGTGCTCGAGGTACGCGTGGGCCCCGCCAGTGCTGGGCGCTGAGGGTATCAGCGGTGCCCCGGTCACGCTGCCACTCGCCGACCTCGAGGGGCTGTCGGTCTCCATGACCCTCGAGAGGTTGACCGGCCCTGTCCAGCTCTCCGGGACGCTGACTGCAGACTTCGCCACCGTGGCCACGATCCCGGAGATCGTCGCACTCCTGCAGGAGCTGCTCGACGCGGAGCAGAGCTACGTCACGTTCAGGTGTGACGAGGGGCTCGGAGCCACCGGCGCCCTCGAGATCGTGCCTGTCGTCGGAGGCGTGGACGAGGTGCTGTACGTCACCGCGATCTCCACCTCGAACGGGTTCCGGTGGCTGGGGTTCCACGGACCTGCCCCGGCTGGGTACCCAGAGATCAGCACTCCCGACCCGGCGTCGTGCTCCAATGTGATGTACGAGCAGATCGTGGCGCCAGGGTTGAACTACCGGTTCACGCTCGCGATCAACACGACGCTCGTGCGCCTGGTACCGACCGCAGACCTCCCCGGCACGTTCCAGGTCGGGGAAGCCGTGTCGGCCACGAATGGTGCGACGGGTACCGTCTGGGCACTGGCAACAGGCGCAGCAGACCCCTCGCTCCTCGGGTGGCTCTGGGTCGTAGACAGCTCCGGCACGTTCGTGAGCGGCGACGTCGTAGAGGGTGCGACGTCTGGTGCGACGTTCACCGTGGACACCGTCGAGAGCGACGTAGAGATCGACGTGTCCTCCGGGGCCTGGGGCAGTACCGGGACCTTCGAGGAGGTTGCCGCGTTCTTCACGACAGCCATCCAGGGCAACATCGAGACGGCGATCGGCGAGGACTACGGCACGGTCTCCATCTCGTCGACGCTGTCCGTCTCCATGGAGTTCGAGGACCAGTCCGGGACAGGTGACGGTCCGGGACGATTCGTCATCACCATCGAGGACACGGCGTACCCGGCTCTCGTCGTCGACTTCTCGGTGGACTCGCCAGACCCAGTCGACGCTGACTTCGCGATTGCCTACATCAACAGCACGCTGCCGGCGACGAGTTCCGACACGGTCCTCAACGGCATGGACTACACGCCGACCACGACGGTCCCCGAGATCACGGTCAGCGACGGCGTGACGCCCATCACGTGGACACCTGCACTCACGTACTGGCAGGCGCTCGACTTCAAGGCCAACGTCTGCGATCTGGTCGACGCCGGCGACTTCGAGGGCGCCGCACAGGCGCTCAACGCGCTGGAGGGCTGGGTCGGGGACGGTACTCGACGCCTGCTGTGGGTCGACGCCTCCAGCTACGCTGAAGAGGCGGGGCTCGCCGCTCGCGGTCTCGTAGGCGGCACCGAGTCGTCGATCGCCGTCGCGACCTACGCTGACTACATCGGTTTCAGCACGGGTACCGTCTCCGAGAACGGCACGGAAGGCGTGGCGTGGGTCGCCCAGGGCACCACCACGCCCGGCGAGGAGTCCGCGGCGTTCGAGCACCCGCACGCGCCGACACTGTTCTCGACTGCGATCGGGGCCACGGAGGCTCTCTTCACCCCGTCCTCGGAGGCAGATCCGTACCAGGTGTTCCCCGGGCAGACTGCCGACGGGGACACGCCAGCGACCGAGCTGCCGCGAGACATCGTCGTCGGCACGTCCTACGACGGGCAGTCCGCGGTCTCCGTCGTGTTCACGGACGACGACTACGGGGCCCCGCTGGAGCTGGACATCCGGGAAGAGTCCGACTGGCTCTACTTGTACGAGCAGCGCCGTCTCCTGGAGCACACCGACTACTCGGCGACCGACACCGACATCTCCGCAGACAGGGTCGTGGCCGTGGTCACCACCTTCGGCTCGAACAAGATCAAGCTCCTCGACATGTGGGAGGTCGAGCCCGACTCGAGCGAGGACCCGAACGAGTTCACGTTCCTCGCGCCGAACTCTGGACTCGACGACGACCAGGTGCAGGTAGGCGACATCGTGTTCATCGAGGAGGGGGACGACGCGGCTGGCTACGTCGTGGTCGAGCGATCGGCGATGGAGCTCGTGCTGGACCGCAACCTCACGGAGAGCACGGAGCGCGTGTACCGCTTCGGTAGCGACGGCGTGCTCGTGGTCGGTACCGAGGACGACGACGGTGCCACCTTCACGTCCGCATCCGCTGCGTTCACCAGCGACGACGTCGGGAGGTACCTGACGCTCTGGGCGTGCAACCGGGAGGACGAGGACGGGAGCTACAAGATCACCGCCGTCGAGGACGACGGCACCGGGTGCACGCTGGACACCGACATCTTCACCGAGTCGGAGAGCGACGTGCACTGGGTAGTGGTCAAGGCCCCGACCGACGCGGTGGAGAGCTCCGAGATCGGCGGTCGCACCGCCCTGCTCGGCCTGCGCCCGATCCGCGTCTACAGCGGCGAGCCCGTGAAGATGCGCGTCGTGGACGTCACTCCGACGCTGTCGCGCACCGACGCGATCGTGATGACTACCCTGGACGAGGACGGGGAGGTCCCAAGGAACGGCGTGCGCCAGCCCTACAAGTTCGTGCGCCCGGGCACGCAGCACATCTCCTCCACCGCGATGAAGGAGCAGCGCGAGCGAGGCCTGTACTACTTCGACGTGCTGGCGCAGTCCCTCGGCGGCGACAGCCTGTACAACGTGCCTCGCGACACGAAGATGGAGCCGGTCTTCGGTACCTACGACTCCTACGGGTACCGCATCGACGTGGACGACAACAGGTACACCTTCTCCACGAAGGAGGAGGCGTACCTGGTCCTCACGTCCACGTTCCTCCCTGCAGGCCTGGACGACGAGCTCAGCAACCTCGTCACGCTCCACGACCGGAACATCCGCATCGACTACGAGCACGTGCCCGCCGTGGCCCAGGTACAGGGGCTCCTCGTCTCCGACCTGGACCGCGTGCTCTGCGCGAACCCCCTCGCTCGCCACTTCCTCCCTGCCTACGTCTCCATCGACATCACGTACGTGGGCGGGAACAAGCCGGCGACCGTCGCGGGGGCGCTGCAGGACTTCATCGACAGCCTCAGCGCGGTGGATGTCCTCGACCTGTCCGAGCTCGAGAAGATCTTGCACGACAACGGGGCCAGGTCCTACGACCACCCGATCCGGCTCACAACGCTCACCCACGACCTGGACCGCCGGATCGTGGGTACGCAGTCCGAGGGCGTCATCAGCGACGACAACATCGCGTACAACGGCACCAACAGGACGACGTTCTTCATCGCCGGCGACGACGCGTCCTCCTACACCGACGAGGCCGACATCCCACCCGGGGCACGCATCAGGCTCACCCGTTCCACGACCCGCTCCACCCTCCGTTGATCCACGCACCGCGAGGCCTGCTGCCCTCGCGTACAACGCCCGGATGGAGTACCTAAGAACGCATGCCCGCCCCCAGTATCGTGAACAGGCGCCCGGACGAGGGAGACGTCGACGTCTCCGCCGACGCGCCGTTCCGCTTCGGCGTCAGGGACGTCGACACGCGGGCCGACCTCTCCACTGTCTACGCGGCCGCGACCTACGCCAGGGCCGTGTACTCCCCGGAGGCCCTGCCGGAGGAAGACGACACCCTCGACGCCGCGGGTGCCGAGATCGCCTTCGGCGTGTTCGACGACGCGACCGGGACAGCAGACCCCGGCGACCCGTGCGACCGCAGCATCGAGGAGGTCGATCTCGTACCCGTGTACCGGATCGCGAACACCACCGGCGGCCTGCAGGAGGGGTTCCTCTTCGTCACGCTGCCGGTGCAAGACCCGGTGGGGCCCTACTCGGCGCGCGTGCGCGTGGACCCGGCGTCGGTGACGGCAGCGGCTACCTACGCCTACGTCGACCCGACCACGTACCCGGACTTCGTCGGCGTGGTCATCGGGCTCGTGTACTGGCCCGAGAGCACCGCCGTGTTCATCCTTCTCCGCGACGACGGCGGGACCAGGCGCGTCACGGCAGTCGGGCCTGCCACGGACGGTACCGGTACTCGCGCCGAGCTAGGCAGCATCGACTACGACTGGACCGCGGAGACGACCTACTCGATCTTCCTCGACCCTGGCAGCTACCGCTCTGGACTGGTCCTGGTGACAGGCGCGGACGGGGAGGAGACCACGGTGGCGGCGTTCGACCTGGACGCCCTCGACACGCTCATGCCCTCGGCGCGCTTCGGAGACCTGCTCGCCGAGGACGCGCCCAGTGGCGTCACCTGTGTCGTCGGTCTCGATGCCACGGTCGCAGACGACTACATCGACGTCTACTCCCTGCAGGTCGCCAACTACGGGCGCGTCCTGGTCACTGGGGGGAGCCAGACCGGGTCGAGCAGCGTCGACGTGCGCTCGTCGGCGTCCATCCCAGTCACCGGCTCAGACGGGGCCGAGGAGTGGACCTCCAGCGGCGAGTTCGAGGAGGAGGCAACGAGCACCGCGCTCAGGATCACGGCCGCAGCAGGACCGGCGGTGCGCGTGCGTGACGAGCCAGACCTCTCCGGCAAGGAATGGATGCTCGTCGGGAAGTTCACAGCGCGCAACGCCACGCACCCGGGGGTCTACACGACGGGGATGGGGTTCCAGGTCGAGGACGGCTCGTCACGCTTCAGGCTCCTGCTCCTGGACAGCTTCGCCGAGAACACGCTCGGCATCGAGGACACCACGCTCGAGGAGGACGAGACCCTCACCGGCTACGCGCTCCCCGCCGACGCCGTGGACTGGGAGGAGGACGTCTCGTTCGTCTTCTCCGGGTCCGCACTGCACGGAGCCCTCCGCCTCTACCTCGGTACCGAGGACGCGTCCCCGGCCGTCGACACGCCCTACGATTCTGCTGGGCACGCGGCGTCCACCGAGACAGCGGTGTCGTTCGGGTTCGTCGACAGCGGTGACTTCGCCGGCGACTTCTATCTCGTGGACCTGCGGGTCTTCACGAACTGCACCTTCTACGAGGGGTACGAGGGCACGGCGCCAGAGGCCCAGGCAGGGTGGGCACGAGCATCGTCGGGTGGGTCGCGCGCCGTGGGCGTCGACACGATGGACGTCGACTGCACCGAGCCAGGGACCTACGATATCTACTGGATCGAGGACACGACGCTCGCCGACACTTCCGGGGCTGTCGTCGTGTTCAAGGCGCAGGTCACCGGGTGGACAGACGCTGCCGGGGCCGTGAACCCGCCGCGCTCCGAGTTCGGCCCCATCGCCGCGGTCAGCACCGAGCTGGGTGTCGCCTCTGCGCAGTTGCGGTTCGTCGTCGCGGAGGACGGCACCGCGTACGCGTTCCTGTCCAACGAGGAGTCGGACTACGCGGACGTTCTCGCCCAGAACGCCGACGGGCTAGCCATCTCCACCGAGATCGACATCTCGTCCGCGCACGCGTTCATGCTCGAGGTGTGCCCTCGACAGTACGTCCGCCTGTACGTCGACGGGTCCACTACCCCGGCCATCGAGGTGGCGTGGCCGTCGAGCGGGGCCCTGCGAGCCAACCCGACCTACATGCCGGCCACGGCCGCGGTCGCGTTCGGATCGCTCGGGGAGGACACCGGGGTGGCGTGCACGTTCCACTACGCCCGGGCGAGCGTCGGGCGCGGGTACGACATCAGCGCCACCCTCGACGTGGACGAGGACGACCTGCAGGACCGGGTATACGGCAGCACCGCCGACCTCTTCGTCGACGTGCAGGACTCGTAGTGGCACGGACCACCGCCAGGACAGGCTTCGCGATCGAGCCAGCACGCTCGAAGCCTGTAGCGGTCATCAACCCGTCGGAGATCAGCCGCGTCGTCGGTGCCGTAATCCGCCTCGACGGTCGCGCGTCTTCCTCGTCGGACGGCTCGGAGTTGACCTACGCGTGGTCGTTCTCGGAGACGCCCCTCGGGAGCACGACGACCGAGTTCACGGACGTGGAGGGAGACGGCTCGGTCGTCACCTTCGTGCCCGATGTCACCGGGCAGTACACCGTGCAGCTCGTCGTCAGCACTCCGTACCGCAGCAGCGACGCGGTGGAGGCGACGGTGGAGGCGACGAGCGTGCTCCTGCCTCTCAGCCTGCGCACCACGCCGAACGGGAAGGCCCTCTTCAACGTGGTGTCGTCGTTCTGGAAGATGGTCGATCGGAACGCCGTGTTCTCCACGGTCTGGTCCGGCTACATGCAGGGTGTCGGCTCGGACATGCTCCGTGCGTTCCAGGTCGACTACGGCAAGTCCATCAGCACCGTGCAGGAGATGTTCCAGCGGCGCTGGATCGCCTACCCTCCCGCCCTGGAGCTGGACTCGAGCCTGTGCACCGGGGTCTTCGGCTACCACCAGGGAGGCGTCGCCGCGTTCACCCCGTCAGGCTCGATCGCCACGCTCGGTGCGATCGTCTCCGACACCGAGATCGTGCTGGTGGACGGTACTGCGTCCCTCTCCGCAGTGGGCATGGACCTGGTCGTCTACACGAGCGACGGCGACAACACCGGCACGTACACGATCAACCGTCTGAACTCGGACAGCTCCGGGTACATCGTCTCGGCGTCCACGCCGTTCCCGTCCCCGAGCGCCGACACCATCGCCGCCGCCGAGACGCTCGCCACCGCTGCGGGGAGCGACGAGGTCTACGACACCGTGCTCACCGCGGACTTCGCTGCGGCCGGGGTCGAGGCGGGCGACGTGCTTCGCATCGAGTCCGGCGCGGACGCGGGGTACTACGTGATCGAGGAGATCGTGAGCGCGCGGCGCCTGCGCGTGGATCGCGCAGTGACACAGACACGCTCCGGGCGCACCTACTCGATCTTCAACACCGTCCGCGTCTCTGCCGCCAAGCAGGCGTCTGCCGCCACGGACACGGTGTACCTGCCCGCCAGCGAGGCCGACCTGAGCTCGCTGACAGCCCGCACGCTGTCAGGCAGCGGCACGCTGACTGGTCTCTACGAGATCACGGTCGAGCCGCGACACGTGTTCCAGGCCATGGTCGGCGAGCGCATCTACATCAGGACCGGGTCCACGTCGACGCGGTCGTACACCATCACCGGTATCAACGAGGCAGGCACAGGGTACGTCGTGGGCGCGGCGTTCAGCACGTCGTCATCGTTCCCGGTGGACGTGGCCTACAGCCTGACCAGCAACGTCGACGCCGCCGACCGGCTGCTCATCCTGGAAGGCGAGGCCTACCAGATCGTCTCCGCGGAGTACGACGCCGGTACCGACCCGGAGGATGGTGGGCGCGGGGAGGTATGGGTCGTCGTGCTCGCCGAGGCCACCGCGCCGGCAGGGCGGGAGGGGATGTCGTGGAGGATCGCGGCGACGCTCTCCACGACCGAGCACGAGGACTTCGAGGAACTCGGCGTCACTGCTGGCGACCTGCTCGTGCTCGAGGTCGTGCGTGTCGACTCGGACTTCGTCGGGGAGTTCCCCTGCTACGTCCTCGGTGCCCGGGGGAACGTGTTGTCCTTCGACTTCGGCACGTCGGAGCCACCGACAACCGGGCCCGGTTCCCTGAGCGGGGATGAGATCCTCGCCCTCGCGACAGAGCTCAAGGTGCCCTACGTCTACGAGGACGAGTCTGGCGAGGTACTGGTGACCCTGTCTGCCGAGGAGGTGCAGGCGCTCGTCTCCAGCTCTGGTTTCGAACTGACCTACGGCAACGTGCCCATCAGCAGCAGCACGGAGATCGACCTGGACCTCTTCAAGGTCCGCCTGCGCGTCAAGAAGATCGTTCGAAACTGCCGGGTACCGGTGGACGACACGCTGGTGTCGGTCCCGTCCTTGTTCGAGTACATCGCCAGCCCTTCTACCGGTGAGAACGACGACGGAGAGACGATCCTCGTCACCGAGTACGGCGAGGCGACGACCCTCGCTCGCGCCCCGATCGAGCTGATCGAGAACCGCGACTACAGCATCAGCTCTGACACGAGCTTGACCGGGTCGAACCTGGTGACGGAGGCTGGCTCCTCGACCTTGCAGATCCCTGGTGGCGACCTCATCGATCGCGACGTCCGCGTGGGCGACTACATCGACATCGAGAGCGGCTTCGACCAGGGTCGCTACTACATCCGCGCCGTCCTGGACACGGAGCGCGTGTCTGCACTCACCGCGGAAGGTTCCCCGCCAGGGACGGCTGGGACAGGTCTCGACTTCACGCTCGTTCGCAGGACCACTGGCAACTTCCTGCGCTTCGTGGACGGGATGTTCACCCCTGCGTCGCCTGCCCCAGATCGATTCTGGGCACAGCTCAGCCTCTTCGACAACTACGAGACGATCGAGGACAACTTCGGGATCGCGGTGGGTGTCACGAAAGAGCAGCTCGACGAGTACGGAGCGTCGCAGGTCTCCTACCGCGGAGCCGTACGCGCGCTGATGTTCGCGTGGACGCGAGGCCCGACCGTCCGGAACGTGACCGTCGGGAACCACGTCCTCATGGGCTTGCCTGTGACGGAGGTACCTGGGCGCATCATCGATCTCGACGAGGCCTACGACGCGAGCAACGGTCGCGGGCGCGTGCTCGTCGAGGACCTCGACCACGATGGGAACGGTACCAACCTCGTCCGGGCGTACTTCTTCTCGAGCACCGAGGACGGCCTGGACACGTTCCAGGGAATCGCTACGAACCCGACGACCGGGGAGGCTTACACCGTCGGTGACGACGTCCCACAGATGGTCGCACTGTCGAAGGGCATCGTCGTGGACGACTACCTCACCGACGCCACGTGGTGGAAGTCGTCGGCCGCTACTGGCGCGGACGAGCTCAAGAAGTTCCACACCTGGCAGGTACTGGTAGACGCAGCGCAGGTCGACTCGCGCGACATGCAGCTGATCGTGGACTTCTGCAGTGGGATCCGACCGATCTACACGAAGCCCAAGGTCGTCCTCGTGCTCTACCTCGAGGACGAGATCACGATCGAGGACGAGGTGTCGCTCGAGGGGACCCTGTTCCTCTACGACGACCCCATCCTGAGCGTCGAGGCGACGCACATCACCGACTCCTACAACGGCAGCAGCCTGCCGCAGCGGCTCCTGGACATCGGGTCGTTCGCCACGCGCACGCTGTTCGAGGGTGTGGACTTGTCCACTGAGGCGGGTACCGGGGTCGTGACGTCGGCGCGCGGCGGGTTCATGGGGACGCTCGACGCGACGCCCCTCGAGCACGCCGACGACGAGGCCGTCGGCGTGCTGCACGGCGTCAACGACTACTTCACGGGGGACGTCTACTACCGCGGCACGCCGCTGGTCCGCGCCGGGGACGTCCTCTACATCACCGGTGGCGCGAACCGCGGCAGGTACTCGATCGTCTCGGTGGACAGCGACACGCAGCTCACGGTCGAGGGGCTGGAGGACTACCCACCGACCACGCGCCCCGCGGCGGAGATCGAGGCCGGCGAGTCCCAGGTGTTCCAGATCCAGCGCCTGGACTCCCATCGCGTCACCAGCGGCACGGCGGCTGCTGCGCTCAACGAGGGCGCAGGGGACGACGCGACGAGCACGATCGAGGACGTCGAGGGCAACTTCCGGTGGAACGGCGTCGCCGTCGGGGACGTCCTCGTCATCACGAGCACCGGCGCCACGATCGCGCCTGGGACGTACGAGGTGCTCGAGATCGGTACGTGGCTCGACGGCGACCGTGTAGACCTCGACACGCGCCTCGTGGTGCGCGGGACGCTGACCGTCGGCGAGGCCTTCGAGTACTGGATCCTGCGCGACGCGCTCCGCGAGAACCCCCTGGCGGAGATGGGCGACCTGGAGATCGGTGGCAGCACGGCGACCAGCGCGTCGGGCGCGTTCCAGGTCCTCTACCTGCGCCCAGGTGACCAGCTCGAGATCCTGTCCGGCACCTACGCCGGGCAGGCCTTCGACATCCTCGACGCCACCAGCGCGACGACGCTCTACATCGACGCGACCCTGGGCGCGGAGACTGGCGTGCAGGCCAGGATCGTCCGACCGGCCGCGTTCTCGAGCGACGAGACGCGCGACGAGGACTGGGGACTGGAACGCCTGTGCCTCAGCGACGACGTGACCGCCACGATCGTCGCGCCGCGCTCCCTCGTGGTCACCGTGCCCGACCTGGTACTCGCCAACGACACCACCGACCCGGACCCTGGGAACTGGTTCGCCACGGCCACGTCCGCCACCGTCGACCTGAGCACCGCCGGCGTTGTCGTCGGCGCGTACCTGAGCGTGCAGGTCGCGACTGCCGCAGATCCAGCGGTCGCAGAGCTCCCGCCGGCGACCCCGGACGCGTCGAACTCTGGGACGCGGGAGGTCCTGGGGGTCGCCGGCGGCGTCGCGACCATCCGCGGGCTGTGGCGCTCCGGGGAGTCCCCCGTCGCCGGCGAGTTCTACGTCGATGCCGCGGACTGGTCCGTGGTGGACGCCACGGCGGAGCTCACGACTGCGGCTACCCTCGAGGGCCTGGTGGTTCCTGGCGACGTGGTGGAGATCGACGACGTCGGCTCCTTCGTCGTCGCCTCGGTCTCAGGGGCCGTGCTCACACTCACCCGGGATACAGGGGTGAACCCGCCTGCCAGCTATACTGGCCGGGTCTACCGGAGGTCCGTCGGATGATGCGCAAAGTCCTGGACAGGCTCATGAAGGAGCGCGTGCGAGTCGAGGACAGGCTTCGCGTCTTCGGTGGCAGGAAGGCTCGCGAGTCCCGTGGGATCAGGATGCCGGATGGGTCCCCAGTCACGGTCGAGACCATCATGAAGACCCACGGCGTGACGCGCGAGCGCGCCACCGAGATCGCACGGAGACAGACCCGATGAAAGGCCTCGTACGAGTTCTGCAGCGCGTGATCCCGCCGCGCATCTACGCCGACGTGCTGAAGCACGAGCCTGCGCTCCAGGGACACTTCCTCGCCGAGGTGCGAGAAGGTGGGCGCCTGCGGAAGTGTGTCGAGGGCAGGAACATCTGGACGCTCACGGGGCGCGAGTTCATCGCCGAGCTCGTGGCGCTGCAGGCCTACAGCGCGCGCACCACCTTCCGCGACGATCGAATCGCCTACATCGGGATGGGTACCGGCGCGCAGGCCGAGGTGTCGAGCATCGAGTCGCTCGTGGACCCGGTGCCGTACAAGTCGGGCGAGTACCTGGCCGCGCTCGACGCGCCCGCGGAGTTCCCCGCGTCGGGCACCTCCACGACGAACACCTCGGTGCGCTTCGTGCGAGAGTTCTCGGAGGGCGAGATCAGCCTCGGGTACAACGTGGTCCTCACCGAGGCCGGGCTGTTCACCGACGGAGACCCCGACGCGGACTGGGTACTCGGCGCGCCGACTGACTTCTCCACCGTGGCCGGGCGCGCCCCCATGGCCTACAAGACCTTCGAACCCATCACGAAGACGACCGACTTCACCCTCCGGGTGGTCTGGGATCTCCGCATCGTGTGAACGAGGACCGCAGCATGTCGAGCAAGTACATCCGCCGCCCGTTCGCCACGGGCAACACCGACGTCCCGGTCCTCGCCGTCCCGCAGCTGCGGGGGACGGTGATGAAGAGCTCTACCAGCGAGTTCGACGGGCTCTCGGACGTGGCCACGACGGCGATGGAGCTCGCGATCCAGACCGAGGACGCAGGTACCGGCGACGGCGTGACGGCGCTCTTCAGCACCAGCGCCTCGATGACGCAGGTGCTGTCCGACATCAACACCGCGCTCGCCGGTTTCGCGACCGCCGAGGAGGTCGAGGGCTGCGTAGTGCTGAAGAGCGCTGGATCTGGCGAGGGGGCCTTCGTTCGCGTCGTGCCGCCGGTCTCTGGCTACGCCGACGCGTCCGGCGCACTCGGCTTCGAGGTGCACCCGCACCCGTTCGCAACGGCCTACGCCGGTGACCTGCTCGACGCGCCCACGCGCCCCAGGCAGCAGGTCAACCCGGCCGGTACCAAGTTCATCGCCGTCGGCGAGGAGCGTGTCGGCTCCGCGTACAACCGCGCGCTGCACATGGTCTCGCAGAACGCGGACATCCTCTACTCGCAGCTCCGGCGGTCGGTCGCGCGCCTGGTTCGACTCACCGTCGACGAGACCGAGCACGCGGCACTCGTCACCACGAGGTCGGACGGCAGCATCTCCCAGGTAGACCTGTCCGACCTGTCCCTTCTCGACGACACCATCGCGTCCGACGCGCGCATCTGCGTCGGCGGTACCGCTGGACTCTCTCGTGTCAGCACGTTGCGCGAGATCTCCGAGCTGTTCCAGGTCACCGACTCCGAGATGAAGGAGATCCCAGCCGGCGATCGCACCGCGCGGGTCAGCGCCGTCACGCGAGGTGCCCGGTCCTCCACGAACACGCCGACATTCGCGGACGACACCAGCCCGCCCGCGTCGCCCGTGGGAGACACCACGGCGATCAGCCCAGACGGGTTGAACGCGCTCGGCGTGAACCGCGTGAAGCACGCCGGCGTGGCGATCAGCGAGGTGCGCCAACGCACCTGCATCGCCTGCGCTGGCGCCACCTTCGAGACGAACGGGGTGACTACCGGCGACGTCGCCGTGATCTCCGGGTCCGCTGCGACGTCGCCGTTCAACCACGACGGGACCTACCTCGTGGAGACCGTGGTCTCCGAGGAGATCCTCGTGCTCCGCCCACCTGACGACACGACCACCGCCAGGGAGCTGAACCCCACGGAGGGAGGGAGCTTCGGGACGGTGGTCGTCTACTCGGGTGGGGAGTGGGAGCGCGGGCTCGCGGTCACGTTCTACCCGCCCATCCCCCGGTTCCCCGCGGACGGGAAGATCGTCATCACGGTGCCGGTGGAGGCCGCGCTCGGCGACGTGTCACTCGCCGAGATCGTCAGCGGGAACATCCGCACCGGGAACAACGTCGACGGGTGGACTCTCCTCAACCTGTGGAAGAACCTGAGCGTCGACGGCGCGTACCAGGGCATGGGAGGTGCCAGGGGTGGTGGCTTCTACGGCAAGGTCACGCACAGACCGTTGCGACTGGACAAGGCCGCCACCGGTACCCTGTCGGCAGGTACCACCGAGCGCTCCAGCACTGGGACGGCGACGCTCGACACCCACGCGCTGCGCCTCTCGGCCGCCGCCGGCGACCGCTTCGACGCGAGCGACGTGGGCCGGACGATCCTGCTCACCGCGGGACCCTTCCTGGTAGACGAGCCGTGGACTATCGTGCGCCTGGTCGACAACGCGACCGTGGAGCTCGCGCCACCTCTCTTCCGATCCGGGTACCAGAGCGCGGACGGCATCACCGTGAGCGTCACCTCGTGGACCCTCACCGACGGCGACGCCATCGACATCCACGGGATGCTGCACCTGGTCTCGCCAGAGTACTTCGGCGAGGACGACGAGGCCCCAGCGCCCGGCGGGTTCGTGTTCTCGCGCGAGCAGCGGGACCAGGGCACGACCGGTGCCCCGACGCCCGGGCTCTACTCCTTCCTGCACCTCGAGCGGATCCGCCTGCACGCGGACGGCACCAACATCACGATCACCACGTCGGCCCCCGTCTCCGCCGACGACGTGATCCCGCTCGCCTTCGCACCCGAGGGCACTTCGAACATCTTCGGGGAGTCGTACGAGACCAAGACAGTGACCGAGCACCTCGCGACCACGTTCGTGCGCGTGCTGAACGGGCGGAACGCCGGGCTGTACCGCGTGAAGGACCTGCGTGACGCCAGCGTGAGCGGCAACGCCGTGACCGTGAGGAACCTCGACGGTAGCGCGGTGGTGTTCACCGCCGAGACCGAGATGCAGGTCTGTTTCTACAACGCCAAGTTCGGCGCGTCGGTGCCAGTCGCCGGGTCGAAGCGCGCGGCACTCGTCCTCTTCGAAGACGCGCACGAGACGGGTACTGACGCCGGCTACGCGCTCGGCGTCGGGTGGCGCGGCGAGGGTGGCGGTATCTACGCGTACCTCAACGACCCCGAGTTCAAGGCCTTCGACACCGGCGACGGTGCCAGCGGGTACGCGGTGGAGGTCCACGCGCACGCCCCGGCGCACGGTTTCTACTTCGACGTGCACGGGGCCTCGACCGGTTCAGTGGAGAGGCGCTCGGTGCAAGGCGGCCTGATCGTCTTCGAGGCGTACGACCTCGACATGTCGCTCGCAAGCGACGTGATGGACTACATCGACACCGACGTTGGTACGGTCATGTCTGCCTGGGGCATGCGCACGCACGTCGCGGGGTACGGGCCCGGCCTGCTCGTCACGCGGTCGCTCGAGCGCGGTATCGACGACCCTCTCGGGTTCACCTCGTCCGCGGCAGTGGTCATCAGCGACGACGGCCCCACGACCGGGATCTGGGGCGGGATCGACATGGCGGGCTCGATCTACGCCCGCACCCTCACCGGGACCGGGTACGAGAGCGGTGACTCCGGTATCTACAGCGAGAGGGGTATCGGTGCCGGCGTGTTCGTGCACCCGTTCTACCCGCACGGCCTGCTGCTGCCGGACCAGTTCCTGGGCCTGGGGTTCGACTACGACTCGGAGACCGTGTTCGGCACAGAGCTCGGAGCCGCCGGGCAGATGTTCCCGGTCTCTGCCGTGGACCCGGACGTACCGGCCACCACGTCATCCCCGGACTTCTCGACGTTCCCGATGCCGCACGTAGGCGTGGTGACGATCGCCGGCGCTGACGGCACGGTCTTCGCCAGCTGCACGTCGAGGTTCGTGCAGAAGGTCGTCGCGGTCTCCGGTACCGCGACCCGCGACGCGCAGTACCTGATCGTCGCCGTCGACTACGATGCCGATGCCGACACGGTGAAGTTCGCCGTGAGCCTCGCGGGGAGCTCGGCGTGGTCAGGAAACGAGGCCGCGACGGCGGTGCGCGTGCTGGCCAAGCGCTGGTACCGCTCGCACCTCGACATCGCCGACTGGTTCCAGGTCGGGACGCAGTTCTTCGACCAGGACGAGAGGTATCTGACACCCATCGTGACGATCGGTCCTTCGCTTGTCGACGCCGTGGCGCGGGTCGCCGAGATCTCGATGGACATCACCGCGCAGCTCGACACGGAGGGTGCGCTCACCGCGATCCCGTTCTACCCGAACGCTGACGGGGAGGGCGTAGGCCTGCGTATCGTCCTGGACGACATGCCCAATCTGGATGTCGAACCTGGGTCGTTCACGCAGGAGTGGGACGGTGGGGTGTGGAAGACCGGATGGGCGCTGGACGCAGAGCAGCCCTGCGCGCCGTTCCCCAACGTGGGCGTCATCGCCGGTGGCGAGGACATCCCGCTCGTCGGGCACGGGCTTACGGCGTCCAGGCCGGGATCTCTCGTCGTCGATGACGTTGCCCTCGAGGTCGTCGAGCAGAACACGGATGACGGGCCGATCGTCTACTGGGACAACGACTACTCCGGGTGTCTCCGTGTCGGCACCCACCCTGACAACCTCGCCGACGCATTCGCGGAGGACACTGCCCGGATCTGGCTGCGCGGCGTGCGCGGCTTGCCGACAGCGGCGTACGCCCTGCGAGCGACGGCGATCGTCCAGTCGGCAGCCGGCGAGGTGAAGACCTACGTCCTCGCGCTCCGCACCGACGCGGACCCACATGTCGAGATTGCCACCCACTCGGTCGCGGTCACGTCCGACGGTACTCCGCGAGAGATCTCGCACGACTTCACCGAGTTCACGCTGAGTCACGCGGCGTACGACGCCCTCAGCGCCGGCGCCGGCGACGGGTGGGGCGTCCACCTCACGCTCGACGTGCCCGGGATCGGTAACGATACCTCCGAGAGCGATGAGGGTGGCGCCGTTCGCCTCCTGTCCATGCGGCTCGAGCAGATCTCGAGACCTGCTCGCACGTACGGGAACCAGGAGGTCGTCGGGGCGTTGCGCGCCAACACGTTCCGCCACACCAGCCCAGTGCGCGGTTTCTGTACGGTGGCACCGTTCCAAGCAGAGTTCCTCAACCCCGTGGACTTCGGCAAGGTGATCGGGCACTCGACGGCGAACGCAGCGTCGTACGCCTATATGCAGCAGGAGGGGCACGGCGTGGGGCTCCTGCAGGAGCCTGGCGGGGACTTCATGATGCCCACGTTCGACATGGGCACGTTCTTCCGGAAGGGACCGCATGCCGCGGCGATCGTCGCCTACCACCCCTACTTCGACCCGCTCTGGTACGTCCAGGGTGCCGACACGGTGAACAGCTCCGCGATCTATGCGGACGCGTACCCCGACGTGGACGAGTTCGTGCTCCCACGGCGCACCGGGTTCATGGTACCTCTCGATCCTCCGCACGGCTCGCGCCTGACGACGCTCCATGTCGGCGTCAGCTTCCGCCCCAGCTACCGCAGGTCGGCGATCGCTGGCAGTACCGTGGCCGCGTTCCACGTCTACCGAGACCTCCCGTTCGCCGACACCGAGATCAGGGCGTCTCTCGCCGACTGGTACGACGTGGACGCGTGGACCGCGAAGTCTGGAGTGCTGATCAGGCTCTGGCGCTCGAACGCGCTCAACTTCGGCGTCGACATGGAGAGCACCTGTCCTGGCGAGATCACCCCCGACCACGGCTACGCGGAGCTCCTGCACGAGGAGGAGGTCGACCTGAGCGCCGTCACTCCCCCAAGCTTCGACAGCAACCCGGCCAGTAGCAGCGCGCAGGCTGGTGCCGGGCATGGTCTCGGTGACGAGCACTTCCACACGTGCGTCGTCGACCTGTACGGCGTTCTCGGCTTCACGCCCGGGGCTGCGATCGTCGATCGCAGGCAGTACAACTACTTCCTGACCGTCGAGTTCTACGCCGGTCCGCGCCAGCTCCTAGACGACCCGACCGGGATCCTCAACGGGTCGGGCATGTCCGAGATCTGGTGGTACCCGGACGACGGCGGAGGCGCGTTGGAGACTCAGCACATCCCACTCGAAGTGGACTCGTCCGGAGGTTCCACTCTCGGGTCGAACACGCAGCACCGGTTCGTCGGGCTCATCGTCCCGTACCCGCTCGACGACGAGTCCCTGACGCTCCCGCCGATCGTGAAGTTCCGAGGCGCGCGCCTGGGCTGGGTGACCGATCGCCCTGGGCACGGCGGGTGGGGCTAAACGAATCCGACCTGGATTCGCCGACAAAGACCGTTGGGCCGCTCACATGAGCGGAACTTCTGGTACCCCACTCTACTGCCTTCCCGGAGCGCCTTCCGTTGGCCCTTGGGATGCCGTGAGGCGTGTCCTTGAGGGGCGGTCGGCAGACCTGGGAGGCCAGGGGCTCATGAGCTACGTCGTTCCGTACGTCGCCCAACGGTCAGATGTCACAAGGATACACCGAGGCGAACGAGTTGCCCGAGGAGGGCTGCGTCGGCGGCGTTGACGTCCAGGTAGACCGAGAGGTTCCTCTCGGCCCACTGGTGGAGTTCCTCCGGAGACATGCCCCGGAGGAACTCCACGTCCACGTCGACGAACTGCCCCGCCTCGGGGCCCTCCTCGACGATCAGTCCGAGATGCGCTTGACCACGTCGGCCAGCGACTTGTCCTTCTTGTCGAAGTCCTCGAGGTAGAGCGACTCGACGCCGGCGTGGATCTCGTTCGACTGCGTCTTGAGGCCCTTCAGAGCCTTGGCGGTGCCGGTGTCCATCGAGTCGACCTTCGCCTCGAGCGCCTCGAGCTGCTTCTTGATGTCGGCCTGGCCGGTGAGGACCTGCTCGAGCAGCTGCGTCACCTCGTCGCCGCGGTCCTTGCCCGCGGGCGCCTTCTCGGCCGTGACCTCTGGCTCCTCGTCGCGCGCACCGCGCCCGCGGCTGCGCCCGCGCGGCTCGTCGGCCGGGGGCTCCTCGGCCTTGCCGCGGCCACGCCCGCGGGGCGTCTCCTCGGGCTCGTCCTTCTTCTTGGCGGGCTCCTCGTCGCGCCCGCGACCACGACCGCGCGGGGCCTCCTCTTCCTCGGCCTTGCCGCGACCGCGACCGCGCGGGGCCTCCTCCTCGACCTTCGCACGCCCGCGACCGCGCGGCGCCTCGTCGGGCTCCTCCTTGCCACGCCCGCGACCGCGCGGCGCCTCGTCGTCCTTCCCGTCCTTGCCCTTCTTCTTCGCGGCGGTGATGAGGTCGAGGACACCGTCCTCGTCGAGCTCGTCGATGCCGGGGACCTCGGGCTTCAGCAGGTCGAGGAGCGCGTCCACGTCCATCTGGAAGAGCTTGAGGTCGTTGGGCTTGGAGATACCGGCCGCGACGGCGAGCTCGCGGAGGGTGGGCTTCTTGGGGCTGGATGCCATGTGGTGCAGTTCCTCTTTCTTGGTGATCGGTGGGTTGGGTTTCGGTAGCAGTGCGTGCGCACCCAGTTCCTCGAGTACGCGCTTTCGCGCGGACGCTTCCCCGGGTTGCGCGTCCTCGTATAACTCGCAGCGGTCCCTGTCCTCGAGCATCCGCGCGGTGACGCGCGTGCAGCGGGACAGGTGCCCGCAGCTCAGGCAGGATCCCCTGTCAGAGCATGTCACGGCTGAACCCGGCCCAGCACCGCATCACGATGAGGTCGGGGCAGCCGAAGGTCGTGCAGCACCCGTCACACCCGGGAAGCTGGCTCAAAAGGCGGTTCTTGTGCTTCGCGATGTGTACCTGGATCGCGCGCCTGCGCTCCTGCAGGCGATCCTCGGGCAGCCCGCCGTCGTCGCAGATCAGCTGGACGAGGTCGTCTTTCGCGTGGGTCCGCGAGACGTTACCCAGTCCCGCGGCTCGTGCGACCTGCACGAGCTCGCTGCGGTTCATGCGCAGCAGCATCTGCTCGATCTCATCCATGCGGGCCTCGCAGGTAATGCGTCGGGACCCCGTACGCGGTCGGGTCCTCCTCCGTGAGGACCAGGTGTACTGCCGGCGGATCGTCGTCCCCGCCCACCAGCTTGATCACCGGGCCCTCGAAGAAGAGCGAGTCGTCGATCCCAATCGCCTCGGAGAGCGCGTCGTCCAAGAGCTTACTCCTGTTCTTGGTGTCGACCCGCTTATACGGGCTCTTCGCCGTTCCTTTCAGCCACCCGGCGGTCAGGATGTCCTCCGGCGCGAACACGAACACCGTCGTGAGCTTGTACGTCATCCACGGCCTGTGCGCGCGGGCGAACTCCTGCACCTCGAAGAAGTACGCGTCGTTGATGCGCCGGACGACCGACTTCTTGAAGTTGTCGGCCTCCTTCGTGTACACGATGCACGCGCGCCTCTTCCCGTTGATGAAGCGGTACCCGATGTCCCGGATGTGGTTGTCCGACGGCGGGAGCTCGAAGTGCGAGATCGACAGCGTGCGCTGGGACACCTACTCACGCTCCCGCCGCCGCCGAAAGCGCGAGTCTCCCGGGCGATCCTCGTCGCGCGGGATGCGGTTGATGCTCCCGCCGCGGAACCCCATCTCCATCTCCATGCGCTTCGTCTCGATGATGCGCGAGATGAACTTCGCGTCGCGTGCCGCGGCCTCCGCGACCGTGGACAGGAGCTCGAAGTAGGCCTTGGCCTCGATGTAGTTCGCGTTGGCCTCGACGTACCGCACGTCGAGGACCGCGAGGTCGGCCTTCTCCTGCGCGGTGCCCAGCTTCGACTTGCGCACGGCGGAGAGCACCGTGTCGAGCTTCTCCTTCGCCGACAGCATCTCCGTGCGCGCCAGCACGACCTGCCCGGTCGCGTAGTCGGTGTACCCGACCTGCAGGGCGTAGTACTCGCCGATCTCCGAGGGCTTCATCGACGGCAGGTTGGTCGGGATCCGCCCGTTGTAGAACCTGCCGCTCTCGTGCTTCGGCGGCTCCGCCCGCAGGTCGAGTCCGGTCTGTCCGAACTTCCGGAGAGCGCGCTCCTCCGCCTGGTCGTAGCGATCGAGCACCTCCTCGAGGGGCATGCCCATCAGGTCGGCGTCGAGTTCGTCCTTGTTCCTGCCACGCGCCATGGGTCACCTCCCCCCGCCAGGCTTCACGGTGAACGCCTTGCCGTTCTTCTTGTCGAGGCGCTGCGGGCAGTCCTTGTTGTACGGGCAGTCCCCGCACTCCGCCGGCGACGCGTCGGCGACTGGCACCTCTCCGCTGTCGAGCGCTGACTGCACGCGCTCCCCCTTCGTGCGCGACCACCTGCGGAACACGCCAGGGTCGTAGACCTCCACGTACTCCTTGATGTCGTGGGGCCAGTCCTTCGAGATGTACAGGTAGACCGTGAACGGCGCGTCCAGCGCCGTCGCGTACAGCCCACCTGCCTGGACGCGGTGGTCGCCCTTGGGCTCCTTCAGCCCGCCGTACTCCGAGCCCATGCTCTTGATCTCGAGCACTGCCCGCGCCTCCGGGATCGTCACCAGGCCGTCGGTGTTCCCGGCGACGAGCGTACCGATCTCGATCCGCTTCTCGGGCTCGAACGCTGTCCCGAGGTCCTCTGCCAGGATCTCTTGCACGAGATCGTGCATCGCGTGCCCGATCTTGAACGTGAACATGAGCGGGGGCTTGAACGTGGACTGCGGTGCGAACTCGCCGACCACGTCGTAGTACAGGCGGAGCACGCACTTGTCCGCCGAGGACGGGTGGATGACCCCCACCGTGCGGGGCACGCGCCGCTTGAGCTTCCCGGTGCCGCGGCAGTGCGCGCAGTCCAGCTCCTCCGCGTTGATCTTCTCGACCTCCGCGATGTACTGGGCGCGCGTGAGGCCGACCTCCTTGGAACGCCTCTGCAGGCCTGCAGTGACGCGCCCGCGGAGATTCAACGCGCCCATCGCCTCCTGGATCTCCCGGTCCGACGCGTGCTTCAGGTCGTCGATGCTGTGGATCAATGATTCTCCCGGTACATGGTGAAGAGTTGCTGGAACCAGTCGCTCGGCAGCACGACGTACTGCTGGTCGAGCCGGTCCTCGAAGGCGATCCGCATGATGGGGATCTCGTCCCCCCGCGCGGCGCTGGCGATCTTCCGTAAGTCCGCCAGCTTCAGTACGTATGACGCCTTCTCCGTGGTCTTGTCCTCCTCGCGGAGCACGCCGCGGACCTTCACGTCACCCTTGTCGCGCCCCGCGCCGGAGTTCGCGGTGACGCGGCCGTCGACCTGGCGAGCGTTGTACTTCTCCTGGCGCTCAGAGCGGCCGCGCGTCGTGTCGCGCTTCCGGAACGACGGCTTCCGCTCGCGCGGGTCGCCGAACTGGTGGGAGCACGTGTTGCAGATGTACCCAGGCCCCACTGGTGCCCGCGTGACAGGAGCGCGGAGCGTGCAGATCGGGCACGCTGGCCCCCTCACGGGACCAGAGCCACGCCGGCAGCTCGCATGATCACCTCCGTGAGCTCCTCCTCGAGGTCACACGCCATGATCGCCGCCGCCGCCTTGTCCTTCCCTGTCCCGAGGATGAGACCGCTGTACGAGTACGAGTTGCCCGCCTTCTCGATGACGTCGTACTCCAGCCCGAGACGCAGGAGCAGATCGCCCATGTCGATGTCGCAACGCCCGAAGATGTAGTTGTACTCGCCGGTGTGCCCCTCGTACCCGCCGGCCTTCTGCTTGGTGATCTCCCACCGCTCGACCTTGCCGACGCGCTCCTTGTTCTCGTCGCTCCCGCGCGTGACCCAGCCGATGCGCTGCAGCTCGACGGTGAGGAACCGCGCGTGCTTCAGCGACCAGCCACCGGTCTCGTGCGTCTGCTTCTCGAAGGGCTGCGCCTTGAGCTTGTCGCGGACCTGGTTGATGCCCACGAAGCAAGTGAGGTTCGGGCTCCCCCTGTCGTCGGCCCCGAAGGCACCGCTGAGCTTGCGCATCAGCTTCGTGTTCAGGCCAGCAGGCCCGCCGACGCGGCTGTCCTTGTCGAAGCCCTGGTCCTGCTCCGCCTCGGGCAGGATGGACCCGAACGAGTCGAGCGCGACGATGTTGAACTCGCCACTGGCCACCAGGTCCACCGCCACGTCGAAGGACTCCTCCGCGGTGCTCGGCGGGACCACGAGGAACGTGCCCACCTGCGCGCGCATCTCCGCCCGCTGCTCCTTCGTGAGCCCGGGCCGCCGGAGGGCGCGCTCGCTCGCGTCCAGCTTGTCGATCTCGCTCTCCGAGAGCGACACCTTCACGCCGCAGAGCCGTCCCTGCGTCTTGTCGTAGGGGAGCTCGGTCCCGATCACGGCGACCGCGCACTCGTCCCCGTAGATGCGCTGCTGCCCGCGGATCAGGCGGTTCAGCAGGAAGTTCTTTCCCTCGCCTGGCTTGCCGACGAGCATCGTGATGCCGCCGGCGGGGGCGCCACCGTTGGTCGCGATGTCGAGGTCGGGGATGCCGAAGGACAGGCGCCGCATCGCCCACGGCATCGTGTACTCCTCGCCCATCAACACCTTGCCGGGGTACCGCCCCTTCAGCGTGGTGACGAGGCTCTTGAGGCGCTCCTGCTTCGCGGAGAGCGGGGGTGCGCTCCCAGGCAGGACCGCGGAGCTACCGCTGTCGGTCGTCTTTCGTCTGGCCATCCTTCCTCCGTTCCCAGGGCTCGACGCCGCACTCGGGGCAGTGCGGCGTGAGCCCGCTGTAGTTGACGTTCTTGGAGCCGCACTGGGGGCAGGGGCGCCCCTTCAGAGTGGCGATCTTCTCGTTCTCGGTCTCTACGACCACGCCGTACTTGTCCAAGCAGTACCTCCGTGTGCTCACACAGCCTCTCCCGGAGGGAGCACGTCCGTGAGCTGCTTCCGAAACGCGCGCACCGGGCGGATCGTGAGGATGATCCGCCGCAGCGGGGCGTGCTCGAGCGGCGGGTCCAGCAGGCCTCTGCCCGCCTTCCTCACGACGCGGCGGTACGCGCGCTGCACTGGGACGATGCGAAAGAGGCCGCGCAGGGCGACCTCGCCCTGCTGCAGGAGCTCGTCCCGCACCACGTCCTCGAACACGTCGAGGACGTGGGCGACGATGTCCTTGCGGTACCCGGTGCGGGCCGAGATGGCGTCGCGCAGCCTGGCGCGGGTGAGCATCAGCCCTTCCGTGTCCGCGCGAGGATGAGGTCGCTCTCCGCGACGTACACCACCTCGTTGGTGTCTGGGAGCGTGACGGTCCAGCACAGGACACCGTCTTTGGACATCTTCGTCTGGGCCAGCGTCTCCTCCGAGAACTCCAGCAGGATTCGGAGCGCTTCTTGTACTGGGTCGCGCTCCAACACCGCGCGCTCACTCTCCAGATCACGCTGGTCGAAGCGCACGCCATCGTACTTGTCGGGGAAGCGCACGCGGAGCTTCGCGATGTTGCGGCGCATCACCAGCATCGGCGAGATGTTGACGGCCTCGCAGAGCGTGCAGGCCTCGTCGAACACGTCGAACAGCGCGGCGAGTGCGTCCTCCGGCTTCATCCCCTTGCTGTGGATCGCGTCCTTCCGCACGAGGTCGCCCCACGCGCAGATGGCGGCGATCAGCGGGCGCCCGGTCCGGGCCTCGGCCAGCATGTAGGACGTGGGCAGCGCGCGGAACTGCATGCGGTCGAACTTGCACGCGTGCATCGCCACGGCCCAGTACCAGAGCACGTCGCCGACTTCCTCTCCGACGTTTACCCAGTCCCGCTTCTCCAGCGCCTCCTGCAGCTCGGCGATCTCGGTCATCATCCCGAGACCGCTGTGCAGGATGCGGACCCTGGTGTCCCCGATGACGCCGTGCATCCTGGGGCGTGTGATCATGACCTGTCCAGGAACGTGGATGTCGGCCGGAACCTCGAAGTACGGCACCTTCTCGGTGCGCACCGCGGCGTCGATGTAGTCGAGGATGTCCTGCGCGATCATCGCTCCTCCTCGCCGGGGAACGGCAGCGACTGTTCCTGGAACACCGGCGTCTCCGGCCGCGCGTACGGCTCGAAGCCCTGCCGGTAGGTGCGGGGGTCCGGGCCGTTGCCGCACACGTGCGCGTACATCTGCTCGTACCACTCTGCCTTCTTCGCGTCCTCGTCCTCCGGGCCCTTCAGCCCGGCGCGGTCCCGGTACTTCAGCGCGGTCCCGGCGCAGTACGCGACGAACGCCGCGTCGGCCGAGCTGCAGCCCGCCCGCAACGCGTCGAGGTACGCGTCGCCCACCGTGTCGCGGATGCGGTCGATGGTCTCGCGCCCGTGTGAACTGTAGCGCATGGGCGCGACGTGGAACCCCGTGGCGTCGTCTTTCGGCGCGCCCACCGGCGGTCCGTCGCGCAGGAACGCCTCCCCGGCGTTCTGTGCCAGGACCCTCTCCGGCAGGGGCGGCTGCTTGAAGTCGCTGAACTGCTCCATGCCCGTCCACGCGTAGACGCGCGCACGACGCTTCCCGGTGAAGTGCGGCGCACCGTCGACCAGGACGATCTCCTGCTCCTGCTGGATGCGGATGCTCTCGCTCGGGAGGTTCACCGTCACCTCCTCGTTCTGCTTCTCGTCGGCGTGCAGGGCCGTGAAGCAGAGGCGCACGTTGGAGATGCCGCGGCGGTAGTCGCCGTCCAGCATCCCCGGAACGTCGTCCTTGTACTCCTTCCACTCGTTGAGTTTCGGCATTTGCTCAGCCTTTCCCCTCGCCCCAGTTCAGGGCGTCGTTGATGTCGATGAGGATGGGGACCCGCATCTTGAACGGGTTCTCCATCAGGGTCTTGATCCTAACCTTCGCGGCGTCCACGAGTTCCGGGATGTCCGGGACCTCCCAGATCAGCTCGTCGTGCACCTGCATGAGCATGCGCGCCCCGAGCTTCCGCAGCTCCGCGTCGCTCTCGCACCGGTCCATGCCCTCGTTGCAGATGTCGGCGGCGCTCCCCTGGATGCGGCTGTTCGGCGCCTGACGCTCCGCCTGCGACTGGCGACCGCGGTCGTTCGAGATGATGTCGGGGAGCCTGCGCGGGTGCCCGGTGACCGTGTAGACCACCAGGTCCTCGCGGCACTGCTCGCGCGTCTCCTCGATGAACTGCCCCACGCCGGGGAAGATCTCCCACAGGTACCGGTCGATCAGCTCCTGCGCCTCCGGGCACGTGTCGCGCAGCACGCCGTTCTTCCCCTTGCGCTTGGTGATGGGCAGTCCCAGCTGCATGCCCAGCTTCAGCCCGCCGATGCCGTACACGATGCCGAAGCCGGTGCTCTTCAGCGCCTTTCGGGCGTCGACGAGCATCTCCTCCTCGGCGGTGAGCTTGTACCCCTCCTTGTCAGCCGCCTTCTTCGCCGCGAGGGCCATCTCGTACGTGATCCCCTTGGGCAGGCGCGCCGCGCCGAGCGCCGATGCGAGCGCGACGGTCTTGCAGTGCAGGTCCTGCTTCTGCCAGATGGCGTCGATCATCGCCTCGTCGCGGCTGAAGTGCGCGAGGATGCACATCTCCAGCTGCTTGAAGTCGGCCACGATCAGCCGCATCGGGAAGTCGGGGTCGAGGTCCGGCACCGGCACGTCCTGCAGGTGCGGCAGGCAGATGCTCGGATCGCAGTCGCCCCAGCGCCCGGCGATGAACAGCTTCCGGATGAGCTTGCCCCACTTCCCCTTCGCCGGGATGTTCTGCAGGTTGGGGTCGTTGGAGCTCAACCGCCAAGTACGCGCGCCGCCGGCGTTGAGCGACGTGTGGATGCGCTGCAGCCGGTCTACCCACTCCGGGAGACCGACCATGTAGTCGCCGTGCAGCTTGCGGAACTGCCGGTTCTCGAGGATGAGCTTCGACAGCGGGTGTCCCTTCCCGGCCAGCTCCTCGAGCACCTCCTTGTCCGTGCTCGGGGTCTTGTTCGCGCCGACGCTGCCCTTGGTGAACTTCTTCGGCGGGTCACCGAACGGGTCGAAGTACCTGCCCAACGTGTCGCGCTCAAACAGCTTGTCGAGCAACTGCTGCGAGCTGTTGGGGTTGAAGCTGAAGTCGCCCGTCTCGCGCACGATGTCGCGCTCGATGCGATCGATCTCTTTCTTCATGTCGACCGCGTAGGCCTGGGTCGCGCCCACGTCGATCTTGAACCCGCGCCGCTCGAGGTTCCACAGGATCTGCTGGAACCTGGTCCGCTTCGTCTCGTAGTGCCAGAGCAGGCTCTCCGGCTCTGCTCTCCCCTCGAGCACGTCCTCGGTGACCATCTCCATGCCAGGCCCGGCCAGTACCTCGCGCAGGCGGTCGACCAGCGTGAACGACGCCCACGAGTCGAGGCTGGAGTAGTCGCTGGTGCTCTCGCGCAGCGCCTCGACCGGGTCCTCTGGGATCCCGGTGCGCGCGAGCAGCGCGTCCCGGACGATCTCCGTCACCTCGCGCAGCGCGTCCTCGCTCTCCACGATCGACAGGAGACCCTTCCGCTCCTTCGGCGGGATCTCGTCAGGCGTGCCCAGCAGGTGCATGAACTCCGACACGTGCCGGTGCACGCCGGAGTGCTGCTCCACGATCTGGAACTCCTCGGCGATCGTCATGACCTGCCTCGCGGTGAGCGTGCACGACTGCGCGCGCAGCGACAGCTGGAGGCGCCTGATCGCCTCGAGGACGTCGTCGTCGCCCGTCACCCGCTTGAGGCGCAGCAGCACGTCCACGGCCCACTCCCTGGCGCGCTCCACCTCGCCCTCGTGATCGTGCAGCTCGAGGAGGTCGTGGATCTCGCACAGGGTCCGGACCTCCTCGTCCTTCCCGCCGGCGCTGCCGAACACCTCCTTGAACGGGGTCATTCGCAGGTCGAGGTAGTCGAACGAGCAGGACTTCAGCCCGTGGCTGCCCTGGCGGTTCTCGTCGATGACGAAGTCCATGTCGACGGTGTCCACGATGTGCCCCTGCAGGCGGATCCCGTGGTTGGCGAGCATGTGCTTGTCGTAGTTCGCGTTCGACAGTCGCTTCTCCGTCGAGTCGTCCTCGATGAGGTCGGCGAACACTGGTAGCAGTCGCACCGGGCCGCAGATCCTCGCCTCGTGCACGGCGAGCGAGAAGAACCGGATGCGGTCGCGGACCCTGTCGAGCCCGGTGGTCTCGGTGTCGACCCCGAGTCCCTGCCGCCTGGCCTCTGTCTCGAAGAACGCCCGCCACTGCAGTGCCTCTTCCACGGTGCGGACGTACGCCGGCACCGGAGTGCGGACGATCGAGAATCCCATCGCCATCTCTCCTTCGTGTTGGTGTGGTGGTTACGAAGGCGCGCCGGGGTGGTGGGTCCCACCCCGGCGCGCTCGCACTGACTACGCCCGGGCGCGGCGACGCGGCGGCGGGTCGTCGTCCTCGGGTTCGCTGCGACGCCCGCCACGCGGGCCGCTGTCGTCGTCCCCGTCGTCCTCGTCACGCCCACGCCCGCGACCGCGAGGCGCGTCGTCCTCGGCCTTGGAGCCGCCCCCACCGTAGCGGGAGTACTTGCCCTTGCCCGACGTGGACCCGAACGGGTTGCGCACCTGGAGCTTGTCGGCGATGAAACCGTGCTCCTTCGGTTCGTGCACCTTCTCGAAGTCCCACTGGGACTCCGCCGCCTTGCGGATGTCCATGTCCTCGACGAAGATCCACTGCCCGTTGTCGTCGACCTTCGGGATGTAGTCCTTGCCGGACTTCTCGAACTCGATCAGGTACCCACCGTCGGGCATCTGGTACTGGTCGATCGGCGTGATCTTCTTGATGACGACGTGGGAGCCGGTCCCCTCCCCTTCCTTGCGGATGGAGGCGACGACATCGAACGCGGTGAGCGCCTCCGGGTGCTTGCACGAGTTGCAGGTGTTCTGCGGCACAGGCAGCCCGACGTGCCCGCACTTCTTGCACCGCTCGCGCGACTCCGCGAAGGCCGCGATCTCCTTCCGCGACATGTCGTCGTCCTCGACGTCGGCGAGACACTCCTCGCACTTCTCGCAGAAGAACGCGATCGGGGTGAGATCGCCGCCGCAGCGACAGAACTTCGAGGCCTGCGCCTCGATCTCGGAGATCTCGTCGCGGTGGCCCTTGCCCAGCTCGATGTACTTCTTCTGGAAGAGGCGCACGTCTCCGTCCCGGATGTAGCGGTCGAGGTCCGCCATGATGCGCTTGCGGTCGCTGGGCTTGTCGACCAGGTCCCACACCATGATCGGCTTCCCGCGGTTCTCCCCGTCCTCGTGCTTCACCACGCGACCGTCGCGCTCGAGCGGCACGCGCTCGTAGAGGCCGAAGTGGATGATGTTGAAGCTGAAGGTCGGCTTCAGGGTGACGCGCCGGTCGCCCTCCGCCTGGCACTTGCACGCGAGGCAGTCCTCCTGGCCGGCGTCGATGTTGCACCGAGCCGTGAGGTAGCTGCCGGGCCCCTTCGGCTTGAGCTTCAGCCCGTGCATCTGGCAGGTGTGGAAGTGCGCGAGGCCCTTCTCCCCGGTCTTCTCGTCCACGTCCTCGGGGTTCTCGTACGCGGCGCGCGTGAGCAGGATGTCCTCCTCCTCCGCCTTCGGGATGTCGTAGCGGTCCCGCCACGAGCCCTTCCAGCCACCCCGGCTGGTTCCCTTCTTGTTCTTGCCTTCGAGCACGCTGCGGCGCAACCCGCTGACGGCCCTACCGTTCGTCGAAGCACTCATACCGTCGTCTCCACTGTCGTGTTGTTAGCGGCTCCCCGAGCGCCGCGGCGATCTCACTCTTGCTCAAGTCGTCGGGTTGCAACTTGATCTCTGGGTAGGGGTAGCGCATGACTGCTACGTCCAGCCCGCGGAGCTTATATCCGATCTTGGCCGTTCCTACGCGACCCCAGTGATCGTTATCAAGGCAAAGTACAACCTTGGTTCCAAGCCGCTCGAGGAACATCTGCTGGGTGTCGCTGATGCTCGTGCCCATGATGGCCACCGTGTTGTAGTAGCCGTACTGGACGAGCCAGAGGCAAGCCTTGTACCCCTCGGTCACGTACACCGGGCCGGGATCCTGGCTGTAGTAGACGGACGGGTAGACCTTCTCCCACCGCCAGAAGAACTTCCTGTTGTTGATGTGGTAGTCCCTGAACCCCATCTCCACGAGCTCCTGCTCGTAGACCCTGTACTTGCCCCCTGAGTTCGGCCCGTTCGGCTTGCCGATGATCCCGGCGAGGGTGCCCTGCAGGTCGCGCAGCGCGTACGTCGTGCGCCCTCTCTCCACGTCCACGCCCACGTCGTTGTCGCGGAGGACCTCCTCCTCGAACCCTGCGCTCACCAACTCTGGCGGGACGTACTCGAACAGTCCCAGCAGCCTCTCCGGCAGCGGGTAGTCTGTCAGGAACAGTCCACCACCGGCGACAGCTACTTTCTTCCGTTGGCTCGGGGGCGTGAGGTGTGGCCGCACCCGCTCCACCGTCCTGTCGATGTACGTGTCGGACTTGTGCAGGCGCTTGAGCAGCTGCACGAACCCACCAGCTCCGCACCCCGCGAAGCAGTTCCACTGGCCGGTCTCCGCGTTGAAGCTGAACGACGGCGTCGACTTGCCGGGCACCTCGCCGTGGATCGGGCAGTACCCGATCCAGTTGCTGCCAGCACCCTCGCGCAGGCCTTGCACCAGCGCCGACACCGTCGAGATGACCGGCCCTTCCCGGGCCGCCCGCATCAGTTCCGCAACCTCGTCGAGGAGACCTTCTTCCTCTTGCCTCCGCGCTCTGCACGGAACCGGTCACCACCGGTGGTGGGGCTACCCCCGCCGCCACCGTCGCCAGACGCACGCTCTTCCTCCTCGTCGCTGTCCTTCTTGTCCTTCAGGAAGGCGGCGACGTCCACCGTGGACTGGAGGAGCGAGAAGTCCTTGCCGGGGTGGGCGTTGATGACGAAGGGGTTGAGCACCGCGTCTCGCGTGCCCGGGAAGGTGAACATGATCTTGGGCTTCCCGGTCTGGAGGTTTCGCGCCTTGAACACGCGCATCAGCAGGTCGGTGTCCTGCCCGATCGCGTCGGCGTACCCGACCTCGTCGGTGTCGTCGCCCATGGTCTTCGACGCGCCGCGGTTGGCCTGCGTCGTTCCGATGACCGGTACCTGCAGCGCCTGGGCCATCGCCTTGAGATCGGAGCTGATGTTGGACACCTGCTTCCACTCTCGGCTGCGCTGGTTCGTGCGCCCGTCGCGCATCAGGTAGAACCCGTCCACGATGATGAGGTCGGCACCGAAGCGCTCGGCCTCCGCCGACAGGATGTCGACCGTCGCCCCCTTGGTGCCGCTGCTCAGCTTGCGGTCGCTGAGAAACGTCATCGCGGCCTTGTGCCCCCCGGTCTTGGCCCCAGCCTTCTCCCACTCCTCCAGGGCCTCGAGGGTGTCGAAGAACTTCTCCTCGTCCTTCGCGGAGAGGGTCCCGCTCTTCACCTCCTCGTAGTCGACCTCGGCGATGATCGACGCGGCGCGGCGAGTCATGATCTTGTCCGACATCTCCTTCGAGTAGACGAGCACCCGGTACCCCGACATGTACGCGTACACGGCGATGGCGAGGGCGCACCAGGTCTTCATCTGCTTGGGACGAGCGTAGATGACGATGAAGTCCTCGTCCTGCATGCCGGCGGTCGCCTTGTTCAGGGGCGCCCACGGGAAGGGGATGCCGGTGAGCCCGCCCGCCTCCTGCATGCGCTCGTAGTCCTCGCGCAGCACCTTGGCCGCGGCGGACATCAGCAGGTGCTTGCTGTCTCCACCCTGCAGGGACAGTTCCCGCATCTGCGGCATGTACGCCCCGAGGATGACCTGCGGGTCCTCGCCCTCCTCGAGGAGCTCGTCCATCTCCTCGACCAGGGTCCTGACGCCAGCCTTCACGTTGTTGTTGATCACCTCCTTCGCGAGGGAGTCGATCGGGTCTCGCGTCGGGCAGTAGTCGAACTCTGGGAAGTGGCGGCGTACGCGGTCGAGACTCGGTACCGTTCCCGGTGCCTGTGGGTTGGTGTACGCGTCCGACAGCCAGCGGAACATCTCCCGCGCCTCTTCCGTCTGCAGCAGCGCGGCGTTGAACCCGGAACGCCGCAGCGTCGACAGGTCTCCGTCCCGGATGATGTTGGAGAGGAGGTTCAGTTCCACGTTCGCCATTCACAGCTCCTCTTCGTCGTCGACGTGTTGAGTTCTCGTACCGTCCTCGGCCAGTTTCTCCAGGGAGGACTCGTCCCCGAGGCCGACGAGCGCGCTCATGTACTCGCCGACACTCCGGAGCACGCCGTCGAGCTCTGCCTGCAGGGCAGCGGTGAGGGGGACCTTGGTGACCTGCCCGCGCGCGATCACGTTGGCCGTACCTGCCACCGGATCGACGACCACGACGTTGTAGCGGACGTGCGTGCCGTCGTCCTCGATCGCCACGGAAGACGGCTGGATCTCCACGCGAGTACCGGTCGCCACGCTACCTCCGGCGCCGGTCGCTGTTGTCCCTGTCTCCGAGCGTGGCCTTGTAGACCGCCTCTGCCGTCTCGATCATCTCCGAGGAGAACTTGCACGCGAGCGCCGAGGCGAGGTCTGCGGCCCTGTCCACGTCTTCCTCCTCCTGGTTGCACGTCAGCGTGACCGCGACGTGCGCGCTGAAGCCGTTGCCGTAGTCCTTGTCGCTCAGCTCGAACGAGCAGGTGACCTTGGCCTTCCCGTCACCGACGATGGCGGCGAGCTTATCACGGGGCATGTCGATGTCCTCCGACTTGATGGGTTCGTCGAGATACTGGCTTGGGCCGTCGCCAATCGAGACGCGGCCGCGCACCGCGCCGATGACCATGGTGCTACTTCAGCTCGGGCGGGAGCAGGACGCTCGCGGTCCCCGACTTCTGCTTGAGGAAGGTCTCGTACCGGACGCGCTGCTTCACCGGCAGCCGCGCGATCTGGTGGGTGACGACCTCGTACTTGAGGACGCCGAGCTTCACGAGGTCGTCGATCTCGCCGGCCTCCACCGCGCGCTCGATGAAGCCCTCGGTGTCGACATCGGTCGTCATGCCCGCGTTCTTCACCTGCACGGCGTGGCCACCCAGGAGGTGCAGCCCGCCACCCAGCGCCCGGCACTTCTCCTTCGCAGTGTTCTGCAGGCCAGGGATCTCCGCCTCCGCGTCGGCGAGCTCCTGCATCACCTCCGGCATCTGCTCGCGCAGCGCGGTCTTGATGCTGTTGATGGTGTTGACGCGGCTCGCGAGCGCCTCGATGGCCCGCTCGGCGTCGCTGATCTTGTCGTGGTCGATGTCGTTGCTCATGCGCGTTTCTCCAGGAAGGAATGTCCGTACATCTCGACGTGCAGCCGCTCCACGAGCCTGATGCCGAACGCGAGGTGCTTGATGGTCTCGTAGGTCTTGCCCTGCTTGCGCTTGACCAGCTTCTGGTCACCCTCGCGCAGCAGGAACGACGGGTGCAGCACCACGAGCATCGGGTACCGCACCATGTTCCCGGTCGCCGGGCTGGGTATGCCGATGTCGAAGAGCGTCCCGCTCTTGTCGGTGACCGCCACCGCCTTGCCGAGCAGCGCGGACGCCGCGGTCTTCCCGGCCGCGATGACGAGGATCGGGTCCACCGCGTAGATGGACCTGTGCAGCCGGTCCAGGCAGTTCTTCACCTCGACCGCGGTCGGCGTGCGGTTCTCCTCCGGGCGGCACAGTACCGCGTTCGTCCAGAAGATGTACTCGTCGAGGTAGTCCCGCACCTTCTCGAAGTACGTCTCGTCCTCCTGCACGCGCGTGATCCGGTCGAGCTCCTCGTCCGCCGGCCACACGCGGACCCTGTCGTCCTCGAAGGTGAGCATCGACATGAGGAGCTGGCCGGAGTCGCCGATGAACACGGCACCCTCCTCGTCCTCCTGGGCCCCAGGCCCCTCCCCGACGATCACGATCGGCGCCGTGCTGCTGCCGCTCCCGAACACGACCTGCGACCGCGAGGCCTCGAGGGACGGGCACTTGCTGCAGAACTCGTACTCCTCCGAGAGCTCCTCGAGCCCCTTCCTGCCACACGTCTCCGTCATCCTCGGAGGCCCCTGGGCAGCGGCCCGGTTTTAGGGAGCAGGACTCCGCTCTGCCCTGTCATGGCGCGGTTGATGGCGGCCATGTCCTCGACGGTGCTGAGGTCGAGGTACGCGTCGACGCGCACGATGACCCTCGTCGGGCCGTGGAACGGCCCGATCGGCAGCGGCAGCAGCAGCATCTCGGTGGCACCGCTCTCCAGCGGGCGGTGCTGCACGACGATCTCGTACGCGTCCTTCAGCGCGACGTAGCCGGGCCCGAGCGCACCACCGCCCGTCCCGATGGTCTTGACGTCGTTGTCGAGCTTGCCGACGTAGTAGTACTTGTCGGAGCGCACGCCGACGAGACCAGCTACACCCGCCACGCGCGCGTTGTCCTTGTCTTCCATGAATCACCCTCGATCTTCCAGTTTTGGGTTCGGCACCACTTCAGGACGGACTGGAGCATCCCGAAGCTCTGGTGTACCTCTCGGTCCGAGAACAGGTCGACGACCGGCGCCAGCTTCCCCTTGAGGGGGCGCAGGATCCGGCCCACCGACTGCACCCACTCGGTGGGCGCGTAACTGTCCACGGCGAGAGGCGTGGTCATGGCCAGGGCGCTGAGCTCCGGCCGGTTGTAGTTCTCCTTGCCGACGTGAAGCGTCGCTACCACTGCGGGGTAGTTGTTCAACTGGCGCAGGCGCTCCTTCGCGTTCTTCTCGTCCCCGGTGATCCCGCCGGTGTCGATACCGGCGTCGGTGAGCAGGCCCACCAGCTCGAAGACGTGGTGACGCGAGTGGCTCAGGACGTACACCTTGTGCCCCTCGCGGATCCTTCTGCTCACGATCTCGACGATCTTTAGGTTCCGCGCCGCGAGCGACCCCAGCTTCCCGCGCAGCTTCGACACGTTCGGCTGCCCGGTGACGTCGAGGATGTCTGGGTCGTCCTCGGCGAGCGCGACCCCGGTCTCGTGCACGTGGACCGTGGGCACCAGCGAGTCCTCCGACGGGTCGTCGTAGAGCACCGGTCCGAGGTGGTACAGGACGATCCCCTCGCACCTGTCGCGCCGCTTCAGCGTGGCGGTGAGCCAGAGCCTCTGGCCCACGGTCAGGTCGGACCCGCGGGCGAACCACTCGGCCGCCTGGTGGTGCGCCTCGTCGTAGATGGTCAGGGCGAACCACGTGTGGAAGTCGTGCGGCAGCCTCCCGGCCTCCGCGCGCATCACGAGGGTCTGGATCGTGGAGAACACGACCTCGCGCCGGTAGTCCATCTTGTCGCCGATGACCCAGCCTACTGGACCGTCCAGGTCGAAGAGCGTGTCGATCTCGGACTCCCAGTTGCGCAGGTGCGCCTCCTGTGCCGAGACGACCAGCACGGGTCCGCCGACATCGCACGCGTAGCGGAGCCCGAGGACCGTCTTGCCCTTCCCGGTGTCGAGGCGGAGGCCGCCGTCCACGCCGCGTGCCGCGGCCCTCGACAGAGCAGCCCACGCCGCCGCCTGGTTGGGGCGAAAGGAGAACCCTGGCTTGGGGCGCAGCGTCGTAGGGCCGAACGACGCTGGGCGGGTGTCCACGACCACGCGGACACCGAGCCTCGCGATGTCCTCCCGGCGCATGAAGTTCCTGGGGACCTCGAGGTGGTGCGGGTGGACGCGCACGAGCGTGCGCGGCTCCAGCCCGGTCTCGATCCCGAAGGTGAGCGCCTGCCGGATCGGCGCCTCCGCCACCGCGTCACGCGGGAGGAACAGCGACGCCCCCACGTAGGCGACGCCGCGTTCCAGGACCGGCAAGCGCACCATCATTCCTCCTCGTCCCTCTCGTCCCTCTCGTCCCTCTTCGCGGCCTTTCGCTTCGGCGGGGCCATGATCGACTTGAAGGGGTCCGTGTACGGTGCTCGAGGGATCTGGTCCAGCGCGAAGACGCTCTCCACCAGCCCCGCGCGCACGCCGGCCAGCGCGCCGTTGAACATCAGGGCCCCGAAGTATCCCAGCGACTCGTCCTCGCGCTCGAGGTAGTCCTCGGGGTCGGGGTTCACCGGGATCGACCTGCCAGGCCCGCGCCGGCTGTCGCTGCGGTCGTTGCGCCTGTCGTCACGGTCGTCGCGCACGTCCCGGTCCCGGGCGTCACGCTTCTTGTTCTTGACGATGACCGCGCACGTCTGCAGCCACCTGCAGTTCCGGCAGATCCGGTCAGTCTCGTCGTGCTCTCGGACGTCGCCGAAGCACGACGGTCTCCGCAGCGTGTTCTCTTCGTATCTCGGCACTACGGCTCTCCTGGTTGCGCTGCCTTATGCCGGGGTATGTTAGGGTCTGCGGCACCGCTTTTCGAACGAGGTAGAGGATGCGCGTACTCGACATCGCCGACGACCTCGGTGCCTTTCTCAAGGCGAGCCTGCCACAGCAGGGCGTCTCGACGCTGGTGAAGACCGCGGAGTGGCGCGAGCCTGCCACGCTGCGACCGCGCGACTTCGCAGTCATCCTCGTCGACACCGACGGAAAGGAGCACGGCAAGTACGCGTGCTTCGATCCCGGGAACACCATCGTCTCGATGCTCTATCTCGAGCAGGCGGTACCACACCTCAACCCGGCCGCGATCAAGACGGCCGCCTCCACGCTGTCCTCCATGGCCCAGGGCTGGGGCATCCCGGTGCCCCTCGAGATCGCGAAGCTGGCCAGCCTGGAACTGTCCCCCGAGGACCGCCGCGACATCGTGGACGCTCGGCGCGTGCGGTACAACCCGCCGAAGATCGCGAGCAGCCAGCCGCGGCCCGAGGGAGCGTTCGCGAAGCTGGCGTCTGCCTCGCGCGGCTGGGCAGACCTCGACCCGTTCCAGCGCCGTGAGGTCGCTCACGATCTCGTGAAGGAGGCGGCGACGCTGCCTCTCTCCATCCCCGAGCACTTCTACCGCTACGCCGGCGACGAGCTCAGCCCGAAGTTCGCCTCCTACATGCGCGAGCGGCTCGACTACGTCAGTGACCCGGAGGTCGCCGAGGGGTACCGCGCCCTCGTCAAGATCGCAGGGGCATGCGAGCCAGACAGCGTCGTCACGGCGCTCTACCAGCTCGACGACCTCGCGCAGCTGCGCTGGTCTGGAGGGGACCGGTACGGCGAGAAGATCGCAGACCCGGTGCGGTGCGTCTACGACATGGACAAGAAGGCCGCGTTCTCGTGGAACCACGGGGCCGACGCCACCAACGAGAACGAGCTCTGGGAGTTCGTCCAGCGCCCCCGCGCCGCGTCGGTGTTCCTCGGCACGTTCACCGACGATCTCTGGGAGCGGTTCAAGAAGGACCCGGTCGGGACTTTCCGTGCGATGCCGAGGGAGCAGAAAGCCCTCGCGTCTCGCATGGCACGCGAGGTGTAGGAGTGGGCGACGCAGGTGCGCTCGAGAAGCTGCTCGCGGACGCCACGGCGTCGCCGCTCGCGCTCTCGCGTGCCCTGACTGCGCACTTCGGCATCGACTGGTTCGCCTGGACCTACGACGCGCTGCAGATGACGCTGGAGCGGGAGCTCAACGTCGCCGTCCCCGCGACGACGATGAGCAAGGTGATGGCGTCCCTCGCGGTCTGCACGACCGACGCGTTCTGGTTGCAGTGGGAGCACTTCCACTTCCTCGTGCAGGCGCTCAACGGGGACGTCCCAGACTTCAAGAACCACCGGGAGCTGTCGGTCGCGCAGATGATGCGCGCCGTGACCCTCGCCGAGCAGTTCCGGGCGGACCTCGGCAAGCTCAGCTACACGCCGCAGTTCTCGGACGAGGTCGCGCGCTACGTCGCCGCGCAGGCGCTGGCGGAGGCCGTATGGTACCTGCCCCCGCCGCTCGACTTCGCGGCCCGCTACGCCAGTGGCCTGCGCTACCACTGCAACGACTGCGGCTACGAGTCGGAGGTCATGTTCGACGACGGGCTCTGCGACCGCTGCGTGAATCGCTTCGACACCAGCCGCCTCGGCGCGTGGGTGCCGGACCCGGCACGCCTCGCCAAAGGCTGGGGCAGCAACATCCGGTACCTCGAGAAGAACCCGACGGCCCCTGTCGCAAGGCGTCTGGCAGAGGTGCAGGCGAGTCCCGGCCGAACGCTGCAGGAGAACCAGGTCGACGTCTGCGTCGGCAAGCTCCTCGGCGCACTGCTGTACGCGAAGCACCCTGCCGTAGTAGGAGCGTCGACGTGAACGCCGACGTGTACCGCGCCTGCTTCCTCGAGCTCGCCAAGGAGGCGGGGGCCGGTCAGCGCGTGCTGGAGTGGGGTGCGCGGGCTGCCGAGCGGGCGGGCGGAGCCGTCACGCGCTTCGGTCGCGACACCGCGGAGATGGCGGTGGGCACGTTCCGTCCCAGCGCGTGGAGAGAGGGCATCCACGCCGGGCAGCAGGAGTTCAAGAAGGGCCTCCTGAACAAGGTGATGATCGGCTCGATGGTCCCGTTCACCGCCATGGATACCGTCCACACGATGCGAACGAGCACGGACCCCGAGACCGGCCGACGCATCGGCCTCGCGGAGCGCGGTATGGTTGCTGCAGGGCGGATCGGGTCCGGCGTCGCCGGCCTCAAGTACATGAACATGGACCAGGGTGGCTTCTTGCGCGGGATGGGCGTGCAGGTGGGCGCGGGGATGGCGACTGATGCGGTCACGCGGCGCGTCGGGCGCGCCATCGACTCCGGCGCTAGCGCTGTCTTCCGGCACCCTGCCGCGGCCGCCGGTGGCGCGCCCGTCGCTGCTGGTGTCCGATGAGCGCCGAGGCCGGGCGGTTCAACCCGCGACAGGCGACGCAGTACTGGACCAGCCGCGGCTACGGTGTCCGCTACCCGTCGCCGTTCTTCGACGTCGCGCAGCAGTTCCTGCCGGAGAACACGCACCAGCTCCACCTGTGGTGCCGCTACTACTTCCTGACCAACCCCGTCATCAACGTCGCCTGCCAGAAGATGGCGGAGTACCCGGTGACGCCGCTGGTGTGGGAGACGGACGACGCCAACCTCGGCGACCTCTACTCCAGCCTCGAGGCCCACCTCAAGCTCCGGCAGTTCCAGGTCGAGATCGGCCTGGACTACTTCGTCTACGGGAACGGCTTCGCGAGCGTGTTCTTCCAGCTGGAGAAGTACCTCGTCTGCAGGAACTGCAAGGAGCGGTACCGCGCGTCGAAGAACCGCAGTCGCTACAAGTGGAAGGGCGGGCGCTTCTTCCTACACTGCACCCGGTGCGGGACCGAGGACTACTGTGACCAGGCCGACACCTACCCGCGCAACGCTCGCGGCGCTCGACTGATCCGGTGGAACCCGGAGAACATCGAGGTCAAGCACAACGAGATCACCGGCAACAGCAGGTACTACTTCCGCCTGCCACGGGCGGTCGTGAACGACGTTCGCCTCGGGGACCCAGAGACGATCGAGACCCTCCCGTACCAGTTCCTCGACGCGTCGCGAACCGGCCGCGCCCTCCTCTTCCACCCCGACAACTTCTTCCACCTGAAGCGCCCGACGATCGCCCAGAAGGACCAGGGCTGGGGCACCCCGCTCATCTACCCCTTGCTGAAGGACGCGTTCTACCTGCAGGTGATGAAGAAGGCCCAGGAGAGCCTACTTCTCGAGCACGTCGTCCCACTGCGCATGATCTTCCCGGGCCCCACCACCGGGGGGAACGACGGTCCCTTCGGCGCGTACAACCTGACCAACTGGAAGTCCAAGATCGACGCAGAGCTGTCGATGTGGAAGCGCGACCACAACTACATCCCGATCCTCCCGATGAACATCGGGTACCAGCAGATCGGCGGCCAGGCGAAGGCGCTCATCCTGCACCAGGAGTTCCGCATCCACGCCGAGCAGATGCTCGCCGGCGCAGGCATCCCGGTGGAGTTCGTCTACGGCGGCCTGCAGTGGAGCTCCAGCAACACCTCGTTGCGCGCCCTCGAGAACACCTTCCTCGGCTACAACATCGAGCGCTTCAACCTCACGCGCTTCGTCGTGGACAAGGTCGCGAGCCACATGGGGTGGCCGCGCGTCCCGTTCCGCTTCGAGAAGTTCCGCATGGCGGACGACCTGCAGCGCGCGATGTTCTACTTCCAGCTCAACCAGGCGAACAAGGTCTCCGACCAGCGCATGCTCGAGGAGATCGGCGAGGACTTCGACACCGAGAACTCGCGGCTCTCCGAGGAGATGAAGAAGCAGATCGAGACGCAGCGGAAGATGCAGCTCTCGACGGCCGAGATCCAGGGCGCCGCGATGCTCCGCACCTCCAGGTACCAGACCAAGGTGCAGGAGCTCACGATGAAGTCACAGGCCGCCGTGCAGATGGAGATCCAGCAGGAGCAGGCCGCCATGGGAGTAGCACCGGCGGACCCGAACGCAGCGGGTGCCGGTGGGCAGCCAGCGACAGGACAGCCTGGCGCCGCACCTCAGCAGGGTGCGGCGCAGCCGCAAGACCCGAACGCAGCGCAGGCGGGAGCCACGCCTGCAGGCGGCGACCAGGCGCAGCAGGTCCCGGGCATGCCTGCCGGAGCGACGGCCTACGACGAGAACGCGGCAGCCCCGAACGCGAGTGCCGGCCCGGCGGCGATGGCCGGCGTGCAGTCGCCGCTGCAGATGGGCCAGGGCGGCATGGACCTCCGCTACGTCGCGCAGCGCGCCGCGGCGTACATGAAGACGCTCCGTGAGCAGTCCGGGGACGAGGCGATGTACCAGGAGCTGGAGAAGATGCAGATGGAGAACCCGCAGCTCTACCAGATGGTCGTGCAGCTCCTGAACTCCTCCGGCTCCGCCAAGGACCCGATGAACGCGCTCAAGTCGCCGATGACCCCGCGCTCCGCGGCACAGGTGGACGCCAGCCGCACGGTCGGCGGCTAAAGCGGCGCCCTACTCCTTGGGCGTCGCGAGCACCAACACGATGCTCTCCCTCCCGCAGGCGGCGCACACGCCGTCAGCCCAGTAGGGCTCGACGACGAAGCCGCTCGTACACGACGAGCAGACCCACGCGTGGTCAGGTTGTCGATCCTCCAGGTCCTCCCTGAGCAGCGTGCACCGCCCGCAGTCGACCGACCCGCACATCCCTCCACGGTTGTAGCGCCCGGGCGGGAGTCTCCGCCGGGCGCGTGCCGTGCTCCTCTCGAGGAGGGGGCAGAACGTCAGCGCCCCCTCCTCGCCGGGTAGAGTCGGGTCCACCCTGAGCTCTGACGGTCCGCGCTGCACGCGCATGCGAGTACGCTCCCGCAGCGCCCGCAACGCCGACGGGTCGCGCGCGTCAGGCACGGCGGCTACGCCTCCTCCTCGCCAGCCGATCCAGCATCCTCGTCCCGTGATCGACCACGTACACGGCTGCCCCCGCGACGAACGCGAAGATCAGCATCCACTCCAAGGGTCCCATACTCGTCCTCCCGGGCGCCGGGGCCCGAGACTGCGGTTGCAACTACTGCCGCGAAGGAGGCCAGGACGGTCTCCTGCGGTTCGCGCGCACGCCGGCGCGCCTTCCTGGTCAGCGTGGTAGAAGTGTCGGACACGATCCACCTCCGTCGATCCTTATGGCGGATACCGGAGCTTGCTTCGCCAGATGCCGAACCTCAACCCGGAAGCCGCCTTCGAGAGCCTGAAAGGGCGCCTGGCTGCTGCTGTGCGCGCGCAGTTCCCGTTCGAGGGGGCGAAGCGTCGTCTCGAGATCTCGGACGTCGTGTTCGAGGAGAAGGCGGGTACCACGGAGGACGCGCACCACATCGACAACCTCGACGAGCAGTTCAAGGCACGCACCACCGGCATGACCTGGGGTGTCCCGGTACGCGGGCGGCTCCGGCTCGTGGACAAGGCGACCGGGCACGTGATCGAGGAGAAGCTGGTCACGCTCGCGCGCCTGCCCAAGATCACTCGGCGCTACTCCTACATCATCGACGGGCAGGAGCAGCAGCACGACAGCATCTTCCGCTCGAAGCCGCGCCCGTACCACAGGATCGCCGGCAACGGTGACATCCAGGGACGCTGGAACCTCTCCGGCGGGCGAGGCTTCGACCTCGACTACAAGCCGGAGACGGGCAAGCTGCTGATGTCGATCGGCGACTCGCACATCCCGCTCTACTCGGTGCTCCACGTCCTCAATGTCGGCGACGCCGAGATGGAGAGGGCATGGGGCCGCGAGATATTCCAGATCAACGTCAAGGCCGCGAAGGTGGACCGCGACCTCGACAAGATGTTCGACGCGCTCCACCTGAAGCTGGAGGATCGCACCCGTGGTACGGCCGTCCAGCGTGCGCAGCGCGTCAGGGACTACTACGAGCACGAGACCGAGGTGTGGCCGGACGCCATGAAGTCCGCCTTCGGGAAGCCGTACACCAACGTCAACGGCGAGAACCTGCTCGCCTCCTCGGTCCGCCTCCTCGACATCCAGAAGGGTCGCACGAAGGACGACCCGCCGGTGCACGAGCTCCCGGACGATCGCCAGGCGCTCTCGGAGAAGTACCTCGCCACGACGGAGGACTTCGTCGTGGAGGCTGTCCACAAGCACGAGGCGATCCTCCGCAAGCAGGTCGCCGACCGCATCGACAAGCCCGAGTACGGCATCTCCGACATCATGTCGCCGAACACCTACGGGAAGGTCGTGCTCTCCCCGTGGCAGCACGCGCAGCGCCCGGAGCAGACCAACCCGCTGCAGTTCCTGTCTGGCCACATGCGCACGACGATCCGCGGCGCGGAGCTCGGCGGTGTCGCCGGCGAGAAGGTCAACCTCGACCCAGACAAGGAACTGAACCCCACGCACCTCGGGTTCATCGACCCCATCCAGACGCCGGAGGGCGAGGACACTGGCATCGCCCTGAACTTGCCCCTCGGCGTGAGCGTCGTCCGTGCCCCGGAGCGCCCGGGCACGAAGAGCAAGATGTCCTCCGGGCAGGACATCAAGACCAGGGTCTACGACACCAGGACCAAGGCGATGGTCATGGTGACGCCGGCCGACCTCGAGTACGCGGTCGTCGCGTACCCGGACCAGGTCCGCTGGGTGCGGGACCGCCCAGAGCCGGTGAGCAACGAGGTCGTCTGCTACGACGAGCAGCGCCGCACCTCGAAGCGCCCGTGGTCGCAGGTCCGCTACGTGCTGCCGTCGGCGAAGGCGCTCCTGTCGTTCAGCGCGAACATGATCCCGTTCCTCCAGAACGACAACGGCAACCGCGCCATGATGGCCGCCAAGCAGCAGGAGCAGGCCCTCGCGCTGGTGCACCGCGAGACACCGCTGGTGCAGGTGAAGACGGACGGCTCCCAGACCTTCGAGAAGGTGGTCGGCTCGTTCGTCACGCACGCGGCGCCGACGGACGGCGTCGTGCGCAAGGTGGAACCTGGCGCCATCCACCTGCAGACCGGCTCCGGGATGGTGCGCGTGCCGATCTACAACCACTTCCCGCTCAACGGCGGGAAGAACTCGCTGCACGCGACGCCGGTGGTGAAGCCGGGCGACATCGTCCGCAAGGGGCAGCTACTCGCCGACAGCAACTACACCAAGGACGGGACGCTCGCGATGGGGACGAACCTCCGCGTCGGGTACGTCCCGTGGAAGGGCCTCACGTTCGAGGACGGGATCGTGGTATCCGCCTCCGCCGCCGAGAAGATGACGTCGGACCACATGCACGCACTGGAGATCACGATCTACCCGAGCATGGTCGGTGCATCTCCGGGCGCCAAGGCGAAGTGGCACGACTACGCGACGCCCGACCGCGCGTCTCCCGAGCACCTCGGCAAGTTGGACGACCGCGGGGTGGTGAAGGAGGGCGTGGAGATCCACACGGGCGACATCCTCGTGTGTGCCCTGCGACCGTACCAGCAGAAGGAGTCTGACAAGCTGGCTGCCCGTATCCACAAGAAGATGGCGAAGGAGTACAGCGACGCGTCGCTCGTGTGGGACCACGCGTACAGCGGGAAGGTCGTCAAGGTCATCGTCACGGAGGTGCTCAACCGCAGGCACGTCACCGTCCACGTGGCGACCGCGCCGCCGCTGGAGATCGGCGACAAGCTCGCCGGACGCCACGGCAACAAGGGGATCGTCTCGAAGATCGTACCCGACCACCAGATGCCTCACACTGCCGACGGCAAGCCCATCGACGTGCTTCTCAACCCGGCCGGGGTGCCGTCGCGCATGAACGTGGGACAGGTCCTAGAGACCGCGGCGTCCAAGATCGCGGAGAAGACAGGGCAGCCCTACGTCGTGGAGAACTTCGTGCCTGGCGTCGACTACGCCGCGAAGGTGCGCGCCGACCTCAAGAAGCACGGGCTCTCCGACACCGAGGAGGTGTTCGACCCGGAGACCAAGCGCTCGGTCGGCCAGGTCATGGTCGGGAAGCAGTTCATGCTGAAGCTCCACCACCAGGTGGAGAAGAAGATGACCGCGCGCTCCTTCGGCACTGGGTACACGCACACGGGCGAGGCACCGAAGGGGTCCGGGATCCCGGGCGGCGGCCAGAAGATGGACCAGCTCACGACGTACGCGATGCTCGCGCACGGGGCGAGCCACAACCTGCGCGAGGCCTACACGTTCAAGTCGGACGCGGACCAGCACGCGGCCTGGGCCGCGGTGATCACCGGCAACCCGCTACCGCCTCCGCAGCCGACGCGCGGCATGTCGCACTTCCAGAACTACCTGCGCGCCATGGGCGTGAACACCGAGAAGCGTGGCGACGAGTACCACATGATGCCGATGACGGACGCGCACGTCGTGGGCGACCAGAAGAAGGGCATCTCCGGTATCTCCAACGGCGAGGTCAAGCTCCCGGAGAAGCTGGCCGTCGCTCGCGGAGCGCGCACCGTCGAGGAGCACGGCGGGCTGTTCGACCCGCGGGTCACCGGAGGGATCGAGGGCAAGTACTGGAGCCACGTGAAGCTCTCCGAGCGGATGCCGAACCCGCTGTTCGAGCCCGCGATCCAGACCCTCGTGGGCATGACGAAGGACGAGTACCGGCACCTGACGGGCCCGAAGGGCCTGGTGGACGGGAAGACCTCCGGGTTCAGCGTCATCACCGAGCGGCTCTCCACCATCGACGTCGACAAGGAGCTGGAGAAGGAGCGCGCGAAGATCGGTACCGCCACGCGCTCGACTCTGAACCGGGCGCTGAAGCGCATCCGGTACCTCGAGGCGCTCCAGAAGACCGGCATGACCCCGGTCGAGGCCTACACGAACCAGTACCTCCCGGTCCTCCCGCCGAGCGTGCGCCGCGTGTCCATCGGGATGGACGGGAAGCAGACGATCGACGACCGCAACGGCCTGTACCTCAACGTCGGGTACGCCAACGGCGTGCTGAAGGGCGCCGACAGGTCCACCGCGCACGAGGACATGCAGAAGTGGCGCGCCCAGCTCTACAAGAGCATCGCCGACCTCAAGCTCCACGGCGCGACTACGGCGGGCGCCGGGAAGCCGCGGCACATGCAGGGCCTGATGGAGCTCCTGTCGGGCAAGACCGAGGACAAGGGTGCGCCGAAGGAGTCGTTCTTCCAGGAGGGGGTACTCGCGCGCCGACAGGACCTGTCCGCGCGCTCGACGATCATCCCGGAGCCCACGCTCGGGCTCGACCAGGTCGGCGTGCCGCGCGCCCTCGCCATGGAGATGTACAAGCCCTTCCTCGTGCGCGAGCTGGTTCGCGGCGGCAAGACGCACATCGACGCGCTCAAGTGGGCGCAGGAGAAGCAGGACCACCCGCAGGTGATCGCCGCGCTCGACCGCGTCGTCGAGGAGCGCCCCGTGTTCATCAAGCGCGACCCGTCGCTGCACAAGTTCTCCATCCAGGCGGCCTTGCCGAAGGTGGTGGACGGCAGCGCGATCAAGCTGCACCCGTTGGTCTGTGGAGGCCTTGGCGCCGACTTCGACGGGGACCAGCAGCTTGGAGCTGTGTTTCTCCTGATCCCGCGCGCGATGTTCAGTGCAGATGTTACGGTGTGGAGTACCCGAGAGGTACCCATGACGGCACGTATCCGCGAGACGATCGGCTATCTGGACGGCGACGACGCGCTGGTCACGTGCGACCTGCAGGACTTCCCGCGGACCCACGTCGTCGCGACCAAGGGGCACATCGACTTCTACGCAGTCCCGCCCGGGCTGCGCGTCGTCGCCCTCGATGAGCGGACGGGGCGCCAGGGACTGTACGAGGTGACCGGGTGGTCGCTGCACAGGGACCGAGTGGTGGAGATCGTCACGCTGGGCTCCGGTCGGCAGGTCGTAACGGACGACGACGAGCGCGCCGTGTTCGGCGTCGACGCCGACACGCTCACGTGGTGCCGCCGCCGTCCGTGCGAGGCCAGCGAGCAGTACGTGCCGGTCCTCGACGAGTCCCCGCTCCCTGCGCGCACGCTCGACTCCCTGTCGATCGACAAGTTGCGCGACCGGGACGATCGCCTGCACGCAACCTTCGTCCTCGACCGACGCGCCGGGTACTTTCTCGGCGCCATGGTCGGGGATGGGTGGGTGACTGGTGTCGAGGATACCAACCGGCACGTCTGTTTCTCGTCGTCGTACGACGACGTGCAGTCCCGATGGGAGGACTCGCTTCTCTCCGTCTTCGAGCAGCGCCCCAGTCTCACCGATACGGCGTCGGGCAGCGGGTTGTTGGAGGGGTCAAAGGGCAGTTGGCGCGCGGCGGTGACGTGCGGTGCACTGGCCGACTTTGTGGCACCCCTTGTCGGGAAAGGCGCCCAGCGAAAGCACCTCCCGCCTTTCTTCATGCAGGCGAGCGCGGAGTTCTGCGGAGGCTTGCTGAGCGGGCTCTGGGACACCGACGGCTCCTTCAACTGGAGCAACGGGAAGAGCAAGCCGCAGTTCCAGGCGTCCTACAGCTCCACGAGCATCCGGCTCGTACAGGAGATCCAGTACCTGCTGCGTACGTTCGCTGTGACGTCGACGATCACCCCGTCCTCGACGCCGAAGGGTGAGCCGCACTGGGTACTCACCATCAGCACGCCAGACCTGCACGACGCGCTGCGCGAGGGGCGCCTCGCCATAGACGTGGCGCACGCAGAGAAACGGGCGGCGCTGGCTACCTTCCTGGAGGCACCAGCACCCGACAAACGCGGTGCGTACAGCCGCTACCGCCTCGTCCCGATGCCGCCCGCGCTCGCGGCGTCCCTGCGCAAGATCATCACGCCGGGTGTCGACTCCAGCATCTACTCGGTGCTGTCCGAAGCGCTGCAGTCGCAGCCACGGAAGCACGTGTCGAAGGACCTGGCGCAGCGCGTGGTGTCGATGGTCGGTGATCGCTGCACGCACCCGCTGTACGCCGCGTGGCGGCAGCTCGCGGAGAACCCGCGGTTCCACTTCGAGCGCGTCGTGAACTTCGTCCGTACGGGTATCGAGGAGACTGGGTACGACCTCACCGTACCTGGCGCCGAGACGTTCATGGCGCTCGACGGCGTGGTCCTGTCGAACACGATGTCCCTGTACGTGCCGGTGTCGCAGCAGGCGGTCGACGAGGCGCACAAGATGCTGCCGTCGAAGAACCTGTTCTCGCCCACGCACTACGGCGTGATGCCGGTACCGTCTCAGGACTCGCTGCTCGGCATCTTCCAGGCCACGAAGTGGGGAGAAGAGGCGAAGGTCCCGGCGGACCTGACGCCCGAGAAGGCCGTGCAGATGATGCACGACGGCAAGTTGAAGCCCCACGACGTCATCGTCGTGGGTGGGAAGAAGACGACGTCTGGGCGCCTCGCGCTCGCCGCGCACCTGCCGCCAGAGATGCGCGACGATGCGAAGCTGCTCCACGACCCAGCGTTCCGCCTCGACAAGAAGGGCCTCGCGGCCATGCTTTCCAGGGTGGGCAAGGAGCACGAGGGCGCGTACGCCCAGACCGTCGACGCGTGGAAGGACATCGGCAACCACCTGTCCTTCCTCAACGGGAGCTCCTTCTCGGTCAAGGACTTCCACGACGGGCACGAGTTCCGCGACCGCGTCCTCGCCCCGTACCGCGAGCGCGAGAAGGTCCTGCACGCGACGCCGATGTCGAACCGCAAGCGAGACCAGGAGATCATCAAGCTCTACCAGGAGGCGCAAGCCGAGCTCAAGAAGCAGGGTGTCGCCAGGTACGACAAGCTCAACGACAACAAGATGTGGGAGTGGGCGCAGTCTGGCGCGCGCGGGAACTGGGACCAGTTCTCGCAGCTCACCGTCGCGCCGATCCTCGTCGACGACTTCCGGAAGCGCACGGTCCCGGTCCCGATCACGAAGTCGTGGGGCGAGGGCCTGTCCGTGTCCGAGTACTGGGCGTCGATGCACGGCGCGCGGAAGGGCACGCTCGACCGGGCGCAGGGCACGCGCGAGCCGGGGGCCGTGTCGAAGGACATCGTCAACACGACCATGGGCATGCAGATCACCGCGGAAGACTGCGGCGCGACAGAGGGCAAGGCGATCTCCGTGGGCAACACAGATGCCGTGGACCGGTTCCTGGCGCACGCGGTCAAGATGCCCAGCGGGAGTGCGGTTCCTGCCGGGGAGCTCGTGACACCCGCGCTGATCACTCAGTTCCGGAACGCCGGCGTCACGGAGATCGTGGTCCGCTCCCCGCTGTTCTGTGGGATGCCGAAGGGCGTGTGCGCGCACTGTTACGGTCACTCGGAGCGCGGCCGCCTGCACCCGATCGGTACGAACATCGGCGTCATCGCCGGGCAGGCCCTCGGCGAACCGATCACGCAGATGGCGATGAGGACCTTCCACACCGGCGGCGTGTCCTCCGGGAAGGCGTCCGCCGTGGACGACTTCAAGCGCACGAAGCAGCTCTTCATGTTGCCGGACAAGTTGCCGGACAAGGCTGCGCTGGCGACCGTGAGCGGCGCTGTCGAGAAGATCGCGCCCGACGCGCGCGGCGGTGTCACCGTGACGATCGCCGGCGTGCAGCACCGCGTGGTCACCGGGCACGTCCTCGACTCCGTCAAGGTCGGTGCCCAGGTGCACCGCGGGGACGCGATCTCGACCGGGCCGATCGACCCTCACGAGCTTCTCGAGCACACCGGGAGCATGAGCCGCGTGCGGAACTACCTCACCGACGAGGTCGCGCTGGCCTACCAGGGACTCACCCGGCAGCGGAACATCGAGACAGTCGTGCGCGGGATGACGAACCTCACCGAGGTGAAGGACCCGGGGTCGAGCACGCTCCACCGCGGCGAGCTCGCCCCGTTGTCTCACGTCGAGGCGCACAACGCCGAGGCGGAGACCGCCGGGCACGAGAAGATCAAGCACGAGCCCACGCTGCGCGCCATGACCCTCGCCCCCATCTCCGGGACCGAGGACTGGCTCGCGCGCCTGAACTACCAGCGCCTGAAGGACACGTACATCGAGGGTGCCGCCCAGGGCTGGAAGTCGAACATCCACGACCACCCGATCGCAGGGCTCGCGCACGGCGCAGAGTTCGGGCTACGTCCCGCGGCACCCCTCAAGCCGCCCCCTCGGGCAGGAGCATCAAGATGAAGTACGACTCGATCGAGAAGGTGGCCGCCGTGTACGACGCAGCCAGCGCAGCTCACAGGAGCGAGGTCGCCGACCACGTCCTCGAGGTCTACAAGGAGGCCGCGTTCGGCGCTGGCCTGCTGAACGCAGGGAAGGCCATTGCAGGGGCAGTCGGACAGCAGGTCTCGCACGGGGCCGCCTCGGCTGCTGGGGCTGCTGCTGGGACGCTCGGGCGTGTTGCTCCCAACTTCGTGCAGAAGTACTCGCCGCAGATCGCCAAGGGAATCGGAACGCTCGCAGCGCATCCTGTCGCCACTGGTGCAGCGGCACTCGGCACTGCAGGTGCCGGGCTGATGGGTGCCGGTGCTGTAGCAGGGCGAATGACGGCCCCGAGACAGCAATCGCGGTAGATACTGCCCAGCCACGAGAGGTGAGCGCATGGCGGGCGGCGGTACGAGCAAGCTGGAGCACCGCGGGAGTTCGCACAGCGGCCCGCCTACCGGCGCCATAGTCCTCGCAGGGCGCGTCATCGACGTGGACCCGCTGCGCTGGACGTGTACCATCCGCACCGAGGGAGGCCCAGACAGCGGGCACGTGTTCTACGATGTCCCGATCGGCGGAGCGTACCTGCACCCACTCTACGGGGAGGGCATCTACGCGATGCCCGAGATCGGCGCGCTCGTCCAGGTGTGCAAGCCTAGCGAGGGAGACGCTCCACCGTTCATCGTCGCGTACCGGCCGGACCCGAGCCGCGACGTCGTCACGTCCACGCGGGCGAACAAGCCGAGCGCTGCTGGGAACCGTCGCCGGTTCAACCCTGGCGACATGGGGATCCTCGGCAGGGACAGGAACGGCCTGCTCGTGCGCCGCGGCGCGCTCACCGAGATCTTCGGCGGCGCGCTGGCGCGCTCGATGTACCTGGGGCGGACAGGCACGATCCACTCGATCTGCCAGGTCGCCAAGCTCGACACGTTCGGCGGTTCCGCGCGCTGGGACGTCGATCGCCCGGAGAAGGATCCTGACGGGCACAAGGGCGCCCGCCTGGACCTGAAGCTGAAGGAGTACGCCGACGACCGAGCGCACGTCGCGCGCGTGCGCGTTGGCCAGTTCGACTCCCCGGCGGCCGGTACCCCGGACGGCGACGCTGGCGTGGCCGGGCCCTCGCCGGAGAGCCCTGGAATCGACACGCCCGTGTTCCGGGTGCAGGTCTTCGCCGACGGTGACGTGGAGGAGGCAGACCTCGACACCGTGAGCTCGCTCTCGATGAACAAGGGCGGCGACGTGGAGCTCGCCGCCGTAGGCACGGTCTCGGTCGACGTGGTGGTCGCTGGAGTGTCCGTGGCGTCCGTGTCGGTCGCGAAGGACGGGACCGTCGCGGTGAAGGCCGCGACGACAGTGACGGTCGAGGGTGGCGCGGCGGTCAACCTGGTGGCCGGTGGGATGCAGCTCGCGCTGAGCAGCGCGGGTGCCGCGCTCGGCGCGGCACCGTCGAGCAGCATGCGCGCGGCTGCCGGGGCGAACCAGGTCCTTGTCGACGCGTCTTTCAGCGCCGACGCCTCCGCCGCGTGGGGAGAGGTCGTCGCGCTCTGCACTGCCCTCGGCCTTCCCAGCACGAACATCGCGAAGCACGTCGCGTCGCTCGGGGCCACTGCGTACACGTCGTCTAAGCTGGGGACCGAGTAGGTGCCACCGACCCAGCGCCCGCGCCTGCATCTCCTGCGCGAGCGCCTTCGCAGGCGCATGCGCGACCTGGACAAGGGGACGCCGGGCACCACGCTTGTTGAAGTCCTGTCGTGGTGGCTCGACGACGCGCTGGAGGACTTCGCCCAGAAGAAGGGTACTCCGGCGGCAGCCGACAGCGTGGTACCCGCGACCGAGTTCGACATAGAGGCCGCCGCCGGGGAGTCCGAGGACTACGCGCGCGCCGACCACTCCCACGGCACGCCGCCGAGCCCGACGGCGGAGAGCGTCGGGGCGGATCCTGTAGGCTCTGCCGACGCTGCAGTCGCAGCTCACGTCGCCGCTGACATCCCTCACGCGCAGTACGAGAATAAGCTCGACCACGCGGCGGTCATGCGCCGTGTCTCGCTGAGGTTCTGACGTGCTGCTGCTCGACTCTACCGCGAAGACGCTCGAGCTCGCACTCACGGGCGCCGCCACGAGCACGCCCCTCGTCTACTACGTCACGTGGGCGGACCACACCTCGACGGCCTTCACGCCGGGCAGCGACCACGGGAACCTCTCGACTGTAGACCCGATCGTGGTGGTGGAGGCACCCGCGGCGGCCGCGCAGCGGCAGGTCAAGTTCATGTCCGTGCGCAACGCTGACACGGACCAGGCGACGGTGCGCGTCCTCGTCGTGGAAGGCGACGACGCGTTCGAGATCGCGCGCGTGGTACTGGAGGTCGGAGACCTCCTCCAGTACACCGACGGGGCGGGGTTCAGCGTGATGAACCAGGGCGGCTCCATCAAGCGAGTCCTCACCACGGTGACGCTCGAGGGCGGTACCGGGTGGGACGGCCTGGCGTCGGTCGTCGGCGACGGTGTTGAGACCGAGTTCGACTTGCCGCACGCGGACGTGGACAGCGACCCTCGGAATCACATGGTCACGCAGGACGGGCTGGTGATGGAGATCGGCGCTGGGAACGACTACGTGATCTCCGACGGCAGTGGAGTCGGTGGCGTAGATCAGCTCGTATTCGAGGTTCCACCACTGCAAGACACGAAGGTCGCGATCCGGTACATGCGAGTCGTCGCGTAGACCTTGACGCCGATCCGGCCCTCTCGTATGGTGGACGCGCCTTCCTGAACCGACTTCCCAACCTGGAGCGACTCCCATGGCCGTCACCTCTCTGAACACGCAGGGCCTCCGCGCCAATGCGGTCACCACCGACAAGATCAACAACAGCGCGGTCACCAACGACAAGCTCGCTGGCAGCATCGCCACGAGCAAGTTGCTCGACGCGACGGCTACCCCGGGCGCCTCCAAGATCGTCGTCTCCGACGGCGCCGGCAAGCTCCCCAGCGGCTGGGGCGGTTCCGCCAGCGGCCTCGCGACCCTCGACAGCGGTTCGGTCCTCGTGCAGGCCGCCGCCCTCGTGAAGCTCGCGGCCCCCGGCACCACCGCCGGTGCCATCGGTGTACACGCGAACGACCTGAAGTTCGGCGAGGGCGCGAACGAGCGCATCGTCGAGAACACCAGTCGCAAGGGCGCGGCCAACGGCTACGCGGCCCTCGATGGCTCCTCGCTCCTCTCGCAGGCCGCGAAGCTCGTCCAGACCAGCGCTCCCGGTACCGGTGCCGGCGCGATCGGCGTGCAGGGTGGCGACCTGAAGTTCGGGGAAGGTGCCAACGAGCGGGTGGTCGAGAACACCAGCCGCAAGAACGCAGCCAACGGCTACGCCGGTCTCGACGGCGGCTCCAAGGTCGCCGCGGCGAACCTCCCCTCCCTCGACGGCATCACCGCCCCCGCCGCGGACCTGAACCTCAACAGCAAGAAGATCATCGGCCTGGCGAACGGCACGGCATCCACCGACGCCGTGACCAAGGGGCAGCTCGACAGCGTGGCCCAGGGCCTCCGCGTCAAGCCCAACGTCGCGGCGGCCACGGTCAGCGCGCTGGCCGACGCGTACAACAGCACCGCGACCACGCTCACCAAGTCGACCAACGGCGCGTTCCCCGCCACCATCGACGGCGTCGCCACCACCGCGCAGGGCACCAAGATCCTCGTGAAGAACGAGGCCGGCGCGCTCGAGAAGAACAACGGCTGGTACGAGCTCACCACCGTCGGCTCGGGCGGGGCTCCGTGGGTACTGACCCGCGTCCCCGAGGCCGACACCGCCGACGACATCCGCGAGGGCAGCTTCGGCTGGGTCGAGGGTGGCACGCAGGCCAACACCCGCTGGGCGGTCATGACCGGCCCGGCCACGCTCGGTACCGATCCCGTGACCTTCGGGCAGATCGGCGGCGCGCTCTCCACCGAGGCAGGTGCCGGTCTCGTGCAGAACGGCGCGGCCCTCGACGTGAACACCGACAACGCCACCCTCGAGGTCGCCGGTGACCAGGTCCGCGTCAAGGACCTCGGCGTCGGCACCGGCAAGATCGCCGACAACGCGGTCACCTACGGCAAGATGCAGCAGGCGGGCGCGAGCAAGCTCATCGGCAACAGCACCGGCGGTACCGCCAACGTCGGCGAAGTCGGCGTGGACGCGAGCCTCGCGTTCTCGGGTGCCAACCTCCAGCGCGCCGCCCTCACCGGCGACGTGACCGCGCCCGCGGGCAACAACGCGACCACCATCGCGGCCGACGTGGTCACCGCGGCCAAGGCCACCGCGGCAGTGCGCGCGCGCCTCGGTGGCGCTGCCGACGTGGTGCAGACCAACGTCGGTGGCCAGGCCCCGGACGGGACGCGCACCCGCTTCGACCTCGACTTCGCCGACGTGGACGGCACCGCGAAGGGGCTCATGGTGTTCCTCGACGGCATCCTGATGGAGCTCGGCAGCGGCAACGACTACACCTTCGGCCAGACCTCCGGTACCGGTGGCAAGAGCGAGGTCATCATGGAGTTCGCGCCCGTCACCAACTCCAAGTTGCTGTTCCGCTACCGCCGTACCTCGCTGGTCGGTTAGTACACGCGCCACTGAGGAGTGGCCGTGATCGCAGTCAAGGTTCAAGGGTTCGACGAGTTGATCAGGTGCGCGGACCTCGTCCGCTGCCAGCTCATCCCGTCGAACCTCGTGCTCGTGGGCTGCATGCAACCCATCGACGTGGATCCGCACCCGCGCATGCGCGGGGACTGGAGCATCCCCGCCAACCTCGTCGTGCACTTCGTGCGCGGCGAGGAGGTCGAGGAGCACGAGCGTCCTGGGTACGTCCCTCGCGGGCCCACGAAGTTGCCGGAGAGCGCGCGGAACCACCCGCGCAACCGCGCCCGCGCCCAGGCGGATGCGGACGGGGGAGCGCCTGGTCTCGTGGAAGTACCTCCGCCTGCCGATCCCCCTGCCGAGCAGGCGGTGCCGAACGGTGCCGGGCACGCCGACGAGGATGGGAAGGTCGTGCGGATGCGCCGCCGAGGGCGCTCCGTGCAGGCCCCGCCCGACGCGGAGTCGTAGCGCACGCGGTAGCGTGACTGCCTGCGCGCCTGGGTTATCATCCTCGCTGCAGGAGTACGTCCCGTCATGCCAGCCACGCACGAGCCGCTCTTCCTGCGCGTCACCACGCCGGACGATCTCGTCCCGGAGAAGGTCGCGTCTGCGCTGTCGCGCATGCCCGACGACGAGAAGCGCTGGCCAGCGCACGTGTTCTCGGAGCTCTGCAAGGAGTTCCCGTTCATGACGCAGTACGACCTCGAGGTCGTGCTCGACCGCATGGACCCGGAGGCGGGCGCTGGTCTCGGCTACGTGCAGGTGCAGAACAAGACGGTGAGCCGCCCGCAGGACTCGGCGCAGTACGCGGGCAACGTCCTGCGCGTGCCCATCGTCATCCAGGACCGGCGCCTCCAGAAGTTCTACATCTTCGAGGCCGGCGGCGCCGCGTACCCGCTGACCGAGGCGCGCATCCAGCAGGCGATGCTGAACCCGACGGTGTTCGACACGGACGCCACGCGGATCCCCAGCTCGCCGAGCCTGCTCGACCAGCTCTACCCGCCGAATCAGCAGCGCACCGGCTTCGGTCGCGTTGCCGAGCCAGCGGCGATGGGGCTCAGCAAGCTCAGCTCGGCGAAGATCGCCGTGCTGCCTCCGAGCCTCCAGAACCTGGACCACATCCCCCGTCGGCAGGGACCTCTCCCTGCCCCGCCGCCGGTACCAGCGGACCTCGGGCCGCGGCAGTCCCCCACTGCCGCGTTCAACCAGAACGCCCAGCACTTCTCCGGGCCACAGCCCGCGCCAGGTGCGCCTGCCGGGTCCACGTTCGTTCACACGCGTCCTGCGAGCGTCGTCGCCGAGCACGTGCCGGGCGACGAGACGATCGCGGCCGCACGCCGGCACGCTGCCGTGCGTGACGCGCACGACGCGCGCGTGCAGGCGCACCGCGGCGGGGTGCACGCGGAGTCTCCCACGGTCGTGAACCGCCCCGCCCCTGCACCAGTCGCGAGTCCCGCGGCACCCCATCCAGCGCCGGTACCGGCGGCACCTGCACCGCACCCAGCAGCACCGCACGCTGTCCCTGCGCCCGGGACAGCGGTGGCAGCCGCCGAGCACGCGGCCCCGGCAGCTGCGGGTGGACTCGCCAGGCACCTCACCGGGCGCAACCTGGCCATCGGTGGCGGAGCCCTCGCGGTCGGGGGTCTCGGCGCGTACATGCTGCACCGGCACAACCAGAACAGGGCGCAGGCCCCGGTGCAGAAGGCCGCCAGCTTGCGGGACTTCCTCGAGAAGGACGCGACGTACACGCCGAACCCAGCACCCGACGTCGTCACCGCGGCGCTCAGCCCCGTCCTGCACGCGCTCCTCGCGCTCCACCAGGTCTACTACTTCGGCCACTGGACCAGCCAGGGCGAGGCCTCGTACAGCGACCACGAGCTCTTCACCCGCCTGTACGAGGCGGCGCAGGAGGACTTCGACGCGGTCGCCGAGCGCATCATCGGGCACGGCGGGAACCAGGCGGTGGACCCTGGCTCGATGTTCTCGGAGGCCGGCGCACGCAGCGCGGCGCACATGCAGGAGGCACAGAGCCTGTTCGCCGCGGCGCTCGCCGCCGAGCAGGAGCTCCAGGTCGCGCTCCAGGGCGCGTACGACACGCTGGACCAGAACGGCGGCATGTCGCTCGGCATCGACGACCTGCTCATGAGCATCGCGAGCAAGCACGAGTCGCACCAGTATCTGCTGAAGCAGCGGTGCCCGGAGTGCGCGGAGGTCGCGGCACCGGTGCAGGAGCCGCTGCCACAGGAGCAAGTTGCACCCGTCGAGCAGGCCTCAGCGCCGTCGCAAGAAGTCCAGCAGGCTCCTGCGCAGCCCGTGTCCCAGAACGCCGCGGCACCGAAGGTGGCCAGCATCGCGGCGTTCTTCGCGAAGAGCGCGGAGACTAGCCCGCGTGTAGCCGCAGCCGCCGCGAAGCACCAGGCGGAGCGCGCCGAGTGGCGGAAGAAGAACCCACCCAGCCCCGGCTCGCCGGCGGTCACCGGAGACGACTGAGATGACTCTCGCAGAAAAGCTCGCCGACATGAAGACCACCGCGCTGTCCACCGCACTCGGCGGTGCGATCGGTGGCGGCGGTGCCTACCTGAAGGAGCGCGAGCGGCAGCACGCCGGGCGCATGGGCATGGACGACATGGTGCAGCGCGGGCAGATGCGCCCCGAGGACGCGGAGCGCAGCAAGCGCCTGGGCAACCGATTCGCACTGCACAAGGCGCTGGTCGGCGGAACTGCCGGGGCGCTGGTCGGTGGTGGTGGCGCCCACGTCGTGCAGAAGTACGGCCCCGGCGCGGTGTCGAGGGTCGATGAGTTTCTCGGAGCGCGGGCGAAGAACATCGGGCGCAACGCGGCAGAGGGTGCAGCCGACGTGGCCGCCTCTCGCGGGCCAGGACTTGCACGTGATGCAGGACATGCAGCGGGTAAAGCTGCTGTAGAGGGGGTAGTTGGTGCTGCCCGACCAACGCACCTTCCTACCGAAGGTGGTGCGCTTGGGGCTGCAGGAGAAGCTGCTGGCGCTGGCGCCGCGCGTGGAGTTGGCGGGGCCATGAACCCCATGAACTGGTTCAAGAAGACCAGCTCCGCCCCAATCTCCACCAAGATCGCGGGCACGATCCGAAAGTCCGACTTCGACGCGTTCGAGGAGATGTTCAAGGAGGCGGAGGTCTCCGAGCTGATCGGTGCGTGCCCGACTGTCCGCGCGGCGCTCTCCAAGATCGCCAGCCGCGGTGTCGGCTCGAAGCTCACGGTCGCCGGCGCGACCAAGCTCGCCAGCCGTGGGCGCTTTGACGTCGTGCAGGTGCGACCCACCGAGTGGGGCTACCTCGTGAAGTGGGCGGCCGCGCCGGACGGCGTGCAGCCCCAGCAGCAGGAGATGACGGTCCCGCAGGCGCAGCAGGCGCTGCCACCCGAGATGCTGCAGGCGGCGGACCAGCAGGGCGTCGCCACGACCACCGGCGTCGAGGCGGAGCCCGATCCCCTCGCCGAGCACCCCGCGCCCGTCGAGGGCTTCGGTCTGTACAAGGTGCACGACGTCAGCAACGGGAACGAGATCGTCGGCTTCGTCATCCCGCAGCTCTTCGACCCGTTCACCGGGCAGCCGAGCGTGTCGAAGCTGTTCGTGAACGGTAGCGCGTTCGCGCTGCAGCCCGACATCGCCGGCGTGCTCGTCAGCGTCACCTACAACCTGCCCGCCGGTCCCTCGGAGCCGCGCGGCATGGGCATCTTCTACAAGACCGACGGGAAGGGCATCATCGCCACGGTCCCGTTCATCGTGCAGAATGCCGTGACCGTCGAGGGCGCGCGCTACTACGCGGCGACCACGATGGAGGGCGCGCCGGTGCAGATCACGCCGAGCGACGGCATCCGCCGTCCGGTCGCCAGCAGCCCCGGCGAGGTCGCGATGCCGGTCGACTACGTCTGGCTGCCGCTCAACGGGCAGATCGAGCTGCAGGGCGCTGGTGTCGACCCGATGGCGCAGGTGAAGCAGGCCTCGTTCTCGAGCTCCGCCGTGATCCGCGCGTGGCCCGACGGCTACGGCGGCGTGCAGGGCGTGAAGCTCACCGGCCCCGTGTTCGAGAAGGTCGGCGCCGGCGACCACGACTGCTGCGACGCCCTGTTCTTCCTCGCGGCCGCGGGCATGCCACAGAACCTGGCCACCGCGGTCATCGAGAAGGCCGCCAGCACCGGCGAGCCGCTCCGCATGTACGGGCTGCGCGTGCTGTCCCCCGACCCGACCATCGTGAAGGAGGCCTTCGCCGACGCACTCGGTGACCTGGCCTTCCGCGGCGTCAAGGTGCCGAAGCCGGTGTGCCTGCTGAAGGAGGCCATGGCCATCGAGATGCACAAGGAGTCGAAGGCGCTCGTCGGCGTGGACTCGCTCGACACGCTCCTCTCGGTCGGCTTCATCAACAACGAGAATATCCAGGAGTTCGTGGACAACATCCCGCAGCTCGAGGAGGCATCGAGCAAGCTCGCCGAGCTCGTGTTCGCGACGCAGCTCGGACTGCAGTCGGTGCCGAAGACCGCCGCGGTGCGCGCGATGAACTCGCTCGAGGAAGTCATCACCGGCCTGAAGGGGCTGAAGACCTACAAACTCTAGGAGTTCTGTGTTCAAGACCGCCGAAGCAGTACGCGAAGTCTACAAGATCGCCGGGTTCGAGAAGGCGGCCTCCTCGTTCTCGGAACGGATACGCGGTCGCGCACAGCAGGTGCATCGTGCACTCGCGGAGTTTCATCCGATCGACGATGTCAGGGCTGCTGCTATCGCCCTCGACAAGGCCAAGGGCGACCACGCCTACTACGCGCGTATGGACAGCGCAGTAAGCAGCCCTTTGAACTACCACTTGAACCCGAGCCATCCGGACTACCCTGCACACCAGATCTCCTACATGAGTGGGGCACGCCCAGAGTTCAACTACAACAGCCCTGAGTCACGACGGCGTGCGGAAAGTCTCCTGGGCGGGATGCGCGAGGTCCTCGAGAACAACCCCGCCCTACTGCATGACTCAGAGGCGGCTGTCACAGCTGCGGCATCTCGGCTGCGGCGAGCCCGGCTACAGCTTGGTGCGGTCGTGGGCAGCACTGGTGCGGTACTCGGACTCGGGGCTCTTGGGATCCGTAAGCACTTCACGAACCAACACCGTACGGCTGCCGAGTAGATGGCACACGCGTTCACCCACCCCGCGCACTACTACGCCAGGTACCTCGTACTGGTGCTGGAGGACCCGCGCGCGGAGATGAACGCGGCGCTCGCCGCGCACGGCGTGGCCGAGATGGAGAAGGTGCAGGTCGCGAAGGCGATCGACGACATGCGCGACACGCCGCCCGACTTCCGCCCGTGGGACAAGAACCACGCGGCGTCGAGCCGCTGGCTGCGCGCGAAGAAGGTGTACTCGCTCCTGCACCAGGACCAGTCGACTGCCGAGATGATGCAGATCGTGGATCACCGGCGCGTGCGCGAGGCCGTCGAGCGCCTGCTCATCGGGAACGTCGGTCACCAGGAGGCCTCGTACCGGCTGCGCGACGTCGGGTACGCCGTGCCCGAGACCGCCATCGCTGACTTCCAGCACTACTTCTGGAACACCCACGTGATGGGCGCGGCGGACTGGGCGAACTACTTCCGCGAGGACAACCGCGGCCGCACGCGCGACATCAGCGCGCAGTACGACGCGGCCCGCATCTCGGGCCCCAAGTTCGCGCTCTACCGCACCGGCATCAAGGTCGAGGTCGACCGCCGGAAGGTGCTCGAGGAGATGCACGACGAGCTCTACTTCACCTTCCAGGAGGTCCGCGCGCTGCCCACCTCGGAGAAGAAGGTGGAGATGCTGTCCACGATCGCGCGCGGCATCACCCGCATCGACGAGCGGCTCGAGGCCGGTGACACCGCGCTCGCCGACGTGCTGCGGAAGTTCGAGAAGTTCCGCGTCGTCCCCGCCGGCGCCGACGTGCCCTCGATGACTGAGCTGGCGCCGACAGGCTCGCTCAGTGATAAGGGCAGGCGACTCCTCACCCAGTCACGGGAGACTGCGCAATGAACGTCCAGACCCAGGCAACTCCCCCGCTCGACCGCGGGGCCATGCTCGCCCACTTCGAGGCCGGGCTGAAGGCGTTCGAGCGCACCGAGTTCGCGCTGGAGCCGCGCGAGGAGATCGAGGGGCAGCTCTGCGACGTCACCGTCGTCGACCGCGAGAACGGCGACGTCGTCTTCCAGATCTTCCCCAAGCGGAAGTGGCCCATGAAGTCGAAGGACAACGGCCGCGCGCTGCTCTCGCAGATGGTCGAGGTCTACTTCGGCGACACCGAGCGGTTCTCCGCGTCGTGGGTCCCGGAGCTCAAGAGCTGGGCGCTCCGCGCCAGGGGGCTGCGCGACGTCGTGAGCTACGACCGCGCGCACCACGTCGTCGGCTTCGCCGCGTTCATCAACCAGGCGCTCGCCGACCTGTAGGAGTCCAGCATGGCCATCCGATCCAACACGTTCCCCTCCGCCCATGCGCTCGCCACGTGGATGAAGTCCGAGGGCTACGGGCCGGAGGACGTCCTCGTGCTCGGCGGGCAGAACCAGTCCGGGCACATCGACATCGTCTACGACGACGCGGACCCCACCGGGTCCGTCGCCGGTGCCGGCGCGGCCAACGTCGACCTCGCGGACGGCGCCCGGCTCCACAGGATCCGGGTCACCGCCTCCGGTGGGAACACCACGCTGGACATCCTCGGCAGCGGCTCGTTCACCATCCTCGACGGCGACACCTTCGAGATCGACTGGGAGGGCCGGTACAAGGGCGACGGCACCGCGGTCGCGGCGAACAGGATCGCGATCGGCGCGAACAGCCTGTACTTCGTGAGCTGGCTCGACCGTAGCTAAACGGACGCGCCCTCAAGAGAGGGCGGTCCTGCACGCCTGCTTTCGGTGGTGGGGCGACAGCCCGTGCTTCCGCAGCGCCGCGATGTGCATGCTCGAGTTCTTCCCGCCACCCGCGTACCCCATGTTCTCCGACCAGTGGTACTGCGGGAACTCGCGGTGCAGCTCCAGCATCCGCGCGTCCCGGTAGGTCTTGGCGATGATGCTGGCCGCGGCGACGATCCAGAACGACGAGTCCGCCTGCGGGATCACGCGCTGCTGGTCGATCCCGCGCAACCCCTCGAGCGCGACGTTCCCGTCCACGATGAGGACGTCCACCAGCGCGTCCTCGGTCACCTCCGAGATCGCGTCGAGCTTCGACCACAGGAGCGCCTTGCTGTAGCCGTACTTGTCGATGGTGGCGGGCGAGATCGCGCCGATGCCTACCGACGCGCGGTGCTCGACGAGCCAGGGCATCAGGCGCGACATGATCTCCGCGCGCTGCGCCGGCGACGTCTTCTTCGAGTCGCGGACCTTCGCGACCGGCCACCAGTCCTGGAAGTTGCCGAAGGGCAGGTTCGAGTCGACGGCGACGGCGACGGAGACGAGGTCGCCGGCGAGGGCCCCGTACCCGACCTCGTCCACGCCCGCGTACCTCACAGCAGCCTCAAGAGACTCGAGCGCACGATCTCCACGTCGCGCTCTGGTGCGTCTACGAGCGGCGACCACAGGAGGCTGCTCCACTGGGCGAGGTCGGCTCGTATTGCCTCCCGCTGTTCCCGGGTGAGCTCTTCCACGAGCGGGCGCAGCACGTCGTCCACCTCTGCGTCCTCCATCACAGCGTCTCGCCGGGGAGCAGCGGTGGGCGACGCTGGACTTCCGAGATGCGACGGAAGTGGACGTAGGCCAGGGCCACAGACCCCGGCTCCGGGCTCGCGAGGTACGCGAGTCCCTTCGAGTAGTTGTACTGGATCTCCTCGAGGTACTTGCTGATCATCGACGGCGGTCTCGGAAGGGTCTCGAACGCCCCGTGCTCGTTCTGCACGACGCGGAGCTCGGTCGTCCCGTTGAGCATCTCGAGCCTGCGCCACTCCAGTGCCTGCAGCCACACCTGGCGCGCGTGCGACATCTCAGCGGCGAACCGCGGGTCGTTGATGGAGCCGACCTCCCCTGTGCCTCGTGCCATCTGCTTCCTCCTCGTAGGGGTTGGTGTTCTTCTCGGGCCCGAGGCCCTTCACGATGATGAGCGCGGACCACGTCCTCGTGTTCCTACCGATCCCAGTGCTCCCGAGGACCGCGTCGTTCGAGTCGCACCAGCCGCGCAACAGCCCCCGGGTGAACCCGGCGGACGCCGCGTCCCACGGGCGACTCGAGGTAAGGGTCAGTACCCACTGGAGCGGGTCGACGCGCTGCTCGAGC